>Ga0214478_100488_pt1 | contig 23229 bp, 25 predicted proteins | sample M1_20Mar14CPVII9_2_FD_178001 | JGI IMG/M metagenome (GOLD analysis project Ga0214478, IMG submission 178001) | Marine eukaryotic communities from Monterey Bay, California, United States - M1_20Mar14CPVII9sort6BwellD7 | ecosystem: Environmental > Aquatic > Marine > Unclassified | place: USA...
CCTCTGGAGGGTGCTCAAGCAGGTCGCGACAGCCTACATTCCGCCACCGATTTCATTGCTGGCTTTGGGGTTGTTTGTCGCCTGGTTCGCGCCGCTTAGTCCGCCGCCGGCATAGGGGTTGCCGCTGGTTGGCGGACGCGACACCTCGGTGGCTGCAGGTTGTGTCGCGGCATGGCGCTTTTTCTGCTTCGCACTGGCCGCGGACACCGTCAACGCGAGTGTGCAAATCGTGATGACAATGATCTTTTTCATCGTTTCTTCCTTCCGTTGGAGTTTGGCACCCTGGAACCCTCTTCCGCCAGCCCCGGGATTCAACGCCATGCGATCCATTTTGTGTCAGCAACGCCGGGCCCCCCCTGACAGGAGCCGGAAATCTGCTACAAGCTGCCCGACACACCATCGAACAGAAAGACATCGACCGTATGGGTTTTAAGGAACCGAGTTTTGCGGACCGGCAGGCCGCCGCGCAGAACGCCAGGAAGAACATCGTCGAAAAATTCAAAGCCAAGCCGGGGCCTGACGATCCCGCCGTGTTGAAAAAGGCTGCCGAGCGGCAGGCGCAAGCCGCCGCGCGCGCCGAGGCGCAGAAGCAGCGCGAGGCCGCCCGGGTTGAAAAGCTAGCCCGCGAGGCCGAACTCGCAGCCCAGGCAGCCGCGGAAGCCCGCCGCCTGCAGGCCGAAAAAGAGGCTGCGGAAGCCGAGCTGAAGGCTCAGCAGAAGGCAGCTCGGGACGCGCGCTATGCCGCGCGCAAGGCGAAGAAATAACGCGGCCGACACGTCCCGCGACGAAACAGGCCCGCCCGGCGCGAGCGAGCCTGCAGAAAAGCAAAAGACGAGATGAAGTTACTTCTTCATCTCGTCTTTTTTCATGCCGTCCTTCGACATGGTGTCTTTCTTCATACCATCCTTCGACATCGTATCTTTCTTCATGCCATCCTTGGACATGGTGTCTTCCTTCTTCATGCTGTCCTTGGACATCTTGTCCTGAGCGACCGCTGCCGGCGCGAACGCCAGGCCGAGTGACAGAATTGCCGCAGCGCCGAGCGCGAAACGTGTCGTGCGTGCCATGAGAGTCATCCTCTGAAATCGGTTTTATGATGCGGCGAATGCCGCTTCTGGATGTTCGGGATGAACTGGCGTTCGTTACGTCAGGCTGACTGATTATTTTCGAACACGCGCACCACTGCGATACGACGCAACTTTGGCTGCTCGCATCCCAGACTGATGATCACGAAAACGAGAGCCTAAGCGCGGGCCTTGGCATTGAGCGCCGACGCCACCCGGCTCACCGGCGATTTGCCGAGAAGCCCGGCGATGCCGTTGGTGGCGGCAACGAGCTGCTTCATGTCTACGCCGGTCGCAATGCCCATGCCTTCGAGCATGTAGACGACATCCTCGGTCGCGACATTGCCGGTTGCGCCGGGCGCGTAAGGACAGCCGCCGAGACCGCCCGCAGCGGAATCGATCACGCGCGTGCCCTCTTCCAAGCCAGCGTACAGATTGGCCAACGCCTGACCATAAGTGTCGTGGAAGTGCATGCCGAGATTCTTCATCGGGACTTCCGTGGCGACCGCGCGCAGCAATTGCCGTGCTTTCGACGGCGTGCCGACGCCGATTGTATCCCCCAGCGAAACTTCGTAGCAGCCGAGATCCCATAGCTTCTTCGTCACGTCCACGACAGCGGATGGCTTTACCTCGCCGTCATAAGGGCAACCGAGCACGCAAGACACATAGCCGCGAACCTTGATGCCGTCGGCCTTGGCGCGCTCCAGCACCGGTACGAAACGCGCGATCGATTCCGCGACCGTGCAGTTGATATTGGCCTTCGAGAAGCCTTCCGATGCGGAAGCGAACACCGCGATCACCTTCGCGCCGGCTGCTTTCGCCGCGTCATAGCCCTTCTCATTCGGCACTAGCACGTGAAATTCGTAGCCGGGATGATGATCGACCGCGCGCAGCACCTGGTCCGAGTTGGCCATCTGCGGAATAGCCTTGGGCGAGACAAAGCTGCCGACCTCGATGGTGTGCAGGCCTGCCTTGATCAGATCCTCGATGAATGCAATGCGCGCCTCGGCGGTCACGGGCGTCTTTTCGTTCTGCAGCCCGTCGCGGGGGCCGACTTCGACAATACGGACCTGATCGCTCATGAAACCTATGCCTTCAAATCTAAGCTTTGGGCTCGATCTCGGCGAGCTCGACGCCTTCCTGCACGATGTCGCCGACCTTGCACTTGAGCTGCTTCACGATCCCCGCGAACGGCGCACGGAGCGTCTGCTCCATCTTCATCACTTCCAGCGTCAGGATCGCAGCGCCCTTCTCGACCGATACGCCCTCCTCGACAAGGATAGCAACCACAGTGCCGGGCAACGGCGCGACGACGCGATCGGCGCCTGCCTGCTCCTCATCCTCGGTGCCGAACGGATCGACCCAGTGGACTTCAAACCGGCCATTGCGGGTGCGGACATAAACCTCATGGCCGTCGAGCAGGCCGGTGATGTGATGTTTCACGCCGTCGAGTACAAGATCGATCCCGCCGCGCGGTGACGTCGAACTTGCAAAGGCAAGAATTCGTCCATCGATCGCGAGCGTCGAAGGGCCCTGCCCGTATCGCAGCGATACCTTGCGTTCGGTGCCGTCCGCTTGCCGAAACAGGAACCGCCGATGACGCGCGCCGACAGCGGCCCATCCCGACGATGCACGCCATGGCGACTTCACGTCCGCGCCTGCTGCGACTTCCTCGCTCCGAAGGATCGAGGCCACGGCTGCGGCGAGCTCGAGTTCGGTCAGCTCGGCTTCAGCGGGCGTGAGCTTCGCAAGCTCGCGCTCGATAAAGCTGGTGTCGATGGTGTTGGCGCGGACATCAGGATGCGTAATGAGCGCCGACAGGAACGGAATGTTGGTGACAATGCCGCGAACGTCGGTCTCCTGCAGGCCGCGATTGAGCCGTGAGATCGCAAGGTCGCGCGTCGGCGCCCAGGCGATCACCTTGGCCAGCATCGCGTCGTAGTTGGGCGAAACCGTTTTGCCTTCGCCGTAGCCCGCATCGATGCGCAGGCCGTCTACTTCGTCCGGCGTGTGCCAGGTGCGGATGCGGCCGACCGACGGCATGAAGTTCTTGTTCGGATTCTCGGCGTAGACGCGCGCCTCGATGGCGTGGCCGTTGAGCTTGACCTGGTCCTGCGTCAGCGGCAGCTTTTCGCCGAACGCCACGCGCAACTGCAGTTCAACCAGATCGACACCGGTAATCAGCTCGGTCACCGGATGTTCGACCTGAAGGCGCGTGTTCATTTCGATGAAAAACACCTCGCGTCCGTCAGAGACGAACTCGATGGTGCCCGCGCCAACGTAATTCACCGCGCCGGCGGCCTTGCGCGCGGCTTGGCATACAGCTTCGCGCTGAGCAGGATTCAGCGTCGGCGACGGGGCTTCCTCGATGACCTTCTGGTGGCGGCGCTGAAGCGTACATTCGCGCTCGAACAGCGATAGCAGGTTGCCGTGGCTATCGCCGATGATCTGCACTTCGATGTGGCGCGGATTCAGAACGAACTTCTCGATCAACATCCGGTCGTCGCCGAATGCGGCGAGCGCCTCGCGCTTGGCGCTGACAATCGCAGCCGCCAGTTCATCCGCGCTGCGGACGATGCGCATGCCGCGGCCGCCGCCGCCCGCGGAAGCCTTCGCGAGAACCGGATAACCAATCTTGTTTGCAGCGTCGGCAAGTGTCTTCTCGTCCTGCGCCTCGCCATGATAGCCGGGCACCAGTGGCACGCTGGCCTTTTCCATCAGCGCCTTGGAGCCGGACTTCGAGCCCATCGCTTCCATCATCTCGGCGGTCGGTCCGACGAACACGATACCCTCGGCGGCACAGCGACGTGCGAAGTCCGCATTTTCCGAGAGGAAACCGTAACCGGGGTGAACAGCCTCAGCGCCCGTTTTCTTCGCGGCCTCAATGATGCGGTCGACATTGAGGTAGCTGTCGCGCGCCCGCGCCGGGCCGAGCAGCACGGCGTCGTCGGCCATGGCAACGTGAAGTGCATCGGCATCGGCTTCGGAATAGACCGCAACCGTTCGCAGGCCCATGGCGCGCGCCGTCTTGATCACACGGCAGGCAATTTCGCCGCGGTTGGCGATCAGCAATGTGTTGAAGCGGCGGTACAGCGCGGCGGGGGTTTTGGCGTTCACTTGCGACTCCATGACCGGCTTTAGCTCCACGACGCCTTGCGCTTTTCAAGAAATGCCGAAAGGCCCTCGCGGGCCTCAGGTTTGGCGCGCACATCGGCAATCAGTTGCGCGGTTTCAGTCATCAGAGCTTCATTGATCGGACGTCCGGCAATGTCGCCTGCAAGTTTCTTCGCGATGGCGCGTGCGCCGGGCGCTGCGGATTTTAGCTGCTTGAGCAGCTTGCCGATCCGTTCGTCGAGCGCTTCCGGCGCGACCACCTCATGCAGCAGACCGATCCGCATCGCCTCGTTGGCGTCGAACACTTCGGCGGTCTGGAAATAGCGTCGCGCTGTCCGTTCGCCGATGGCCCGCAGCACATAGGGACTGATCATGCCCGGCACGATGCCAAGACGAACTTCGGACAGGCAGAACGTTGCATTGGATGTGCCGATGGCAATGTCGCAGGCAGAGACAACACCAACGCCGCCGCCGTAGATCGGACCGTGCACGCGGCCGATGGTCGTCTGGGGCATGCGATCGAGCGCGGACAGCATCCGTACCAGCGGCATCGCGTCCTTAATATTTTCCTCACGCGTATAGGTGCCCGCTTCACGCATCGCGCTGATGTCGGCCCCCGCGCAAAGACTCTTGCCCTCGCCCGCGAGTACCAGCGTTGCAATGGAGCGATCGGCGGCAATACTCTCGAACGCGGCGCGCAGTTCCTCGATCAGTGCCTTGTTCAGGGCGTTGTTCAGTTCGGGGCGGTTCAGCGTGACGCGCGCCACGTCCTGATCGCGTTCGATGCGGACAAGATCGGTCATCGTTGTGTCCCGCATCACATTCTGAACACGCCGAACTTCGGCGGCTCGATCGGTGCATTCGCAGCAGCAGACAAACCAAGCCCGAGCACAAGGCGCGTATCGGCCGGATCAATCACCCCGTCGTCCCACAGCCGTGCGGTGGCGTAGTATGGATGGCCCTGTGTTTCATACTGTTCGCGGATCGGGCTGCGGAAAGCGTCCTCTTCCTTTGCCGACCACGTGCCGCCCTTGGCTTCGATGTTGTCGCGGCGAAGTTGGCTCAGCACCATCGACGCCTGCTCGCCGCCCATCACCGAAATGCGCGCATTCGGCCACATCCAGAGGAAGCGCGGGCTGTAGGCGCGGCCGCACATACCGTAGTTGCCGGCACCATAAGAGCCGCCGATCACCACAGTGAATTTCGGCACGGACGCGGTAGCAACCGCTGTGACGAGCTTGGCGCCGTCGCGGGCGATGCCGCCCGCCTCGTACTTCTTGCCGACCATGAAACCGGTGATGTTCTGCAGGAACAGCAGCGGAATGCCCCGCTGGCAGCACAGCTCAATGAAATGCGCGCCCTTCAGCGAACTCTCGCTGAACAGGATTCCGTTGTTGGCGATGATGCCGACCGGATAGCCCCAGATATGCGCGAAGCCGCACACAAGAGTCGTTCCGTACAGTTTCTTGAATTCCTCGAACTCCGAGCCGTCAACGATCCGCGCGATGATCTCGCGCACGTCGAATGGCTTGCGCGCATCGACCGGAACGACACCGTAGATATCTTCGCGCTCGAACAATGGATCGCGCGGTTCGCGCAATCCTGTCGCGGAGGATGTCGCCGGATTGAGATTGCCCACGATGCGCCGCGCGATGCCGATGGCGTGGCTGTCGTTCTGCGCATAGTGATCGGTCACGCCGGACTGGCGGCTGTGAACGTCCGCGCCGCCGAGTTCTTCCGCCGTCACGACCTCGCCGGTTGCAGCTTTCACCAGCGGCGGGCCGCCAAGGAAGATGGTACCCTGATTGCGAACGATGATGCTCTCGTCGGACATCGCGGGCACGTAAGCACCGCCGGCCGTACACGAGCCCATGACGATGGCGATCTGCGGAATGCCCTGCGCGGACATGTTGGCCTGATTATAGAAGATGCGCCCGAAATGCTTCTCGTCAGGGAAGATTTCATCCTGCTGCGGCAGGAATGCGCCGCCGGAATCCACCATGTAGATGCACGGCAGGTTGTTCTGCCGCGCAATGTCCTGCGCGCGCAGATGCTTCTTCACCGTCATCGGATAATAGGTGCCGCCGCTGATCGTTGCGTCGTTGGCGACGATGACGCATTCGCGGCCCGAGACGCGGCCGATGCCGGTGACGATGCTGGCCGAATGCACCGCGCCGCCGTACAGGCCGTAGGCCGCCATCGGCGAGAATTCCAGAAAAGCCGTACCGGGATCGATCAGAAGATCGACGCGGTCTCGCGCCAGCATCTTGCCGCGTGCCGAGTGTTTCGCGCGGGACGCTTCACCGCCCCCGCCCGCCACCTGCGACAGCTTCTCCCGCAGGTCCGCGACCAGGGTACGCATCGCCTCGGCATTGCGCGTGAAATCGGACGACTTGGGATCGAGTCCGGAACGAAGAGCCATTGTTTCCCGCCGCGTAACGTTTTGATCTTGCTTGCTTCCGTCCATTCCGGACGGCTTCGACCCGCAAGGTGTCACTGCTTGGCGGCTGAATGCAACCACAACTTTTGCGACGATATTGAAGGGACTTGCGCCGGATCAGACGCCCTCAATAGGCCAAAGCAATACTTTGAAATGTCATGTCCCGGACATTTGTTGGGGCAATTTCACCCGCGCCGGATTCCGGGTTCGGGCAATGCCGGACACACTCCCGCGGTTGCCAGACCGCAGGCCGCAAACTCCAACACGGTTTGGCAGGCTTCAGGCTTAGTGTGTCCAGGGTTCGACGCGGCGGAAGGCGAAATTGTCCGCGTAGGCCTTCGCGCGCGGCTGCAATTCCTTCGGCTCAAGCACCTGGTACGGGATGCCTTCCCGCTCGCAATAGGCAACGGCCTCTTCCTTGGTGTCGAAATGGAGGGTCACCTGCTGCTTCATGTCTGCAGAGCTGGTCCAGCCCATCAGCGGTTCGATCACGCGTGGCTGCTCGGGCTCATAGTCTAGCTGCCATGACTTTGTCTTGGCCCACCCGGACTGCATCGCGTTCTTGGCAGGTTTGAATATTCTGGCTGTCATGGATTCGGGTCCTGGCCTGCTCGCCGTGGCATCGATCAGATTCAGATAATGGGTAAAAAGCACGAAATTCGGGGGCCGGCCAAGATCCAGATGTTGAGCGCCCTGTCCCGAAGAAGACTTTCTACGGCGAGTTCTGATATAGTCGGTCCGAAACGCCGTGACAATGTCGGACCGATTAGGTCCGGATAGGCGCCGCCGAAGTTATTTTTTGGTTCGATCGCATTACGAAACGGTACCCATGGAAATTCAGGCAACACTCCCAGAAAAGGGCCGAGATCTCCGGCTCGATTTCTTCCGCGGTATCGCCAACTGGTGGATTTTTCTCGACCACATTCCCAACAACGTCATCAACTGGGTCACGCCGCGAAACTACGGATTCAGCGACGCGGCCGACCTGTTCGTGTTCATCTCGGGCTACACGGCGTCTTTCGTTTACGCCAAGATGATGCTCGATCGCGGCTTTATCGTCGGTTCGACACGGCTGTGGAAGCGCGTCTGGCAACTCTATGTCGCGCACGTCATTCTGTTTGTGATTTACATCGCGGCGATCGGCTGGGTCGCGCTGCGTTATGCCGATCCGGACATCCTGAACGAGTTCAATGTCGCCGGTCTGGTTGAAAATCCGATCCAGACGCTGACGCAGGGTCTTATCCTGCGATTCAAGCCGGTCAATCTGGACGTGCTACCGCTCTACATCATCCTGATGGGCTTTTTCCCGCCGGTGCTGTGGCTGATGCTGCGCAAGCCCGACATGGTGATGATCGCTTCGCTGGTGCTGTATTTCGCAGCCCGTCAGTTCGGCTGGAATTTCTCGGCCTATCCGATCGGCTCCTGGTATTTCAATCCATATACTTGGCAGCTTCTGTTCGTGTTCGGCGCCTGGTTTGCGCTGGGCGGGGCAATCGAATCCCGCTCGATTATCAGGTCCCGCTGGTTGCTGGTCGCGGGGTCCCTCTATCTTGTCTTTGCGATGATCATGACGATGGCCGGGCGCTTTGAATCCTTCGGCGCCCTGTTTCCGAAGTGGCTCTATGACGCCTTCAATCCGAACGACAAGACGTTCCTGGCGCCGTATCGCGTCATCCATTTCGTGGTGATTGCGTTCTTGATCACCCGCTTTGTGCCCAAGGATTGGAGTTTACTCGAATCGAAGTGGCTCGAACCCGTGATCAAGTGCGGTCAGCAATCGCTGCAGGTGTTTTGCGTCGGCATATTCCTTTCGTTCGTTGCGCATTTCGTGCTGATGCTGAGCTGGGGGACGGTTTGGGCGCAGCTTGGCGTCAGCATCGTCGGTGTCGCGATCTTGACCGCTGTCGCTTACTATGGAAGCTGGTCCAAGAAGCAGGACAAGCCGTCAGCCCGTACGGCACCCGCAAAGGCGGCCGCAACGCAGCCCTCGGCGGCTCCGGGAGCCTGATCCGCGGTTGGCCGGAACAATTCCACATGCGGTCGGATTATCCCTTCGCGAGTGGCCTTCCGCCTTGCTGACGCCGTGCGAAGCGTGTATCGACTGGATTTATCGGGGTATAGCGTAGCCTGGTAGCGCGGCAGTTTTGGGTACTGCAGGTCCGAGGTTCGAATCCTCGTGCCCCGACCATCTAAATCATTGAATCTACTAAATTTTCCCAAAGTGATTCTGACAGCCGGTTCTTTCGGCGTTCCCGCGCATTTTATGCACTTTTACCCGACGCCGAGGCGTGTCCCCGGGCGGTTACCCGTGCGTGGGTTCACCGCGTTCCAAACAACGGATGGGCGACGCGATCGCCAGCCTGAATTCCGTACTTCCGGGCGGTGCCTCCGATCACCTCCAGCACGCCCTTGGCCAGACCTCCCGACGAAATGATCTTTTCGGAATGGGGTTCGGTGTTTTCCGCGATCCGCAGAATCCGGCCATCGCTCCGGATAAAGATCATGTCGAGCGGAATGAAGGTGTTCTTCATCCACATCGAAACCGGCTGCTCCGGTGAGAAGTCGAACAGCATGCCCCGCCCTTCGGCCAGCTCCTTGCGATACATCAGGCCAGTGGCCCGCTCCTGTTCGGTCTTCGCCATTTCGACGGTGAACACGTGCACGCCGGACTTGGTGACAATCTCCAGCGGCTGTATCTCGGCGGCAACAACATTGGTCACCGTCGCTGCAAGAAGCGCCATCATCACCGCGAGGACGACCCGGATGTTCGTTTTCAGATTTGGGGATTTCGGCAGACGACCAAACAGCATTCGCAATCAATATCCTGAACCAACGACCGCGGCACCCTAGCGCGGCAATCATGGCAAAGGCCAGACGCAGGTCTGGCCTTGTTGGAGGATCACGCGGATGTGGTCAGGGCAGACCGGCGCAATCTGCCAGTCTTGCGCGGGACTAGTGTGAGGACAGTCCGGGTGCGCCGGTCTCCGGCTGGATCTCAGCCGCCATCATGCCCTTGGAACCGGGCCCGAAGCGGACCAGCACGTACTGGCCGGGGCGCAGTTCGGTCATGCCGTACCGGCGGAGGGTTTCCATGTGCACGAAGATATCCGGCGTCCCCTCACCGCAACTGAGGAAGCCGAAGCCGCGCAGCCGGTTGAACCACTTCACCTGCGCCCGCTCCAGACCACTGGTCGGGGTAACGCTGACATGGGTCCGTGCCGGAAGCATTTGCGCCGGATGGATCGCCGTCGACTCGTCCATCGAAACGATGCGGAAGGCCTGGTAGCCCTTCTGGCGCTGCACGCATTCGCAGACCAGACGCGCGCCCTCATAGGCGGTCTGGTAGCCATCGCGGCGCAGCACCGTGACGTGGAGCAGCACATCGGGCCAGCCATTGTCGGGGACAATAAAGCCGTAACCCTTGGAGGCGTCGAACCATTTGATGACGCCGGAAATCTCGACGAGGTTGACGGCCGCTCCATCCGCGGCTGCGAAATTGTCGGCAGCCAACTCGCCTGGAGCGAACCTGTCGGGTCCAGCCCCCATTAGCGAACCGCCTGCCTTCTTGGACTCAAATGCGTCCGAACCCATGACCCCCGGACCCCAAACAAAAATCTGCAGTCAGTCACCGACATGACCAAGAACGTTATGCGACGAAGCTCGCTTCGCATTTTCTCGCCGTGACGAATCAAAACTGAGAAACGCGAATCCTTGATTGAACGATAACACTCCGGAACAATGCTGAAAGACAAAAAAGAAATCAGCAGCGACCTATGAACAGCCTTGAACGATTGCGAATCAACTGAGTAGGTCAATTACCCACGAATGGTCCGAGTATCTCGCCGATGTCGTGGCGGATCACCAGATCGGCAATATCATCTTGATCTGTCGGCTCATTGTTGATGATCACGAGCTTTGCGCCACAGTTCCGCGCCAATACTGGAAAACCTGCCGCAGGCCATACCACCAGAGACGATCCGATCGCGAGGAACAGATCGCAGTGCTGCGCAAGCTCTGTTGCCCTGCGCATTTCTTCTTCCGGCATCGACTGGCCGAAGGAAATCGTAGCCGACTTTACCGGCTCGCCGCATGCCGTACAGGATGGTGCAATACCTTCAGGATCAAACCGTTCCTTGACCCAGCCGATCTCGAACCGCGTTCCGCATCCGATGCAACGGGCATAGGTGGTGTTGCCATGCAACTCCACGACATGCTCGGGGGAAAAGCCCGATGCCTGATGCAGATTGTCGATGTTCTGCGTCACGATCGCGGGCACCTTCCCCGCCTTGTACAGCGACGCCAGTGCGCGGTGCCCGCGCCCGGGTCGCGCCGCTGCGAAGCTCGGTTCCATCGCAAAGCGGCGGCGCCAAGCTTCGTCCCTCGCCTCCTGGCTCGCAACGAACTCGTCGAAAGGGATAGGCCGGTTGCGTGTCCACAGACCACCCGGTGAACGGAAATCGGGAATTCCAGATTCCGTGGAAATACCCGCGCCGGTGAACGGCACGATGGTCCGGGCCTCGGCGATCATGTCGCCGAGCAGGTCGATTCCGCTGCGAAGATCGGATGCAATCATCATGCGCCCTGAGAGAGCTGTCGTGCGAACTATAACTCAATAAAAATGGGGGCGCGAAGCCCCCATTGACTGTCGATCACGGATCGTTGCGGCTCAAGCGGCCTTGGTGGCTTGCGGCTTCAAGGCTTCCTGAAGCTGCGGCTTCAAGGCTTCCTTGACATCCTTCAGGTCCTTCTTCGGCACAACGGTCTTGGTCTTCTTGCCACCGAATGCTGCGAGCTTTTCCATTTCCGCGGCGAGTTCAAGCTGGCGTGCGGCAACCTTCTCGGCGAGCTTTTCGCTCGTCTGGTCGCGCAGTTTCGCCAGATCGTCGATCGACATCGAATCCAGATCTATTTTTTGCATGGTCGTCTCCGTTAAGTGCTCACGGGGTATCAAGAAGGACCATGCCTCGCCAGTTGACGCGGTTTCTTATCCACTGTCATAGGGCGAGCAACCGCCTGAAAACGTCAGCAGCCTGTGTATTTTGGCGACAAGCCGTCGTGACGGTTGCGGAGGTAGGCCAGCCCGAACACCGCCAAACGCTGCGGATCGGTTTCGCCGGCAGATGAAAGCGTTTCGAGGTAACTGCTGAGATTTTCGCGGGCCTCGTGTAGTGCGTCTTCGCTCAGGTTACGCATCATCCCGAACGTATGAATAACCCGATCAATTACCTCGTTCAAAAAGCGCCTCCATCATCTCGAAGTTGTGAAGGACAACGGCATCGCAGCGAAAAAGTTCCTTTCGCCTGAACTGCCCTCCCGTCCAATTAACTGCTATTGGATCGCGCTCCCTCAACTCCGGCATGTCCGAAGAAGGATAAGAAACATGCGTTACCTCCACACCATGCTGCGTGTCCGCAACCTTGACACCGCCCTCAAGTTCTACAGCGACGCGCTTGGACTGAAGGAAGTCCGCCGCACGGAAAGCGAGAAAGGCCGATTTACGCTGGTGTTCCTGTGCGCAGCCGAAGACGAAAGCCTGCTCAAGCAGGTCAAAGGACGCGGCGCGCCGCTGGTCGAACTGACGTACAACTGGGATGAAGAGACCTATGGCGAAGATCGTTACTTCGGACACCTCGCCTATGAGGTCGACGATATCTATGCGACATGCGATCGGCTGATGAAGCTCGGCATCACCATCAATCGTCCGCCGCGCGACGGTCAGATGGCCTTCATCCGTTCACCCGACCTGCACTCTATCGAGCTCTTGCAGAAGGGCGATGCACTCGCACCGCAAGAACCCTGGAGTTCGATGCCGAATACCGGCCACTGGTAATCCGCATACCGGTTCGTGAGTTCTAATTTTTAGGAACATCGCCATCGCTTCGACGTTCTCCATGTCCTGAGGTTGATATGGAGGCGAAAATGGGACGCGGAATTCTATTATGGCTGCTGGGTGTGCCGATTCCAGTGATCTTTTTGCTTTGGCTGTTCTTCGGACGCTAGCCGTACGGATATGAAAGCTCCCGCGCATACGGGGCTTTCATTCACTTTTGATCGATCCAGAAGCCGAGCGCTCAAGGTTTTTTACAATCAGCGTTGGCTTCGACCAACTTGACGAGTTTGTTACCCGCCGCCTTGAGAATGCACATCTCGACTTGCTTGCCGGCCGGCACTGGCTTGGCGCAAATGATCTGAGGATTATCGTCGTAAACGGCGGTCGAGAATTTGCAGTTTGCCTGACATGACGCGGTGTAGTTGAACGGATTGGTGAGCAACACGCTGGCCGATTCTTCGCCCGGCAGAATCGTGCATGTAATCGGGACGGGCTCGGCAAACAGCATGGACGGTGGATTTCCGATGAGCGCCGCCAGAAAAAACATTGTTAGTTTGCGCTGCATGAATCGACCGTCGTTGCTTCGCCGTCACGGTATCAAGGCCGCCTGCCCAAGACGAGACGTTTCATAGGCGGCCGCAAGTTCAAGTATCACCCAGCAGGACCATCGGTCGGCTGTTCTGAGTTGCAAATGCTTGCGATCTCTGTTCGAAATCGGCGGACGGCTGATGCCGTCAGGGCGATCATCGTGCAAAACATCATCAACGCTTTTCTGCTGGTCTATGCCGCGCTGTTTCCGATCGTCAACCCGATCGGAAGCGCGCCGCTCTTCCTGCGCATGACCCGCGGACGCACCACGGCCGAGCGCAGCGTTCTTGCCCTGAACGTAGCCCGCAACAGTTTCTTCCTCCTGCTCGGCTCGCTGTTTATCGGCTCTCATGTCCTCGAATTCTTCGGAATTACCCTGCCCGTCGTCCGGGTCGCCGGTGGACTGGTGGTGGCGACCTTTGGCTGGCGGCTGCTCCACGCTCCTGTAGAATCCGTGGATCACCCAAAGGTGGACGCCGGCCCAACGATCGATGCGTTCTATCCATTGACCATGCCGCTGACGGTCGGACCCGGCTCGATCTCCGTTGCAGTTACCCTGGGAAGCCAGCGGCCGATAGCGACCGACGATCTCACCCAATTGGCCGTTCTTGGCGGCGCCGCGGTGGCAGGTCTTGCCGCCATCGCCATCACGATCTTCGTCTGTTATCGCTTCGCCGATCGCATCATCATGTTTCTCGGCGCACGCGGAACGGACGTGGTCATGCGACTCTCGGCCTTCATCCTCTTTTGCATCGGCATTCAGATCATCTGGAACGGATGCAGTGCGCTGCTCAAGACCCTCTGACGACGAACAACTGCCTCCCGCTCACGGCTTTGTGCATCGCAGCAACTGGAACCACAGGTTCAACCCGCTGTTTTGGCGGAGCATTTTGATTAAGCATGAGTTCCCTACCTCCGAAGGGCGCATTGAACACGGAGGTAAATTTGGCTAGGTGTTGATTAACGCGGACCTTCCATGGCCGCCATGCCAGGGTTCGCTTCTCGATGATCAGCCCTTTGCCCGGCCGGAAAACGGCCTCGACGATCGCCGCCACGGTTGGTGCGCTTGCGCTTGGTATCTCGGCGCTTGTCGTGAGCCCTGCTGCCTCGCGCGCCGAACAAGCCAATGGCCCTGCTGTCAGCGATGACCTCAACAGCGTCTTCAAGGCTCAACCCTGCGTGCAGTCGAAGTCGCTCGCGCAGCTCGATGCTCCCATCGCGCGGGTCGCCAAACGCTTGGACGCGCATCAACCCGTCACCATCGTTGCGGTTGGCTCGTCCTCGACCGGTGGCGCAGGCGCCAGCTCGGCGGCGTTCTCGTATCCAAGCCGCCTCGAGCGCGAATTGCGCCAAAGGTTTCCGGAAACGCCTGTCACCGTCATCAATCAGGGCATCAACGGCGAAGACGCCAACTCGATGATGGCGCGGATGGATGCGGTTCTCGAGCCGAAGCCGGATCTGGTGATCTGGCAGCTCGGCACCAACACCGTGCTTCGCGACGGCAATATCCCTGAGACAGCCAACGTGTTGCAGGCCGGGATTTCCCGCATCAGAAAAAGCGGTGCGGACGTGCTGCTGATCGACCCGCAGTTTGCGCCGCGCGTGAACGCCAAGCCTGCGGTCAGCGAAATGGTCGGGCTGATTGCTTACGTCGCGAAGCAGACGCACGTCCCGTTGTTTCGCCGCTACGTGGCCATGCGGAACTGGCACGAAGATCAGGCTATCGCGTTCGACCGGTTCATTACCGCCGATGGCTTGCACATGAACGACTGGGGCTATTCCTGCCTCGCACGCCTGCTCGCCGATAACATCACGGCGACGGTTGCCCGATCGCGCGCCATCGCAGGCGTGAGGCCGTTCCAGTAAGACCCGGGCGCCGTCCAGCGCCCTCAGATTACTTCCCCGCTGTGATAGTATTCGGTTTCCGGATGACGCATATCCCATGCAGCAACTGGGCCTTCGGGCTTCGGTTTGTACGGGAACCGCATGACGCATTCGCATCACGCCGCGCACGACGACCACGCTGATCATGGGCATCACGGTCATGCTCATGGACACAGCGGACACGTTCACGCGCCCGCAAGTTTCGGGACCGCCTTCGCTGTCGGTATCGTGCTCAACACGCTCTTCGTCATCGTCGAAGCGATCTACGGCTACATCAGTAACTCGACGGCCCTGATCGCGGATGCCGGACACAATCTGTCCGATGTTCTGGGACTGGTCGTCGCGTGGATCGCCGTCATTCTGTCGAAGCGGCCCCCTTCAGCGCGCTACACCTACGGCCTGCGCGGTTCCTCGATCCTGGCGGCGTTGTTCAATGCAGTCTTCCTGCTGATCGCCGTCGGCGCGATCGGCTGGCAGGCCGTGCTGCGCCTGTTCAATCCCGAGCCAGTCGCGGAAATGACCGTCATGATCGTCGCGGCTATCGGGATCGTCATCAACGGCTTCACTGCGCTGCTGTTCGCCTCGGGCCGCAAGAGCGATCTCAATATCCAGGGCGCCTACCTGCACATGGCCGCTGACGCCGCCGTGTCGGCCGGCGTCGTCATCGCCGCATTGATTATCATGTTCACCGGCTGGCTGTGGCTCGATGCGATTACAAGCCTCGCGATCGTTGCTGTCATCGTGTGGGGCACATGGGGGCTGTTGCGCGACAGCACAGCGATGTCGCTTGGCGCGGTGCCTTCAACCATCGATCCGGCGGCGGTTCGCCGTTACCTTGAACAGCGCCCCGGGGTCACGGAGGTCTGCGACCTTCATATCTGGCCAATGAGCACGACCGAGGTTGCGCTGACCTGCCATCTGGTCATGCCGTCCGGTCATCCGGGAGACGCATTCCTGATCGAGGCAACGCATCACCTGAATGACGATTTCGGTATTAAACATGCGACAATCCAGATCATAACCAGTCCGGTCACGGCCTGCGCGCTGGCACCCGACAGCCAGTTAACCGGCCTTGAAAAGGCCTGACAGAAAATCTACTGATAGAACATGATCGGCAGTCTTCAACGCAATGCGAGCCTCGGCTCCGGACGCAACGGACGGCGCTCCCGTCTGTCGCTCGTCCTCGCATTGATGCTTGGCCTGCTGGCATCGCTGTTTCATTGCGCAAACCACGATCTGGCTTTTGCTGGCTCGGATACCACGGTGATCGCGATGGATTTCGGCGGGAGCACCCCGCCGGATACCGCCGATCAAAAGATGCCATCTCATTGCGGCCATTGCCTGAGCCATGTGACCGGACAACCGGCCTTTGCCGTGAGCCTTCCGACTGACATCAGCCACCAAGCACCGCCCATCGGCCGGGAACAGACACCACCATCGCTGGCCGGCCTGCCCCTTTTCAAACCACCCCGCGCCTAAATCCCGAGGCCGAAAGGCCCGCTGGCATGTCCGCAGCCGCGACGGCTGCGCGACAGCCTGTCTGCATCAACTTTCGCAGGCACAGCAATTCGTTGAATTGATCGTGGCACGAGCCTGACCGCTCGCGGGATTTAAACAATGACCAAACTTCGATTACGTGTCGCAAGCGGCACCCTTGGCGCACTCGCGACCATTTTTCTCACCGCCGCACACGCGCATGAAGCTCCGACCGAGACAAGCAAGTCCGAGCAACATGAAGAAGCCAGCATGAAGCTCAGCGATCGTCAGATCGCGGCCGGAAACTTCGCGATCCGTGAAGTAACTGCCGGAACCTTGAGCAAGCGCATCGTCGTGCCGGGTACGATCGTCCCAAGCGGCGAGCGCATCGCAAAGGTTTCCGTCCGACTGGTCGGCACCGTCGCCGAGTTGCGCAAACGCCTCGGCGACAACGTTCGCGAAGGAGACGTTCTGGCGATTATCGAAAGCCGTGAGGTTGCCGATGCAAAAAGCCAATACCTTGCCGCACGCGTCGCTTTTGAACTTCAGGAAACGCTGTTCAATCGCTCCAAGAGCCTGTTCGAATCCAAGGTCAGCAGCGAAAATGATTACCTGCGTGCGAAGACCCTGTTCGAAGACATGCGGATCAAGTTCGATGTCGCGCGCCAGAAGCTGTTTGCGCTGGGCCTGACCAGCGACCAGATCGCCGCGTTGCCGCAACAACCCGTCGAAAGCCTGAGATTGCAGGAATTGCGGGCGCCGATGAGCGGCCGGATCGCGGAGCGTCGCGTCGATCTCGGATCGCTGGTCGGCCGCGAAGGTCAGGAAAGCGAGCTGTTCGTGATCGTCGACGCGCGCGTGGTGTGGGCCGAACTGGCGCTGCCCGCCACAGATCTTGCCGTGGTCCGGGAAGGTCAGCAAATCAGCGTCGAAACTGGTCCGGGCGCAGATTCCATGCCCGCGACGATCATGTTTGTCAGCCCGTTGCTGGACAAGGAGACCCGTCTGGCGCGTGTCGTTGCCTCGGTCGACAATCCCTCGCACGCCCTGCGGCCAGGAATGTTCATCACCGCTCACATTCCCTTCCAGCAGATTCAGACGGATATCGTGGTGCCAAAAACCGCTGTGCAAAGCGTGGACGGTCAAAGCGCCGTCTTCGTCCGCACCTCGGAAGGCTTCGAGCCCCGCAAGATCATCACGGGCCGCGAGGACGGCAAATCATTCGAGGTGATCTCCGGCCTGTCTCCCGGTGACCGGATCGCAACCGCCAATACCTTCGTCTTGAAGGCCGATCTCGGCCGCGGCGAAGCCGGACATGCTCATTAGGCACCTAGTGCCGCCGATCTGAAGTTCCTGCACCACTTGCTGCAAACTCGTCCCAGGAACTTCAGATCGAAAAGCGGCACTAGAATCACAATCTTGCTAGTGGTCCTTTGATTCTAACATTCGCAAACGATCACAGCTGAAACGGAATACGAATGTTAGAATCGGACCACTAGTCATGATCAAGCGCATTCTCGACCTTTCCATTCAACACCGCTGGATAGTCGTGCTGCTGAGCCTCGGCTTCGTCGCGCTGGGCGTGTGGTCGCTCGCGCATCTTCCTGTCGATGCCGTGCCCGACATCACCAACAAGCAGGTGCAAATCAATACCACGGCGCCTGCGCTGTCTCCCGTGGAGATCGAAAAGCAGGTCACCTTCCGTATCGAGACGGCTCTGGCCGGCATCGCCGGACTGCAAGCAACCCGCTCGCTGTCACGCAATGGGTTTTCGCAGGTCATCGCCATCTTCAGCGAGAAGACCGACATCTATTTCGCGCGACAGCAGATCAACGAAAGGCTGATCGACCTGCGCTCAACTCTGCCACCTGGCGCTGATCCGAAGATGGGGCCGATTTCGACAGGGCTCGGCGAGATCTACATGTGGACGGTTTCCCTTGCCGCTAAATCCAGCGGCGACGACACATCAGGCTGGCAGAGAGACGGTTCGTTCCTGACGGCGGAAGGCGAACTGCTGAAAACCGACGTCGAGCGCGGCGCATATCTGCGAACGGTGCAGGACTGGATCATCCGTCCACAGGTCAAGGCCGTGCCCGGCGTGGCGGGCGTCGACTCCATCGGCGGATACATCAAACAGTTTCAGGTGAAGCCGGACCCTGCGAAGCTCATCTCATTAGGGCTCTCGTTCAGCGACGTCGTACGCGCCATCGAGGTGAACAACATCAGCCGGGGCGCGAGCACCATTGACCGCAACGGCGAAGGCATCGCGGTTCGCACAGGGGGCCGTCTGGAAAAACTTGCCGATATTGGCGACGTGACCATCATCACCCGCGGCGGGATTCCGGTCCGGGTCCGCGACGTCGCGGACGTCGCGATCGGAGGCGAAATCCGCACAGGCAGCGCCAGCCGCGATGGGCAGGAGGTGGTTATCGGAACGGCCCTGATGCTGATCGGGAATAATAGCCGGACGGTCTCTGCCGCAGTCGATGCTAAAATGCAGGACATCCGCCGTACGCTCCCGGCCGGCGTGACTGTCGAAACCGTCCTCAACCGCACACAACTGGTGGATGCCACAATCAGCACGGTGGCCAAGAACCTGGGCGAAGGCGCCTTGCTGGTCATCGCCGTCCTGTTCCTCCTGCTCGGCAACTTCCGCGCCGCGTTCATCACAGCTCTCGTCATTCCATTGGCCATGCTGATGACCGCATTCGGGATGCTGCAGGGCCGGATCAGCGCAAATCTGATGAGCCTTGGCGCGCTCGATTTCGGCCTGATCGTCGATGGCGCGGTTATCATTACCGAGAACGCGCTGCGTCACCTTGCCGAAAAGCAGACAGCCGTCGGCCGGACGTTGTCGCTGCAAGAACGCCTCACGACGGTGAAAGCCGCAGCCGAAGAGATGATCGGCCCCAGTGTCTACGGCCAAGCCATCATTATTCTGGTTTACGTTCCGTTGCTCACGTTCAGTGGCGTCGAAGGAAAGATGTTCGAACCGATGGCTTTGACGGTCATCCTTGCGCTCGTCTCGGCCTTCGTGCTGTCCCTCACGTTCGTACCTGCGCTGATCGCCATCGCAGTGACGGGCCGGGTCACGGAATCCGACAGCCGCGTCGTGCGCCGCCTCAAGACCTCGTATGCGCCCTTGCTCCGGCGCGCCATCGAGCGGCCCGCTCCTGCTGTCGCGACCGGACTGGTCCTGTTCGTCGGCGCCTTGTTGCTGTTTCTCCGGCTTGGGCAGGAATTCATCCCGACGCTGGATGAGAAGAACATCGCCATGCACGCGCTGCGCATTCCCAGCACAAGCCTGACGCAATCGTAGACGATGCAACTCGACGTCGAGAAGGCCATCAGCGCCTTTCCGCAAGTCTCCTACGTCTTCTCGAAAACAGGAACGGCTGAAGTCGCCTCGGATCCGATGCCGCCCAATGCATCGGACACCTTCATCATCCTCAAGCCGCAAGACGAATGGCCTGACCCCAAGTTGACCAAGGCTGCGCTGCTTGACCAGATCGCGGATGCGGTGCGCGAACTGCCGGGCAACAATTACGAATTCACCCAGCCGATCCAGATGCGCTTTAACGAACTGCTGGCCGGTGTACGCGGCGATCTCGCCGTAAAGGTTTTTGGCGATGAATTCGAGCCGCTTCTGCGCAGCGCCGGGCAGATTGCAGCTATCCTGCGGAAAACGAAAGGCGCGGCCGATGTCAAAATCGAACAGGCCAGCGGACTGTCGGTACTGGATATCAGCGTGAACAAAACGGAGATCGCCCGGCGAGGTCTCAGTCTCTCGGCTGTTCAGGACGTTATCGGCACAGCCATCGGCGGGCGAACAGCCGGAGCCGTGTTTGAAGGAGATCGCAGCTTCGACATCACGGTCCGATTGCCGGAAGACATTCGCGGCGATCTTGATGCGCTCAAGAACTTGCCGGTCTCGCTGCCGCTCATGGGCCCTGCTCCGCTGACCGTACCGCTCGGGCAACTGGCGACCTTCAAGATCAGCGACGGTCCCAATCAGATCAGCCGCGAAAACGGCAAGCGACGGATCGTCATCACCGCCAATGTGCGGGACCGCGACATTGCCGCTGTCGTGAACGACGCCAGATCGCAGATCGATGCCGCCGTGACATTGCCGCCCGGTTACTGGATGACCTGGGGCGGCCAGTTCGAAAATCTGGCGGCGGCGCGCGCAAAACTTTCGATCGTGGTTCCGGTTTGCTTCATTCTGATCTTCCTGTTGCTGATGGGCGCACTCGGGACCGCGCGGGATGCTCTCATCGTCTTCAGTGCTGTCCCGCTGGCGCTGACCGGTGGTGTCGTCGCGTTGTGGCTCCGGGGAATTCCGTTCTCGGTATCGGCTGCAGTTGGATTTATCGCGCTATCCGGCGTCGCCGTCCTCAATGGCCTTGTGATGCTGACCTACATCAAGCAATTGATCGCGACGGGATACGGGAAAGCGGACGCCATTTTTACCGGCGCCCTCACCCGTCTTCGGCCTGTCGCCATGACAGCGCTGGTCGCCTCTCTCGGATTTGTCCCGATGGCGCTGGCAACCGGAACGGGCGCGGAAGTGCAACGGCCGATTGCAACCGTTGTGATCGGCGGCCTGATCAGCGCGACGCTGTTGACGCTCTTTGTGCTGCCGGCACTTTATGCGTGGTTCGGGCGTGCTCCGGCCGGCGAAAGCGCGGAGATCGATTCCATCCCGCTGCCGGGGGAGCCGCGAACGGCTATCAAGCCGTTGCAAGGTTAATGGGTGCTAGGCCGCGCCGAGATATGCGGCCTTCACCTTGGGGTCCGACAGCAAGGTTGCGCCAGCCCCTTCGAATGCAACCTTGCCGGTCTCTAGCACGTAGCCGCGATCGGCAATTTCGAGAGCCGCGCTCGCGTTCTGTTCGACCAGCAACACGGTCACACCATTGACTCGAAGATCGACGATGGCGGCAAGAATCTGATCGACCAGGGTGGGCGACAGACCCAGCGACGGTTCGTCCAGCAGCAGCAATTTCGGCTTGCCCATCAGCGCGCGTCCGATTGCGAGCATTTGCTGCTGCCCGCCGGATAATCCCCCCGCCAGAAGCCTCCGCTTCTCGGCCAGAATCGGAAACATCTCGAAAACGCGATCGCGGTCACTGTCGATGTTCTTGTCGCGGCGCATGTAAGCTCCGAGACGCAGATTGTCTTCGACACTCAGCGGTCCGAAAACCTGACGTCCTTCCGGCGACTGCGTCATGCCGCGCTCCACCCGCCGATGCGGCGGCAGGCGGTCGATACGCTCGCCCAAGAGGCTGATCTCGCCGGCGGTGATCGGCTGAACACCCGACAACGCTCGAAGCAGCGTGGTCTTTCCCGCCCCGTTCGAGCCGATCAGGGCGACGACCTCGCCTAAGCGGACGTTCAGATTCACGCCGTGCAGAACCTCGATACGGCCATAGGCGCTGCGAAGATTGACGACTTCAAGCACGCGCCGCCTCCTTCGCCCCGTGCTTGCCCAGATAGGCTTCAAGCACCGCTGGATTGTCGCGCACTTCACGCGGCGCGCCCTCGGCAATCGGCTTTCCGCGGTTCAGTACAAGAATGTGGTTGGAAATCTTCATGACGAGTTTCATGTCATGTTCGACCAATACGACCGCTATGCCTTTGGCTGCGACACGGCGGATCAATTCATCGATCTCCTCGGTCTCGACTGCATTGCAGCCCGCCGCGGGCTCATCGAGCAGCAACACGCGCGGTTCTGCGGCAAGGGCGCGGGCGATCTCGAGACGCTTGCACGCGCCATAAGAGAGCGAACCTGCTGCGATATCCGCACTGCTCCGCAACCCGACATCGTCGAGCAGGGTCAGTGCTGCCTCGCGCGTCTCACTGTTCTGGCGCGTCACCGAAGGCAGCCGGAACAGGTCCGCGAGAAGATTGCAGCGTTCCCGCAAATGACGACCGACCATCACGTTCTCTGCGGCGGTCATGCGCTGGAATATCTGGAGGTTCTGGAAGGTACGCGACAGGCCACGCGCCGCGAGCTTGTCCGGCGTCAATCGTGTCACGTCTTCACCGGACAGTTCTACCCGTCCCTGATCGCACTCATAGACACCGGAAACGATATTGAAGAGCGTGGTCTTGCCCGCACCGTTCGGTCCGATGATGGACAGGATCTGCCCCGGACTGACGCTGAAGCTGACGCCGTCAATGGCCTTGATGCCACCGAATGAAATGCCGATGTCCCTGGCGCCGAGGATCGTCATGACTGCGTCCTCTTCGCCAGCACACGCGACAACGTCGGGACGATGCCGTCGCGCATAAAGATCATCGACACGATGATGATGAAGCCGAGGAGCAGATGTTCATACTCCTGAAAAACGGTCAGGACCTGCGGCAAGGTGATCAGCACCGCCGCGCCCACAATGCTCCCGACGACCGATCCAAGGCCGCCGAGCACCACCATGGTCACCATTTCCACAGAGTGCAGGAATCCCGCCTGATCGGGATTGATGAAGCCGTTCATCATCGCGAGTACAGACCCGGCGACCGATGCGTAGGCTGCGGCAATCACGAACGCCTGCAACTTGAATCGCGCGACGTCGATTCCTGCGACGCGTGCCGCGACCTCGCTATCGTGAAGCGCGCGGAAGGCGCGCCCGGTCGGCGTATCGTTCAGGTTGAGGGCAATCCATGTTCCCAGCAGCAGAAGCCCGCCCGAAATCCAGTACCATGTATCCGATCCGCTGACGCGCCATCCCAGCAGCGTGAGTTTCGCCACAGGCATGCCGTCCGGACCGCCGGTCCAGCGGCTTTCCGTCGTGATGACCAGCGCCACCAGCACGCCAAGACCGAGCGTCGCA
>Ga0214478_100490_pt1 | contig 23015 bp, 13 predicted proteins | sample M1_20Mar14CPVII9_2_FD_178001 | JGI IMG/M metagenome (GOLD analysis project Ga0214478, IMG submission 178001) | Marine eukaryotic communities from Monterey Bay, California, United States - M1_20Mar14CPVII9sort6BwellD7 | ecosystem: Environmental > Aquatic > Marine > Unclassified | place: USA...
GAGGAAGAGTATGAAGATGATAATTGCAGTGATGGTCTTCAGTTGGATTTTGGTCTAACTACTTCACACGAAGTGCCCGTGACATATTCTCATGATGAGTTTCAAGATAATGGCGTGGCTTTGAAACAAGTTGCCAGTCGAGAACGGCATACTGCCAGCAAGCCAGTAGTTGAGAAGAAGCAAACAATGGCCGCCACATTGACAGTCAAAGATGACGGAGACGAGGTATCGACTGCTAACAGTACTAGAGAGTATGGCAAGAGAAAGAATATCAACTCCTTCGAGCACAAGAAACGATCCGCAGCCACAAAGGCAATGGCAATGAAGGAACGGGCAAGTTCTGCACTAGTCGCCAAGGCTAATCGAGCTAAAGAAAAGGCCAAGAACGGATATTGGATGAGTAAGGTCCAAGCTCATCAGTTGACAAGCGAAGCTAGCACAATAGGCAAAGAAGAAGAAGAGCTTAGTCAGAAGGAAGTGCAAGATCCAAATGGGATGGAAATTACAACACCCAATCCTGATGATAATGAAGTACTATCTCAAGTGTCTGAGGTTAGTAAACATTTCAATTCATCTTCCTTCGATGATCAAGGTCTACTCAAGCCGAAGAACAAGACTTTGATATCTCAAAGAAATGCCTTTGCAAAGAAGTTTACAAGACAAACAAGCAAGGGTAATCAATCTTCCGTTGCATCCATCTCTCAACTAAGTTCGAAGTATACCAAACATGCAAGTAAGTTGAGTACCATGAAAGACAAGGCATCAAGTGCTCTATTACAAAAGGTCAAGCCCAAAGTACCCAAGTTTAGTCCAGCGATACATGGCAAGACAATTAATCCTGCAACATTGAACACGACGCCCCATCATTTACCGCCGAATACGATTACAAGAGCTAGTATGCGGAATGAGATCGATTCACTACTTTCTATTGATGAGGATACAGTCACAGATGGCATGCAATCGGTAGGCTTGCATTCGTGTTCTACTGGTACTGGTACTAGTAGTAAGCTGAATACTATTCAACTGCCGCCGCCACCCAATGGTTACAATACGCCAAAGTCAACCTTGAGAAAGACAGCTAGCGGCAGTAAAGCTGTCACCGGAAGTCAATCATATCAAGATATGATGAAGATGAATACTCAAACTCCCATCATTTTATCGCCACCACAAATATCTACCTGTCTATCTAACATCTCGTCACCGGTATCGTGTATAGATGAGGACGGGTTCTTACTCTCTCCAACAACGAGTCTTGATAATGCCCTTGATCGTAGTAATGTCGGTTCTATAGGAGTTGGTTCGATAGGCAGTGGTACTGAGGCACCGTTCGATCCAAACTCCTTCTTGTTCCTGTCTCCTCTATCTAATACGGACTTGGACGATCCAGACTTCGGCATGCCTGACTTGCTTAGCAGATCAATAAGTCAAAATGCTGTGGTATTTGACCCTAATTTACAGTTGGATATAAATCAGCCACAAGTTGTAAACAGTAAGATGTCAATTGTTGGAGCTGCTAGTCAGTCGACAACTACCAAGTCTTCAAATAAGAAACTCATGCCTAGATTGCCTCCGTCGCCAAGGCTACCTCCGAGTGGAAAGAAAATGTTGAAGAAGATGAAGATGGGTGGAAATAACAATGTTACCAGTACTATTCCTAGACCTCCACTACACACGAGAAGTCGAACATCTACATTTTAGAGAATAGGAAACAGGGTGTTCTCTACTCTATTGTTTTGTTGGATTTGGATAGTCAGTGGTTACAAATAGAAGTGTCAATAAGCTAATCAAACAGTTAGGATACAATATGTATTTGTGTATGACGTATTGTTGAGAGATAGGTATGTAGATTCTAAATGCTTTCATTTAATTTGTCATCCTGTGAGGGTATCTTTTAGGATACCGCTGGGCCGATGAGAGAAAAATGTCGAAACTTTCTTATGAGTTGTTAGTTGTTAGTACTCCACTCTCACAATAATATAGCGGTTTGTTGGATATAGCAAGATTTATATTATCATTATCGGATAAAGCAGTCTATTATTAGATATCAGTTGCACTTTTAAACATTTTAGTTTATCCAAATAAGGTGCACCAACAAAAAATAATTATAAGTTGAAGAAACATACATAATATATACAATAATATAAACCATGTCGAATAGAGCTACATCAACAACGTCAAAACCACCCCTTTACAAAATTGTAATGTTGGGTGATTCTGGTGTGGGTAAAACCTCACTAGTTGCACGTCTAACGAATCCTAATGCTCCACTAAACCACGATATATCAGCAACAATGGGTATTGAATTTGATACACAAATGCTTGATACACCACACGGGAAGGTTAAGGCACAAATTTGGGATACAGCCGGTCAAGAACGATTTGCACGTGTACTGTTACCCACGTACTTTCGAAAAGCCAAGGGAGTTATATTGGTATATGATGTAACGTCTGCAAAATCATTTGAAAGTTTAGGTGAACGATGGATGGCACAATTAAATGATCATGCAAATTCAGATGAATTGGCAAAATTATTAGTGGGTAATAAATGCGATTTGGAAGATTCAAGAGAGGTTACGAAAGAGAAGGCAGAAATGTTTTGTGCGGAATTCGGTATGGAACATCTTGAGACTTCTGCAAAAAGTGGAGTGAATGTATTAAAGTCATTTGAAAGGTTAATCACTATTGTACATGAAAAGAATTTAGCAGCAAGAGGTGGTGGTGGTGCTGGAGGTGCCAAGGGTGCTGGTACAGGTGCAGGCGGGGGCAATACTTTGAAATTAGATGAGGGAAATGTTAGGGGAGAGGGAGCAAGTGCTGCTGCCGATTCATCAGGTTCTTGTGGATGTTAGGGATCCTTACTACAGAAACAAAAGCAATAATGGTATGATGAATGTGTATATGTGATGAGTTTTGAAAGTGTTATAAATAATGAACAGGGTCGTTAGGGAAGAAGATGAGTTTGTGTGTTTGTTTGACATATTGACATGAGGGTGTGGGTGTGACTGAAGAGGGGCAATGTCATGCATATGGGGTTACCGGGACAGTGCATAAGGAGTATAAAAAGGTAGAGGAAGAAACCCCTGCCTATAAAGAAGAGTGTGTCACTACCTCACAGCAATTGAATTCGAGGTAATGTTCATGTGATAGTTTAGGTCATCTACAAAAAAGCTTAGAATTGTAGATGTAGAACACAAGAACAAATATAAGAAGATATCCTTAAAGTGCAAGCACACCACATAAGTAAGTCCAAAACTATGCCATCCTCTTCGATAACAAGCCCAAAAAAGAAGATACGTGTCCATGTCAAAAAAACACTGCCTCTTACTAACTCTTGCTTTACTTTTATGATCACACGATAAATGACCGGCCCTATTGTAAGAAGAGGTTAGATATAGTTCCCTTATAGTCTGAGAAGGCCGGTGCACTGTATATCTCGCCCATCGATTCAAAGTACCGAAATCAGGATAATATCTTTTGCAGTACGAGATAATAATTTATACTCTCTTAGTATTGTAACTCTCTATTGCAAGCTCTACCGATATAAATTGCTTTGGGATCACTGCAATATAGAATCGGATAGTTACTTACGAGTAACAATAGATTGTTATTGCAGTGCTATAAATGATACGAAGAAAACTAAGTGTTGGAAAGAAGAGCACAAAAAATAATAATAATAGTATGCTTGATCACAACGAATACGAAGACGAAGACGACGACTTGAGAAGTTTATTATCTGGAGCATCATCCCATATTAGTAATCCACATAGAAGTCAAGAGAGACAGCAGCAGGAAAGTAGTAGTTCTCTTATGCCATCAATTGAAGATATGAGCAATATTAGTAATCATTCAGCAAATAGCAATAGCAGTAGTAGAGGTAGAAGTATCAGCCCATCATCTGGGAATAGTCATCATTCTACAACACATATAAACAATGGTCCAACTAGAGGTAAGAAGACACTATGGTTACTTGGTTCGATCATATTATCACTAGCATTCTTCGGTCCGACAGGATTTTTATGGGATATTTTAGAAGATAATTCATCCTCAAATGATGTCGGTCACGGTCATAATAATAATGCACATAATGTACATCATGGTGACAAGCACCACAATATATCACCGGCTCAACCTATTCGAAACACTGAAGAAATTACACATCCCATGATGATACATAGCGCTAAAGAACAACAACGTGCCACCAATTCACGACATGACAAATTTGGTAACACCAAAAGATTACGCGATAAGACTACTGCTTTCACTAAGAACAATCGAAGGAAGAAGAAGAGAGGAAACAATAATAAAGATAATGGAGGTTGGGGTATTAAAGAGGCAATTGAGAATATTGATAAAGTATTCATGGATAATAGACCCGTTGCTGGGAATACTGTTGCAAAGAATAAGATTATACAGAAACAGCAACAACAGGGAGGAGAAGAAGATGATGATGCTTTGGCAGCTGATGATGAAGAGGAATATTTACCAGTGGTACATGCCGATGATGATACATTACCGGAAAATGCCGAGGCATTAGATACATACACTTATTCATTACCTGCAAGTGATGCATTAGAATGCAGATCAAGTGTGATTGCATTTGTGATTAATGCCACAGATGTTAAAGATGAGTGTGATGGATTACGAAAAGCATTTGATAAGACTTGCAGTGTGTCATCCACAACAGGTAGTGGGGTTGCTAGTGCGGCTACTTCGGCAGATACTGTAAAGGTTCGGACACATGATCAAAGGCAAAGAAGAAGATTATCCGAATGGGGACAGCCACACTTGTGGAATTTAATACCTAGTGCATTCGAGAAGCATTTGCAAGATGCTGGTGGTAGATTGAGAAGGGTGCATTCACATCTTAAAAGGAGAAGGAGGCTGAGTGCAGAAGGTAGTCATATTAGACATTATGTGAATAGAACATTACAAGAAGTCAGTGCAGGAGGAAATCTAGAACAGAGAATGGTGGAAGAAGTAGATGATGGAGAAGAAAGTACATTAACTTCTGAAGATGATGAGGAACCGGAAGTGCAGACGCCAGTTAATGAGCAAAAACAGGAAGAGGTCAAACCCCTTATATCCCTTAATATTCCAACGGCAGACAAGCATATATCAGAGACGATGCTTAATGATGCCCTCTTGCTTCAAGATTCGACTGAATCTAAACATATTTCAGCGGCATCATTAGATGTTCAATCTCCACAAGTGATTGAAGGAGAAGAACAAGATGCCAACACACTTGTATCACAGACTCAAGTAACAACACCCGACCAAAATCAAGATGAGACAATAGAAGCGGTGGCACCCAAACCAAATATCACCGCCGAAGCCTCGGCTGCTGTACAAGATGCTGCCGAGTCCGCGGGTGCTATTCGTACTGCAGTCGAGGGTGTAAAGAATATAATGAACGATCCAAAGAGTATCGAGGCACGTACATGTTGTGCATCCATCTTATCTGTATTTCATGAACATTGTGATCCAACCACAACGGGTGTGGAAGATTATTCCGATCGACGATTGTTGGTAGTGGTGTTCGTTATTACAGTTTGCGGTATGGTTAAGTCTGTAATAAGACATTTGAATATCCGCTGGTTGCCGGAAGCAGGTGGGTGCATCCTCGTTGGTGTATTTGGATATCTCATATTACAACATATGCCACATGTACAATTTGCTTTCGATGGTGATATGTTCTTGCGCATCATGGTGCCACCCATAGTATTTGAAGCAGCTGTGAAGATTAACAAGCAGAGTTTTCGACGACACGTCGTGCCCATTGTGATATTTTCAATCGTGGGCACATTGGCAAGTACAGCATTCACTGCATTCATACTGAACAAGGGTTCATCCATGCTAAGACACTATGTAACTGCCATTCCCGTACGAGAAAGTTTGATATTTGGAGCGTTGATATCGAGTATAGATCCAATTGCGGTGTTGAGTGTCCTGAACAACATGGGGATGACGGATACTGATACAATCTATGTATTAATCTTTGGAGAGTCACTACTAAATGATGGTGTGGCTATTGTGCTATTCCAGACACTCGTTCACTTCCTAGATGAGTCTTTGGTAATTGATTCAGATGTCGTCATGGATGCTTTCATGCACTTTGTAGTGGTAGCTCTCGGATCAGTACTCGTTGGGGTGTTGTGTGGTGCTTGTGCCACAATATACTTTTCATTGATGCATGGATGCCAAACACCCATGGTGGAAGTGATCATGTTTTGCTGTTGGTCATTCATACCATATTACATTTGTGATATGGTGGAGTGGTCGGGCATAGTGGCAATCGTTGCAAATGGCTTCGTTATGGACTTGTATGTTATTGGGCAGAAACAACAACAACAACAACAGCACCACCAACCAAGCAACAGCTCGATCATCGACGATGAGATTGACTATTTAGTAAATGGTACTGGTAGCGCTCCAAATGGTAGTGGCAGGACAAGACAAACATACAGACAACAACAGTTTCGAACTATATTCAGTTATGAAGGTCACTTGTCATCAAGTGCGAACAGTCATGTCCATTTTGTCATAGAGATATTTGCAACACTGATGGAGACTGCAATCTTTGCCTACCTCGGACTATTTCTCTTCAGTCCAAGGTATCATTGGAGTATGTATCTCACCATCATATCGATATTTGCAACTGTCACTGGTCGCGTTATTATGATCCCATTGTTTAGCCATATCTCCAACATGTTCAATCGAGTGGGTACAGCAAGAAGAAATCGATCCAGTGTAGGGTCATCAAGCAATAATAATGAAGGAGTGAACATTGATAAACGAATGCAACTAGTTCTAATATTTGCTGGACTGAGGGGCGCAATGAGTTTTGCATTGGTTGAACATATTCCAATGTTTGATACTACTACTGGACAAGGATCAAGATACAAGCCAGAGCTTAAGGCGATGACATCAGCGTCCGTTATATTTACAGTGTTTGTACTCGGAGGGGCAACATCATATCTCATGGAAAAGCTTGGGTATTCAATCAATAAGCATCATCAAGAGGACATAGAAGTAGTACCACTCGTTGCAAATGGAGGAAAGAGGTCTCCACTTAGCAAGAATAGAAATGGTACTGGAGTGTTAGATTCATCTAGTCGAAGTACCACTTCATCTGTAAGACAGCGAGGTCATAGATAGTAAGATGATAATAAGTATAGAGAGGATGATAAGTATAGAGAGGCATTAGTTTAGAGTGGTCATGATTAACAACCTGTGTGCTTGACTTGATTAAGACTTTGTTTATTCGCCAAAATATTATTAGTGATTAGTGATTTGAAATGACTTTTACTCTGCCCCCTGCTCTACCACAGTTTATTATTGGCGCTCAATATCAACCTCAATGATACATAATATGACCTCATTGATACCCACTGTTAGGGTTGTAGTATTGGTGATGCTATTTGTATCACTTGGGTACATCGGTTTACAAATACAAGAAGAGGATTCTACAATTTCATCGACACAACTCAGACGACAATTAAGTAGCCCTCGGTGAGTTTATAATCCATTTTGCAATAATGTGTTATGTTATGAATGGTATAACATAGACTCACATTTTATATAGTCCACAGAATGAAACCCAAGTAGAACAATATATGATATCATATGTGAGTATATATATTATCATATGAGATAAATATAGGGTATATTTATATCTCTCTTTCTTATTCATATCTCATGCTCAACCTTTTTCATTAAATTATTGATACATTGATAACCTACAGCTTGGTGGATTATATCCCCCTGTCGATAAAAATATGCTACCAATGTACTTGAGAAATACATATGAAAAGGAAGATACTGATCGTATCTTTTTTTGGCACATACCAAAGGCATCCGGTAGCACGATGAAGAATATACTTAATTTTTGCTTTGGTTTAAGCAGAGCAGAGCAACTGCAGGCTGAACCATCAATGCAATTTGCAAAGAAGAACATCCTCAATATGGATACCACAAGTCCCAAAGGATTGGCAGTATCATATGCAAATAACCTAGTGAATGCAAACAAAGTTGATTTGATTGTTAGTAATTACTTTCTGTCGGGATCAGCTCTCTTCACAGATCAACATCATGGAAGAACGTTCACAATACTCAGACATCCAGTTGAATTAGCAATTAGTTTATTCTATTACAGAAGACAGGCCACATGGGAAAGATCATACCAGCCGGCATGGACAAAACTAACCTTCCATGACTTTGTCAGTAGTCAGCATTATATGGATAACTGGATGGTGAGACAGCTAACTGGAACAAGCCCTTGGGTAGACTTGAAAGCATCACATTTGGAAAGAGCCAAGCGTATGCTCAAAGAAAAGATATTTGTTGGTATAATGAGTGAAATGGATGAAACTCTTCGTCAGTTAAAAGCTCACTTTGGATGGGAAGAGAAAGAGTCCTACTGTGCCTACAATTATTTACATTCGGCACCGACAAATCAGAATAAGCATCCAGCAGTACCCAAAGGCGGTAGTACATGGAAAATTGTTGTTGAAAAGGAGAAATATGATATGGGATTGTATTACTACGCGCTAGAACTTTTTGCAGAGCAAGCCAATAAGAAGTATCCAGCCCCCAAAGGAGAAGGAGGGTCGTCTATTAGTTGGACAGACAAACAAAGATAGAGTTTAATAAGAGATAATAGGAGTAGACTAGATTGTAGACAACCCATTTACTAAGCTATAGATAGACGCAAGCACTGATGATTAAACGGGGGGTATCTTTTGGTATCTTTACCACAAGGAAAAAAGTTATTGCACACAAGTTTGAGGTGGTGATTGTATTTGACGGCAATATTGTAAAATAGCACATGAAGAGGATCATCATATATACCTGTTTCATTATCGCTGTAATATCAGTATCGATAAATCCTAGTATGAGTTTATCAACTTCACAACAACGATATCCATATCTTACTCCTCAAAACAAACCCATCATCATCGGTAAGAGTAACTTAGTTTATTGCAACAACAATATCACTTTGAACTATTACTGATTATCTTTCAACATAGGTTATTCGTCAAATACCAAATCAGGGAAAGCAGAGCGTGCTATTAATACTGATGGAGCTAATATTATAATATGGTCATTTTTGCATCTACATGATGATGATGATGATACCAAGAAGATAAAAACTGCTTTAGATTTAGGGGAAATAAGATCCATTAGAGACAAATATGAGCGTGTAATGTGAGTTTCTCTACCATTGAAATGTAAAAGATATGATATCATATATCTAACATATTTAAAGCAAAACTCATGCTCGTCTAACGTGTGTGATAGACCTTTGTGTTGTGATCATGCCACTAATTAATCATATCAACTCTGATAACTTTAGACATTTAGCTGCTTTCGGGGGTTGGAATGGTCCTCATCCGCCAGCATCCTATAGAGGAAAAGATTGGTTTAATGTCTTTCATCAATTCAATAAAGAGAATGGATATGTATTCGATGGCATTGACTGGGACTATGAGGGACATGATAATTTGACATCAGCGACTGCAAAATTTACACTTCATACTTTAGATGTGATGGTAGACTTCTCAATAGAGGCAAAGAAGCACGGATATATAGTATCAATGGCTCCAGCGGAATCATATCTGGATGCATCTGTCGAACCTAATACTATTGATTCTAGCTTCTCATTAGATCTTGGCTTGCCTCCTAGGGCTTGGACTAGTGATGAAGATCGTGCATTGATAAAAGAAAAAGGTTTTCAACATGCAGGTCGACAGTGCTATGCTTATATACTTGCCAAAGCTGGTATAGACACATTCGACTTCATCAGCATACAGTTATATGAAGCGTACAGTCCGTTTGCATATGACATAAGAACGTTAGATAAAACAGAAGCTCTAATGATACGGATAAGGCGATTGATTGAGGGATACACAGTGACGGATCTGCCAATGAAACCATCCAATCATGAAGTGAAGATTCCTCCAAATAAGTTAATCATTGGAATTGCCAATAGTTGGGCTGATGGCTTCAAGTTTTGTTATGTAGAAGCTTCATCAGTACGATCTGCATATGAACTGACAGTGGCAGAATATGGTCAAGGATTTCTTGGAGGTGAGTTGTATATGTTTTCTCTTTTATACTACTGAGAGCAAACTAAGGTATCAATCGATTTCACTCTCTCATTAGTAATGTTCTGGACACTTGAGGAAGAAGGTGCTACTGAGGAGACGAGACTTGCTCATTTGCTGAGTGCAGAATTCTCGAAACTTGGCCATTCAAGTGAGCTGTGATGATTGATCTATACCTGAAAGCTATCTTGATTGCAGTTAACATACATTAATGCACTATCTTATCATACTTAATATTATACAATCATTCCTCCATTGCAATCACAACTCCTCAACTTTCAAGCTAATCTTTTCAAACTTCCGATTCAACATTCATATCCTTGGTTAGTCAGCTTAGAACTCCCACAGGCTATCAACCTATTTTCAGCTTCCATAACTTCAACAAGATTTGTATACTTGGAAAGATGAACATAGAACTCTTTCCTTTCCTCGGGAGATAGTTCAACATGCTGTAGTAGAGAGTATGTTAAACAGCAAGCGCCTACAACAGAAGGCAAGCATACTGAAAAGAAAACATCAGTGGTAGTAAACTCAATTTTCTTCTCACACGAGAGTAGGAGATTTTCCTCATCAACATGATCTGGTAGAAGTCTAACAAACTGATGCACGAATCTCATTGCAGTTGGTTGTTCCATTCGAAAGTTTTTGATACTGGGAAAGTTTAATGCTTGGTTGATATCCTCTTCCATATCGAGAATGGCCGATTTTGGGTAATATCCCTTACATAAACGAGCAAGTGTAACGACGTTCAATTCCACCTCGGTATATAGCTTGACTGCAATGTAAAACGATGCAATTGTAGCCAGCTGAAATTTGTACTTGTCTTCAAGCGCCTCACTACTCTTTCCCCTACCACATGATAGATATCGATCAAGAAAGGATACAGCAATGTATGACGTCTCTGAACTAAGTTTCAGTGCACGTTGCATATTATAGACCCAATTGATCATTGCTTTACGACAACTATTATCCACTTCCGTATTAGACGAAGTGAGGTAATTGTAACACGATGTCAATGCCTTTTCTTCTGATATTAAATATCGAATATTTCTTAATGTATTGTCAATACTCTCCTCCTCTTCGTCGATGGAGGTATCGATATCAATATCATCAATACTTTCATATACTACTTTATCTTGCACGGCGGCAACTCGCACTTCCTCCTCTGCATCTCTTGATGAGGAAGGGATAACATTTTCTCGATCTTCTTTGATCAATGTTCCATCGATTGATTGTGTTGTAGTAGGAACTTCTTGCTTCACCTTTGCCTCTGTGGTGCTCTGCTGCTCCTCAGTACGAGGTCGAAAGAAGCTGAACATGGTGTTGTATTATGATGTTGTTTGAAGTAGGTATTGCAGTGTTGCTATATATGCATCAATCAGTTGCTGTTGGGCGAAACAGTAAGCTATAAGCTTTAGGTTTATTAGTTGCTTTAATATATATATATACCTCTGGTATGCGTGAGTTCATGTTTGAGTTTTGAAAGCACGTTGGCGGCAAGTTGTTAAAAAGAGTTTCTAGGATACCGAAAGGGGGCTTACACATCTACTTTCGTCAGTTCATGAAGTCAAGGCTGGGAGGTCACTCAACACACCATTGACATTATTGATGTACACTTGATGTACAACCTCTTATATTACATTCTTAAGGTTGTGCCCTGGGCAGGTAATATCACGTAGCTTTCATGGTATCCTTTAGCATCTCTAAAGATGATTATTGTTGTCATTGGAAAACAGAGGTCGAAGTCGAACTTATTATGATACATATGTGCCTTTGATTTGGCAAGTAATTGTTTATTCAGACTCATAATATACAAGCTAACTAACTCTAACATTAGATGGAACTATCATCTTTGGATACCAACTCATTTTTTACGGATACACAATCACATCTCTCACTACTCTCACTCCTTAAGGCGACCAATCAACATTTTCCTTGATCCGTCAATATCCTTGCCTTTATCATACAACTTGGCTCTTAGATCGTTGATAGAGATCTTAGTCACATCACCACCCTTCTTTGCCTTATCTTTCTTGTTCTTGGAAGCAATAGCAAACAGGATATCTTCTGTAATAATTTTGGAATGGGGGAGATTCTCAAAAGAATCAGATGAGAGAACCTCATCAGCATTCTCCACGATGAAGTCAATGGCAGCTTCTTTCAATAGAAAACAATTCATCTTGTCTGCATACGCTACAGTTTCAACAACTTCTTCTACCTTGAACTTGAGCTGTTTCAGATACCACGCTTCGGCTTCAATCTTGAGGCTCTTCAATTCATACTTATCTGCAGCTTCGATTAAAGTTTGGCTGTGTCTTTCCCAGACTTCTGCCGAGATATGTCCACCATACACATAGTATAGCATGTGATGGAAGTCATTTTTGTCCACATTTGTGATTGATACTACAGGTGAGGATCCGGTACAGCTTTCACAAAGGGAAGAGAGGAATCCTGGAGCACAGGCTTTGATCACAATCTTGTGAGCACAGAAGATCTTGCCTTGTACCTCAAATGATACATCAGCAGTTTCATCGTCAAGGAACAACTTTAGCATACATTGCACAAAAGGATTCTTTGGAATGAAGTACTTGCATCTGTGTTTCTCATCCAATTTCATACGAACTTCAACTGTCAACGTACCGTGTGTTAAAAACGTTGGGGGTTCGTCGCTCTTTAGGGCGGAACGAGTAGTAGCATCTTTCCAACCCCAAAATTGGCCAGAAGATAACTCTTTTGGTGGACTAGTCAGTTTAATGTCCGCGACCCCATCACTTGCTTTAAACAATAAGTCAAATGAGACTGTAATCTTTGAACTAGAGATGTGCTTTAGAAAGAGAGACACACGGCCCTTTTTTGCCTCACTGTTCCCTCCTGGGCTCAATTGCAAACTCCAATCATGATTAAATAAGCTAAATGTAGGAGAGTAAACTACATCCTTCTTTTTAGATGGCAACCCTTCAAACTGATGAAAATGAATCAGCCTACTTTCCTCTCCTTCCCATTCCTCCGGTGGATTCCCTACGTGAACGTCAGACATATGCTTTGAATTAATTGCATTAACTTTCTTATTTATGAGGTGAAGTTAACAAAAATCAAGTCAGCGAGAGAAGGAGAAAAGTAAGAAACTTATACATGTTTCGTTGTATACAAGAAAAGACATAATATACTCACTTGCATCTACCTAATAACTCACTTGCTAAATACTACTACTTTACTCTCGAACATACATATAAAACATGTATACATATAATAAACTAAACCAACAGCGCACAACGCTCATGAATATCTCTCAAACATATGTACTACCGAATGATGGAGACTCTGTACTTGTACGAGAGCGATTATGTGTCGAGCTTCCCATCTCTGATTCCGCCCTAGGAGTGGATGGGGCATGTTGAGACTCCTCTGGTATCACATCTGGCAGCCCTGATGATGGCTTCCGGCTATGCCCTGGCCGTTGCTGTTGCTGTGGCCCTCCTACCCCGGCTGCACTTGCCCCGACACTTGGAGAAGTTGCACTCTTTGCCATTGACTGTTGCATGGAAGAAACAACATGTGCAGGAACTACCACCACATCACTCTCCCTCCGGCATGCATCGGCTTGATGAGTAATGCTTCGTGCCCATTTGAGAAAGCGTAGACTCAACATGTGCATTTTCGAGTGACGCTTTTGCCACTTGGCCATACCAGTTGGGGAAGATGGCATGGGCGATGACACGGAACTAGCACCAACTACTCCCACCACACCCTGCTGCTGTGATGAAGAGGGTGAAGGCAAGTGTCCTTGACTAGAAAACTCTACCTCAATTTGCTCCTCCTCGGTTGTATTCGATGACAACAAATCTGGAGGCTGATTCTGTAAATCAGCATTACCCTCAAAGTTAACAACCGCTTTTGTTCGTGGTCGTAATGCCGAAATAACAATACATGGCTGTGCATAATCGTCACTCCCCGCCTGGCTTCGATGTCCTCCTCCTTCAACAACTACGCCATCTTCCTTATTCGTGACCAGTTGTATATTACCCACATTCATACGTGCCTCCCGAGCACGGTTAAGTATAATTACCCAATCATTACATCTTGCCTTATCTTCAGCACGGAGATAATATGGACGGCCTTTCACTTGGATAGTGAAAGAACATTCTTCTGGGTCTGTTTGATCAATGGCAATTTCTCCCACCTGATAATAATATGTTTAATACGTTGCAGGGGTTAGAACGAATAATATGTAGAGGCGACGATATGTTGAGCACATGATATGCAATAACTAAAAAGTTTACTCACCTTGCACAAATCTAATGTAGCCAACACTTTTGTCCTCTTCACACTCTTATAATATGTCAATCGTTCACCATTTGTTTCAAAGAATCGTTTCTGCCAATGTCCATTCCTACCCAATTTGTGTAAATAACCATAAATTAATGGTTTCAATTCATCATCATCAAGGAATGGTTCTGATATTATCGATTGTTGTTGCTGATTGGACTTAGTTTTGGATTTGAGCTGCTGTTGTTGTTGATGTGAAGATCCATGACGACTACCTCTTGGTAATCGTTCGCTACCCCCAATAGTATCCACCTTGTTTGTTTGTCCTTCTCCGCCACTTGTTAATGTAGCAGGGTGTGTAGAATCGACAGAGTTGGCAGGATTATCAATCGATTGACGATTAAGTGCATCTTGTGACCATGAACGAAATCGTCGTAATCCCTACGAGAAAGAGTGAGAAGAGGTTAGAAAAATTGATACAAATCCCTACAATATACCCCCACATAATAACAAAATATATAAAGCTACTTACAGTACTAACACTCCCCCGTAACTTTTCAATACTAACAACACGTTTCATTTCACTCTTGCTAGCACCACCTGCCTCAGAACTTAATAATGTATTCTCATCAGAATCTTCGAGTATTTGTATTTGATTTGGTACATCTCCTGTAGTATTTGGTCGTTGTTGTTGTTGATTATGTGGATGCTGTGATGTGGGTGCTAACGGTGGTAATCCTCGGGGTGTTAATTGATTCATTTGTGCTTGGCCTCCTTGCCCTTGTATTATTTGCTGCTGTTGTTGTTGAAGTTGCTGCTGCTGTTGTATCCTTTGCTGTTCCTCAGCGGCTGCAACACGCTGTTGTTCCTCAGCACGACGTTGTTCAACATGTGCCTGCTGTCTTTCCAATTCTTCTAATCCTAATAATACTGATGTATCGGTTGTACTTCTATTGAATTCTCCACCTGTTGCTGTTGTTGTTGTACCCCCACTTCCGTCACTTATTCTACCCCCACCCTGATTAGGTGCAGCACCACTACTGAATAAACTTTCACCACTTTTTGTCATACTTAAACTTAATTGTGGAAAACTTAATGATGTATCTGATGTTAACATTGGTGGTTGTAATCCAGAACTTCCACCACTGGAATTACTTGTACTTTGATTTTGTTGTATATTAGGATTAAAGTTAGTATTAGTATTACCATGTAGCGGGGTATTCCCCGCACTTATTGAACCTACTGGTATCTTATCAGATGGCTGTGTTGTTGATGGTATTTGACGCATAGGTGTCATGGTAACTGCTGCTGCTATAGATGGCTGTTGTATTGATCTTTGTGGTGATGTTGGTATATTAGGATTGTTATTATTATTGTTTGTAGTGGGCCACGGGGGAGGTGCTACATTAGTTGGCGGTGGTGGATTATTAGATTGTACCGTGGGTTGATTACTACCACCAACCACATTGGCAAAGTTTGTAGGTATATTCCGCGGTGTATTCAATGGACTTGGATTACTACTACTACGAAAACTATTTGATACCTCACTTCCCATACTATTCTGACGAACATTATTATTGTTAGTACCACTTGTGTTACCTAAGCTTCCTTGTGTGCCACTACCAGCCGTGCCACTATTTCCACTCATCACAGTACTTCCACCGCCGCTACCAGTTGACGTTGAGCGCGTTACGCCTACTGCATTTTGTATTCCTTGATTTAATACATTAGAGGCTGTTATGTTTGCTGTTTTTGTTATTGGACTTGAGGGTGGTTGTTGCTGTTGTTGTTGCTGTTGCTGCTGTTCCATCTTATATTGATATTTTATAATATAAAATAAAATTATATACTATCCACTAAATATCATTATGAATAGAATAACATCATCAGATTAACGGCTACCTTCACCCTAAATCAAGCTGGCTGTCGTGTTGCTTTAAATTGGTAGGCGGAGTAGAAAGAAATAATGAAAAGCCTTTTTGAGACATGAGCAGTAAAGCGAGTGGGTGTATCGCCAAAGTTTGCCCCTAGAGCCAACAGCCAATGTATTGTACTTCTACCTACCCCGTCGGTTGAGTACCCTCTAGCGTGTGGGAAAGAAAGCCTCAGCTGCAATAGATGCATGTTCTAGACAACTAGTAAACCTAAATGCTCACTGTTTCGCCCAACAGCAACTGATTGGTACTTCTACCTACTTTGCGTATACCGATGGGGTATTAATAAGCGATAATAACCAACTAATAAGCATGGAAATAAATGAGAATAGAATGAATGCAGTCGTAGAGCTTTGATGATATGATTATAATATTATGATATGATTTTATAATATTAGGACGATACTGAGATAATATTATACTGTTAGAGATATATTTTAATATGTGGGCAACATTTCGTGTTGGTGCAACAATTATCCGTCGCCAATCAATTCTCTACCATCATCACAAGTACATCATTGACAAAAAATATTGTAGTTGTAGACGGTTGAGCAGTACCTCAATAAGTAGACTCAGTGACGACTGCGGTAGTAACGATGGTAGTATTACAAAACATCAAGATAAGGGATCTATTCTATTCTTATCACCAAGTAACTGGCCTGAGCCCAATGCTACAGCTGCAGGCACTCGAACAATGTCACTACTCAATCACTTCTTATCATCGCCGAATTCTCCATTTACTTCAGTACACTGTGGATGTGGCGCTACACTTCATCATCATATTCTTAACCCTACTGACAATAATAATATACGTTGGCATCAGATTAAACCAAATAGAAGTGAAGATATGAAGAATCTTATTCATACAATAGAAACCAAGCATAACAATCCGATACGAGCAGTTGTATTCGATAGATTTTATGCTGAAGAGGCATATTCATTTAGAATCAAAGAGTTATGTCCGAATGCATTATTAATACTTGATATGCAAGATGTGCACTCGTTAAGGATAGGTAGACAATGTATAGTAAAAGAGGAAGTTAAAGATACATTTAGTATGACAAGACAACTTATGAAACGAGTAATGGAATTTGACCCATCTACCAATGATCACAGTTATAATGAATCAAAACAAAGGAAGAAGGCGTACGATACATTCCTTCGTGAAATGGCATCAATACATCGATCAGATTTAGTACTTGTTTGTTCGTCGGAGGAGATGAAGATGCTTGTGTCTTGGGGTATACCAAAGTGGAAGTTGGTGCAAGCTTCCTTCTTCTGTATGAATGATGAGAAAGATACTACTGATGATGATGACGACAATAACTACAACAGTACACTATTAAAGATGCAACAATCATATTCCTATGAAGATAGAGTTGATTTTGTTACTCTTGGAGGATTCAAGCATAAACCAAATGTTGATTCTGTCAGATTACTTCATCATGAGATATGGCCAAGAATACAATCCCAACTACCAAATGCACGTTTACATATATACGGCGCGTATGCTAAACATCAGATTAAAGCTCTACACGATAAAAAGACCGGCTTTCTTGTACACGGATATGTTGATAATCTTGAAAAAGTACTATTGCAAAGTCGTGTATTACTTGCACCACTTCGTTTTGGAGCAGGATGCAAAGGCAAGATTATAGACGCTTGGACATATGGCTGCCCGGTTGTTACAACTCCAGTTGGTGCCGAAGGTATGCGAGATGAATGCTCATCTAGTGTGTCTGCAGACAGTTGGGGTGGCTCGGTAGTATCTGATACAAATGAATTTGTTGAAGCAGCAGTGAAAGTGTACACTCAAAAGCATCAATGGCAGTGCTGCCAAGCTGAAGGAAGTAGACTGTTGAAAAAGCTCTTTAATGGAAGCGTCAATCTACCTAAAGTTGAGAATGGTATACGACTCGGTATGAAAGATTTACATATGAATAGGCGCTCAGATATAGTTGGTTCGATATTGTGGAGAGATACTCTTAGAAGCACTGAGTACTTTAGTAAATGGATAGAGTTGAAGGAGTCATTGGTAGTGGCTGAAAAGACTGATGGCAATTAGAGTATAACACGAAACCATTTCACGATACCCCTTCAAAAACAAAGAGTATCAGTCAAGTTCCAAGTAAGATAATCATATGATACAAGCAAATAATGCTTTCTCCAAAGCCATAGCTTTTGTAAGCATAATTCATGTGACCTCAACTGGCGCACGGCCGGCGTGCTCAAGTGTAAGCTAGTGAGGATACCGATGGATACCAGTTACTTACTCGTGAAAAAAAATCTTTTCATCACATAGCTGCCGCACTTACAAAGCTGAGTATTTGCAATCACTGGAGTCATTGCCCGCCGCCTATTGATATAATCATCCCTATTCATTGTACTCGGGGAAGAACTATTGACGACAATATATCAAGGAGGATCTCCGGTCATCCTAATCTCATCTTTGTAATCGTCCTCCAAGATAATAAAACGATACTATCACCCTAGATATATTTCTCCGAACAACACACTCTTCTTATTCAAACTCTAAGATATCATACAATACATAGAAGAGATATATTTCTCCGAGCAAATAATACATATATTAGAATATGTTAATCATAAAAAGATCAAGTAGTAGAGCTGCTGCATTACTCTATATTGTTAGTTACATATCAATATCAATTACATCGGGTAGTAGTATTCAAAAAGAAGAAGACAGTGTATCATTGCGTGGTGGACGGCGTAGACTTCAGGAATCCCCATATTTATTGCAACAACAACCTCAACAACAAACATCTCCATACTTGCAACAACAACCACAATTAGTTGGAGCTGAACCTCAATCTCCATATTTGCAACAAGGAGAAGAATCACAGGCATCTCCATATTTGCAACAACCTCAGCAGGACGGTCAATTAATCGCTGCTGAGCCACAATTGGCATCTCCATATTTGCAACAGGCACAGCAAGAAGAAGTATTACTAGCACCAGAGCCGCAGAATGAGTTATTAGATGAGGCAGGTTGGGAAATTGGTGGTGGACAACTCGCAACTGGAACAGAATTGCAAGCATCACCAGTTGAATCAGATGTAAAAGCATCATGGCAGGAGCTTGAGGAAGCATCATGGAAGAAGAATGATGAAGAACCAAAACTTTCACCAGAAGATCAAAATGAAAATGAATTGGAAGAACAAGCACCTCAAATGGCACCAACACAACCCCCGGTACATGAACTTACACCGGAAGAACTAAATCAGAAACAGATGAGATCATATCTTGGTGGATTAATACCGTCGGTTGATGAGAATATACTACCAATGTTCTTGAGAAATACTTTAGAAACAAAAGGAGGATATGCAATGGACTTGTATGGAGGCTCTGGTGAACCAGTACTGAAGAATAGGGATTTAGTTTTCTATTGGCATGGTAAGTATATTTCTTGGATATATATTATATATGTCATATGGTATGGGTCCTCCTTCTACTTTAGACAATGTCTCGTCTCTTATCTAATTTTTTTCATAGTACCCCGCACAGGAGGTTTGACGATGAAGAACATAAGTAAGTTGTTACATGTATGTTGTACACTCTCTCATTCATTTACAAATATTGTACTCATCTGTATCTGTTTAATACTACTGCTTAACAGTGAACTTCTGTTATGACCTGAGACGGCCGGAGCAGTTGGAAGATGAGCCATCAATGGAATATACTCGCAAAAACATCCTTAATATGGACACAATGTCTCCTGAAGGGTTGCAAGTATCATATGAAAATAATATCGCTGCATCTGGCATGATTGATTTTATATCAAGTAATTACTTTCTATCGGGATCGGCTCTGTTTAGTGAAGGTCATTATGGAAAAGCGTTTACAATACTCAGACATCCAGCTGAACTGTCTACAAGTTTGTTTTTCCATAGACGAAAGTACATCGAGGCTTGGCAGAAAATGCCATTCCATGACTATGTTGCATCAGATGGATACATGGATAATTGGCTTACAAGGCAATTGACGGGGACTATGCCGTGGGTAGAGCTAACAGAAAGACACTTAGAGCAAGCAAAACTTACAATGAGTTCGAAGATCTTCGTGGGTGTGTTAACGGAAATGGAGGAGACCTTACGTCAGCTCAGAGCTCACTTTGGTTGGGAGGATCAGGAACAGAAGAGCTGGCCCGAGGGATTTACAAAGGAAGAAAATTGTGAAAGTATGCATCTTAAAGATATGGCGAACAAGAACAAGCATCCAGACATACCAGGTAAGTGAATACTAATGTTATCCACTGCTTGAATTGCATAATACAATAGCTTATCTCCTCTTATCTCGTTTGCCCAGGAGGACACGGTGGAAGAACTTGGAAGCTCTTAATCGAAAAGGATAAGTGGGATATGGGTCTATATTACTATGGATTAGAACTATTCAGTGCACAACGCAATCGCTATCCACCGCCAGATGAAGCATACTTAGAAGAAGCAGATAATGTAGAGTAGACAAAGTGGGTAGGAGGTATTATAGGAGGTTACTTGTAAATTATTAGGCTTGTGTTGAACGGAGAGAGATGACTACAGTGTTAAATTAGGAAGCAGTGTATACTTGCAGTACAAATAACATAGAAAACATCATTAAGGTGGGATGGGTGATACACTACTCCCCTTTTAATACCTTTTACTCCCCCAAAAAAAGATACGGTATCCTTTTTTTTCAACCATTTTACTCACTCACTGCAAAACACCACGTACTACAACTACGACGGCAATTGATGACTACGAGCTGCCGGCAACGCCACACATTGCAATTCAACTGAGCTCATAAAAAAATATATACATCTAGTTGGATAATATCTAAACACAATACTATTAACAATGAATCTTCTACGCACAATCCTAATTGTCTCTGCTGCCACCGCTGCCACTGGTTTCGTCGCACCATCTTCCACTGCTGCATCATCAACTCGTTTACATGGAACTGGAGATGGTGGACAGAGACAAGAGGATGAAGCTATGTTCTACGCTCCACCTAAGAAGGCTAAGGATCCCAAAAGTGCAGTCAATAACCAATTGCCCTCTCGTAACAAGAATAGATTTCAACAGAGTCTTCTTGGTATTAAATCATTTAATTCAATTGAAAAAGTACCAAAGAAGGCCGCACCTAAGAAGGAAGCACCAAAGAAGGTTGTGAAGAAGGCCGCACCTAAGAAGGTAGCAGCAAAGAAGGTTGTGAAGAAAGCAGCACCAAAGAAAGAAGAGAAGAAGGGAGGATTTAGCTTTGGAAAGCTTGGTGGTGCTAAGAAGGCTGCTCCTGTTGCTAAGAAGGAAGAAGCTCCCAAGAAGAAGAGCGGATTCCAATTTGGAAAGCTATAATTATGCACAACTTCAATGCATATGGCGATGAATCGTGATGCAACCACATCATAGGTATCAAAGTTTTGCTTGTGATGATATGGACATTTACAAAAAGGATCACATGTAACATTATTAAGATGTTTTGACAATTGACAACAGCAAGTTTAGTGAATATACAATAGATGTGAATATTAGTTGATGCGAATAGTAATTTCAATTAATAAAACATCATTTTCCCTTCTCACGTGCACATCTAACGCAAGAACATAGAACCCAAAAAAAAAAATATGTTTCTAACACTCCCCTTTCCATCCCCTATCCTCTAAATATTCATCATCCTGTAATATACATATCCAAACAGGAATCATCAATAAAAGCAATAAAGTGATGATATGCGTCAATAATTTGCAAGTTATAAGAAAGCTGGTGCACAATTTAAAGAGTTACCTGATATCTGATGCAAACAAACTCAGAAAAGTGAACACGAAAGGAGGATATGGGGACAAAAATGATTTCCTGCGTGTTAATTGAATGCCAGAGTAGACAACATTGGAATAACACATGCCAAACATCCCATCTCACAGCTCAAGTCAAAGACGGACCTTGGTGCGCTCTCAATTGTCACCATGCTGACTGAGGGATACCTGGACTGAAGCAGAGAGAGGCAAGAAACAGATAGTCTCACCAACAAGGGTGTATGAGTCTGAGTGGTGCAAAGTGTGGGGTTTAAAACTGAAAGTGCCAACCCCACATCCCTTTGCATCAAAAGATTACCGATTTGGTTAAAGGGTGGGATGTGGGAAAAGCAATTATGCAACAACCAACATGGGCACCACCCCAAACATCCAAAGGAAACAGCTTGATCATTTCAATTATTGCCGAAAAGTCGGGATCATTCTCTTGTCTTTATGTGTAGTCATCTTGTTGTAACTCCACCATGAGTGATGCATATGCTCCCACGCAAATTCCCAAGTCCTTATCTATACATGGGATGGCTTTGACAAGCACTGGCAGGAAATAGAGCAAACATCCAAAGGAAACAGCTCAATCTAGTGGTTGTCACCCAAACATCAAAAAAACGATAAGCTCGGTTTCCCACAAAAAGGTTGGATTCTCTTGTCTTGGAGGTGTACACATGTTTGCAGATGATTCCAATTTTCTGTATTGGTGCATACAAGAATGGCACAGTGAAGGACATTGGAATAACACACCACAAACACCCAATCTGACGTCATATATGGCTAGGATGGGTGCGAGGTCGAGATTTTCTGGGCGCATCAATGTGAACGTGGTGGCACAGCGAGGTGTGTTGGAGGTGTACATATGTTCGTGAGTGGTTCAAATCATCCGTATGGATGCATACAACAATGCCAGAGTGA
>Ga0214478_100491_pt1 | contig 23014 bp, 15 predicted proteins | sample M1_20Mar14CPVII9_2_FD_178001 | JGI IMG/M metagenome (GOLD analysis project Ga0214478, IMG submission 178001) | Marine eukaryotic communities from Monterey Bay, California, United States - M1_20Mar14CPVII9sort6BwellD7 | ecosystem: Environmental > Aquatic > Marine > Unclassified | place: USA...
ATTTGGTCTTTAAATTGGTCTTTGTCTTGTCACAGGAGGGCCATCCTACTCTAAAGACATCGATCTTAAAGCAAGCGGTTGCACTTATAATTACTATACAACATTTATTTTCTTATACATTATGTGTAGCCCTCCTAATACTATATCATACCAAATCCAAGCAACGCAGAAGACAGTATTATACATCCACAAGATATAGAAAAATACGATGCCGCTGAAGATGAAGGCATCTGTATTTGATATACGACAATGATACAGGGGCTATACATCAATTGTTCTTTTCGAAAAAGCAAATAAGGTGCATCATACTGCCCTTTGTTATTTTATTTTGATATGTTACCAGACATATTATGCGCAGCGCAATCGGTTCATTGTCAGAGGAGTGTATTATACTATTGTTTAAAAGGGTACTATTGTGGTTATGGAGTGATAGGGGGGGCATGTTTTCATAATATGTGCATATCATGTGCACAGTTTTTGACAGATTTTCAATATTGATATCTCCCTCACTTCTCATATGGTATCACTCAATACAACAGGGAACCGTGAGCTACAAACATACAATACATACAGCCCTACAACAACAAAAGATGAATAAAATACAATCTAAAATGTTTGGCAGGTCCAAAAAGTCCAAAGATAAACAAAAGAAGAAGGAGGAATTAAGCAACGAGAATGATTTCTTATATGGCAGGAAAACAAAATCATCATCCTTAGCCTCTTCAATAATAGCAGCTGATAGTTCTCGTACTATTGGTAGTACACAATTAAATCCAAATAGTGAACAGAATTATTCTACTAGTAGAAAAGATCCTGATGGATCACGAATATCGGCTGTAATGAAAAAGGGTAGTAAGAGTAGTAGTAGACGTACTAATTCTACGTTACCATCAATACAAGATGAACATCATGATATTGATATTCACCGTAATAATAATAGAAGTTCTTCAAAGAAGAATGATAGACAAAGCTCGTTATATTCATCAACCAACACGGCAGATACAATGAATACAAACTATTATAGAGCCGAAAGTGATATGGCTGTTAGTTCCGCAAATTCTGAATATGGCTCATCACCTCAATCTACTACAGGACATTGTAATTCCCCGGGAGATTATGAAATACCAATAAATGATTTTGAAGATGATATGAAACATAATAGAACATTACCATCTTCACAATCCTCACAATCAATTAAATTAGTATCCGGTGGTGGACATAAAACATCGGGAATGGATGAAATGAACAAATTAACTAATGATCGGGTTAATAAAAAGTCAAATACTAATGAATATAATCGAAAAGATTCATTCGAGGACAGATTACATGAAAGTATGAATAGTATGGCATCACACAAATCTAGTATAAGTGGTAGTGGATTAAGGGATAGTTGTAATACATTAAATTCTGTCGAGGAGGAAGATTATCCGGGTGGTGAACAACAATCAAGAAGAAAAAAGAGTAGTAAACACCGTCATAAGGATGGTAAACATCGCAAGTCACATAGACGGGAACGTCATACTGATGGAGTTGAGGAAGGTGATGATCATAATAAACACCGATCATCTCGTAGGTCTAGTAATAATGATGATAATGATAAAGTGCACAAGTCAAGTCGACGAAGTAAGAGACGAGATCAAGGTGAAAAGGAGCGATTGAAAGCAAGTATACGAGAGGAATTACGTAGTAGTGCCAATCAACAAAACGCTTCTTCTACTGCCGCTGCTGCTGCTGCCAAAGAAGAAGAAAGTGAATTAGAGAAACGTCGTCGTAAACAGCGTGAACAAGAAGAGAAGGATCGAAAGATGAAACAAAGTATTAAAGAACAACGTGATGCTGCCAAGGATTTACGAAGTAGTACATTCACCTCCTCTCATAATAATACCTCATCATTGAAAAGTTCCAGTACATCATATGATGAGGATGAAAATTATGAATTAGAACAAAGAAGACGGAAACAGCGTGAACAAGATGAGAAGGATAGGATGATGAAGGCAAGTATTCGACAGCAGAGGGATGCTGCTAAGGAGTTACGGAGTAGTACATTTACCTCTTCTGTGCGAGGATCACATGATGAGGATGATAATGATTATGAATTAGAACAACGTCGACGTCGACAACGAGATCAGGAAGAGAATGATCGTAAGATGAAGGCAAGTATTAGACAGGAGAGAGATGCTGCTCGAGGTGGCGCCGGCGGTAAAAGGAGATCATTCGGTGAGGATAATAATGATCAAGATGCATTTGAGGCTGGACTGGGAGCAATACAATTAGGACCACGGCGGGGGAATGCGATACCCGCCGAGAATGAGATTGAGAACGATGATGAAGTTATTCAACAGAATCTAATTGATCTACACATTGCACAATTTAGAGCCACGTCAAAGATATCTGCTTCCCCAATTGAGAATGATGAGGAATATGATAACTTTGAGGTTGATCCAAATCTTGAAGACTTTGAGGAAGAGGAGGCGCAGCGGAATCAAGACCGTCGTATGTCCCGTCGTGTCTCTGCAAACACTATGAAGATTAATGCCTGGCAGCAAAAATATTCACTCAAGAAGGCATTGGAGTTAGCAGAACGAACTCCCGAAATGGAATGGGCATCATCCTTTTATAGATGTGATCCTCGATGGCAGATTATGAAGTTTTTCGATGAGGTGGCAAGAGAAGGAGGAGCGGCACCCATGGATGAGAATTTAGCAGCATCTCCATTGGCCAACTTATTCAACAAGGCTAGTGTATTTACCGTTTGGCGACCTACGTCCGATGAGGCAATAAAGAATATGATGCTAGGAATAGCAACTGGTAAAGGATTAGATATTAAGGGCAAGTCTGCTAAGCGGGGAAATATATCTTCATATGTTCCGTTCATTCAGATATACGAAGAGCCACACAAGGAACATGTTAGAGCATATATCAAGGATGGGAAGACAATACGTGTCTTTTACCAAAGTGAAGAGGCAAGACATGAAGCTCATGAAATGATATTGGATATTAAGGACTTTATGCTCTTTGCGGCAGAAGACGCCATGCGTGTACTGAGTGATGAATATGCCGATCCAGCTGAACAAGAATTAGCCATGAAGCATCTCATGTATGATGATACCAACTTGAATGTCAGGTTTGTTGATACTTATATCGATTCTGCTCATCCGGTTTATGGTTTAGACATCACGGAACGTCTATTTTGGGAATCATATGTCATGATGCAGGATTGTTCTCGGCCTGTAGGTACTGATTGGGATATTGGAAGAAACTCCGAACTAACATTCATGGATATGAACTTCAAGAGTATTCGAAATCAACCAGCGCCGGGGGATCCCCGTGCAGTTGTCTATCAAATGAGCAAGACTAGTCCTATGGAGCCAAGAATGTTGTTAATGGCATATGAAGAGTATGGCAGAGTGAAACCTGTAGTATCAGATTTCGATTGCTTCTTATTAGGATCTCGTGGTGTCAAGTATAAGAATCCAATACCCCAAGATCAACTCGATCTAGTAAAATGGTCAGTCAAGAACATTAGTGAAGTGTTAGCTGAAAGAGAGGAATCTGGATCTAAGGCAGGATGGATGGAGAGTTGGTTCAAGGTGCTAAAGAAAGCTGCCTTGAAAGGATATTACCCCAAAACACCAAAGTATGGGAACGGAGATCCAAAGTCGTATGATATTATTGAAATTGCTGTATCCCGTCTACAGGAGACGGGTTGTGTACGCCACGGAGCAGAATGTTTCAACTGGTTCTTTCCTCAGGAGGTCGATGAGGAAATGTTAGTTATTTCAGATACATTACCAGGAAATGTCAAGTGGAAGAAGGTCAAAGTCCCAGAACTACAAGAGATTCTCATTACCAAAATCGAAGAGGGTTTCACCTTTCCCATCAACCCCAAATGGGTACTGTGTGATCCAGGCTGGAGAAGAGTATATGACAAACTTTTGGCTAGCAAGAAACCGAATGTACAAGATTCTATAAAGTGTTGGTTGCCACCCGAAACAGGACTTAGGGAAGAGATTGATAAGATATCGGCTCAGCATCCTCTTGGGTTTGAGGGCAGCTCTTCTCGCGTATGTGAGGGTACCGAGGTTATGGACCAAATGCAGGATGATTTAGAACGATACTTGAAGATCCAGAGAGCGTGGAGAAAGCTTAGACTCCTTTTGTTTTGGATTAGGTTTGCTAGAGAGAAGAGGAGAGAGCGAGAAGAGAAAGAGGCCGCTGCTATCCGTGGTGATGATTCTTAAAGGTTGTGTAATAAACTTAAACATCATCATTCTTTAGCTGCTTTAGCTGGCATAGCTCTGTATAATTCAATGTATCTCATTAGAAAAGAGTGAGATGTTAAAAATTGCTTCCCAAAGCCAGAATTCAGAGCCCTCGTCTTGCCCCAAAATGTCACAATAGCCAGCCGTCATCTCAGCCGTCATCTCAACCAACCGTATAATCATTATATAGTCAGCCGTCATCTCAGCCGTCATCTCCAACATTGGGTGTACCTCGTGGGGATTTGATTGAAATTGGAAAGAGCATGTGATGTAACGTGTGTAGAATGGGGATTTGTGTTTTGTAATCATGATATTAACTTAGGTATTGACAATCATTTTTGTTATTGACCATTATTTCATTACAAGACCCATCACCACCTGCTATATCCTGTACAAAAAACATCACCATCCTCCATACCCCATGTTGCGTGATAACGATCTCTAGCCCATTTTTGTATTCTATCTTGTTTCTCCTGTTCTTTGGCACTTAGCTTTGGTTTTGTAGGCTTTGGAGCCACCTTCTTCTTTGGATTGTGGGCGTTAGCCTCTATTGCCGATTGTATTATTGCATATCGTTTTATCTTCTCTGCATTCTTATCACCAGGAAGAACATTATGCTTTCCCTTGGCGTATGAAACAAGATCACGAGCGTCAGCCCAAGAGATGTTTAAATACCGAGATACCTCCGCCTCAATGGTGTTCAATTTTGATGCTGCTGTTGCTGCTGGTGTACTAGTTGATTGCTTTTGTACTCTTCTGACTGCAGCTGCCTCTGAGCTGGGGCCGCCGAACTATTTATCGGATATGCCGCTGCTGTAACTGTAGGTGTTACATATGTTGTACCTGCGACTGTATTTGTGTTGTTTTGTGCACTATTATTTTTGTGTCTATACTTCTTGAAAAATCCCATGATTGTTTGTTTGGTTGTATTGTTATTGCTGATGTGTTCTCTGTTGCTCTGTATAATTTGATATGTAAATATATGTTTTATTGACGATACTCAACGAATGTTAGTTTTTGCTTGCTCTGATTGGTAATGATATACTTAGATTATGAGCATTTCATAAGCCAGTCCAATCCATAAGCTAGTAGTCTTGGTGTTTGTCCATACAAATGTTATCAGACTCAGAGTAAGTGTGTCCATCAAGCGTGCGTGTGGTCCTTGTGTAATTTGATGCCAAGCAATTTTTTTGAACAAATCGCGGTACTCAGCGGTATCCACGAGCACCAACAAATCACTCACAACAGCCACAACCATGACCGGAGTTACTACGCTATCGACTATCCCACTTGCCTACACAGCCAAGCCACCATGTCATTACTTTCCCAACATATCAACGCGGCCACTGTGCTCATAATTTCCATCTTTGGTCAACAAAAACAGAGATCAACAACATTATCATTCAACACCTACTATTCCTCCATCATCCATCTACCTATTATTATCCTAATCCATCAAGATGAAGACTTCTCAAATCCTACTACCCGCTACTATCATGCTATCCCAACATTGCAATATATCATCCGCTAGTAAATCTCTACTCCGCAAAAGACAAGATACTGATATCGATACCGCCGCAACAGAGTTTGAACGTGAACTTGGAGATACTCGAATCATCGGAGGTGACGAGGCAAATGAAGATCGCTTCTCCTACGCTGTATCACTAGCTGATGATATTGGTCATTTCTGTGGTGGATCGTTAATTGCAAAGGACGTTATATTAACAGCCGCACACTGTCAAGGTGGTAGTTACAACATCGTATTAGGTCGTCATGACGTCGATGATAATGATGGCGAGGTGATTGGTATGAAGAACGAAGTACCCCATCCTGATTACAACTCCGGTACCACTGATAATGATTTCATGTTGGTATTTCTAGATAGTGCAGTAACTGCCACGAATGTTGATTTGGTAAAGCTGAATAAGGATTCCAATGTACCAAGTATCGGAAGTAGTGTAACAGTAATGGGCTGGGGTGATACCGATATTCGTGATGATGTATCCAAACTTAGTGATGTATTAATGAATGTTGATGTTAATGTTATATCAAACAACGAATGTGATGCAAGTGATGGAACTATCGATGGTTATTATGATACCTATGAGAATCAAATCACAAACAATATGTTATGTGCACGAGTTGTTGGCGGTGGTGAGGACAGTTGCCAGGGTGACAGCGGTGGACCATTAGTTGTCAAGGGTGCTAATGCTGGTCAAGATGTACAGGTGGGTGTTGTGAGTTGGGGGATAGGTTGCGCTTCCGAACACTTTCCTGGCGTATATGCTCGTATATCACGCTCGTACAATTGGATCGAAGATGAAGTATGTAGTCGAAGTAACTATGCATCCGATGCTGGTTTCAATTGCTCAGGATCTTCGGGATCAACACCAACACCGCCTAGTCCCAATCCCCCATCACCGAGTCCTCCATCTCCAAGTCCTCCAAGCAGTGGTAGTGGAGGAGGAAGTACCGATGATTATGTGGATGATGATCTATACAACTACCTGTTAGATACATTTGGTGTTGGTAACTAAGCATCGGATGGCTATGACTAGAATGGAATCATAGATTGATAACTGCTAGAAATGTACTATATGTTTGGACTCGACTTTGGTTTGAAGAAGTACTTTTAGATTTAGAATAGATACATATTAAGATATCAAGTCTTCTTCTTTGACCTTATCAATCACCCACCTCGAGTCATTCTATCGACATCTGAACTTCTCATATGTTTCAACACATCTGATCTACATAAATAATATAGTATCAATCCACCTATGAAGAGTTAATCATGGGCCTGTGTCACAACAGACAAAGATGTGTCACTATGCCAGTTGAAGAATGAGAATTTTCTTGACTTTTCTATTGTATAAACGCAGTACCTATCGCTAAAAAATCAATTCTAGGTGCCGCGGTACATTTCTACGACAGAATTTTACGTAGAATATCGCTAAAATTATGGCTTTCACCGCACATCACTAACAAAGCTAGTGAAAATATGAAGGTCTTCCAATCATCGAAGTATACATGCGGAGACATCCTATCCGATGCAGTTTTGCACGCTGATTCCGAATATGGTACTATCAGGCGGCGTTGACCAATAGGTAAAAAGTTATTCAGCATAGACTGATTCACTAAGTAGAAGTGCATAGTAAAAAATGGCCATTTTTCAAAGACCAATCTACACCTTGCCGCTCGTTCTATGAACTACAAATATATAATAGAGGAGCCTTACGCAATTTCAGGCCAATATTCCTGTTCAATTTATTGCAATGGCCGATCATTCGACAATATTTTGAGTGAGGGCCACTGTATAAAGTCAAAAATAGGATACCGCGGCACCTAGAATTTTGAGGTACTGCGTTTATGTTTGAGCCTTTTGTTGACATTTGCCGGAGTTTGAAGATGATATAATATACTTGGCTGGGCTTAGATTGATATGTAATAATGCCATAATAATATTAACAACTAATAACAAGTTAATAATTCGAATATAATATAATACCACGGTCTGTATGATCACAACAAGCGATATGAATCATTCGTACTCGAGTCAATCAACAAACCATACCAACACAAACAACAAACATCCCATAATAATGAACAATCACAATACTTCCAAATCAAAACAGATAAAACCACAACCTCCACACACCCCATCCGAACTAACGTTTGCAAAACGCACTCTCCAAAAATTAGTATTAGATTCACAATTCTTTCCATTGTCGGATAGTAATAATTCTGTTAAGACTATCAATGAAGTTGATTTATTAAATAATGGTACCGATTGGGAAGAGAGTAATAGCGGAGGAGGGAGTGGGAAAGGGAGGAATTATGTAGGTGAGATTATTGGCAAGGGTGGCTTTTGTGAAGTTCGTTTAGTAAAGTTAAGTGCTTCATCAATTAGCCATAGCCGTAGAGGTTCTTCCTCACGACACCCTCAAAACCACCCTAAACAACAAAAGCGGTATGCAATGAAATATCTATCCCCATCCAAAACCACATCGACAAAAGTATTTCAAAGAGGTATTGCCGATTTAGCAATGGAGGCATGTTTTTTATCATTATTGAGGCATGATAATATTATTAATTTACATTTTGTTAGTGGTGGTAGTTTGGAGGAGAATTATAATTGTATTGAGCAAGAGGATGGTGGGCAGTATGGCAGGGGTGGGGTTAATAGGGGTGGACATCATAGTCTTAGCAGTATACAACAAAGCAGAACAAGAGAGGAGATAATAACAGACCAATTTGGTAATTTACAAATTAGACAAGTCCCTTTAATACCTCCTCAATCCATACAACCACCGGCACCACAACCAAGAAGGCAGAATCATTTATTCGGGTACTTTTTATTATTAGATGAATTATCGGAAACATTAACTGATAGGATTGATTATACATATATACCGCAGGTTTTATCAAATGAGTATGGTTATGGGGAAGGGAATTATCAACAGAATCATATGATTGAGGAGTTAAACACAAAAGTAGGACTAGGGATTCATATTGATGATTCAATGCATGGTGGCATAAGTCGGGGTGGATCAAATAACAACAACTCAGATATTGTTACAAAAGATGGTAATAAAAATTGGCGTACATACTTTGAATCGTCATCATCAAAGGTTAGTTCCTCAAAAGGTGGTGATTTGAGTAGTTCCCATCCAACAACATCTAAAGTTTGGGATAAGATTCGTGCTCATTCACCTAATCCAAGACGGCATTCGTCATCGAACAGCAAGTCATCTAATAATAACAAACATAATAATTTATCTTGTACATTTAATTCATCATTATCATCTATTGAACAACAACAAACATCATACAACGGAGGCGGAGTAGCGAGAAAGTCTTCTCAAATACAACAACAACAGTGTTACAATCCAAGACAACAATTATTACAACGATTACAGATATTAAAAGATGTAGCCTCGGCACTAACATATTTACATACCGAATGTAAATTATTATTCCGAGATGTAAAGCCTGATAATATTGGCTTCTACCGTGACTATTTTCCACAGTGTACTTGTGGATATCGGAGAAGGGGAACTTCTAGTAGGGGCGAAGAAGAGGAATGTACATGCTACAAGGAAATTACAAAATTATTTGACTTTGGATTGTGTAAGGAATTAAAACCGAAGTATATTAGGAAATCGATGAATCCACATCAATTGGATTTCAATGAGGAGGAGACTACGTATAAATTAACAAGTTGTACAGGATCAAGACGATACATGGTAAGTCTCGAAATGAGTGCAGTGCGGGATACCTCTTTTTCGCCTCGAGTTTGAGTATGGAATATTTTATATGCTCACCCACTTTCTCTACCCCTGCCTTATCTGTTCTTCACAGGCCCCTGAGGTTTGCTTTGGGCAGCCATACAATGAAAAGGCAGATGTGTATAGCTTTGGTATATTAGCATATCAAGTATTGAGTTTGGTTGTGCCGTTTGATAATTATAGTATGGGTAAGCATGAGAGGGAGGTATTGCGAGGTGGATACCGTCCTGATGTGACGTTGCCTCCATCGGCATCATCAATTGAGGACAAAAGTAATGGCAGCAGTTCAATATTCAACAAGGGAAGTAAGAAAAAGAGTAGAAAGGAGGAAGAAGAACGACATCAGCGACAAGTTGAGGAAGAGCAGCAACTCATCCTTGAAAGTTTAGCAGCGGAAGGAGATTTCAATGAAGAGGCCAGGGAGAATGCCTTATTGGGAATACGTACGAAACGATATTGGCCAAAGGAAGTGCCAAGGTTAATGGAACAATGTTGGGAAGGTGATATGAGACGTCGACCAACGATGAAGGAAGTGGAACGTTGTTTGGATCAGATTATTTATAAGATGGTGCATCAGAGATGAAAATGTAAGCAGAGTTTCGTATGAAAGCTGGGTGGATGGCCCTGATATGTATGATTTGCACAATGTATGATATGGGCTAGAAAGATGTAAAAACAAATAATTCATATGTCTGTTAAACTTAAATTGGCTACTTGGCCTCTCGCTCTGGATGGTAAAAGTAACAATCCTTTCGAACACATTCTGAACCAAACTGACAAAGCCTCTTTGACCATTTCTTCTTCTCCTTCTTCTTTGTGGCATGGCCGCCGCCCCACTTTAAAACTGACTTTGCTGCTTTATTATTATCATCCTTCTTCTTCATCTTGCCCTCAGTTCCGTCGATCGGAGCAGGACTACTCTCGGAGAACGATGATGTTCTTTTTCTACCAACAGACACACCATTATCGGTATATTCAACATCTGCCGCGGGTACAGTTACGCCTTCTTCTACACATAATGGACACCGGACTCTCTCGTTGTCTTCTTTTTGAATTTGAGTCTGAGAAGCCTCGGTCTTATCAGCCTCGCCATTTCCTGACTTCTTTCTCTTTTTCTTCTTCTTCTTGTTTGATGTTGATGATCCTGACATGCAAGTGTCACATACTAGCACGGGAACACCACAGGTATAACACTTTCTCTTCCCGATGTATCTATCCCAGGGTTTGCTGCATTTAGCGCATACCGATTTCTTTTCATCGGTAGCATTATCCTTTCGGACCACTCCGCCGTCTCCGTTGATGTTACCAGCACCAATCGCTTCCCGTTTATCAAAAACAAAGTTCTTTCCTCTCCAGAATCCTCCGCTAGGAAATTCTTGAAGATATCGTTCAATACCACCCTGTAGTTGATATACCCCTTTTACATCTTGTCCCATTTGAGAGTTTAGATATGCCGAGGCTCGTTCACATCGGATACCACCAGTGCAAAACATCATAACTGTCTTGCCCTCTAGCTTTTGTTTAGTTTCTGGTTCTGCCAACCATGATGTAAAATCTGTGCTCTTTCGCATCTTGGGATCAATATATGTAGCTCCAGCGACATTTCCTTCTTTGCTTCCGCCCTCTGCCGTATCCATATCCTCATCTTTCTTTGCTGACGCAGCGTTCATTTGTCCATCAAATCTTCCGATTGCAGCTTCGTAGTGGTTCCGTACATCAATAACTACTGCATCCTTTTGTTTAAGCATTTCATGATAGTCCTTAGCATCTAAATGCACACCACCTTTAACTTCTTTTCCAGTATCCTTAGTTGCGGTTGTTGTGGCGGTGGCACAATCATCTTCCCTAATGCCGTAGAATACCAACTCTTTCACAGGTATTAGTTTCAACTCTTTAAAATGTCGATCAGCACTTAACCCATCTATAAACTTGAAATCCGTCTTGTCAAATTCATCGTCAAATCGTTTCAAATCATTGCAAAAGTGCCGTAAGGTTTGTGCTGCCTCAAATTCTGAAGTATGTGTTGAATTGGAAGTGGATGCAGCCGAAATAGTAGCATTTACACCCTCAGTTGAAACACGTACTCTACCCCCAATATTGGTACGATGCTTCTTTGCAATTGTTGTGAGATATGAAAGAAAGGATGTAACACGAGCTTCACTCCACTGAGGTGATACATATTGATAGAATAGTACTAAACTAGCTTTTGGCTCTTCTTCAGTAGATGATGGATTCTTCTTTTTATTCTTTGCAAGTTTAGCCAAGTAATCATTCGAGTAACATACGCTAGATTTGGTAACACTAGCCGATGGAAACCAAGCACCTAGTGATGTGGTATCTTTAATAGCATCATTGTTACTGACGGGTGGAGGAGCCGGTATATAACCCACCATATATTCTTCTAGCGTTGGTTCTATTTTCTTATTCTGTGGTGTAGCCTTCTTTGTATCAGTATCATTATTAGGTACTTTATCCCCATCAGAAGTAGAAGAAGATGTTTGAGTTAGTTTTTGTTTCTTCTTTTTCAACCTCTTCCTCTCTGCCTTGCTTATATGCCGGCGCTTTTTCTTGCCACTATTTTCAACTGCAGTATTATCACCACCGCCATTAGCGGCATTAATAGTAGATGTATCGCCTGCCATGGTCACTTATTATTCGTCGAGATCTCCCGCCCTGTCAATTTTGTGGCTTGTGGGTAGTAAAAAGGAGATTTAGCGATGAAACGGTCATTTGTTTGGAGCAGAGCTAGCAATCGATCACTCGCTCTCACTCCTGCTAGACGGCAGCAGCATTCACCTATGTGTGTGTGGCAGCACACAGAGAGATAGAGCTGACAGTGAGAGGTGACATTAGTATAAGTAGATGTATTATTCAACAATTGTGCATATCATGTGAACTATTAATTAGGATGACATATCAGCCACTTCTTTTAGCTTCTCTCTCGACAAGATGGAGTATTCTCTTGCCACATTGGCAAATCGACCCATTTCTTCTTCTTTACAATCGTCTGATATTGTTGGTCTTTGATCAAAAGCCAATGTGGCGGCTCTTTTCAATGCATATTGCGCATATACTTTCTGCATATCAGAACAAGTATCAACAATCTTACCTGGAAGCAGGTTAGCATCCTCTTGTGTCTTTACTTCATGTGCTGGTTTCAGTACTCGTGATACATCCTCACTATCCCTGCATGTCAAGATAATAGCGACTGCAAGTGTATGCACTGTGGGTTCACTACCAGCAAAGAAGAGTAGAGGAGATTGCTTTGTCAAGAATACAATAAGTGTGTCCAACTCCTTCATATTCTCATCCGATACACTTTTCATGCCTACTCGATCTGCCTCAAGTTCTTTTATTGAAGTGACAAACTCCTCAAGACTTATTGATACTTTATCTATATGTCCGGGCAGAACAAAGCCATAATCAAGTAGTAGTCTATCATTGCTAATTTTCTTACCTCCTTCACCACCATAATCGAAAAGAAGTTCTTCGCCAGCTTTGATATCTCTTGTGGACTTTAGTGAGGTTGAAAAGTCATTATCATCATCATTTCCATGAGAAAAATGGCCAACTTTGACATTGGCAAGCTCTAATGATCCATGATTAACCAAATCGATGACAGGCAACATTCGACTGTGATCTGATGCCGCAAACCCTCCAACTCTGTCAATTTGATCGGCAGTTAAGTCTTTGATACGTTTTCTGACCAAACTTCTAGAACAGACATTAGTTGCTGCCCATTGAAGGTCTTCTATTGATACCGAGGATGAAGAAATAGATTCATGTATGGTTCGAATACCTTGACGCATTTGTTGTACTCTTCTTGCCATGGTAGGTGCCCAATCTATTAGATTGTTTAGATCATTGTCATCTCCTCTCCCTACTGCATTTGAACAATATTGCGGCAGTTCTTTAAGAAAAGGATGGAATATGCTATCAGCTCCCTTTCGTTTCTCAGCAACTAATGCTAAACTTAGTACGATGAAGCCGATTTCATTCTTTATTATATATTCCCATGGTAACGCCTTGGCCATTTGTTGCATTTCACTATCATTTCCTTCTGCTAATTGTCGTATACCTAATTGCAAATGATATGGTATTAATATAAGTTCAGTACCAAATGGGATATCGTGTGTTACAAAGAGACCGCGTCCTCCATAGGGAGTTGATTGTATTTGAATTGATGGTGATATCTTAGCTCCGTGTTGCTTTGCCCATGTAAACAAATCTATTGCATCACCATCATCAATCTTGAAGCTTGATGCTATTGTTATTGATGTTGTCAGGAAGGCCAATAAAAATAAAAAGGATAAGTTACACATCACTTGATGGATAGGATAATATTTATTGATGTGATGTTGAATGATTTGAAAGAAATGTAGAGCTTTAATCACTTGCCATAGCCGTCATACTACTTGACGTCATTTATTGCAACAAGGGCGGCGACAGAAAATTAAAAGAGGACCGAGGATACCATTAGTGGTATCCTTGATCTCTAAAAAATGACATGATTGAAGTGTAAAGGTGTAACTCTGTGTAACTAAGGCCTAAGGCGGATATACACAACCAAGCACAGAAATAAAGAGACTTAAACCTTTATTAAAATGGTGAGTGATATTATTTGGTTGCAGGGTGCACGGTGGTAGGTTGAGTGGCGAGAGTATATAATCCTTATCTTTTTCATATCTTTTTAGTCTTTGACTTTGAAAATACTCATTATTTCAATTCGTATCATATCAAATCTTATACTCGTATATTACTATCATACTCATTTGTATCGGTATTTCTTTTATCTTGCTTTTACTGCATTATATACAGGCATCATTCTTCAATCAAGTAGGCAATAGCATTGGAACGGGAGGATTGCAAATACGTATAAACCTAACAGGTACACCCGAAACCAATCCACAAGATATCTTCTACCTCCGGCATAGACCTAGTTGGAAGGTTAGAAAGAATGTATTTTCAGCTTTAAAATCACATACACTTAGTAATAATCAACGACAACAAATTGCTTCTGGTACAATACCCCACGGACGTGTTAATAATCCAAATGAAGGTAGGATAATGGCATATTCATGTGATTATGATACTCAAGGAGAAGTTACATTGGCCATGGGTCATGGGAAGAAGTTAGATCATATGGGAATACAAGTGAAATTCTTTGGTAGGATTGATATGGTGAGTATTTGTTGTTTGTTAGATTAATGTAGTATTCTTCTACTTTATGTTTGAGTGTTTCTCAATTGCCATCTTAATTTGTAGGAGGCTGGAGCACACGAAGGTCGTCCAAGTTATGATTTTATATCACTGTCAAAAGAATTGTTACCACCTGGTTCACTCTTTGATACACGTACGATTCCTTTTAACTTTCGTGGTGTAGAAAAGATTCATGAGGTATGTTATTAATACTTGTTTAATATCGTGTTGTTGCAGATATCTCATCTAACTTATCCCCCTCTTTAGACATACCATGGGCGCAATGTATCTGTAAAGTACTTTGTTCGTGTCGAGGTTCAACGTCAATTAGGTGGAATGAAAATGCCACCAATCACACAAGAGCATGAAGTAATTGTGCAAATTCCAGGAGTAGAGCCATCCATTAATGAACCTATCAAAATGGAAGTGGGTATTGAAGATTGTCTTCATATTGAATTTGAATATGAAAAGCGATGTTATCATTTACATGATGTAATATGTGGCAAGATTAACTTCCTGTTAGTACGGATTAAGATTAAACATATGGAATTGGCAGTTATACGACGAGAGACGAGTGGTGAGGGAGTTGCAACATCGGCAGCAATGTCAAGTGCAGGCGGTGGTGGGGGGTCAAGTGCCAAGAGTGATACACAAAACGTTGTTACCGAGACACAAACACTACTTAAGTATGAGATTATGGATGGTGCACCAGTAAAGGGAGAGTTGATCCCAGTCAGGTTATATCTACGGGGAATACCGGCAGATGTTACACCGACATATCATGCTGAGAACAATCGTTTTGCTGTCAGGTATTTCTTGAATCTAGTATTGGTAGATGAAGAGGATAGACGTTACTTTAAACAACAAGAGATTATCCTGTGGAGAAAGGAGCTGGGATGAAGATGGTCTTATGTAAAAGAAAGGAAGGAGATAGCGGGGAAAATGTAGACAAGAAGATGGGGAGAAGATCATTCATTTAAAGGTAGTGTTTAGTAGTGTCATTATTTCGACTTTAAGGAAGCTTATTGATCTTAAGACTGTGCTTTCCTACTGCATGGAATTCAACCTTTTGACAAAGTCTCCACAAATAGAACACAATATGAGATCATCCGAGTCAACATCTTGGGCATAACAACGAGATCCTTTCTTGTGAACTGTTGTAGTATCCTCATTCTCAAGCAAGTGAAAAAGAATCGACCTGAAGCAAAAAGGATCATTTATTTGATGACGAGCCAAACATTCAGAAGCCAAGAGTTCTAATGTGACTCGACTGGTCATCATCATCGTCCCATGCACATTTAGGGTAATAGATTCTCCACCTTTGATCATCTTCAAGAGTTTTCCCTCCTCCAATTGAAGTTGAATAGATTCATCCGATAAAGAATAGAGGAATAAGGTCTTGCTGGGTGAAAGATCATTTGTACTTGGCACTTCCATAAACCCACTAACAACAAATCCAAGTACTAATTCAACAATTGTGATGCCGTGGCCTTTGTTGGAAGCAAATGTTGTCGATTGGTATCCTTTGCTTAATGAGCGACTTAGTAAACGGAAGCCATTAAGACCTGCTGTATTAGTGGCAGTCTCTGCATCACTTTTATCCTTCATCTTGGTGGGTACAGCTCTACTTGATATGCTTCACAGGATGATACTCCATTGTGAGCAAATCCATGACCTATAGCAGTTATATTCTAAGCCTAAAGAGGTTGCAATACACATGATCATGTCTTAAGAAAAGATTTAGTACCATTCAAATCATACATTTACACATGTTAAAGTTAAAGTTGAGCACTATGTATAGTATACCAACACACCTTTGTCAGCTCATGCACAAGTAGCACTAGTCTTTCTTTCCAACAAATCCTTCACAGGCCATCCATTCTCAACAGCCACATGACCAATGAGTCGTCCATCTGACTGCCTTGGTAAGTGTACTGCTTTGTAGTTAGCTTCCATAATACACTCAATTATATCTCGTTTCTCTTCGATAGAAAGCTTACAATCCGCAGCTTTGTTTTCTGCCAGTGATTGAAAAACAGTTCTATTGCCATCGGTTTCATCTCTCACAGAGAACTCTTCAGGTATCCGTTGTCTCATTTCATGTATTACTGACCAAACACCATATGAATGAGCTTGCTCTAATCCAATATATGGCGAGCATAAACATCGTACCCAAGCGTGAATAGGATGAAAGTTTTTCGTATCTGTTTCTGCTGATGAAGTTGCTTGCTTTGTTTCTGTTGTACCACTCTTCTTTGAAGTCACGGTCTGTCTCTTTCTGGTAGGTCGTAATGCATAGTCTGTACTAAACAGAATATGTAAAAACCTTTCCCATCTTTTCTCTTTTCGTTCATACTCCACTTGTTGATAACTTTTCCTTCTACTTTGTATAGAAGATAAGCTATAATCAGTTGAGGGCATACTAGGATCTATATTCTCAGAAGATGCAGCCGATGGTACTTCTTGAGGCTGTTCTCTAACCTCTTCCCAATCCGTCTTGGCTTCAGTATCACTCGTTTTACTTTCATCTACGAATTGCTCATCATAATATCCTCTAAGATACTCATTCTCATTCAGTATAGGACTAATCGGACCCGTTCCATTATATAATAGTGGATATGTATTCCCCTGATCATCAAAGTGATCCCTTGCAAAGTCGTTTACAATCTCAATCAATGCACTTGGACTCCTTGCCTTCTCCTCAGTGTTGGGTTCCTCCTTTTTAACTCGTTTGCTACTGCTACCTTCTGATAAAGATGCTGTCGATGACATACGTTTCATTGCAACTGATGATGAAGATGACGACGACGATGTTATATCCTTTGTACTATTATCCTTGTTGTTTGATGTCGATCCCGTCTCATCAATATCATGTTCCTTATCATTATCGTCATCGGTGTTATGCTTCTTTCTATCCTTTGTATCGCCATTATCGGCGGTGGCCGTTGAGGTATGTGTACATACCTTCTTATCGTCATCCTCGAGTGTGCTAGTACTCAACATAGTATCAGGTTCCACCATTGCAATATGCTCGTCGACTATGATTTGCAATGATAATGATAGATCTATTTTGCAATGATGATATATTGATGATCAAGCGCCTTGTGTGTAGGCCTAGAACAAGTTGAAGATATAATGATCAAGCGCCCCCGCTCTGACTGTCAGTGCGTTATCAAACAATGCATGCCTATGACCCCATCAACAGCCTCGGGTTTGATAATTATGATGGTCACCTCTTCTAGTTATTTGTCCATCAAGTGCCCCCTGTGATTGCGAAGCGAATGATAATTTGTCCTATCTTTCTGGCGTCTTTCTTGTGTCTTAAACATGTGGAATCGTAGCGAGGGTGATATAGGAAGGACAATCTTACAATCGGGATCAATTCTTCATCTAAACTGAGCTCATTCGGTTTCGTTAGTAGGCTTAAGTGAATACACGAGAGGATATACGACGACATATGTTTAGGTATGACATCTAATGCTCCAAGCGACCTGGTTATCATATCTTGTGCATAAACAGAAACAGTTTGCAAGATATCAAGTATCCGGGTGAAAGTACTAGTAGTATCTGCTTAAGTCAGAGGATTCAAACTGGATCTACTGTAAGAAGTTGTTGGAGGCTTTGACTTGCTTTGAACTTCCAAGCATTGAAGGGGGCAAGATGGAACCACCGGCTGAACTCGAGCTATAAGAGAGTGTATAGTTACTTTTACACATGCATGGGCGTGCAATGTTGAGTCAATATACCTTTGGTAAATAATTGTACCACTACTTTATATTATGTTTGGACTCTCTTTCGGGTCATTTATACAATTCACCCCCTACTAGTTACAGATGCCCAACAAAGAGTAGAGCTCTATTTAGCTCCACCCCCCAACCCTAAACCTAATTCTTACATGTATTGCAATACAAAATCCCCGCTGACATTACAAGATTTGCTCCATATTGGAACTCCTCACGGGGATATAATTTACAGACAAATGATAGCTTTTGGTAGCTAGCAAATATAGACACCATTCCATCTCAAGGTATACATGAACATATCCTTGAAATTGGATCATATCATAATAATGGAGTTGATTCTCTTGATTCTCCGACTTGTGTATAATGGTAAACAACAGCTAGAATGTCAATGAACATTTGATGTGGTCATCAGCTCTCTTGATCTCTTCTTGATTCTTCTCTTAATGGCCGCCCTTCGCGCTTTGCTCATGTTATGTTATATCTCTACCATAACATCAGTATATATTAACCCTGCAATTAGCAAAGTTGTACTAGGGACAAGCACTGCTAATCCTCCTGCCAAATAGTCGGACAAGATCATCTTAGCATCCGTAGGGAATAGTCCTCCAAATATAATATCGAGCATGACGATTGCAATTAGCATTTCGATAATCGGCGTTAGAACTTGGCCAAAGACATGAATGATGACCGGAAGAACACCGCATCGACACTTAGTCCACGATGCAATCGGGATCTCTTGTAGGAGAGTGTAGATAAGGAATATCATGGAGATGTTGTGTATCGAATAGACGATGGAGATTAACCTATGCTCGTGTTGTGTTATGGAAAGAGAAGATAGATCAATCTTCTCCGGGTTGTATATCCTCTCTATTTGAAGGGTGCTGTTTGCTGATATAAGACAAATATGAATGACAATCAAGGGGTGCTCGCTTTATAGTTGTATAATGCTGTGATGGTTGTTCTTTGATATGTCTCTTGATTGATGATACAAGGTGGCGATGTGATCAGATGTTGTTGTACTCTTCTTGGTTGGCGTTGGCCACAAGAAGGCAAATAATAGATGCAGGGCTGCTTATGTTTGGTCGTCGTGTTAAGTTTATGGGACTCTACTCATCACACTTCTTAAAAACACTATATTGCTGCACATGCTTTACGCAAAGCGGCGATGTTGATTGGTTTGCAAACATAAAGGGGAAAGGCTAATTAAATTTGTGTTATTACCCCCTCAGCCCTCGTGTGTATCCATCTGTATTAGTTCCTTCGTACAAAGTTTTACTTTGCTCAGCTTCCCCGGTTTTGCAAGCATTCCCCACGCCCTCTTTTCGATCATCTCACGAAGCTTCCATCTTTTTAAAAGGCTGTAATAAACGAAAGATATCCGACATCATAATCGAGAGTCTTATTATGAGAGCCCATAAATAAAAGGGTGTAAAGTGGTAGTCATTCTAGCTTGTTCTCACTCAATTCCCAATGACAAACCAATCAAAGAACTATAAAAGTTATATGTGATGATACTTCAATGCTAATTCTCCGCTTCAATAGGAACTCTAGGGACATATGTACAAATACAAGAACAGCGTACAACATATAGTACATTTCTAGTTCTAGCAGCTTATCATCTCTACATCATTCTATGATTCCATTCTAGTCATAGCCATTCAATACTTAGTTGCCAACACCAAATGTATCTAACAGGTAGTTGTATAGATCATCATCAACATAATCATCGGTACTTCCTCCTCCTCCACTACCACTACTTGGTGGAGATGGAGACGGAGGACTTGGTGATGGTGGATTAGGACTTGGCGGTGTTGGTGTTGATCCAGAAGATCCAGAGCAATTGAATCCGGCATCAGATGCATAGCTACTTCGACTGCATACTTCCTCTTCGATCCAATTGTATGAGCGTGATACGCTATACGCCAGGGAAGTGTTCCGAAGCGCAACCTATCCCCCAACTCACAACACCCACCTGTACATCTTGACCGGCGTTGGCACCCTTGACAACTAATGGTCCACCACTGTCACCCTGACAACTATCCTCGCCACCGCCAACAACTCGTGCACAAAGCATATTGTTTGTAATTTGATTCTCATAGGTATCGAAATAACCATCGATAGTTCCCTCACTGGCATCACATTCGTTGTTACTAATTACATTGACATCAACATTCATTAGTACGTCACTCAGTTTCGATACATCATCACGAATATCAGTATCTCCCCAGCCCATTACTGTTACACTACTGCCAATACTTGGCACATTGGAATCCTTATTCAGCTTTACCAAATCAACATTGGTGGCAGTTACTGCACTATCTAGAAATACCAACATGAAATCATTATCAGTAGTCCCAGAATCGTAATCTGGATGAGGTACTTCATTCTTCATACCAATCACCTCGCCGTCATTATCATCAACATCATGACGACCTAATACGACATTGTAACTACCGCCTTGACAATGTGCGGCCGTGAGTATAACATCCTTTGCAATTAACGATCCACCACAGAAATGACCAATATTATCAGCAAGTGATACAGCATAGGAGAAACGATCTTCATTAGCCTCGTCACCTCCGATGATTCGAGTACTCCAAGTTCACGTTCAAACTCTGTTGCGGCGGTATCGATATCAGTATCTTGTCTTTTACGGAGTAGAGATCTACTAGCGGATGAGATATTGCAATGTTGGGATAGAATAATGGTAGCGGGTAGTAGGATTTGAGAAGTCTTCATCTTGATGGATTAGGATAATAGGTAGATGGATGATGAAGGAATAGTAGGTGTTGAATGATAATGTTGACCTTTTGTTGTTGACCAAAGATGGAAATTATGAGCACAGTGGCCACCTCGAGTATTTGGGAATGCAATGACATGGTGGCGTTGGGCTGGGTAGGCAAGTGGGATAGTTGATAGCGTAGTAACTCCGGTCATGGTTGTGGCTGTTGTATAAACGCAGTAACTAAAAATTGCCTGGGTTCCGCACAAAAGGATACCACTATTTTACACAGTGGCCCTCACTCACAAAAATGTCGAATGATTGGCCATTGCATTAAATTGAACAGGAATAATTGCCTAAAATTGAACAAGGTTTCTTTACAACATATTTGTAGTTCATAGTAGAAGCGATTTGGTGTAGATCGGCCTTTGAAAAATGGCTATTTTTTACCATGCATTTTACTTAGTGAATCAGTTTATGCTCAATAACTTTTTAACTAACAATAATCATACTAAGGCAGTACCATATTCAGATTCAGCGTGCAAAACTGCATAAGATAGGATGTCTCCGCATCTATAATTCGATGATTGGAAGACCTTCATATTTCAGATTTGTTAGTGATTTTGCTCATTTTTACTTAGTGCAGAACCTAAAAAGGATACCTTTGCAAAATTTACTGCGTTTATTAGTGTGATTGTGAGAGTGTGCTCGTGGATACCACTGAGTACCGCGATTTGTTCTCAGATCTTGGCATCAAATTACCAAGGACCACACGCATGCTTGTTTCATTGTTGTCTGGACACACTTGCACTGAGTCCTATAACATTTAATAGGACAAAGACCAAGATATCTTATTGGATTGGACTGGCTTTATTATGCTCATAATTTAAGTATACCAAGTACTATATCAGAGCAATAAATATAAAAAACAACAACACATACATACACACATCAATATCAATACCAATATCAAAATACAGCGCAACAAACAGGACATCAACAATAACAATAAAACCAAACAAACAATCATGGGATTTTTCAAGAAGTATAGACACAAAAATAATAGTGCACAAAACAATACAGTCGCAGGCACAACATATGTAACATCTACAGCAGCGGCATATCCGATAAATAGTTCGGCGGCCCCAGCTCAGGCAGCTACAGTCAGAAGAGTACAAAAGCAATCAACTAGTACACCACCACCAGCAACAGCAACATCAAAATTGAACACCATTGAGGCGGAGGTATCTCGGTATTTAAACATCTCTTGGGCTGACGCTCGTGATCTTGTTTCATACGCCAAGGGAAAGCATAATGTTCTTCCTGGTGATAAGAATGCAGAGAAGATAAAACGATATGCAATAATACAATCGGCAATAGAGGCTAACGCCCATAATCCAAAGAAGAAGGTGGCACCAAAGCCTACAAAACCAAAGCTAAGTGTCGAAGAACAGGAGAAAGAAGATAGAATAAAAAAATGGGCTAGAGATCGTTATCACGCAACATGGGGTATGGAGGATGGTGATGTTTTTTGTACAGGATACAGCAGGTGGTGATGGGTCTTGTAATGAAATAATGGTCAATAACAAAAATGATTGTCAATACCTAAGTTAATATCATTATTACAAAACACAAATCCCCATTCTACACACGTTACATCACATGCTCATTCAAATTTCAATCAAATCCCCCACTTTACACTTCCTGATGAGGTACACCCATTACCTCGGCAGCCACTGGTACTTCTACCTCATGCTGTACCTGATATTGCTCCATCATCGGCTCATCATTCAATGAACC
>Ga0214478_100499_pt1 | contig 22874 bp, 17 predicted proteins | sample M1_20Mar14CPVII9_2_FD_178001 | JGI IMG/M metagenome (GOLD analysis project Ga0214478, IMG submission 178001) | Marine eukaryotic communities from Monterey Bay, California, United States - M1_20Mar14CPVII9sort6BwellD7 | ecosystem: Environmental > Aquatic > Marine > Unclassified | place: USA...
ACCAAGAGGCTGCATTCTAATCTATATATCATTGCTATTCGTCTGCAGTTGCTGCAATAAGTGGCCATGGCGATACACTGAAGCATTCATCGTCATCCTCCCTCCAAAGATACATCACTCTTCCTCATCTTCTTCTTTGACATCAACATCAACAACATCACTAACATCAACCTCCACAAAACAACAGCAAATACAATCTCCAACAACATCTAACATATCAATCTTAGAACCAATAGGAAATGGTACCTTCGGTGGCGTTCACTATGCATACGACAACAAACTAAACAAATCATTAATAGCCAAATGTGCAAGGGCAATAATTCCAGATGATAGTCAAGCACAACAGAAGGCTGATTCATATTTGGAAATTGAAGCATATGTCAATTCAAAGTTATGTTCTCTAACTAATGATGATACTAATAAACAACAGCAGTGCAATCAACATGTAGCTCCGTATATCGGCGAGTATGTAGTAAACGAAACAACTTATCTTCTCTGGGAGGAGTCTGGTACATACACATTAGAAGATTATATTGAAATGGATAATGGATGGGTACAACTTGCTCATGATTTAGATTTAATTGACGATACTAATGATGATGACGATGATGGCGAATGTACAACAATATCTGAAAGTGAAAAGAAAGAACAGCTACACAACAAACTAGCAGCAGAACTTCTCCGACAAATATTAGAAGGAATAGCTTATTGTCATTCCAATGGGATCGTGCATAGGGATATTAAGCCAGCAAATATATTAGTAGATTCAACAACAAAAACATTACGTTTGATAGACTTTGGTAGTGCATGTTGTATGGATTCATCTTCATGGTATAATCAACAAAAGATTGGTTATAAAGGCGACAACAAAGGAGTTCGAAGTATCTTATATTGTCCACCGGAAGAGTTTGTTAATGAGGAATATCCATATGCATTTGATTTGTATAGTGCTGCTATTACTTGGATACGAACAGTCTTGTCTGATGATGGAGGTGATGAGGATGGAGATACTACAACTGCCACCGGACTCGGCGATGAGGATGACCTGTTCAATTGGAGGCTCGATGTACGAAACTTTGGACATAATCTCATTACGTGGGAGGAGTATGCAGTTCTACACAATACATTACCATATGGATGGAACTCTCTCTTTGGATCTTCAAGACAGGGTATACAGGCATTACGACTACTATCCAATATGATGAGTTACTCTCCCAAGGATCGAATAAGCGCATCCGAAGCGCTTGTCGGACCATACCTTAATCCAAGTTGTGATGCCGATCCACCGCCGGAGCTACCTCCTGTTAGTATGCCCTTTTCATTAATGTCACATATAACAAGATGGAAGACTGATAGAGAAGTTCATGATGGAGAATGTCAATTAGACGATTTGTTTACCAAAGTCGTTGCAGTTGAGCTTAAACTACCGCTGGATGTATCGTTTGGTTCAAGAAAAGGTGATCAAGATGGAGTAAGTGTGACAAGTATAATGGAAAAGTCAACTTCAGATGTGCATGAGGGTGACTCTCTACTTGCAATTGGATCTATAGATGTTGAAAATGTATCGCTAGAACATGTTATAGAGCTGCTAGATGAATGGCCAAAAGATAAACCTGTGCCGATGCTACTTGTTCGGGATCGAGATGACTTTTAATATACAAGAAGAGCTTGGGCTAAAACTAAAGAATGGTTATCACAACAGACAAGTTATTTCTATACACGTTTGAGTAGTCTATGCCCTCAAGTATACGTTACCTTGGTATCCAATACCATGGTACATTTCAATAATCCCCGTACTCAGGAGTGCCTCCCTGTTCAACGTATGCACACAACCGACAAAGCTTATGCATCTCTGGGCAGTGGTCACATTCAAATGGTATATAACCACAATCGGTGCACAATTTCTCACCACATTCATGGCAACGGCCAATGTACTCCGCACATCCTCTACACGTTACTTTTGGGCATGTATAACAGAAGCTGTCTTTCTTCTCACACCGATCACAGCGTGATTTCTTGCATGTTGTACAATGCCAAACGTTTACACAATTCTGACAGTAATACTTTTCACATCCCTCACAAAAGTCAATCATTCTTTTACACGCCTCGTGATCTGAACAAGCAAATGCTAAACAATTGTAGCAAGTACTAGCTTGTATTCCGAATTGTTTCTTGCCTCTCTTCAACCTTGCGCCCTCAACTTCATTCCCGCATATAACAGCATCCTCTTGATGCCATCCCCGAGTCATATTGCAGGTAAGATTTGCATCATTGATTAAATGAAGATTGTAAGTATCCATAAACTCTTTCAAGGCAGGCTGCTTTTCCATTCTCCATCTAAGAGGAATTGAATATGCTTTAATGAATTGCCGTTCTTATTCACAATAGAGTAAAGAATAGGGAGAATAGTGTTCAAATTCATTGTTGTGTGCATTCCAATAACAGGCTTTGTATATGACTCAGCCCTGCTCAAATCAATCCTTTCCAATACTGTTGATCGTTTCAATGGCTTCAAACCGAAGCCAAAGATTCGACTACAATTTGTTAACTTTAACGACTTGAGATTGTTCTTTGCATCAATTACAACTAATACATTCTTTAAATCATCATCCGACATTGACCAATATGTTCCATAATGCCCACGAGGTACGACTTTGTGTAAATCAATACAATCTAATGTTTGCCATTGACTCCGCCAATCTAATTCAGTATGTGCAGACAAGATTGATGACGATATGGATCTATTTGATAATGACACTCGTGATACGACATCCCACTTTGATTTTGGCAGTAGTGCAGCTGCAAATAGCTAATGATGTGTTAATAATGTAAGTATCAATACAGTTTATACACGATCAAAGCAGCTATACAAAGAAATATTATACTCTTGACTTACCACCCTGCTCTCCTTCAAAAGATACGTCGATACATCAGAAAGAAGACTATCATTTAGATCAAATATATTAACTTCGTTAGAAGTTCTCTGACGTTTGGAGGCAGCAGGGCGTTTACTCATCTTACAGTGACGATTGAGAGTTAGAGTATTGTAGAAGGAAAGCAAAAATTTAGTTCCCGTTTACCTATACAACAAGTGCAGCAACAAATAAATGCAGCAATCAATCTCATCTTCTTCATCTAAAGTATATAGTGCTAATGTATTATCCATCGCCGCCGTCGCCGAAGACCAATTCTCAAAAGCAATCATAGAGTAGCTTGGGATGGTCGAGAGTGATCAAAAAATGAAATGAAAATAAAAGCTAATTGCGTACATACGGTGTCAAAACACAATACGAAACTTGAACAAAATACTCTTTGATTTAATAAGATACCCAATCAATGAGGCTGTTTTAATCAACCATTTTAGACGAATTTAGTTTGTTTTGTACCGGGAATTTGAAAGACAAATCAATCAACAAAGTGCTGAGAAAAATAAAGGAAGTTGATGTCATTGTTTTGAATCTCGAAGTGCATTATAAAAGCATAGCATTGGTGATTAATTCCAGAGGATAGTAATTAATATTAGTATAATAAGAATAGTCCTCTGCAACAGACTGCGTAATAATAAAGACGAGCGGCGTCCGATATTGAACGAGAAAGCTTCAAAATTAATTTAGCAAAAGAGAAGGGCTGCACCAACTTTAGAGACATCTACAATATAATAACCAAACACTGCATAGAGACAGAAACAGTGTTATATAGCATTGTTTAGAGGGTATAAGATAGTACAATATTACGCTGAGAGGCCCGTGGCAAGAAAAAGTATAGACTGCTCGTGTAATTTCTATCGTGCACGATTTTATATTAGCTGAGAAGGGCTATACATCACTCTACCGTCATCCCATCATTGGCGCCGTGTATTTATTTGCAAAAGCTGTAGTGTTGTACCAGTCAGATATCTCGAGGGCGCTCAGAGCTCAACACTCGCTAAACTTGAATAACAAAATACAAACAATATCAACAGCCACTTCTAATCTGATATCAACACACAACTAAGACAACCAATATAAATAACAATGGTAAGCACACGAAGATCAAGAAACGTCAGCAATGCTGACGAGGAGCAGCCAGCAGCTTCCAATGCTGACAATAACAACAGTTCCGAGGGTGAAGAGTCAATAATAAAAAAAGATGACATTGAAATGGAGGATGAAGAGAGTGTTAAAAATGATGATGAAATTGCAGCTGCCAATGAACAGCAGCAGCCAAATGCTGCTCAGGGATCTGAACAGCCAAATGGGGCAGAAGAATTGCCGAATGTTACACCAACATTAACATCCGCCACTGCCACCGCATCAAATAACACATCAAATATAAAGACTGAAACGGGTGATAATATACCAAGTATTGATGCTGAAATGGCTGATAGTAATAGTCACAATAATGGAAATGGAAATGCTGGTCAATTGAAAACAGAGGGTGACATTGAATCGAAATCGCCACCCGAAACTAACATCAAACAACAAGCAGCAGAAGCTGAAGATCAAGACAAAGTAAATCCCCTCCCAAACACAAATCCACTCCAACGAGCATCATCAATCAACACAACCCTATCGGAAATGTCAATACCACTCTCACCACTACTAGTAACAGCCTCAGTAGATCACGCTTTAAATAATTTAAATGCCGGACAATCCATGGAAGACGCGTTAGTTAATGGGATGGTACATTTAGATAATAGTATGACTGTTGCTGGATTGCAGTTAAGTCCGTTACGTAACAATGGTGGTGTCGGAAGTAGTAATGATGGGAATAATGGGGGATTACCAACACGTGCAGCAGGAGGGGGAATCAACCCCCTAAACATCGGCATTACTTCCCCACAGCCACACTCATCATCAAGTTTATCCAATGCATTAAGTCCAGCAATTAGTGAATCCAATATCTCATTACCATCCTTATCCAACTTTCCATTGGAACAGCGAGAGGAGTTGAGGCAAATGTACTTGGCGGGATTTAGGGATGCTGCCAAGAAGGTTAAAGCAAAGCAACAGCAGCAAAAGATTAAGGAAGAAGAAAAGGAAGAAGGGAGTGGTCCCTCACTCCCCCAACAACAACAACAACAACAACAGAAGGGAATGTCAAAAAGATCCAAATCAACTTCACCATCCATGAACAAAGTAACATCGTTTGAGGAATTACGTGAAAATTTTGCCAGGGCACAGCAAGAACAGCAGGAAGGAGAGCAATATCCGGTTACTACTGATTTGCAGCATCAGCAGGGTGGTGGAATTGGTGCAGCGTTATTTGGAATGGATAATTCTATGATGGAACAGCATGCAAATCATCTGCAGGATGGCAGTAGTGCCGCCATGATGCCTCCCCATCAACAACAGTTTCATCCAAACAGTTACGGCAGCAACGCAAGCGGTAGTCATCACACGGGATTATCACCACCACCCTCAATACCCGAGGATGGCAATGCGTTATATAATTATTTAGATTTGGATCAAAATGGATTACCCATCACATCATCAAATTCCGGTGAAGGACAAACTACTACTGAGGGAGGAGGTGCATATGTCGGTAGTTATGGTAGTCATACTAGTTCACAATATGGTGGTATTTTACCGGGAAGTGCCTTGGCGGGTGGTCCGGGGAAGGTATTAACCTCACCGGCATTGGCATCATTGAAACAATCGGCTGATGCTGCTGCTGCCTCCTCGGGTGGAAGTGGTGGTAAAGGAGGCAGTAGTACCACGAAACGTACAGCAAGGTCAAGTAGTAGTAAAAAGAGTACAGCTAATCCATTTCCAAAGAAGTTATTCGATATGCTGCAGAAGGAGGATGCGAGTATAGTTTCGTGGTTACCCAAGGGTGATGCATTTACTGTTCGAGATAATGATCGATTTGTTAGTGATATCTTGCCACGATACTTTAGGCATACCAAGGTGAGTGTGTATTGAAGAAGTTTTTTCTGTGATTTCCCATGTGAACGAACTCTCTAACCATTCCTTCCTCTCAACTCTTAATTTCGGCAGCTCACATCCTTCCAACGGCAATTGAATCTCTACGGATTCCGTCGCATTACCAAGGGTCCCGACTCCGGTGCATATCGACATGATATGTTCCATCGTGACAAGCCAGATCTATGTCAACAAATGAAACGTAGTAAACAAAAGAGTATGCAAAGTCCAAAGTTAACTGGAAGAGGTGGTCGGAGTCGAAGTGATTCGTTGGCAAGTCAAGCATCGGAGGCATCTACTGTTGCAAGTCCGGGTAGTCATGCTGCCGGAGGTGGCGGAACAGGTATGACACCCTTGCTTACTAATCTAAGAATGGGTGGAAGTCCACCAAATATATCATTGGATGGTCCCGTCATGGCAGGAAGTACTACCACGACGACAACGACGTATCATACAAGTTTCCGAAGTAGTCACGATAGTTCTCAACCAAGGACAGGATTGGGTGTTCTTCATACGATGCATCATCAACATCCGAAACCAACATACACACCCGAACAACAAAGATTAATGCAACAGGATGCACAAGATCGTGAACGACAAGCCAGGGCATTATCCGAGGCAGGAATGGCTGCCGAAAGGGCGGGATTACATCCCCCGCCTATACTTGGTAATCCAACATTTGGTGGACATGTCTCATCTCCGACGGGACGTGGTAAAAGTGCCATTCATGTATCCACAACCGAGGCATGGCACGCTGATGCACAGACGGATGGACAACCATCATTAACATTGGAAGAGATGGAAACAGACTTTGCAACTTTATTCGATCCAAATGTTGAGTTGGAGAGTATGCAAACAGAAGGAAGTGGCTGGCCTCAGATGGATCCTGCACAGTCAGATATGAAGCCACCGGCAAGATAGTTTCTGGTTATGTTGTTTTTGTTTAATTTGTTTACCTTGTACATATACTTTAGCGGATGCTATCAGAAAGTATCCTAGGAATCAAAAGAGCGGTGCCACACATAGGCTCTCTAGTAAATAATAAAATATTATTTTATGTATAGTTCTGACTTTATAGATCATCCCTATCTTTTAGAATAATACTCAATACAAATTTCCTTTTGATCATTATTGGCAGAATAGAATCGAAAGATTGTCAGACTCCGAGAGTAATCGGATTGGTCTAACCTTGAGGTTGCTTCAGCCATTCCCATTTTAATCTCTTCATTCCGGGCTATACGAGCCCTTTTATTTGGCTGCTCCTCACCAGATGTCTTTGCTTTTATGTCACTAACATTAGCTAGAGCCAGGAAGAGAGATCTTATGAATCGTTTTGTATAAAGTCTCTCCGTCGACACTCCATATAATTGCCGAGAATGATCAGATTTTGGGCCTTTTGGCATCCTTTTGTTGCATATGAACTTATCACATATCTGGTATATACTCATTACTTCTTGCTTGAAAAAGCACTCACACTTACAAGGAGAAGACACGCCATAACCCTGGCTAACTTTGAATGAAGAATCTTCGAGTAGCTTCTCTCTAATCAAATGAGTCTTACTGAAAGTCTTGGTTCCTCCATTGTTCCTGGTATATCGTAGAGGTTTGTCTTTATTAGGACAGCTGTCTTTGTCTCCGCACAGATTGAGTTGCTCACATCTACACTTTGTCAGCCAAATAGCGTCCTCGACTGCACTTTCTTTACTTGTCAGACAAGTCTCAGACCATCCACTACGAACAGTTGCCTTGATGAAGTTGTTCCCGGACTGCCCTATAGTATAGGAACCGATCACTTCCTGCTTCTCAAGTTTACCTTTTAACTGCTTCAAAGCTGATTTGCCAAACTGCCTACAAACTAGACGGAGTTTGCCGGCCTGGTCTTCAAAAGATGCATAAGATGTGATTGTATCAACTATATTCTCCTGGACCCAATCAGGTTGCTGTGCAACTATAGCACTAGTCTCGTGAATTACGGGGCTCCTCTCCCCTACCACACATTTCTCTTCCATCAATCCATTCAAAAAACTGCAGACCTCATGAGGTGGTCTTTGATTTCCAAAGCAAAACGTTATACCCTCCCCATCCTCGTTATGGTTTGGAAGGATTGCCAAGTATCTACTGCCATCGACTTCATCTCCGTTTTCGTCTGTTAAACCAATTACAGCCTGATAACAATGAAAAGCTCCCGAAATACTCATTTCCTCGACTCCTTTGTGCAGCAGGTACGTAAACCCTTCATATCTGTAACCTTCTCGATTGAAATCTCTGTAGTATGGAGAGCTCTTTCTTGGGATGCCATATAGCTTTGGTAAAACGTCATCCCCATATCCTTCCATTGACAACACCAAGCTTTCTGGATCTTCATCTTGGCTAAGACTAGACATTTGATTTTCTTCCATGAGAGTTGCAACTCGGTATTGTTTAATATCTATAGCATGTAGGGTCAGTGTGTGTGTTCTTTGTAATGCATATTCAAAGTCGCTTAGATCTTGGTTCTCATAAAACTCCTTATTAGCAGCCTTATTCTGATTGGCTTGGAATCCATTTTCAGTATCATCCCAATCTTTATCAATAACTAGCTTGTAATTATTGGGATTGTTACCGACCACTACTTCTTTCCAATGAAGAAGAACACATGACTTATCCTTATCCCAAAAAGAGTTTTCATCATAAAGAGCATCATCTCCATCATAACTACCTAAACGAGCAATGAATACCATAGACTTTATATCAATATCATTCCTATTGATATATCCAGGTTGCCATGTAATAGAAATGTTTACATCCACACCTCCCTCATCGGGTAAACTCCATCTATTGTAGAAGGCCAAGTACAACTTCTTATATGATAACTTATCCCTCTCTGCTACATAATTTAACACATACCCTTCTATAAAATCGTGATGTATTAATTGTTCAAATAGTACTTCATCGTGCTTGTTTAATAGACTATTCCAACCCTGGTTTACTTGGTGTAATGCGAGTATTGATTGTGCAGAAAGGTAACTTGCAATGTTTAGAGCGGCGTCGTCAAAGCCACCTAAAGATAGAGTAGAAAGATCTGGATTTGTCGGTACTGATTCTGATGATTCCATTGTTGTATATATGATGGGTTTATATGCGAGGACGCTCCTTGGTTGCTCATATAGCTAATTGCTCCACAAGAATCTTCGTTCTATCGCCAAACTTAACTGATGTGAGGTGATGCAGAGTCGGAGGTAATACCTACTACCTACTCCTCCATCTTCTCGTATAATATTCACAATATCAGTTATAATATCAGCTTTCAATCAGGGGCAAAATCGTCGGTCTTCTACCGCCAAGTTCTATATATTTAGTTGCAAAGAAAACTTACCAAATTTTCCCTATTATCTGTGGCAGTGATAACCCGAGTTTCTCTATTCTATTGCAATGAAAACCAATACCATATTTTTGCTATTATCTGTGGCTGCTAAAGCTACAGGTGATAATTCCCAAGAATATAATGATACTGATACATCAGCAGTTAGTGTTAATGGCAAGGTTGAATTGGAGGACTTGAGAATGGCCGAAGTTATTGATAAAATCATAGAGGCGGCGGCTGATGGGTCACTGGGGGATGAAGATATATTCGAGAACTATGCTGCTAATAATGGATTTGGTACGGAATTTAAGCACTCTGATATTAGATTTACCTCAAAAGGTGCCGTTGATATTACCAAGAAGCCTATGCCTGACGGAGTTCCTGAGGGATTTCCCAAGACACGCAGAGCTTACATGGCATTACGGTATTCAAAGGATGAGAAGAAAAAAGAAATGAGGTATAAAGACTTGTATGATGATCTAGTTGCAAATGGGGACGAATGGTTGGAGTTTTTAGATCACCTTCAGAACTCTGAATTTGCATATGAATGTTTACGTATATCATATGAATATGCACAAATTCTAAGGAAGAAGCCGAACCAAAACAGAGATATGCAGGATCACTTTTTTGAGATGGCGAATATGATGAAGAAGTTGATCAACGTTCAACAGAAGTACGTCGGCTCTATATCAGAATATGGGAAAGAATTATTTGAAGAAATTGAGTTCCTAGCTAACTATTTCATTTGGAATGACGGTTTATGGAAAGATCCCTACGAGTATGGTCGGCTGTTTAAGAAACTGCTTGCTTATGAAGTAAGGAAAGGGTGGCGACCATTGGTAATGCAAGAATGGCAAACAACTCGTAAACAGTTGAAAGCACGTGGTATTCATGCTCCAACTAACATTGACGATGTTGATGATAAGGTCCTTCACGATAATGTGGTGTATAATGCAAAGAAGAATAAGAGTCTTATCTATGATAGTGCCGATCTGAAGAAAGATATCATCAAGTTTTTCGAGATGAATAATAATATCGTCAGTCATCAAAAGGAGGAAAGGATCAATAAATTTGTTGACGAGTTATCAGGACCTCGAGAGGTGGTTGTATATGCATTTTTTGGGAGTGCCCCGAAAGATGAGCTTCAGTTGTTTCGAACTAGTATCAATACGGTGGACGATCTGGAAAGAGCAATTGATTGGATATCAAAGCAGGGAAATTATTGAGAAGAATCATGTTTAGGGGTTTTATAGAGAAGTGAATTCATGAGAGGATAAAAGTGGCACAGTGGCAGAAGTCAAAGAGGTGATACATATATCTAGAGTAGCGAAGACATCATAATGATAATGGAATAAAGCATATACAAAGAATACTGTATGCTGTTTAATTACTTTTACAAATCCTATTAAACTTCAGGGTTGACATATAATCACACTGCTCCCATATCATCTGACGCGGTTATCCGCATCTTTTTCTGGGCAGGACTACTACCGTTTTCTGTTGACTGTCCTTCTTCCTCTTCTTCATCATCTCCAGATTTACCTTTCTTGGCGTCACCAGAGGTTTCCTCCACACTCATATCTTCTGCCTCGGAGTTTGCCGCCGGCTTAAGGTCCCCATTGTTCTCTTCAGATGCTACCGGCTTTTCTTCATCAATACTATACAAGTATCGTTCCACAGCAATCTTCGACCTAAACACGGTACCCTCTGGTGAAAACCAAAACTTATCTTTCTGATTTGAACTTGCACGTGTTCTGATTTCCATACTCCAACCAAGCCCAATCTCTGGGCATGGTTGTAATAGCTTCCCATGCATCCTGATATAATTCGAGTTAGAACTGAGCTTGCCGTTATCGGCGTCAGCATCATCTCCTCCAGACATAGAAGCATCCATATCAATCGACTGCTGTTGACTCATTTCATCTTGTGATGAAGAGGCAAGCATAGACCTGGTATCTCTTCTACAATTGCCACATTGCCACGTGCCATCGGGTATCTCCTTCAGAGGTGGGAATGCACATCCTAAATGGTAATGTGCCTCACATGTATCGCAGGCAATTAACATACCTCCCTTTCCACACTCGTTGCATACCAATTGGCCTGCATTACCTTCTTCTACATTTGCCTTGCGTATCATACTTCGTTTTAATGATTTATAACTTTTGGTACGCTTGAACTTAACAATATAGTGGGTGATACATTGATTAATAGGCTTGTCTATTGCCTTGGATACTGCTCTCATATCTTCATGATGTTCAAACACCGCCGATCGGAATCGCTCCTTATCTTCCTTAGTCCAGTCAGATGCATCAGATGGAGGGAGACTACTAACTTCATGGTAAAAGCCTGGTAGACGATAGTCTCGTGAGTAGAAGATATCATATGCCTTCTCCTTCTTGTTTGGATTGACCCGAGTATGTACAAAATCTTCCCTGCCTGACTTCTCGGCAGTCTCGGGGTCCCAAACCCTTTCATATCTTTAGTTTTTAGGTTATTATAGGTAAGGTTTAAAGCAAAGTTAAGTAGGGAATCATGTGTGAGCTGCAATATGAAATATGATTTGCAATAAACATCACATCAAATCGGGAAAAACTTACAAGGCACCTCCATCGTTCACATCTGTGGTATTATCCGTGGTGGCATACGAGCCTGCAGTAGGGAGAATATCTACTTGGTATTCTGGTCCAACCTTTGATTCGGTCTTCTCATAGTGCATACGTCCCTCATCCTTCCAACCAAAGTGTATAGAATGATGCTGCCGAGGAGTTAATCGGTCAGGAGAATGAGGATTATAAGCATCAGTATATCGTTTATCTGGAGTAGGAGATAGAGAGGGATCGCCGCTGCCCTTATCCCTCTTTTGATTTGATAGGAATATATCAGCCCCATCGGGAATTAGCTCAAGGAATGCATCTGCAGCCATACTCTCAGCCTCATTCTTCTTCTCCAATACTCTTTGCAATACATCTTTAATTTTCTTAAAGTACTTTTTTCTTTTACCTTCTCTCCAAGCCATACATTTGTCCTGACGTCCGTCACCGGTATTATCACGTAGTATATTAGTACATCGGGCTTTTGAAGTGGTATTGGTATACCCACAAGACGGACAATCCCAAGGCCCATCTTCTTCGTCTTCTTCTTTATTATTATTAACTTGCTGGGCAGATGATGTATTACTTTCATTTTGTGTAGGAGACGACAAAACATTATCTTTATCGTCCATGGATATACCCGGGGGTAAGAAGTAAGTTGTACCTTCAGCTTCTCCCTCACCCTTGGCCTGGTATTGCAAAGAAAAGTATAAGTCAGTATACATAATGCGAATGTGTCAGAGATCAAATTTTATGTACATAAGATGTGTTCAATTTTTGCAGCGTTGCAAAGGGGTACATTTCAAGCCAGAAGCTTGGTATATACCAATTAAATACCCCTAGCAAAACGTATTTAAATGTATAGATATGATGAAACAACTTACAATTGACCATCCAGCGCCTTCTAATACAGGCCAAACTGAGCTATTAAAAGCTTCGATTATACTTTGTTTACGCTTGCCCATCCCGAGTCCTAAATTAACCTGTGCTTCGAGGGACTTTCTACGCTTCATACGTTTCTCCTCTTCACCCCCCAACTCGACCGGCTCATCCGCGTCACTCATATTATCGAGTATATTTAATAGAGCCTACTCAAGCTTGAGCTCTTGATACTTGCAAGCTTTAATTTTTGTGTTGAAATCGGTGGTTTGTCGTAGATATCTAGAATGATCCAAGCCGCCAAACTTCCACCATAGTTACCCCATATAAAGGCACTAATTTAACACTACTCATTAATACTCGGAAAGCGTTTGTTTGATTAACCGAGCCTTAGTAAGTTGCTCGATTGCAATACACAATAAGTGGCAAATTTCAATTTACTCAGACCCGGTATCCTCAGTTCGGGGGGAAGAGCTATCTCTGCAAGTGAATCAATATTTATTGTTCTTTGGGTGTAAAGTATGCGTAGAAATCTGTATGACTATTTCAACTAGAAGTCATTCAGAAGGGGTAGACACTAGTAGAAGCTACCACCAATTAACTTTTAGTCTTAGTATTGCAAAGGTAAGCTCATCATGACAGAAGCAGTGGCAACAATCAACATCCCATCCTTTGAACCGCCTCCTTCAGATGATTCAGATAATGAAATATGGCTACTCCGCGCTCCGGCGAATGTAGATGTATCTGAACTTTTAAACAATACCAAACTCAACTTTGCATCAGACCCATCATCGAATAACAATATACTATCAAGATTTACAAGTAGTGATGGTACTGGCGAAGAATATGCATTATCATTAGGTGATTTGAATGAATCACAGAGTTTACGATTGTTGGTACCAGATAAGAAGACGGCTGATGACTCTTCTTCTTCTTCTTCTGATAGTGATAGTAGTGATAGTAGCAGTGATGACGAGGATAAGAAGACGTCTTCAAATAATATATTGGTACCCTATGCACATCCATTCAAACGTCAAATACATATAACAATAGCAAATAAAGAACAATCGGACTTAGCAGTGGCACCGTCACAAAGTTCAGCTCCGAAACCAGCACTGAAAGATGAGGATACCAAGGTAGTGAATGGCACTGTTGAGAAAATGAGATTAGCATATGTCCCTGTAGCGCAGAAAAAGGGATTGAAACGTCGTTGGAATATGCCTGGTGGTAAGATTTTGAATGATGAATCCTCATCGACTACTAATGCCACAACTACAACACCGACTAAAAAGAGGACTCGGGCAGAACAAGAAGCTGATATGGATGGGAAAGAGGAAGGAGACAATGTTGTAAGTGTTGGCAAGTCTAGTAAAAAGTCGAGTAGTAAGAAGAGTAAGAAGAAGAAGAGTCGAAAGTCGAAATAAACTGAAGAATTGGTTTGTTGATTTACAATACCTTTTCTATAATAATAGTTATATTGACAAGATCTCGAGCTACTCTTACCTACCCTCAATGATACTAGGTATATAACTATGAGCATCAGCTTATATCACTTCATAGTTACAGCAACAGCAATGATCTACTTCCTGAGACTAGATAAAGTTCCCACTCATAGTTAGCAGCCAAGCTCAATTGAGATCGAGGCCCGGTATCCTTTTATGAGAGTAGCGCCGGCCTTGATTGAGATGAAGAGTATATTGAATTGTTAAATATGGTCAAAGTATAGTAGTTGTTGCAGGTTGCAATAAGGCACCAAAGCAAAGGTATCAGACGTATAAACTAGAATCATATAGTATCACAAAAACTATGGATAGCCGCAGCAAAGATACTCTACTTGCAATTGAACAGAATTCTAATAAAGTAACATGTTTAAAAGTAGGTGTACATCATTTGGAGAGTGGCGAGGGACTTTTCCACTCGGAAGAATCTAACGAATATGACAAACTTGGCACAGCTATCGGAAATAATACACATCTCACAAACCTAGAGATTACGAATTTATATAATAATGTTACGTTGGATACCACAAACAAGAGATTTTACAATGGCATCAGACGTAACTCTTCCATTACTAACTTGTATCTTCATGCTATTACTTTTGATGGTAATGATATTACTGATGTGGCCTTTGAAGTATTGAGGGCATGTCAGGAACAAAACATTCTTACTATATTACATATCAATACAATGCCCCTGGTAAACTCGGGTGAAAAATTAATGGCAGATCTTTTGAGGGGTTGTACAAATATAAAAGAACTTACATTTATACACTCTGAGTTAACGGATGACCAACTATTGCCAATGGTTGAAGCAATTAGAGGGCATGGTTTAATCGAAAAGCTTGATTTAGATAACAATAATATTGGGGATACTGGCTGTGAGGCACTTGCAACATTACGCAATGTAAGGTCTTTAGGTATAGCCGCCAATATGGACATTAGTAGTGAGGGTTTGATTTCAATTGTAAATAGTTTATCTGAAAACAAGAATCTATGGGAGCTCAACTACAATTGGAATGATCTAAGAGCTGTGGCCGATAACTTTTGTAGAGCATTATGCAACACATCCAGTATCAATGAAATATACCTGTCCAATCATACACTGGAAAGTATAAAAAGCGATACATTTCATGCCTGGGAGGTCTTCCAATGCCGTGTCAAGCTTGAATCATTACTAAAAATGAATGAAAGCACTAGCAACAAAAGACATGTCGCAATAAAAAAGATATTACTTCATTATCCGCACTATTATGATATGGAACCGCTGTTTGATTTGAATGTGGAAGAAGAAGATGACAGCGGACAGGATCTGAAAGCATTGCCTCATGTCATTTCTTGGTTTGAGACGGCCGAGGAGGCTATTGAAGACGAGCGTCCCTATCCCAGAGATAATAAAAAGCTATTTGCAAGGCACTTCGATCAGCAGGTAAATGACAATATGAGGGAAAAGCTATCTTCATCTGCAAATGACCTCAAGAGAAGAAAGTTATCTGCAATTTATCAGTTTGCAATGGCCATGCCAATGTTGTTTGTTCCTGCTACTCTTGGAAAAAATCAAAAGAAGTAACGACTAACAAGTTGTTGAAAGAGGCTAAGTGATCACCGAAGCAGAATGGATTAGAACATTGCCACAACATCCCGAGAGAATACAAGAGATTAAAACAAACGGACATGACTGTATCCAATATGCTGCAGTAGCAGTAGTGTCCGATGCGGATGTGGATATTAAAGAAGAAGATAGAAACGAGAAACAGAAGAAAGATGATGAGTTATATATAGTGTAAACATTTCTATAACCGCTGCAAACAATCATTAATCATATAGAATTATAATCAAGCTAATATGGGCATACTCTTGTCACTTCTTTCCTTCTTCGCTGTGTGGTGGGCCTGTGGCAGATTCTAAAAAGAGTTTTCCCTTATATGCAAACATGAAAACTTTATGAGTAATGATTAATGATCTCTATCTCTCGTAGTAGGTATCGTAATGAGAAGTACTAAGTACCTAGAGATGAAATAATATACCATAACATAAATATACCATAACATAACACAACTACTATACTAAAGTATGGATAGTCGCAGCAAAAATACTCTACTTGAGATTGAACAGAATGCATTGAAGTATTTACATATAGGTGCACACCGTTTGTCGTCGGATGGAGAACACTCAAGTGCTGATGACTATGATCGACTTGGAACCGCTATAGAAAGTAATACACATCTGACAAAACTGCAGATTGGCAATTTATCTGATAATGTTACTTTGGATACAACGAACAGGAGATTTTACGATGGCATCAGACATAACTCTTCTATTACTGAGTTGTATCTTCATTCTATTACGCCTCAGCCTCAAAGTAATATCAGGTACAATAGTATTGCTGATGCGGCCCTTGAAACTTTGAAGGCATGCCAGGAAAAGAATATTCTTACTAAATTGCATATCAACACAATGCCACTGATGAGCTCAGCGGAGGAGAACCGATTTGTAGAAAGTCTGAGATATTTAACAAATCTAAGAGATATTACATTTATACGCTCAGACATAACAGATGAACAGCTATTGCCAATGGTCGAAGCCATCAGAGGGTATAATCTTATCGATTATCTTCATTTAGGTTACAATAGAATTGGAAATGCTGGCTGTGAAGCACTTTCAACATTACGAAATGTAACCAAGGTCATACTAGGTAATAATAACATTGGTAATGAGGGTATGGTTTCATTTGCCAACAGTCTATTCGAAAATAATAATCTACGGGAACTTATCATTTACAATAATAATCCATTTGATCTACGAAATGTAGAAGATGAGTTCTGTAGAGCACTTTGCAACACATCCAGTATCAATGATATATACTCGTCAAATCATACCCTTGAAACTATACACATACAACAAGATAAAGGAGACAAGCTAAACTCATTACTAGCAATGAATGCGAGCACAAAAAACAAGAGGTGTGTTGCAATCAAGAAAATATTACTTTATCATCCTCATAATTTTGATATGGAACCGCTGTTTGATTTGAGCTTGGAGGAAGATGACAGTGGACAGGACTTGAAAGCATTGCCTCATGTGATATCTTGGTTTAAGACGGCTAGGGAGGCTATTCGAACTTATTACAATGGAGGAAACATGTTTGTAAATGACCTCAAGAGAAGAAAACTGTCTGCAATCTATCAGTTTGTAAATACCATGCCAATGTTGTTTATCCCCGCTTCTCATGACAAAGGAGGTGACAAAAAGCGGAAGAGGAGTATTAACTAGTGTATATTTTTCTTTGCTTAGGCAGTGGGGATTTTAATATAATTACCCACACTGTTAATTAATCATCTAAATTTCAAGACATCAAATCCGCTCTAAGTACATCGTATCTTTCCTTTTTAATTAACACATACCCAGACCTTTCCCAAAATCAATAGCGAACTTTTCATCACACTCAAAACCTGCCCCTCATCACCTCTATGCCAACGTACCCGAACCACCTTCGTCATCATCCAAATCTACCTCATCCATTGATGTACTATTCAATCCCTGATCATCACCCAAAGCATCAGGGAATTCATGTGAATCCTTAAATTCCAATGCATCAGTTAACACGGCACCATCAGCCTCCATCGTATCCGCGGTAACAAAGTGTCCAGTAGTATTAGACTTTCTCTTGTATACACTCTTACCAGCAACAAATTCAGATGTCTTGGCAGTACTACTACGACGTCCACCAAGTACGGCACCTGAATCATTTGGAGCTGGATCATCCTCATCACCTGAACTAGCAGCAGTTTTCAAATCCTTACCATACCGAGTTAGGAATGGTCCACGTGATCCACAATATAAAAACAATGCCAACATACCAAACATAACAAAGAATCCAAATAATGTGCCAACTGTAATCCCCGCAATGGCACCTGCACTCATTTTATTTGAAGATGACGGTGCATCATAAGCATTAATTAAACTAGGGTGCATATAGTCTGTTAATTCCCAATCACTTGGTTGTGATCCACGTACGAATTGACAATAACTACCTTCATATCCGGCTGGACATTTACATCCAGCGTGAGCATCCTTACGACCGACCATAACACGACATTCACCGCCATTGGTACAAAATGAATGAAAATGTTGTGTCGATGTACCTTTCTGACAAAATGATGTTGATTTATGTTCACAGTAGACTCCTGCGAATTTCTCGGCATATCCTAATCCATTGATACCTTTGGCGGATGAACAATCACACATATATTTGGACTCTTTTGTAGGGTGGGGTACACATGGTGAGGAGTTCTCACATATCATTCCGTCATTGCATTCTGTGTTGGTTGAACTCATTGTTGATGTATGTATGTGTTGTTTATTAAAGGGTGTGTTTGATGACATATAATAGTAGATCTAATACAAGTATTACCGGCGTTATTAATTCTGTAATTCTATCAATATCAGTCAGTCAAAGACAGGGGTTGTCAAAGACGGTGCATCGATAATGATTTGTCATTGTTGTCTGCACTCTCATAAAAGGATACCCTCCACGGTTTGGTATCCTCATTTTACTCAATCAAGCAGATTCGACGATGGTGAATGTAGTAGCGTCAGCATCGGTCGGCGGCTCGAGCATAGTGTTCAACCTTATCAAGATATCGAGCTAATGTATGAGTATATGAACCGTTCATAAAAGTGATGGTGGACTTTGGAATCTTCTGACCAATAATAGTAAAACATAATAGTTGACTGAGTTGAGGTCTCAAATTTCTGAATTATGATGATTGCAAAACTACCTACAATCTTCTTACTCCTCCTTCTTCAAATTATATGCATATATGGTGACGACTATACAATCAATTCCGACAACAAGTCACTTCTTATTGCAGCAGGCTGTTTTTGGTGTGCTGGTAAGTACGCGTATACTCTGTTATCATATTATTTGCAAAGCACAACTACTAACAGAACTTTCTACTCACATCTCTCTGCAAACCCAGAGCAAGCATTCGAAGTATTTGCACCAGGCGTAGTTGAAGCAGTATCAGGATACAGCGGACCTAACTGTATTGATAATCCATCATATAAGAATCATCCTGGATGTTATGAAGTTATTCTCATCGAATATGATCCTTTACAGACTACATACAAATTGGAATATGGATGGAGAAACATTGATCCATACAATGGTAATGGGCAGTTTTGTGACCGCGGTCCTAGCTATTACCCTGCTATATTCTATGCTACTGAAGAAGAAAGAGTTGCAGCTCAAGAAGTAAAGGAGGAGATTTTAAAAGAGTATGAATGGGATGAATCACAATTACAAGTACCACTAGTTGAAAGGCCAAAGTTTTGGACAGCAGAGGATTACCATCAGAACTATTACATCAAGAATCCTAAAAACTATGGATACTATAAGAATGCATGTGGACGTACAAACAGATTGAAAGAAGTCTGGGGTGAGGTTGAGTACTACTGCTATCATGACTACGAAGGAGAGAATTTCGACACTTGTTTTCCCGAATTGAATGGTACCATAACAAACGAACAAGGCGAAGAAGTTGAGGTTGTAGTTAATGTAAAGGAAGCATCGGAGGAAGTGGTGGGATTAATGCCACAATGGGCTGTAACATTAGTATCTGTAGTGGCAGCTATCCTTGTTTGCGGTTTCATCATGTGTTGTAGTTTTAAATGGATGAGGAAGGATGATAATAGAGATGAGGCAGTTCCACAAAAAGAGTTGGACGATACTATTAAGTAAGAGTGGTTTGTGTAAATAAAAGTAGGGTTTGTGCAGATATAAAACTTTTTAGCTTGTCTACTTCATATTCCTTACTACTAGTCATTTGTCATCAGTCCAAACAGCAAAGCATAAAAGAGCATAGACTGCAAAAGAACAAGCGGCAGCGAATGGTACCGCAATCATTGCAGGATAAACTTCCCAAAGACCACGTCCTTTGAAGATTAAGCCTCCTCCATCTACACCAATGATCTTTAGAAAAATCAAAGCTATATGTGCTGCCGATCCTAAACCGATACCTCTTCTTAGTACATTCTGTACTGATCTCTCGTTGTCATCTTTACTTCTCTCCTTGATGCTGTAGGCAATTACAGACCCTAAAAGAGTAAACGCCGATGCTGGCCGTGATAGTCTTTTGCCAAGTATTGTCGGTATTGTAGCCAAAGGATATGGAGATACCACTGGTTGAATTGCAAAGTATAACAAACCAAGAGAAGCCGTGGCATCTGCACTGTTCTTTTGATTAAATGTTGTTCGATCAATCCATATTAATGCATCTATAAAGCGTCTTGTGATTTGACCAATTGATATAGATCTCAATGTTTGAACAAGTGCAAAGATACCAGTGCATGAATGTAGTATAGAAGTTATGACTTTGTGTTGCGTTGTATATAGATCATAGCCAAAGGCAAACGACGATGGGAATGTCAATGAAGCTGCCAACCAAAATGATGCAATTGCAATACCTATATTCAATCTTTGACTAATCTCACTCGAGTGTATTGTACCTTCTTTTGAACTTTTACTCAATGCCATAAATGCAGACCAAAATACTGGCAGTGGAAAAGCAAAAGCTTGTCCCATTGTCAGAAGATTGTGACGAAGTGTACAGTCTGCAAATTTAGGGTCGGGATGGTATGATAAAGCGACATATGATGTTGCTATCCATGCTAATGAAGATAGTATACCAAATAAGCTGTATGTATTTGAAAATCTTGTGTTTCTGTTGATGGGTTGCTCATCAATACTTGACACATCATCTGAAATACATGCCATCATCATGCTTTTGTTGTGTCGATATATAATATGACTGTTACTACTTCTACTACCCGATGATACCGTTATACTTTTATGTATTATATATCGCTTATTTATGTTGTATCTCTTTGTATTGCAAGATAATACAGCAGCAAATCTATCTCTACTACTCTTGTGCACATTATGTGCACTCTGTTGTATTGATTTGTTGATTGCAAATGCATCGGTGCATATTATCATAGATGGAAGTAGTACTAGTATAAAGCACAGCCGCCGTCTCATTGCAATAGAGAATGTAACTATCGCTCTGCTCTCATCTCAGCGCACAGATAACTAATAGATAACATTGACCATCACCATGGTAACCTGATTGATGGCATCTAATAAATATCAACCATAACTAATTTTTGTGATGATGGACACAATTCGAACACGTGGAATAATTTTAGAGGGGAATACACTGAGCCCGCGGGCGTTAAGCCCACCGCGGTGCCCCCGGAGTGCCCCGGAGGGCTAGCCCGCGCAGTGGGCTATGCATTGTACAAAATGAGTTTAAGGGATAAACCCTACATCTATTTACGTGTCGATGAGCGCTGTTCTCTCAATAAATGTTTTGTCTCTTATTGAGCTTGATTGATGAAGTTGAGTTAGGGAGTTGTTATATAAATAGTGCACAGGATGACGGTGTAGTTGATGTTAGATGCAATTACAACAACAATATTCCTCACAACAATACTAACAATATAATATCAACCATAACACTCACAACAGTTGGCTAATATCGAGAGCTTTCAACAAACAATTCAGGCGATAATTAAAACTATTCAAAACACCCCAAGGAATAACTCAGTATTAGGCCTAAACCAATCTGTTATTTCTATTCAATACATAGTAATGTCATACCAGCAACCTCGTTTCTTTTCACTAAACAACAAACAAGGACAATCTGATACTCAAGCTCCTGCTGCTCCACAATTTACCTCGACAGAAAACAGCCTCGATTTATTAATCCGTGCTGCTGATAATAACAGCAACAGTAATACCAACAGTACACCATTATCTGCTGCCTCGGCTGCAAAACTACGAGGTGGAGGCATACATCAACAAGATAATACTATGGCCTCCGATCAACGACAGCCACAACTACCTCCTGCGGATAACAATAATATCCCTACCAACAATAAGAATATGACGTCCGCTACGGATAACAATAACAACAACCCCACCCTCAACAATAATAATTCCACCCTCAACAATAATAACGATAACCAAAATCAAGGTCGGGATATGGGATTACAACAAACCTTCCTCCAAGCAATGGGGAACAATACTAATAACCAAGTCGGCGGTCAGGGTGGTGGGGCTTTTAATCCACCCCAACAGAATAATTCGGCAGCATCCCAATTTAATCAATTAATGGCTGGTGTTACCCAACAACAACAGGGTGGTAATACTCCCCAGCCTAATTCTCAGATCCAAGGAGGTATGTTCCAACCTCAAGGAGGTCTTGGGGGTATGCAGCAGCAGCAGGGTGGTATGCAACAGCCACAGGTTAATAATGGAATGTTAACTCAGCTTGGTAAGTTTTTGTGACACATTTAGTTTAGTTTTCTCCTTCTTTCCTTACTGTATCAAATTACTCACCAACTCACATCTTATGTCATACCCCCATATCTATTATCCCCACATAAACAGTTGCAAGTCTCCAAGCCCAGCAGCAAGCACAACAACAGGCACAAGTCCAAGCCGCGTTATCACGTGCCTTTGGCCCGGGTGCCAATCAACACAACATGTTACCCCAAGTCAGTGGTCCCGTCGGTGGTATGAATATAGGTGGTGCACAAAGTTTATTACAGGGATTACAAGGTTTGGCTAATCATAATATTAGTCTTCCTGGTATGA
>Ga0214478_100500_pt1 | contig 22830 bp, 16 predicted proteins | sample M1_20Mar14CPVII9_2_FD_178001 | JGI IMG/M metagenome (GOLD analysis project Ga0214478, IMG submission 178001) | Marine eukaryotic communities from Monterey Bay, California, United States - M1_20Mar14CPVII9sort6BwellD7 | ecosystem: Environmental > Aquatic > Marine > Unclassified | place: USA...
GATACCAACCGTATACATTGACTCCATTGATTCTTCTTGATTATCTTGGTACAGCCTGCATTACTTAAGACAAATGTCATAGACTCTTCTACCTCTTCTCCTTGTTGTAGCTGTGGTGGTCTTGTAATGAGACTTTCTTCTTCTACTACTTGTGTAGAAGATGATTGATAGGCCAAGATAGAATAGGAATATGATCCATCGGATCGTTTAACGAAAGCAAAGTCATGACTTGTCAATTTGCTAATACTCTCAATGGCACGTTGTGTATCTGTTTCAATAATCATATGAGATGATGAACGAGCTGTGTCGCCGAGGTTGTAATCATGCCTGAATCCTAAGTGTTGCTTCTCTTCTTCATCTTGCCGTTGATGATGTTCAATATCATTTTGACTAGCAGTTTTGGATGATGCATTCGATGACGATGTAGGATTGGCAACTAATGCAATCACCTCTTGAGCATGAGATAACTGTCTTCTTGTTTTGGTCATGAAACTCATTCTCCTTTCTCCTTGCCCTCTTTCTACTGCCTGGGGGTCATCATTGCCAGTCTTTTTCATTTGATCTAATATATCACGAACTTCACCCAAGTTAAATGTCATGTTACTCTTGTTATACTCGTCTTGACCTTGTGTTGTTGTAATATTATTATGGAAAGATGATACATTATCTTGACTCTTGGTTCGTCGATATGCACGTCCCGCAGTTGAGAGACCTTCTCCTTCTTGCTTTGTTATATTTGGGATGATATCAAACGGCAGTCCTTCCCTTGTTGATTCGGATATATCCAATAACTGCTGCTGAGAAGAGGTAACATTACCTTGATCTTCCTCCTCTTTTGATAATCGTTTTACTAACGAGGAGCTTAATCCAAAATCATTTGATCTACTCCGTCCTCTTCTTGCTGGTTTTCTACTTACTTCTTCTTTAACTTGTTGAAGTTGTTTGGGAGGAGGTGGTGGGGGGTACTTTATCAAATTCTGCTGTCCAACACTGGAAGTAGCAGCTGCAGCCATTCGTTCAAACTCCTCAGGTGTATACATAACAAATTCAGAAAGATTGTTGCTAACTCTTGGTGGCGGAGGAGGCGCCAGTTTCTGTTGCTGATTTCGTATCGGCGGCGGCGGGGGATTACTACGAGAAACTACCGTTCTTGGATTGTTGGGTGATTTACTATCAGTAGCTGATACTGCAGAATTGTTATTCGGAGGAGATATGCCACCATTTTGCTTTCCTGTTTCAACATTCTGAGAAGCATTTTGCTGTTGTTTCTGTTGAGGAGGCGGAGCTGGTATAATGTGATATATCTCTCGAATACTATTAACTAAGTCTGAATTCAAATCATAGGATCTCCTATCATGATTCTGTTGCTGCGGTTGCCTTGTTGTTGGCACATTATTGCTGTGCGGTTGACTATGCTGTGTTGATTTTTTAGCTATGTTCCCTCTGTTATTATTAACTGGTTGATATACCGCACGTCGTTCCAATGGCGGTGGACTACGACTATTCTTAGTTGTACGATTTGCAAGTCTTCTATCAGAAGTTGGACGTTGTAGTCGACCTCTTGATGATGATCTAGATTGATTATTATTTTGTGCACAAGATGTGTTCACTTTTTCTATCCGTGTATTTGATTGAGACGTCGGTGCCGAGCCACTACGACTACCCTGATTATTAGCATTATCGTGTGAGAATGGTGGTGATGGCATACCCTGTGATATATATCCTGGAGCTGTCCTGGATCTTCCTTGTGTTCTTCCTCGACTATTATTAGGCCTATGATGATTTTGAGATAAATTTGGTCGATTGTATATCGGGCTCGGCGATGGACTATTACCTGTTGAATTCGATCTAGCAAATGGATTCCTCCATCGTCGTTTACCACTACTACTAGACGATGATATATTCGTAGGACTGCCAATACTAGAACTTAACATTTGAGAGGGTGGACTGCTATTATCATTGCTTCTTTGGTGTTTTTGCAAATCATTGCATGAACTGCTATTATTTCGATGACTCGATGAACGACTGCGAGACCTCCGGTCTCGTTGTGGCCGTATAGGAGGCGGTGGAGGAGGGTTAGTAGAGCTGCTTACCATCATATTATATTTGGTTGTGTTCCTCTATCCATAACTTAGTTACTCTTTGTTAGCATTTTGCATTCATTTTGTATGTGAGAACTCAAGATTGTCATTTTTTTGCACAGGGCTGTTCTATTATGATCGTAGTGACACCAATTTGATGCTTCGCGGCTTTGAAACATGCAATTGCTTAGTAAGAATGAACTCTTAAAGAAAAGATACCACCATAAACAAGGTCCCCGCCCGCCCATACTGATAGTGGTAGATATATTAGCCCATACTGTAAAACGGCGCCGGGGGACGTACTAAACTTTTAACCTATGTTTGCTACTTTTATAAATGATTTCTATTTCTGTCTTTTGGCATCTTTACTTTTCGCTCCCTCCTTGGCATCCTTGCGCTTCTTTTTACCTGTTGTTGTACTAGTATCTTGTCTTTGTGTAGACTGAGACAGGTAGTGAGCTTGGGCATATGCTCTTGCAGCCTCCACTGGAGTATCAAATGTTCCAAGACATCTAGGTTTGCCGTTGAAACGATAGATGCAGCATAACGTGTCCCTGAAACACTGGATTTGGGGCTCACTCCCTTGTATCCAGTTGTATTATTAGCAGTAATCAAATCTAATTCTTCGGGAATACTATCACAACTACTAAGCAATTCAGCAGCTTCTTCGGCGATTGGTCGATGAAACTTGCGTTTTGCTTCTTTAATGAGACTCTTCAGAGGATCATCTACCGTTTCCAAGAATGTTGTCCATCGATCTGATCTGTTATTAGAAGCCAGTTGATCATTAGTATATCCATTCTTGGAGCGTACAGCTCCATCAGGTGAACCTTTCCCACATGCAAAGATAGCCTCCGCCTTCTTCACGAACTGTTGAATACTAGGAAGTGATTGTTGATCAACCTCAGAGAAGAGAGTTTTCACTTGGATTAGACATTGTAGCGACTCATCCCCTTTGATTTGATTCTGTACTAACTCTGGTGATCTAATTATAATAACTGATCGTTTGGTACTGTTCCTTATTAATTGACCAATTGTTTTTCTATCTTTGTCAAAGAGTAATGTATCATTCAATGATAAAATTATGTCTCCGACTCGGAAGGGTGAAGGCTTGTTCTCAACTTCTTTGACTGTGCATACAATGAGTCTAAAGGCTTTTCAAATGTGATACCAATTGTCCCGTCTTGGATACCAAACTTGAGTACTCCGCACTCGGGTAGTAGACGTCGGGCCGCACATTTCAGAAAGATAGGATTCTTTTCAAGGATGGCTCGGTATTCGATTGACAACTTTGATAGATCGAACTTGTGTAGATACAAATCCTCCCAAGCCTTCATAGTTTTATACGGAATATTATTCTCAAGGATGGCTCGTCGTTCATCTGACAGCTTGGATAGATCAAACTTATATAGTTTTGCATCCTTCCATGCCATAGCTGTTTGGTAGCTATAATCCTCTTCAAGAAGAGCACGTTGTTCGGATGTGAGCTTGCTCTCGTCCTCGTGATATACCCTCCAAGCCTCGGCTGTTGGATCTTCATTACCATCACGAGTGAGCAACTTGGCCCGTTGCTGAAAGTATGTCGCCATACCAGATGCTACTACCTCGGTCTCTCCATCAGGAAGGAGCTTACCGTCTAACTTATCCAACAAGATTTGAAAATGGCGATCCACTTTAACCACTACAGGAAGAGGATAGGTCTTCCTGTTTGGCATCATATACATTTGAGCCTGGGTGTGAGTTAATGTCAAGATCTTTATGTATTGATTTTCAAGAACGTTGCGGTCTGGATTGTCTTGGCAGAAGTTAGCTGCTGTAAAGGAAGCCTCCACCAGTGTGTATTGCTTGCCCCCAGACTTCACATAATAGTACTGTCCCCTCCATGCCATGAATAGAAGTGCAAAGAACTTCCAAAACTTCATACGATCATCACCAGTAAGGCCACACAACTCTCCACCTGCAATCTCCTCAAGTTGTGTCTCGATTGTTTCGAATTTGTTGCCCTTGGGATCGGCCTTCTTTCTAACTTTTTTGTCAGGATGTTTTGGATCAATATCATTTCCTGTATTACACGCACCCAGGGCATCAAACATTGTACTGTTTTGAGCAAGAAATTCGCGTGACATTTGAGGAGTCAATACTGATGAATCTGTTCCTGCCTGAAGAAGTGCACTATATACCATATGACCACCTAACCATGCCAAACATTTGTTTAATGGATTCATCTTATCAGGTGTGAATGATTCATTGACAAAATTCATACAACTTTTGGTAGCAAATAATGTCATTATACCAATGGCACTCTTCTCTAGATCATCCGGTAGATCTTGACCACGATTTGCAACTGAACCAAGAAGGTTTGCATATTTATAACCATACGCTCTGAAATTATTCTTAATCTCTGGTGCCAATCCATTTGCAATGGCGTGTTCTAGATTTCTCAATTCCAAGTCATCAAATTCTTCCATGGCCAGAGCACAAAGTGGGAATCCTTCCCTTGTCTGCTGTCGTAGAATTGGAATAATACTAAGCACATCCTTGTTAGCAAACATGAGTTTGGTGACATAATTACTACTACTTTTGATTTGTACACGATTTGTGGAATTACCAATAGTACCCTCTTGTGGAAATTTATTATTGGTACTACCCGATGTATGGGGGTTTGATTGTTGCGGTTCACCCAAACTCCGACGATGACGAGAGGACTGCCTACGAAATAGGGGTGACGAAATTGATTTAATACCCCTAACATTACTTCCGATATCTTCACTGTTGTTGTTGTTGTTGTTGTTGTTGCCGTTGTCACGAATAGGACTTGGTAGTAATATTTGTTTATCGTTTTGGAGTGTACGCTGAGGACGATTATTGTTCTCTTCATTATTAAGTGATTTTGATATATTTTTATTTCTAATATTGTTATCATTGTGTGGTATTTCATAATAGTTTGATTTACTATACGATGGATCCAATCCAAAGACATTTTTATCATTTTGTTTTGATTGTGTAGGGTTGATTTCATATGAGGTACCAACGCCGCCATGTTTAGTAGTATTATCAACTCGTAGTAGTTTAGTTATACTACGAGATGCATCACTAACATCCACACCAGAATGGTGTGGAGACCTCCTACGAGAAGAAGAAGATGATTGAGCTGCTGGCTGCTGCTCCTAATGATTTTTTTCTTCCTCCAACACAACTCATATTCACCGAACCACCACCAATTTAATAATAGTAATGAAGACGATGCTTTATATCACGGTATAGATCTTAAAGTAAAATCTGCTGTTGAATGATTATTCTGAAAGTTGATTACTATGCGACCTGAACCATAGCCATAATGAACCACTTTAGTTGTTTCCTGTCAAGTCAGCCCAGGTGCACGGTGCACGCCCGTGGGCTAAGATATTTTTTGATCCTAAATCTGTACTCATGCAGACTCATGCCCGGCCAAGAGTAGTTTGAGAGCCTCATTCTTGCCAAGCAAATCAATAATCGATCTACAAATCGATTAATCGACTTCGATCACACAATTCCACCTTGCTTATATCTCTAAGTAAGTATCGATTCGATATCACATCATGTCCTGTCTATGCATTGGAGGGGTATGTATCCCCTACTCGGCATTATTACCATGTTTATTAATCGGATTGCAATGGATCGCTTCCCAGTTTGCAAAAGTGGGCTTATTACCCGATTTCGTTGCAAAGTTATTACGTATGCAGAATAAGAGACCATTAGAAGATAGTTGTGATACGAATGGATGTTGTGGCAGTAGTTCAAAGCGGAGTGAAAGTGTTATTACCACCGCTACATCTAATACTACTGCATCAGACGAAGATGATAGTACCGATAATGAGGTTAAAGTTGAACATGTAGAAACATTACAAAGATGGGAAGAAATATACACCGCATCTAAATCATCAAACAGTACATCTATACTATTTGTTAAATTTACAGCAGACTGGTGCAAGCCATGCAAGGCAATACAGCCAGTATACATCTCCGCATCATCGGCACATAAAGATTGTACATTTATTACATTCGATATTGATGGTGACGATTGTGACATATTAACTGGTAAATTAAAGGTGGCTATGATGCCTACATTTGTTTGTTTTAAGGATGGTATCGAGGTGGGTAGGATGAGTGGTGGTAATTCCGGTGACAAGTTGAATTGTTGGGTGGCTGATATGTGCAGCGGTGAGAAGAAAGAATGTACCACAAATTGTTGTTCGTAAAATTGGATTTGGCACTAGTTTTTGTTGTAATTGATAGTTTGGGTTTATTAGGAAGAAAGCCGATGTACATACAACTGATAAGTGTAGAATTTGATTGAATAAAACCAAATTATTAATTACTATGAGTGCTTTGTTAAATGAGCTTTAAATATGCGATGAGAAAGTAGGTGGTTGTCTTCACAGTCTACACAGAATACCTTTCCACACCCTTCCCATTTGCAGGAGTGCGTGGACTCTCGGGTACAGTGACCACAAAGCATTTTATCGTCACAGGCGCATTTATTAGATGGTCCACAATCCGGACAAAAGAAGTCTTCACATGACCTGCAATATTTTTTACTGTCACATTCGATGCAAAAGCCGTGTCCACACTTGTCACAATATCCAATTTCGTTGCAACTAGCACAATAGTCCTTTTTGCAAGTATAACAAAAGGAAAGCATATCCCTTCCATCTTCCGTTTCGCAGTTGTCACAAAATGAATCCAAACATGTATAACATATGAAATTCTGTATTCCAAAAAGACCACCTTGACTAATGACGTGCATACGATCTCCATCACTATTAATCAATGTATCACAAGCTTTACATTTGCATTGACGGCGTGCCAAATCGTCATTATACCTTAGTAAAAAGTTAGTGAGCTGTGCGCATTTTCTAATTCGCCAATTCTTTGGAAGTTATAGATGTGTCATCGAGTTTCCTTCTGCATTGATAATACTGGTAAGAATTGGTACGACTAAGTATTCCATTATAGAAGGCTGTGGATATATGTCGGGTGATCGGTATTGGCCAACAAAACTCATGTCGAGTTGTTTCAATACTACTGAACCTCTCAGTGGACTCAACCCAGAGCCGATTATATTAACACATCCCGTCAGCTTGAGGCATTGTGTATTGTTTACCGCATCAATTATATCCAGTATATCACGAATATTACTGTCCTTCAACTTCTCTGCTAGATTCTTATCGATATCACCAAAGTCAAGATTTTCCCATAATTTTGCATCACTCGATAGGATTGTTAATTGCGATGCAGATGGCGACGCTATTGCAAATATCGCTCGAGATACATTAGACAGATATGTTGCCACATGTGCTACTGCATTATCGGGCAGATCTGATACATGTAGGCCTTCCCTTCGACGTCGTTTGTTAGTAGTAACCTCCGCCATTTTGTGTTGAAAAAATTATGAGAGTATAAGGATACCAAAGGGTATCCTACCTAAGTATCTATCATGTGGCAAATGGCAAGAGATTATCTCCATATTATTATCCGTATTATCTGGACAATTTCGAATGATATATCGTCTACATAATCTGTTTTTAATGCTCTACTGATCGGTGGTACTTTGAGGCCGTAGCGTTAATCACAAGTGAAGATATATACCACTCAAGCAAAAAATCTCTTCCTCATTCCTCACAAGCGAAAGAGATCATATTGGTCGTCAAGGTTAGGTAATCATATTCCTCACAAGAGTATAGATCGAGGAGAGTCGAGGCTTGATCTTGTCCGATGAGGTGGAAACTATTGGTTGCAGCAGATAGAAGAATATGATTAACAGGATAGGAGCAAAAGTTTGCAGATGTATGCTCAACAACACATCATCAACTCTTCCTTGGAGACAAATCTTAACATACAATTATTTCAATGGAAATCATAACACGCGGCGACATAACTTTTCCTCGCGGATAATGCCAAAGATAAAAGCAGCATGTCCGTACCGTACATTAAACATTCCAAAAGATGCAACTTATAAACAAGCTAAAAAGTCATTCCTATTAATTGCAATGAAACACCATCCCGATACAGTCGGAGATGATTGTGAAGCAACCCAGAAGAAATCTCAAGATATATTCATGCGTTGTCGAAAGGCATTGGAATCATTAGAAGAATGTGAGGATACTGGTAAATGTATACTGAAAAGTGAAGCTGAAGTAAAAAGAAGTATGTCTAATGAAGAATTCGATGATTGGTTTAAAGAGGAGACTGGGCATAATAATCCATTTGCTTTTGACTTGGATCCTAAAGTAATGAGAGAGGTGGCAGAGATGCACGACGATATGGCTGGCTCACATGGACTAGATAGAGATGGGGGTATGTGGCATCTTGCAAGTATGGTTAGTTCTGCGGTTAAAAGTGGAAAAGAGGGTGCCGAGAGTATATTAAAGCTTGAAGCAGGTAGTATTCAAGGTGTAGAAGCTAAAGGGAAGTTGGACAAAAGAAGAAAGAGGGCTACAGGACGGAGAAGAAGATAGCGCCTAATACAGTAAATTAGACTTACAATAGATGATGGTTAATATTCATTTTCCCTATCTGTAGCGCTAGCTGTTCTTTTTTCTTCCCCTATTTACATGGACTTTTCTTGTTCTTGACTTCGTCTCATGTTCTTTATATAACCCCCTTACAATGTTGAATGATAAATATGTACCTAACCACATTCACAAATAAACAAATAAATAACCCAGGCCTGTACAGATGACGAAGTCGTCAATGATCATGACCCCACAAACATGTACTCATTCATTTACTGCTTTCTCTTCAAATTTCTCAAAAAGGTTGGTACTCGATCTTCTTCCTCTGGTTCTGCCTCTTGGACAATCTCTTCCTCAACAGCCGCCACGGGTTGTGTTCTTGACATACTCGGTGTCTTCTTCTCTTTCCCCATCATACCCCCACTCACGACATCATTTAAGAATTCCAAATTTTCTTTACCCGTATCAGCAAACCCCGTGGCTAATACTGTGATACTAATAGCATCATCTAACGACTCGTCAATCAATGCCCCAAAGATAACATTGGCATCTTCCTCAACTGAATCATAAATTAACCTAGCCGCCTTGTTCACATCAGTTAAACTCAAACCCTCACCACCACTAATGTTAAATACCACACCCCGTGCATTATCAATACTTGAATCAAGCAATGGACTAGATATTGCCGCCGTGGCCGCGTCCTCGGCACCAGTCTTACCGCTACCAATTCCAATCCCCATCAATGCCGTGCCCGCATCACTCATTACACTTCGAACATCTGCAAAATCAACATTGATTAATCCAGGTTTGACAATAATTTCGGATATACCCACCACACCCTGACGTAATATATCATCGGCTACCGCAAACGCACGATTCATGGGTGTATCCTCTGGTATAATATCCAATAATCGATCATTACTAACAACAATAACAGTATCAACATGTTGTTTCAATCGTTCAATGGCACCCACTGCCTGACGCATACGTCGCTTACCCTCAAACCGGAATGGTTTGGTAACAATACCAATTGTTAATGCGCCTGCCTCTTTTGATACCTCAGCTACCACAGGTGCAGCACCACTACCAGTTCCCCCGCCCATACCAGAGGTAACAAAGCATAAATCCGTACCTTCCACCATGGCACTAATCTCCGCACGACTTTCCTCAGCGGCCAATTGTCCAATGTCGGGATTACCACCGGCACCTAATCCCCGTGTGGCAGCTGTACCAATATTTAATACCTTGGCACCCTTGGCTTTAGATCGTCCTAATGCCTGTGCATCGGTATTGATTGCCCAAAAGTCAACACCGGAAACGCGAGTGTCAAGCATACGATCGACGGCGTTACATCCACCACCGCCTACGCCTACTACCTTTATTATACAGGGTGATAATCCCCCATCGGGCATTGTAACCTGTGAGGAATCCACTCCTATCATTGATAATTGTGTGTTTGTATTAGTGGAGGAACGTTGTGTGGATGGTGACCGACGTGTTATACCAGCGAAGGATCCACGTTCTGGTTGCCATCCGTTGGCTACTGCTGATGTAAATGATATCTCTTCATCTTCTTCATTGTTATTTATATTGTTAATAGGTTCATTATTATTGTTGGATAGAGTTGAAGATAATTTTATAAAATTTGAAGTTGTTTGTATGGATGATATTCTTTGTGGTGTGAATGCTGAAACGCCGCAGTTACCCACTACGACTGACAATGCAACTACGAGAGCTGCACACGTATATTGCATCATTGTTAAACTATTTATATACACCTATTGCTGCCGTCGCTCTTATACGTCATAGCAACTCAAATCCTCAACAAAATTTCACATAATTATATACACTCTCATGGTGGCGGTATCCTTTTGCAAACTGAGGTACTGCAGTTAGACTATGTGGCGATTTGATGTCCACAATAAAGTTCATATGCTGTTATATTGTCACTAATACTCGGGGTTTTGCTATAGTTTGATTGTTGGTTGTCTGCTGTCATAATATTGATTTGCAAACCGGAGGATACCACAACATTTAATAGCAGTTTGTTCATTCACTTCTACCCAACTGTTATGTTTGTTAATGATATATAGCTGGTATTTAGTGTTATATGAGTTGATAGCGAAGAGCTGAAGACTTATTGAGAATATATCTATAATATTAACATGTCATCATTGCAACAACCTACACAAAAGCGACCGAGATGTGAATGTAATAACAAAGTCAATTCACAAAATTATAATTGCAATACATCAAACATAAACTTACTCTCATTACCAGATGAAGCCCTCAACAATATAATAGCATACACTATGCCACAAAAAGAATGCCAGGTTTGGGAATGGATTGGTGTACTCAGTCAAACTTGTCGAACACTTCGACGATTTGCTAAAACATATGCACCAACTCGAATAGTATTAAAGGATTTTGAAAGTTATTTCCCTATCTTTAGTAGCACTAGTATCGTTGATGTTCGGATAGGATTTCTTCAATCTCTTCGGGATTGTAGTTGGAAACGACAACATTTGAAGGAGTTTCATGTAGATCCTGTGGCTGCTCTTCTATGGGGTGAATTTATTGACAGGAACAGGAGATTGGCAAATGGGATTTGTAATGGTACATGTACCTTACTCTATAGTCTTCTCACTACACCGTCATCTTTCCCAGAGCTTGAATGGCTTGACATACAATTACAAGACGATAATATTGAGGGGTATGATTTGATCACTCCGGATTCCCTTCAGCTTCTACCTTTTGCATTACCATCTTTGCAAAAGCTATGTCTTTGTAAATGTTTCAGCTGGGAGGATAAATGGAGGTTAGGCCCTCCCAACTGAAGCAGTTCTTTGCCAATTTACAGACACCTTTGACTTCTTTATATATTTGTGGCCCGCATTGGATGACTGATGCTCATGTTGTGGCAATTATGCCCATTGTCGGGGAGAATTTAATGCGTCTTGAACTTGTACGATGTCTTGCTTGGGAAGAAGAGGGGCCAGATAGGCTCCTCTCTGATTTCAGCGCAGTTTCTATCGCTCACCATTGTAAACAACTGAAATCATTCGCGATGGTTGAATCAGATGTCACTTGTCATGGTCTGGAAATGGTAGTAAGTGCAAATACAGGCATTACTACCCTGAATCTATCATCCAATAATAAACGACTTTATACTCCTGATGACAGGGCTATAGGTATTATATCCCGTCATTTACCACGGTTAGAGGTTTTACGAAACTACTGGCCTGACCCCCGTACACCAGATTGGTTAAATGATAGCAGCTTGATTGCCCTTGTGGATGCTCAAGAGAGGGAGTCTGGTGGTTCGGGTATCTTTCTCAAGCTCCTTGGCTGGTATAGCTTAGCTCCCCAACTCACTATCAGAGGGATTAAGTATGCAATTGAGAAGGGTGTAAAGGAAATTGAGATAGATAGACCGGGGTTTTACTCTATCAAAGACCTGGGCTCTGATGTAAAGTTTTACCATCCAGAATATAGTCACTACATTGATGCCTCGTATTATGAACGAACAGGTGTCTTGACATCTCGTCATTTATGATATGTAGCTCTTTTTTAACTTGTCTAAGATACTTGTATTGCGTATCATACTATTTAATCAACTACTTGTTATTGAACATAACTTAAAGGCTTAGTTTTAGCCACATATTTCCATTCACGGGTCCACGGAAAAAGAAACCACCTAAACTACTTTACTTTGCCATTGCCATCAAGAGACTCCGCAGGTGGCACATTCAAGGCATCTAACTCTCCATTGCAGTTGGTAATGTAGTCAGCATCTGGATATCCGTGTGCACTAGCTCCTCCACTCGGCGATGTTTTGTGGTGTATAGAAGCCCACTACAAGAGAGAAGAAGGTAACAGTTTAGTAAAGGAATATGAACACATCATATGCACAAATGAAGTTCAGTTAACTTACCGTGCAACAATTGGAAGTTCCCAAGGTCATACTTTGACCAACTGTAAAGGTAAGCCCGTGCACGAATGCAAATTTGAGCCTCTTGAGGAGTGATTTTCCTTCATCATTATTTGGGAGGTAGCAAGTCTCCATCTTGCCGCTATGCCTAGTTCCTGGGTTGTCATGATAGCTCTTTTGAATAGCAGACGTTATGTTATAACTAATGATGATTGAGTCTACATCATAGCCAGTGCATCTTGTGGAATTGGTGGATATAGTCATTTCACCCGACGGACACTTTCCTTGTGGGTTACCAATCGATTTCCGACAAGTAGGACACTGTGGCTTTACTTTGCAGGCTTGTTGAATACAAGCACTGTGAAAGATATGGCCGCAGACCTTTAATGCTACGCAGCCCGTTTTGAGTTCTTCCATACAGATAGCACATTCCTCATTCTTATCATAGGTACTTGGCGGTGCAGTGGTAGCATCAGTCGAAACCCCTTTGCTTAGACATTGTGGAGCAATGTAATGTAATGTTTTATGTCCTGATGATGATGAACTACCTCCAAATGGACCACCTCCGAAACTACCCATAAAAGGTGGAGGTGCCGATAATGAAGATGCAAACCCGCCACTACCATGACTGCCCGGGAAACCACCCCAGTGAGTCCTATATCCCCGTGACGGATTTGCTGTAGCTTGTAGAGTTGCAAGTGAAAAAGGTGGAGGAGCACTCGATCGATGAGGAGGACCCCCAAAATGTGGACTAGCCGCCGCAACAGATGATGCTGGAAAAGGAAAAGCGAGAGCTGGGTTGGATGGTGGAATAGATGCCGGCATATTCATTACATCTCGTGATGGTATGACGATTGGAGTATCATCTAAATCAATCTTTTTATGACCAGTGTTGAATCTTCGATCCATAATTTGTTGCAATGAGTATTTGAGGTATCGAATCATCTCCTTTCCTTTCTTAGTTTCACGTATTTTCTCGTCAAATCGTATAGCTGGCAGACACTGCTTGGAGGAACGCAGGACGATCTCATGGAATTGTGGATCAATTGGCCAGTCTTCAGAGTTGCAAATACTATCTCCCATGCCCATCATACCTCCTATACCCCTACGTAATCCAGCCGTGGCACCCTTATCACCAACAACTGTATTCACATCAACTTTGAGTACCAGGCTATCTTTACTGTTCAACTGATGAGGCATTAACCGACCAGTAGCTCGTACTACATTGCCTTGAAGTCTACAGACGATGATTCCAATATCTCCAAAGCCCTTGAAATTAGTGCCGTTGTTGGCGGTATAGATGCCGTCACCAAAGTAACTACCGCCGATTGTAGACGTCACATTCTTCTCACTCCTTTCAGCAGCTGTCATTAATCCATGACTTCTAATCTTTGTAAGATTCTGAGATTTAGTATAATGATATCCAGTATCAATATAACCATTAACACCAGCCTTAACATACTCCTCTTGCCTATCTAACATATCCGTAGCCATAAATACCATATCATCAACCATCACAGGCTCGACACAATACTCCTTTAATCCATTCTTATTAGTCATAAATTGCTCTTTGGCATTCTTTATTAGTGTAATAATCTCTTGTACTGCCAACCATGCTTTACCTTCTTTAGAAGTTGACAGGTATTGATCAACATCGATTGCTGATGATTTTTGTGAACCAAGTTGTTCATTTCGTTGGAGTTGTAATGCTAATTCATGATCGGATAGTTCTGTATTTGTTGATCTTGTTGATAATTGACTTTGTTGTTGTGTTTGACTTTGTGAACTATTGTTTAGACTTTCTTGTGGTCTCTTACGCTTGCTACGTTTACTACCTGCAGTAAAATTATGTGATAAGCCTGGATTCTCTTCTTCATCTGAGCTATCTAATAGTGATATACACTCTGTTTTGTTATTGTGTGGTTGTTTGGGTTTCGGTGGTGATGGTTTGGCAGCTGGCTTTCTATCATCGATCTCGTCGTCATCACTATCAATAACTATAACATCTGAACTTTGCTTTCTGCTCATGTTTTATAATTTGTTGTTGTATATACCTCACCGATATGAATATAACTCAAAATTCAAAGAGTATACACCGATGAATATATAATGTTGTGTAATATTAAAAACTTAAAAGCCAAAAACGAATACACCAACCCAAAACAATACACCAACTAAATTTAAATCAAGAGTTGAAGAGAATAATATCTCTTATTATATCACTATGGAACATATATCTGTGAACACACTCAAAAGATACAAGCTTCGAGTTCTCTTGATACTTCTTTTACCCCTCTGCCAATTGATAATACGTGTGGATAGGTAAAGTAGATAAAGCAACATATACAAAATAGACTGAAAACCCCTGTGTAGTACAATGAGTCGTTCGATCGCCAAAATATCATCATCCACCATCACGTGCTCTCTATCTACAGCCAAGAGGACAACATTCTGGTTATTGGATAGGTGAGCTATTCATTGTTATTAACGTTATTGATATAATAGGGTGATTTTATTGGTCGTCCACGAGGTATGATTTAGTACACATCATATGCACTTTTCCTTTTCTCACTGATCTTCCTTGCAATGCTTGATGTATACTATGTTTACAGGTAATAGGTAATAGGTACTTCTTCAATCATATTGCAATTGGTTGATAATGTGAATACTTTGCTGGTTGTGTAAGAATTGCGACTGCTACCGATACCGCTGTAATAATATGATATCCTATCTACTACTACGACTACATGTAATAATAATTGCAATACTACCAAGAACAATATATCGGGCGATGAGTTTGACTACGGAAATCACAACACAAACTGGGAAGATGGGCTAGCATCTTGGGAGGAATTTGGACATGATAATAGCGCATGCAATCTACCGATATTAACTGTAGAAGAATGGGAAAGAGGACGATATTGGGAAGGTATAAATCCAGTGATAGTGAAAGGAGTTACGGACAATTGGGCTGCAAATCATAACTGGAAATTGCAAGAGATGTTACGTCGATATCCAAACGCGGAAGCAACAATGGGTGATTCGAGATACATTGGTCAGAATGGTCCTGAACATTCTAGAAGTATGTTGACGCCAACAACTATCAAGGAATTCATTACAAAACACATGTACAATCCAACAAAATACTTTTTTGATAGGAAGATATCAATACCAAAGGGTATGTTAGAAGATTGTCATCCATTTCCATATCCTACTCGTGCCTTCTTTCAAGAAAAGAAACCAGAGTATCGACGACAGTATTATTGGAGAGATCACTTAACAATATCTATCGGTTCTAACTTGCAAGGGTTAACATTTCACTACCATGGTGCTGCTTGGAATGTAGTTGTACACGGGGCTAAACGCTGGATCTTGTGGGAAAGAACATCATTAAATAGTACAGAGCAGACTAGATTCTCAAGAGATGAGAATGGAGAAGTGATTACCGCAGCAGAATGGATTGGAACATTACCAAAACATCCCGAACGAATGCAAGAGATTAAAGCAAACGGACATGACTGTATCCAACATGCTGGGGAGATGATGTTCATACCTGACTCGGTTGCACACATGGTCGTTAATATCGGGGATACAGTGGCAGTAGTGTCGGAGGCGGATGTGGATATGAGAGATACGAAGAAGAATCATTGAAAAGATGATGAGTTATAGTAAACATTGACCACTTTAGAACCCGCTACCAAAGTACTGCAAACAATCATTAACCATATATAGTAACCAAGCTAATTGAGCATAAGTATCTACCTAGTCATTTCTTTCCTTCTTTGCTCTTTGTGTGGGCCCGTGGCGGAAGATATGTATAAATTATTCCAAAGGAGTTTTCCTTTCCATTCAGAAGACTGTGACGACTATAATCGACTTGGCACTGCTATTGGAAATAACACACATCTGACAAAACTGATGATTGAGAATGTATATAATAACATCACTTTGGATGCAACAAACAAGAGATTTTACGATGGCATCAGACATAACTCTTCTATTACTGACTTGTTTCTCTCCGCCATTACTTATGATGGTAATGATATATTCGATGTGGCCCTTGAAGTAATGAAGGCGTGTCAGGAAAAGAACATTCTTACTAAATTACACATCAACACAATGCCCCTGGTAAACTCGGGTGAACAAATAATGGCAGATATCTTGAGGGGTTTCACAAATCTAAGAGAAATCGTTTATATACACTCTGAGTTAACAGATGACCAGTTATTGCCCATGGTTGAAGCAATTAGAGAGCACGGTTTGATTGAAGAACTATGCTTATTCAACAATAGAATTGGAAATGCTGGATGTGAAGCACTTGCAACATTACGAAATATAACCAAGGTTAATCTCAATGATAATAACATTGGTAATGAGGGTATGATTGCAATTGTCAACAGTCTATCCGAAAACAAGAATCTACGGGATCTTATCATTCACTATGGTAATCAGATTGATCTACGAAATGTAGAAGATGACTTCTGTAGAGCATTATGCAACACATCCAGTATCAACGATATATATTCGTCAAATCATACACTTGAAACTATATATGTACAAAGTAAAGGAGCCAAGCTTCGCTCATTGCTAGAAATGAATAAGAACACTAACAAGAGACATGTTGCAATCAAAAAGATATTACTGTACCATCCTCCTATCGATATGGAACCGATGTTTGATTTGAGTTTGGAAGAAGATGATAATGAACGAGATTTGAGGGCATTGCCTCGTGTGATATCGTGGTTTGATTCGACGGCTACGGTTGCCATTGCGGAGTCCGCAAGAGAAGACGGAGATGATTATTCAAGTGACGACTCTCTATACGAAGAGTACGTTCAATATGATATCTTCATGAAGAAGAAGCTATCTGCAAACGATCTCGAGGGAAGAAAGCTATCTGCAATCTATCAGTTTGTATCTGCCATGCCAATGTTGTTCATCCCGGCTTCTCATGACAATGGAGTTGACAACAAGCGAAAGAGAAGTGACAGCTAGATGGGTTGTTATCACCAAGTAGCTTGTTAGAATAATAATGATAATGTAACGCAGGTTTATACATTATAAAGTTCCTTGATAAGTCATGATTTAGTATGGGCTTAAAGTACGCCCACTAGAATTATAACCGAGCTAAGCTATCTAAATGTGTCCCTTCTTAGCAAGGGAATTTAAGAGAAAGTAAGATTAGCTTGTGGTGGGCCCGAGGCGGCGGACAGGTATCTTTTTTCAACCTGAAACTGAACTGTGTTTACGAGCGAATTGATGGTGGATTGGTGAGGCAGGAACGTTGCCTCCTCAATTTCAAATTTTAGTATCTGTAGTAGTAGAAGAAGAATAGTATATGATTTTGGGTTAGTGATAAGTCAGACAAAGCAAATATTACCTCCGAACCTCCACCAACTTAATATAATAATTATGGACGATAATAGCGAAGATACACTGCTTGAGATCGAGCAAAACTCTGATATATTTCCGTGTTTACAAATAGGAGGAAGTTCTTATGACGAAGGAGCGTTCAACTCAGAAGACTCCGATGACTACGACAAACTTGGAACCGCTATTGGAAATAATACAAATCTAAAAAAACTGAGTATTGATAATTTCAACAATAATGTTACATTGAGTACCACTAATGAGGGATTCTACGAAGGTATCAGACACAACTCTTCAATTACTGAGTTGAATCTTCTTTATATTGTATGCGATCGTCATCGTCAAAATAGTACCCTAACTAATGTGGCCCTTGAATTATTGGGGGCGTGCCAGGAAAAGAACATCCTTACTAAATTACAGATCAACACAATGCCACTCGTATATACGGGAGATGTTTTCAGGTTTATAGGAGGGTTGAGAGGTTTTAAAAAACTAAGAGAATTTACGTTTGTACACTCAAGGTTAACAGATGACCATCTATTGCCTATGGTCGAAGCAATTAGAGGGCATGCTTCACTTGAAAGGATTAATTTAATGAACAATAACATTGGAAATGCTGGATGTGAAGCTCTTGCAACATTACGCAATTTAACCTATCTTGACATCGCCGATAATAGGATCAGTAATGAGGGTATGATTTCAATTGCTAACAGTCTATCTCAAAATAATTGTCTAGGTGAACTCAACATTAACGATGATTACACTGAAGGTACATTTGATCTAAGAGTTGTTGAAGATGACTTCTGTAGAGCATTATGCAACACTTCCAGTATCAACGATATATACTCATCGAATCATACACTTGAAAGCATACCTTCATATCAAAAGAAAGGAGCCAAGCTTGTCTCATTACTAAAGTTGAATAAGAGCACAAAAACAAGAGGTATGTTGCAATCAAGAAGATATTACTTTATTATACACCCGATTTTGATATGGAACTGCTGTTTGATTTGAGTTTGGAAGAAGATGATGACAGTGAACGAGATTTGAGGGCATTGCCTCATATCATTTCTTGGTTTGAGACGGCCAAGGAGGCTATTGCGGAGCCCGTTGGAGAAGACGGAGATAGTTATTCAAGTGGCGACTCTGTTCCAGACGAAGATGAACGTCATGACTACAATCTCCAGGGAAGAAAGCTGTCTGCGATCTATCAGTTTGTAACTGCCATGCCAATGTTGTTCATCCCGGCATCTCATACCTTGACAAAAAGCGAAGGAGAAGTGACAACTAACAAGCTAGTCTCTATTGAGTTGGACGACTTGTCGATGAAATAGTGTCTTAGAAATATAATCCAGGCATAGATATTATATTATAAAGTTCTTGATAAGTAAGATTTAGTATGGGCTTAAGTATATACACATCATCATCAGCCAAATCTTACATTTCCATTTATTCTGAACAGGATTAATCTTGTCGTTCTGATTTTGAATCTCTTCAAAGTTTCCTATATAAACAAATAGTACCTAAGTATAATACAAGATAGGGTACACATTCTTCTTCTCATATCCCTTAAACTTGGGATTTTACACTTTCTCCGCTTCCTTCCCCTTCAGTCTTCCTCTTTTTGAGAGGCTGGCTGTTGGGAGGCAGGTCTGAACTAGAACTGGCAGTTCCCTCCTCTTCCATAACAGACGATGCTGCTATAGCATCTGACTTGGGAGCAGCTTGTTCGGATTCTGGCGGTGGAGCATCACCTGCAGTTTGTTCTCTGGGTGCAGGAGCAGTCTCTTCCACAGCAGCTTTGGGTTTGTTATCATCCCCAGTAGTAGTGTCTTCCTTCGCAGCCTCGGGATTGTTGTTATCATCGCCTCCCTGTGTGGCATTCATCAAGTTCAACATCCACACCGCCATGGCAGACTTATCCGTGGCCTCAGGCTTATTCTCGAGTAATTCAACCCACTTTTGAACCTTGTTGGCATCATGACTTGATTCGATAGTAACCTTATTCCCCTCATCTTCGTTCTTATTGTCAGTCTTCTTCTTGTCATCAGAAGTTTCAGCAGTCTTCAAGTTCTCCTTCTTGGTAGTACCACCCGGTTGAGCAGCGCCATGACGATGACGATTACGGAAGTTACGCTTGGCAACGGGGACCTTGCAGTGAAGACAATATCGAAACTTAGCCCCGGCACTACGACATGCGGGGAAGCTACACAACAACTCATCACCGTGTGCAACATTTGGGGGTATGATAAAGTATGCTGTCTTGTAGTTGTGGGCCATGGGCATACCACGAGCACGACAGGGTACTCGTTTACTCTTGCGTTTCTTCTTCTTCTTGGCAGGGTCGGTACCAGGGATGATGAGTACATGTTCCTTCTTTACGCCAGTATAATCCTCCTCGTCCTTACCATCAGAGGACATCTTGCCATTATCACCATCATTCACTGGTCTACAAATATCTTGATTCGTCTCTTCCTCACTTTCCTCGTCTTCCCACTCATCCTCCTCGCCGGGTACGCCATGACGATGACGATTTCGAAAGTTACGCTTGGCAACAGGGACACGACATTGCAAACAATATCGAAACTTCACTCCGGCTTGACGACAGGCGGGATAGGAACACATCAATTCATCACCATGTTCAATACCATCGGGTATGACAAAGTATGCAGTTTTGAAGTTATGATCGACAGGCATACCACGTGCACGACATGGAACGATTGCTGCACCTCTTGATGACATGATATTATGCGGTTGTTGTGGCTGGGCAGTTGCCGCCGCTGCCGATACGGAATTAATCTTGGCGGCCAAATCTGGCATACCACCCGCGGAGGCTGCCATGGCAAGTACATTATTTTGAAGATGTGCCGCCGCTCCTTGGGGTATTCCTCCTCCTCCGTTGTTATTGGGAAAGTTCATTTGGGGTAGTCCCCCCATCGACCCCGCGAGGGCATTGGCATTTAACATGTTATTTTGAAGAGCGAGTGTGTTGTTATTCACGGCTACTTGATTGTAGAGGGACGTTACGTCGTCGTTCGTAACTGTGGGGTGGAGATAAATAGAGAGGACGGGTAAGAAAAAAGTCAAAAGATATCAACACCAAAAACCAACATACAAAACAACAATAATAAAAACTCACGAGGTTCACCACCACCAGCCTTAGTAAGATTTGGCACAACACTTCCCACAATATTACCACTCTTCTTCATCTTTTTCATCATAGCCTCCTGATTCGCCAACATGGCACGTTCCTGTCGGTCATGTTGGACCATTTGTACCATACGATTATGCCGTTCTTGATCTAATTGGAGTTTAATTAACTCGTCTCCTGTTGCGTGGGGTGCTATTCGATCGTTAGTTTCTTGGTTGGAGGTAGGGTTGTTGGTATTTGGTGGTTGTTTACTTGCCATGGCTTGATTGGTAGCGGCAGCAGCTTGGTCAAGGTTGGGTGTATCATGTTGACCACCACCTTGCTGCTGTGCAACTTGATTTTGGTTCTGCTGTTGCTGTTGCTGAACAGCCAATGCCTGCTGCATAGCATGAGGATTCTGATTCATCATACCAGGTAAACTAATGTTATGATTAGCCAAACCTTGTAATCCCTGTAATAAACTTTGTGCACCACCTATATTCATACCGACGCCGGGACCACTGACTTGGGGTAACATGTTATGTTGATTGGCACCAGGACCAAAGGCTCGGGATAAAGCGGCTTGGACTTGTGCCTGTTGTTGGGCTTGTTGTTGTGCTTGGAGACTTGCAACTGTTATGATGGGGATTAGGATATATGTATATAACATAAGATGTATGTATACAGAAGAAGGTTAGTGATATAGTTAAAGGAAAGAGGGAGACACCCCCAAAGTAAAAACGAGCACAAGATATGTTCATCAAATAATAAACTTACCAAGCTGAGTTAACATTCCATTGTTAACCTGTTGCATACCTCCACCCTGATGCTGCTGCATACCCCCAAGACCTCCTTGAGGTTGGAACATATTATTATTACCTCCTTGGATCTGATTAGGCTGGGGAGTATTACCACTCGCCCCACCCACCGTCCCCTGTTGTTGTTGGGTAACGCCTGCCATTAATTGGTTAAATTGAGAAGCTGCCGAATTATTATTTTGTTGGGGTGGTGGATTAAACGCCCCACCACCTTGACCGCCTTGATTGTTAGCATTGTTTCCCATTGCTTGGAGGAAGGTTTGTTGCAATCCCATATAGCGGCCTTGATTTTGGCCTTGGTTATCATTATTGTTGAGGGTGGGATTATTATCCGCGGTAGAATTCATATTCTTATTGTTGGTAGGGATATTATTGTTATTATTATCCGTAGGAGGTAGTTGCGGCTGTTGTTGATCGGATGTGGCCATATTGTTACTATTATCTTGATGTATTCCTCCACCTCGTAGTTTTGCAGCCGAGGCAGCAGATAATGGAGTACTGTTGGTATTATTATTATTATCAGCAGCACGGATTAATACATCGAGGCTGTTTTCAGTTGACGTGAATTGTGGAGCGGCAGGAGCTTGAGTTTCAGATTGTCCTTGTTTATTATTTAATGAAAAGAAACGAGGTTGCTGGTATGACATCACCACTATTTATTAAATAGAAATATCAGATTGATGGTGGTATTATACTGAGTTATTCCTTGGTGTTATTGAATAAATTGGCCAACTGTTGTGAGTGTTATGGTTGATATATATTATTGTTATTGTTGTGAGGAGAATATTGTTGTTGTAATTGCATCTAACATCAAACACGTCGCCATTCTGTGCAGTGTTTATATAACAACTCCCTAAATCAACTCAAAGCATCAAGCTCAATATCCCAACCAATTTTCTAACCCTGACAATTTGTCAGGGTACGCTAGCTTCTACGCACAAACCATAGGTATCCTCTACCCTGACAAATTGTCAGGGTAGAGGATGCTCAATCTTTAATCTATTGC
>Ga0214478_100501_pt1 | contig 22801 bp, 23 predicted proteins | sample M1_20Mar14CPVII9_2_FD_178001 | JGI IMG/M metagenome (GOLD analysis project Ga0214478, IMG submission 178001) | Marine eukaryotic communities from Monterey Bay, California, United States - M1_20Mar14CPVII9sort6BwellD7 | ecosystem: Environmental > Aquatic > Marine > Unclassified | place: USA...
AGATCAGCAATGCCGAGCCCGGCCAGCAGCGCGGGCATCGGCGCCTCGCCATTATTGACACGCAATTGCCCCGAGGGCCGCACCGTCGCCTGCTCACCGGCCGCGTTGACGTAGTGCCACACGCCCGGCGTCGAGAGATACGCGTAACCGAAGCACTTGTGCTCGGCGAGATGCATCGGATGTATCGGTCGGCCGTGCTTCTTGAGGTAAGACGGTGCAGCCACCGTGTAGCGCCGCACGCCGCACAACCGGCGCGCAACCAGCGACGAATCCGGCAAGCGTGCAATGCGGATGCCGGCATCGAAACCGTCTCCGATCAGATCGACCATGGCATCGCTCAGATGCAGGTCGATGGAAACTTCGGGATAGGCGCTAAGAAACTCCGGCAGCAAGGGTGCAATGACCCGAACGCCATAGGTCATCGGCACAGCGAAGCGCACCAGTCCGCGCGGCACGGATGATTGCGCCAGCGCTTCGCTCTCCAGCGCCTCACCATCCATCAGCAGTTGCGCCGCGCGTTCGGCCAGTTTCTGACCGGCATCGGTGAGCGCTAGTTGCCGCGAGGTGCGGTTGAACAACCGCGCGCCTAGTCGTTCCTCAAGCCGGCTGACAGCCTTGGAAACGGTCGCTTTCGACAGCGCCAGCTCGGCCGCAGCCCCTGCAAACGACCGCATTTCCACGACTTTCGCGAAAATCGCGAGCGCCTCGAAGTCCGGGAGCCTGGACATGTGGGCCGTCCTTCAAGGGTGATAAATGGAAACAATGAGTTTCAATAGTTTCTATTTATGCACCATTCGGGAGCGCTTATCCATAGCCCGTCGAATGGCAACGCGAACGAAGCAACGGCCTAAAGGCGACGCTCCGACGCAAATTGCGCAAGAAGAGGAACATCCCATGATCGAACTTCGCCCTTTCAACAAACTCGGCAATGCCGACCACGGCTGGCTCAAGGCCAAGCATCACTTCTCGTTCGGCAGCCACTACGATCCGGACAACATCAGCCACGGCAGCCTGCGCGTCTGGAACGACGACGAGATCGCGCCGAACACCGGTTTCCCTGCGCATCCTCATGCCAACATGGAAATCATCACCTTCGTGCGCGAAGGCGCGATCACGCATCAGGACTCGCTCGGCAACAAGGGCCGCACCGAGGCTGGCGACGTACAGGTGATGAGCGCGGGCTCAGGCATTCGCCACTCCGAATACAATCTCGAGCCGGTGACGACCAAGATCTTCCAGATCTGGATCGTGCCGACGCAGGAAGGTGGACAGCCGTGCTGGGGCGCGAAGCCGTTCCCCAAGGCCGACCGCTCCGGCAAATTCGTCACCATCGCCAGCGGCTTCAAGGCCGACAACGATGCGCTGCCGATCCGCGCCGATGCACGCGTGCTGGCCACCACGCTGAAGGCCGGCGAGACCGCTGAATATGCCCTCGGCGAGAAGCGCTACGGCTATCTCGTGCCGGCCAGCGGCAGCGTCGAGGTGAACGGCGTGCGCGCCAACACCCGCGACGGCGTCGCCGTCCAGAAAGAGGCGTCGGTGAAGATCACCGCGCTGGAAGACACCGAACTCGTGCTGGTGGATGCGGCGTAAGCCGCATCCATTCCTCCAAACTTTCCCCATTCAACTCTGAAAAACTGAAGGAGGCCGTCATGGCCAAGGTTCTCGTACTTTACTATTCCGCCTACGGACACATCGAAGCGATGGCGAATGCTGTCGCCGAGGGCGCCCGCGAGGCCGGCGCAACCGTCGACATCAAGCGCGTGCCCGAACTCGTTCCACCCGACGTCGCGAAGGCGTCGTACTACAAGGTCGATCAGGCTGCTCCGGTTGCCAAGATCGAGGATCTGACGAACTACGACGCAATCATCGTTGGCACCGGCACCCGCTTCGGCCGCGTCTCGTCGCAGATGGCCAACTTCCTCGATCAGGCCGGTGGCCTGTGGATGAAGGGCGCATTGCATGGCAAGGTCGGCGGCGCATTCTCATCAAGCGCTACGCAGCACGGCGGCCAGGAGACCACGCTGTTCTCGATCATCACCAACCTGCTGCACTTCGGCATGGTTGTGGTCGGCCTCAACTACGGCTTCGCCGGCCAGATGGGCGTCAAGGAAGTGACCGGCGGCTCGCCCTATGGCGCGACTACCATCACCGACGGCGACGGCCGCCGCCAGCCAAGCCAGAACGAACTCGATGGCGCGCGCTATCAGGGCCGCACCATCGCGGAAACTGCGAAGAAGCTCCACGGCTGATCGACATTCGGCGGCGCTGGCAACAGCGCCGCCGCTTTCGTTGACCCCGCAAGGGATTGTGAGGCGATAGTGATAGACGCGATGCATCTGTTCAATCTTGCCCGGGGGCCACTGCGTACACTCGCGCGGCATTGGCTATGCCGCGGCCTTCGCCGCGCGCCAATCGGAGAGCGAGTTGGCCTTAATCGATATTGCCCTTCGTGCGAAGCAACTACGACCAATGACGGTCGCGCAATTGCCATCGGGAAAGGCTAGGCTCCTCTTCGCCGGGGTAATCTGTTTCTTTGAGGCGAGAGGGAACAAGCACAATGCCCACGATTAAAGTCAAAGACGGCACTGAAATCTTTTACAAGGACTGGGGCTCGGGACAGCCCATCGTTTTCAGCCATGGCTGGCCGCTCTCGGCAGACGATTGGGACACACAGATGCTCTTCTTCCTGAGCAAGGGCTTCCGGGTGATTGCCCATGACCGCCGCGGTCACGGCCGCTCGACCCAGACCGCCGACGGCCACGACATGGATCACTACTCAGACGATCTCGCTGCACTGACGGCGCATCTCGATCTGAAAGACGCCGTGCATGTGGGCCATTCCACCGGCGGCGGCGAGGTCGTGCATTATATCGCGCGCCATGGTGAAAGCCGGGTGGCAAAGGCAGCAATCGTCAGCGCCGTGCCGCCAATCATGGTGAAAACCGCAAGCAATCCGGGCGGTTTACCGAAGGAAGTCTTCGACGGATTGCAGGCGCAACTCGCTGCAAGCCGCGCCAAGTTCTATCGTGATCTGCCGGAGGGACCGTTCTATGGTTACAACCGGCCGGGCGCGAAGCCATCGGAAGGCATCATCCAGAACTGGTGGCGTCAGGGCATGATGGGTGGCGCCAAGGCCCACTATGACGGCATTGTCGCCTTCTCACAGACGGACTTCACCGAAGACCTGAAGAAGATCACGGTGCCGGTGCTGGTAATGCACGGCGATGACGACCAGATCGTGCCGTACGCCGATTCAGGACCGCTGTCGGCCAAGCTGCTGAAGAACAGCACCCTGAAAACCTACAAGGGTTTTCCGCACGGCATGCCCACGACGGAGGCTGAGACGATCAACGCGGACCTGCTGGCGTTCATCAAAAGCTGACAGACAACAAGTGACAGACGAGACGCGAAAGGCCCGCTCACTGAGCGGGCCCTTTTCTATTGTTCCGAGATTACGACACCTTGTGACGGAACCCATGGCAGGCCAGGCCGTTGTCGGTCCATCAGCCCCCGGAGAACATGACGATGGACAAGGATCGGATCACAGGCGCCGCGAAGGACGCCGCAGGCAAAGTCGAAGGTGTAATTGGCCGTGCAGCGGGCGACGCGTCAGCCGAAGCATCGGGGCGCGCGCGCGAAGCCGCGGGAACCGTACAAAATCTCTACGGTCAGGCAAAAGATGCCGCGCGCGACATTGGCGACGCGGCAAGCGACTACGCCAAGGACGCGCTTGATACCGGTAGCGACATCTATCGCGACGGCACCAAGGCAGTGGCATCCACCGTTCGCGAACAGCCGCTCGGCGCGCTGCTCGTCGCGGGTGCGGTTGGTTTCGCACTTGCCTTGATGCTCAACCGGCAGCCGCGCCGGCGCAGATCATTGCGCGACTACTACCAATCCTGAACAAATGAATAGCGAAAGGGCGCGCGTATCAACGCGTGCCCTAAGCGCGTGCGCGGATTGAGAATGTTTGCATTGCATCTTGCAGCGAAACTGTTTCGCCCGCTTGCTGAAAAGGGAAATGCCGTCGCGCAGTATCGCATCGCATTGATGCACAAGATGGGACTTGGCGTCTCCAAAGACCGCAAGCAAGCGCAGAAGTGGAGCCGGCTCGCTGCGAAGCAAGGCAATACGGACGCGCAGGTGTTGCTGGGAAGCCTGTATTACAAAGGTGAAGGCAAGGAATCCGACGACATCGCAAAAGCGTATATGTGGTATGACATCGCTGCGACGCAGGGCAATGCCGACGCCAAGAAAAAACTCGCCACAGTCTCCAGCGAGCTCAGCCCGCAGCAAATTGCGGAGGCGCGTGCGAAGGCACAGAAGTGTACGTCGTCCAGCTATCAGCAGTGCGACTAGCGGCGAGCTAAGCTGGTCTTCCGATCAATTTGCGAAACGGGCCCGGCCCCGCGCCGGGCTTTTTGCATAGCGCATGAGCGCCCGCTATTTGCCGAGGTGCCGGCGCACGGCTGCGACCGCCGGTCCAACCTCTTCAATCGCGGCGGCGAGATCCTGCGGCGAAACATTGAGGCGGTTAGCCCAATAGCCGGCCGCGGCGTCATCGGTCGTATCGATCACCGGCGCGGGACGCACACCGGTGTTCGACAGCACAGACGCGACTGTCACAAGACGGAGCATGCTGAAAATTACCACGAGCGAGCCCGACCCGCACGCGGCGGTACGCCTCAGCGTTAATGAACATTAAAATGTCGCGAGGCGGATATTCGCCGCCGTCTCCGCGCCGAATTGCTATAGTCGGCTCCTGAATATGGATCGCATTGTTCCGAGGCAGCGACATTGGCTCAACCGTTCATCGTCTCCATTCCCCACAAGCTCGGCAAGGAGGAAGCGGCCCGCCGCCTCAAGGCCGGGCTCGGCAGCGTTCGCTCGGAATACGCAAAGATTCTCCAGGTGAATGAGGAGATCTGGAGCGGCGATCGCCTGGCGTTTCAGCTGACCGCACTGAAACAGCATGTGAGCGGAACGATCGACGTCGCAGAGGACCACGTCAAGCTCGAGGTCATGCTGCCCTGGCTGCTGGCCGCACTCGCTCACGGCGTTCAGGCGACGATCCGTTCTCGCGCCACGCGCATGCTGGAGAAGAAGACCACGGACGTCTGATCCGCCGCGCGATCGGTGGCTCTCCGCAGTAAAGTATACTGCGGAACAAATAGCCCGGCAGATGCCGGGCCTTATTCGTTTCCGAAGTCGCTTTCGTACAAGACGGCCTATCAGCCGCTGCTGGCCTTTAACTTCAGCCACGTCGGGCAAGGCGGTCAGGGTTCCACAGCGAGACGGCAGGCATTGCAGGGCCTGCCAAGGCTTATAATGGATGGGAGGAGTGGATAGGAAGCGTCTCTCGGATGCGACAATCGGCATCGGGAAAGATGGTGGGCGCGACAGGGATCGAACCTGTGACCCCCTCGATGTCAACGAGGTGCTCTCCCGCTGAGCTACGCGCCCTTAAGACCACTTGTGCCGGGATGCGTCCCTATATCGGCTTGGACTGCCGCAGGCAAGGACAGGAAACCGTGTTTTCGGGGCAAATTTACCCCAAGCCGGCCGCCGAATCAGGCCGCCAGCATCTTGTTCACTTCGCTGACCAATTCGCGCAAATGCACGGGCTTGGACAGCACCTTGGCGTTTTTCGGCGCCTCGGAGTCGGAATTCAGCGCCACCGCCGCAAAGCCGGTGATGAACATGATCTTGATATCGGGATCCAGCTCGGAGGCGCGGCGTGCCAATTCGATGCCGTCCATTTCCGGCATCACGATGTCGGTTAGAAGCATTTCAAAAGGTTCTTCGCGCAGCCTCTGATAGGCTGACAGCCCGTTATCGTAGGACGAGACCTGAAAGCCGGCATTCTCCAGCGCCTTGACCAGAAAGCGGCGCATGTCGTTGTCGTCTTCGGCAAGGAGAATTTTGTGCTGCATGGCTTGGTGTCCCATAGCGATCCTTCAGAACCGGATCACTGGTCGTCGAATCCTGTGAATGGAGAAAGTCCCCTGCCCTCTATTTGCCTGCACGGTAGTAAATTTCGGGTGAAGGCGAAGTTCCTATTGGCAGATCGGTTAGGTTTGCGGACAATGATGTTGCACAAAACACCCGCTTTTCCGGCGAAAATGTGTTGTCCGGTCAGGCATTTCAGCATCGGCAAAAATAGCGCCGCGGGTGCGAATGGCGAAGAAGAGAGGTGGCAATGACCCAGTTTGAGGACGAGTTGTCGCCTCCGTTCGAAATTATCGAGCCGCCGGTCTGGCGCGCGCCGATCATCTTCAATTCCCCGCATTCCGGATCGGTCTATCCGCGCGAGTTTCTCGCCGCCTCCCGCATCGATGAGGCTGCGCTGCGGCGCTCGGAAGATTCGTTTATGGACGAAATCATCGCGGATCTCACCGGCCGCGGATTTCCGATGGTGCGGGTGAATTTTCCGCGGTCCTATGTGGACGTCAATCGCGAGCCCTATGAACTCGATCCGCGCATGTTTGCGGGCCGGCTGCCGAGCTTCGCAAATACCCGCTCGATGCGGGTCGCGGGCGGCCTAGGGACGATTCCGCGCGTCGTCGGCGACGGTCAGGAAATCTATTTCCAGCGCCTCGATGTGGAGGATGCACTGAACCGGATCGAGGCGCTCTACAAGCCTTATCACCGCGCGCTGCGCCGCCTCATCAACAAGGCGCATCAGGCGTTCGGCGCTGTGATTCTGGTCGACTGCCACTCGATGCCGTCGGTCGGCGTATCGCGTGACGAGCCCAAGCGTCCCGACGTTGTGATCGGTGACCGCTACGGCACGAGTTGCGCAAGCCTGTTGCCTGACGTCGTTGAGGAAACGCTCACGGCGCAGGGTTATTCGGTCGGCCGCAACAAACCTTACGCAGGCGGCTTCATCACCGAACACTACGGCAACCCGGCCAGTGGCCTGCATACGGTTCAGCTCGAACTCAACCGCGCGATCTATATGGACGAGCGGCGGCGGGAGAGGAGCCCGCAGTTCCGCAAGGTGGCTGATGATTTCATCATCCTTGCCGAGGCACTGGCCGCGATTCCGCTCGACAGTCTCGGACCATTCCAGGCCGCGGCCGAATAGGCCGCCCCTGCGCCTCTTTGAGTGCGCGAGTTTTTCCCGTGCGAATCAAAGCCGGCATTTGCGTCCCTATCGCCGGGCAGAAAAAAGGGCCACTCGCGAAAGCAAGTGGCCCAAGTCTAGGGAGGAAACGCCCAAGGAGGGCAGCAATAACGCAAGGCGTTATCGCACCGCAACAATATGCAGCCGCAGCGCACTCAGGGCAAGTATTTTTAAAGATTTAGTCATGCTCTGAACGCATAACAGACTTGCGATCAAAATTGCGACGGAAACGACAATATATCAATAACTGCAATATGTTAGATGAAAATAAGCCAACCCAAAACTGTCAAAAAAACCCGAAATTGCACCCATGAAATGAATCTTTGTTATCATACTTAGCCTGAGAGGCTTTCATTTCGACCTTCGCTTTGGAATCACGAAGTAAGGAATGAATATTTGGATTAGTAGTAGGGCGGTCAAATTTACGATGCTTGCCGCCATCGTCCGGCCTCTTATTAGGGCCGTGACCGGTTCGCATTTACAGTCCACCCCACTCGTAGTCGCTTCAAAGGAATCCCAGTGACGGTTATCGACTTCACCGCTTTTATCGGACGACTGGCGACCGCCTCAGGCGACACCATCCTTCCCTTCTTTCGCACCTCGCTGAGCGTCGAGAACAAGAACGTGGGTCGCGACCTCGATCCGGTCACCGAGGCCGATCGAGCCGCCGAAGCCGTGATGCGCCGGATGATCAAGGACAGCTTCCCGCTGCACGGCATCGTCGGCGAGGAATTCGGGTCCGAGCGTCCCGATGCGGAGTATGTCTGGGTGCTCGACCCGATCGACGGTACCAAATCCTTTATCGCCGGCCTGCCGATCTGGGGCACGCTGATTGCTCTGATGCATAACGGCGCACCGGTGTTCGGCATGATGCATCAGCCCTACATCGGCGAGCGCTTCAGTGGCGACGGCGGCTCCGCTCGCTATGAAGGACCTTCCGGCAAGCGCAAACTGTCCGTGCGGCGTTGCGCGACGCTGGCGGAGGCCACGCTGTTCACCACCAGCCCCCGTTTGATGAATGCGCCGGACCGCGCCCAGTTCGAGCGCGTCGAAGCCGGCGTGCGGCTGTCGCGCTACGGCGGCGATTGCTACGCTTATTGCATGCTCGCGTCAGGTCACCTCGATCTCATCATCGAGACCGAGTTAAAGCCCTACGACGTCGCCGCCTTGATCCCGATCGTCACCGGCGCCGGCGGTATCATCACCACCTGGGACGGCAAGCCCGCGCAGTCCGGCGGCCGCATCGTCGCCGCCGCCGACAAGCGACTGCACGACGAGGCATTGAAACTGCTGAATACGTGAGGCGTTCAGTCCGCGGCATTACACCGTCGCAAACGTCTTCAGGTGATCCGCCAGCTGCTGCACCGGCCGCGGCAATGACTGCCGGTTGCGCATGCAGATCGCCAGCCGGCGGCTGGTCCATGGATCGGCCATGCGGACCATTTTGATTCGCATTGACCGGCTGTAGCGGCGTGCAGCCGCGTCCGGAATGATCGCAAGGCCGACACCCGCCTCCACCATCTGACAGATCGCATCGAAGCCTCTCAGCCGCGCCCGTATCCGAAGGCGAACTCCAAGTTTCGCAGCCTGCATCGCAATATGATTCTGCAATGCGCTGGGTTCGGTGAGACCGATAAAATCGCGCGGCGCGATATCGCGAAAAGCGGTCCGGCGACGCTGCGCGATCTCGTCCCCCTGCGGTGCAATCAGCACCAGGCGATCGTCGCAGAACGGAAAACGATCGAGTCCCTCGGGCAGCATCGCCTCGACGGCAAGACCGAGGTCGGCAGCGCCGGAGGCCAGTGCCGTGGCAATCTCCGCACTCTCACGTTCCTCAATGTCGACGCTGATCGCGGGATACTTCGCGAGAAACGACGCCAGCGCCTTCGGCAGATGCTCGCTTGCGCCGGACGTGTTGGCCAGCATGTGAATCCGTGCCTTCAGGCCGCGCGCACGGGCGGTGAGTTCGCCCTGCATCGCAGCAACCTGATGCAGCACGACGCGGGCATGATCGAGCAGGCTTTCGCCCGCCGCGGTGAGCCGGACGCCGCGCCGTTGCCGCTCGAGCAGCGGCACGCCCAGCGCAGTTTCCATGCTTTTGATGCGCGCGCTGGCCGACGCCAGTGCCAGGGCTGACCGTTCCGCGCCGTGGGTGATGCTGCGCGCTTCGCGCCACCGCCACGAACAGCCGCATATCCACCAGATCAAAATGCATGGCCTGGGACCTTTACACGGCCTTCGCCAAACCCGAAGGCTAACTCCGTCTTCTCCAGATTGTGCAGTTTGCCGCTGCCGGTCAATGTGCACATCATGTCCAGCCCAATGTCAGATCCGATTCTCATCGTCTCCATCGCCGCCGTGTTCCTTCTTGCGGGCTTCGTCAAGGGCACCATCGGCCTCGGCCTGCCGACCGTGGCAATGGGCCTTCTCGCGACGCGGATGCCACCGGCGCACGCGCTCGCCATCGTGATCGTGCCCGCCATCGTCACAAACATCTGGCAGACGTTCGTCGGCCCCTATCTGCGCGATATCGTGCGCAGGCTATGGCCGCTGATGATCGCGACGATGATCGGCATCTGGCTCGGCGCGGGACTGATGACCGGCCCCTATGCGCGCTACGGCACCGTCGTGCTGGGTGGGCTGCTGGTGATCTACGCGATCATCGGCCTGTCCAAGGTCCGTTTCAGCGTGCCACGCCGAAACGAGAAATGGGTCGGCGGCATCGTCGGACTGATCACGGGTATCATCTCGGCCGCGACCGGCGTGCAGGTGATCCCGTCGATGCCCTTCATGCAGGCCATCGGAATGGAAAAGGACGAACTGGTCCAGGCGCTCGGTGTATTTTTCACCACCGCGACCGTGGCGCTGGCGTTCAACCTCACCAGCGCGGGATTGCTGAATGCAACAGTCGCCATTCCCGGTCTTGTCGCGATGGTCGCGGCTTTTTCCGGCATGTATCTCGGCCAACTGCTGCGCTCGCGCATGGATGCGGACACGTTCAGACGCTGGTTTCTGATCGCCATGCTGCTGCTCGGTATCTATCTCGCGGGCGACATGCTGGCGAAGATTTACGCCTAGAGCTTATCCCGCCGGTTCCGGAAAACCGGTGCCGACGTATCCGGATCGTGCTACGGATTCCGGCATGATCCGGGTGACGCGCGACATCACAATCGACGAGAGAGACCTCGACATTGCATTCGTGCGAGCCTCAGGGCCGGGCGGACAGAATGTCAACAAGCTCTCGACCGCCGCGCAGTTGCGCTTCGATGTCAGCCGCGTGGCGCTCGCGCCCGATATCATGATGCGGCTGGCCACGCTCGCGGGTCAGCGAATGACCAAGGACGGCGTGATCGTCATTCACGCCCAGCGATTCCGCACCCAGGAGCGTAATCGCGCCGACGCCATCGACCGGCTACTGGACCTGTTGCGCGAGGCCGCCGTGCGCCCGAAGCCGCGCCGCGCGACCCGGCCCACGCTCGGCTCCAAGATACGCCGTCTCGACGGCAAGAAACGCCGCAGCGACGTCAAGGCAAAGCGCAACACACGCAGCTTCGACGATTGAGAATTAGCGGGTAAAACATATCTGTTCGGCCGTACAATCGAGCCGATCTCCGGGTAAAATACGCCGGATCAGCGAATCGTCCCGGAATATCAATGCCCGTCCGCCAGCTTCCCATTCAGATCGTCAACCGCATCGCCGCCGGCGAAGTGGTAGAGCGGCCTGCGAGCGCGGTGAAGGAACTGGTCGAAAACGCCATCGATGCCGGCGCTTCGCGCATCGACATTTTCACCGAGGGCGGCGGACGCCGGCGCATCGCCATCACCGACGACGGCGCCGGCATGACGCGCGACGATCTCGCACTATCTGTCGACCGTCATGCCACCTCGAAACTCGACGATGAAGACCTTTTGCGCATCCGCACGCTGGGCTTTCGCGGCGAAGCGTTGCCTTCCATCGGCGCGGTGTCGAAGCTCGACATTGCTACCCGGCACGCCAGCGAGCCCCATGCTTGGACGCTGAATGTCGATGCCGGAGCGAAGTCCGATATTGTACCGGCCGCATTGAGCGCCGGAACACGCGTCGAGGTTAGCGATCTGTTTTACGCGACGCCAGCGCGATTGAAATTTCTCAAAACCGACCGCACCGAGGCGGAAGCGGTCCGCGAAGTGGTCCGGCGTTTGGCAATGGCACGGCCGGACATCGCATTTTCGCTGTCCGGCGAGGAGCGCGCGCCCGTCACATGGGCGGCGGCACTGCCCGGCGCACCGGGACGGCTGATCCGGCTCGGCGATATTCTGGGCGCGGATTTTCGCGCCAGCGCCATTGAGGTGCGTGCCGAGCGCGACGGTGTGAGTGTCGAAGGCTTTGCAGCGGCTCCGTCGCTGACCCGCGCCAATGCGCTCGGCCAATATCTGTTCGTCAACGGTCGGCCGGTGCGCGACAAGCTGATCCTCGGCGCAGTGCGCGCGGCGTATGCAGACTATCTGCCGCGCGACCGGCATCCGGTGGTGGCGCTGTTCGTGACGCTCGACACCCAGGAGGTCGACGCCAACGTGCATCCGGCCAAGACCGAGGTGCGTTTTCGCAATGCCGGACTCGTGCGTGCACTGATCGTGCATGCGCTGAAGGACGGCCTCGCCCGCGAAGGCAAGCGCACGGCGGCGAATTCGGACGGCGCCGCGATCATGGCATTCCGTCCCGGCAGCATTCCGCGCGCCGGCTGGGACTGGCGGCGCTCGCCGAATTTTCCACCGGCTCCCGCTGCGCCGGCCTATGCGAATGCGTTTTCTTCCAACACCTTTGCCGAAGCGGCGCAGGCCGCATTCGACACCGGCGCACCGGCCGCCGACGTGCGCTATGAGCAACCACCCGCAAGCGACCTGATCGACCGCCCGCTCGGTGCGGCCCGCACTCAGATTCACGAAACCTACATCGTCTCGCAGACCCGCGATGGCCTTGTGGTGGTCGACCAGCACGCCGCGCACGAGCGCATTGTCTACGAGCGGCTGAAGACATCTCTCGAGCGGAACGGCGTGCAGCGGCAGATCCTGCTGATCCCCGAAATCGTCGAGATGGACGAAGCCACCGTCGAGAAGCTGGTCGTACGCGCAGGCGAACTGGAGAAATTCGGGCTCAGCATCGAATCGTTCGGACCCGGCGCGATCGCTGTGCGCGAGACGCCGTCACTGCTCGGCAAGACCGACGCTGCGTCCCTGCTGCGCGATCTCGCCGAACACATGGCGGAATGGGACGAGGCGCTGCCGCTTGAACGGCGGCTGATGCACGTCGCCGCGACGATGGCCTGTCACGGCTCGGTGCGCGCCGGCCGCATCCTCAAGCCCGAGGAAATGAATGCGCTGCTGCGCGAGATGGAAGTGACGCCGAATTCCGGCCAGTGCAATCACGGCCGCCCGACCTATGTCGAACTCAAGCTCGCAGACATCGAGAAGCTGTTCGGGCGGAGGTAAAGCCCTCGCAATCACAAAGGCGAAACAGTGACGGTCTTCGCTGCAAAAGGCGAAAAGGTGGACGAACTGCGATTCGTCAGCGAATTCAGATTCAGTGTCGAAGGTGCGTCCGAATTTACTCGACACATTACGTCTGAATAAAAATTCAAATTATGGCAGAGCGGCTGCCCGCAGGAACGTGAACTCCGTATCGTCATAGGCGCGACGCTCAAGCTCTTCGAAGCCCTCGGGCGCGGCAAACCCCGCCGTCTTCGATTCCTCGACAACCACCAGCGCCTCCGGAGTCAGCCATTTTCCGGCGCGCAATGACGCCAGCGCCTTGTCGGCAAGTCCGCGCCCATAGGGCGGATCAAGAAACGCCAGCGAGAACGGCTCGACCGGGTAGGCAGGGCCGAGATTGGTGGCATCGCGGCGATAAACCTTGGTCACACCGCCAAGCCCCAGCGCCTCGACATTGTTGCGCAACAGCGCCCGCGCCTCGGCACCATTGTCGACGAACAGTGTGAACGCGGCGCCGCGCGACACCGCCTCGATTCCGAGCGCGCCGGTGCCGGCGAACAGGTCGAGCACCCGCGCCCCGTCGATCGGGTTTTCGTAGGCATGCATCAGGATATTGAACAGCGACTCGCGCAGGCGATCCTGCGTCGGACGGATGTCATTCGACGCGGGCGAGGCGATGTTACGGCCTCTCAGACGGCCACCGACGACACGCATGGATGTGCTCAGTCTTCCGTGGTGTCGTCTTTGGGCTTCAGATCGCGCTTGCCTTTATAGCCGCGCGTCGGGCGGCGCGGCGGGCCATAGCCATTGGCTTCCTCTTCGTTACGCGCACGCGTGTTCTCGCTGCCTGTGCGCATCACAAGCACGCGACGGCCCTTCCGGTCCTCAGTCACGCTGCGCTTTGGCTTGGGCTTCGGACCGCCACTCGGCTGTTCGCCGCGGGACGCATCGTTCACCGGCTTGTCGAACTGCGCACCAGACATCGCGACGATCTTCTCGCCGAGCTGATCGCGCAGCACCCGCGATTTGATCTCCTCGACCTGGCCTTCCTCGATCTCGCCGAGCTGGAACGGGCCATACGAAATACGGATCAGGCGGTTCACCTCAAGGCCGAGATGCGCCATGACGTTGCGGACTTCGCGGTTCTTGCCTTCGCGGATCGCAAACACGATCCAGACGTTGGCGGCCTTGTCGCGCTCCAGCGTGGCGTCGATCGAACCGTATTTGACGCCATCGACCTCGACGCCGTTCTTGAGCTGATCGAGCTGGGCCTGGGTGACTTCGCCGTGAGCGCGGACGCGGTAACGCCGCAGCCAGCCGGTGTCCGGCAATTCCAGTGCACGGGCCAGGCCGCCGTCATTGGTCAGCAGCAGCAGGCCTTCGGTGTTGAAGTCTAGCCGGCCGATGCTGATGAGGCGCGGCAATCCTTCGGGCAGATTGTCGAACACCGTCGGACGGCCCTCGGGATCGTCGTGGGTCGTCATCAGGCCGCGCGGCTTATGATAGAGAAACAGCCGCGTGCGTTCACGCTCCGGCAACGGCTTGCCGTCGATGGTGACCACATCGTTGGCGGTGACATCCAGCGCCGGCGAGTTGATGACGCGGCCATTCACCGCAACACGACCCTGCACGATCCAGTCCTCGGCATCGCGGCGCGAACAAAGTCCCGCACGCGCGACGATCTTGGCGATGCGTTCGCCGGTCTTTTTCTTTTCAGGCGCAGCGCGCGGTGCGCGCTTGTCGAAATCTGGCTTGCGCTCGCGGTATTCGCCGCGGCCGCCGAATGCCGGCCGCTTGGCGAAGACCTTGCTGTCGTCCTCATTGTCGCGGCGCGGACGGTCGCGCGGTTCGCTGCGCGGATGCTCCTGCCAGTCGCTCCGGCCACGCGGAGCGCGGTCGTCACGCGGTTTGTCGAAGCGCGGACGCGAAAAACGCGGGCGCTCGCTGGAATCGCGATCGCGGTCGCCCCGGTCGAACCGGGGCTTGTCGAAACCGCCACCTTCGCGGCGCGGCGGACGGCTGTCAGCGTCGCGTGACGGTCCACGCTTCTGCCAAGGTTTGTCATTGCCGCGATCCTCGCCGCGGTTGAAATCCCTGCGCGGTCCGCGATCCGGCGAACGCCCGTCGCGATCATCGCGGTTGAAACGCGGGCGCTCATCACGCTGCGGACGGTCATCCCGGTTGAAGCGGGCGGGACGTGCATCGCCGCCTTCGCCGCGCGGCGTGTAAGGCCGCTTCTCGCCGAATTTCCTGTCCTGGAAACGTCCGGCACCCGCGCTGCGCGGCGCGCGATCGTCGCGGTCACGCGGCTTGAAGGGGCGCCCCTCGCCACGATCCTCACGTGGCTTGAACGAACGGCCCTCGCCGCGATCCTCACGCGGCTTGAACGGACGACCTTCGCCACGATCCTCACGTGGCTTGAACGAACGGCCCTCGCCGCGATCCTCACGCGGCTTGAACGGACGACCTTCGCCACGATCCTCACGTGGCTTGAACGAACGGCCCTCGCCGCGATCCTCACGCGGCTTGAACGGACGACCTTCGCCACGATCCTCTCGTGGCTTGAACGAGCGTCCCTCACCGCGATCTCGCGAGCCGAATTCCTTGCGTGGACCGCGCTCCGGTCCGTCTTTCCGGAAATCATCGCGCTTGCCGGCATAGGGCTTCGACGCATAGGACCGCTTGTCCCCGGACGGGCGCTTGTCGCCGAACTTGCGGTCACCGAATTTCTTGTCGCCGCCACGTGGGCCGGATGATCGAGCCGGCCGCTCGTCGCGCGAGCTTCCTCCGCTGCGCGAGCCTCCGCCGGGGCGACCTCTGCCACCGGCCTTGTAGCCGCCACCCGCTCCGCCTTCACGGCGCGGCGGACGGCCGTTGTTTTTATCGTTATCGCGGGGCATGAATGATCTCTCAGGACGTTGGGCAGAATATGGGACTGTCGCACAACGTGGAATTGGCTGGCGGCACGCGCCCTTTTAAATCAGGGCGCATTTTCGCGCAAAACCGGTTCTCGCGTTTGCTGAAGACGTCGTACTAACAGAGTTTATCGCCGGAAACGAGGCATGACGGCACGATCTTTCATGGATTTGGCGCTGAAACAGGCGGAAATCGCCGAAACGGCCGGGGAAGTGCCGATCGGCTGCGTTATCGTGCGTGGCGGCGTGGTGATCGCTCAGGCCGGCAACCGCACCCTCGCCGACCGCGATCCGACCGCGCATGCCGAAATCCTGGCGATCCGCGAAGCCGCCCGCGTCACCGGCAGCGAGCGGCTGACCGATTGCGACCTCTACGTCACACTGGAACCCTGCACCATGTGCGTGGGAGCGATCTCCTTCGCCCGTATCCGGCGGCTTTACTATGGGGCAAGCGACCCGAAGGGCGGCGCGGTGGACAGCGGCGTGCGGTTCTTCGCCTCGCCGACGTGCCACCATGCACCGGAAATTTATCCTTCCGTCGGCGAAAGTGACGCGGCCGCGCTGCTGACGAATTTCTTCAAGGCGCGGCGCTAAAACAGATTGATCTTCATGCCCTCATGCGAGGCATCCAGGCCGAGCCGCGCATAGAAGCGCTGCGCATCAGCACGCCGTTTGTCGGTCGTAAGCTGCAATTGCTTGCAGCCGCGCGCACGCGACCTGGCGATCACCGCATCCATCATCTGTTCGCCGATGCCGAGACCGCGCAGCGACCGATCGACCCGCACACCTTCGACCTTCGCGATCCAGCTGCCATGATAGGATAAGCCGGGAATGAACGTCAGTTGCAGGCATCCCATCGCCGTTCCCTCGTGATCCCACACGTAAAGTGTGTTGTTGGGGTCCGCCGCGATGGCGTCGAAGGCGGCATAATACGCCGCCATATCGCCCGAGAAATCCTCGCGCCCACGCGCCACCTCGTCATCCGCCAGCATTTCAACGATCCGCCGAATGTCTTCGCGCCGCGCCTCACGTAATGCCATCAATCCTGCTCCAGAAAAAATTTAAGTAATGCGTCAGCCGTTGCCTGAGGGTTTTCCTCGGCAAGGAAATGGCCTGAATCGATGGCGTGCCCGCTGACGTTCGTTGCCCACCGGCGCCAGGTGTCGAGCGGACTCGAGGCTGAGGAGGCAATGCCCGCACCGCCCCACAGCGCCAGCAGCGGCACGGTGATCTTGCTGCCTGCTTCAACGTCGGCCTTGTCGTGCTCGAAATCGGCGTAGGCCCCGGCGCGATAATCCTCGCACGCCGCATGAATGCGCAGCGGGTCGCGGAGCGCCGTCAGGTAATGTTCGACCGCACGCGGATCGAACGGGTTGGGTGCATCCTTCTTCGCCCAGCTTTTGAAGGTGCGGCCGAAATAATCGTCGGGATTCGAGGCAATCAGGTTTTCCGGCAATGGATGCGGCTGCGCCAGAAATGCCCAGTGATAGATCCGGAGCGCGAAACCGCGGTCCATCTTCGCCCAGTAATCGTAGGTCGGCAGAATATCCAGCGTCGCAAGGCGCGACAGCCGCCCGGGGTGATCGAGCGCCAGCCGGTAGGCAACGCGCCCGCCGCGGTCGTGACCCGCGAGGCCGAAATGCACGTGGCCGAGCTTTTCCATCACCTCAATCATCGCCCGCGCCATAGCGCGCTTGGTGAACGGCGTATGGTTCTCGTCGGTCTTCGGCACGTCCGACCAGCCGTAGCCGGGCAGGTCCGGAATCACGAGGGTGAATTTATCCGCGAACTTCGGCGCGACGCGATGCCACATCACGTGGGTTTGCGGATAACCGTGCAGCAGCAGCAAGGGCGGACCTTTGCCGCCGACGCGGGCGAAAATTCGGCCGCGCGACGTGCTGATCCATTCAGAAGCGAATCCGGGATAGAGATCGGCGAGATCGGGCATGGAGAACCTTGACCCTTGTGTCGTCCCCGCAAGAGCAGAGACCTATCCTCACTGAATTCAATTTTTGAAATTCTATCTTACGATAGCGCAACACCACGCTGGAAATTCGGCAGAGACAACGACGTTCGACAGCTATAGATCCCGGCCCTTGGCTGGGACGATGGTAATTTTAAGACTCTTTCTCCCGCGCTACCGCTTGCCATCCGATGTCGCGGCGACAGAAACCCTCCGGCCATGTGATGCGATTGATCGCCTCATAGGCGCGGCGTTGCGCCTCGCTGACGGTCTTCGCTGTCGCGGTGATGTTCAGCACCCGGCCGCCATTGGCGAGAATTTTATCCCCGTCGGCCTTGGTGCCGGCGTGGAAAATCTCGACCCCTTCCACCTTCGCGGCATCATCGAGCCCCTCGATGGTTGTGCCCTTGGCATAGTCGCCCGGATATCCTTTCGCCGCCATCACCACGGTGAGCGCGGGCTCCGGATACCAGCGCAGATCGAAATGCTTCAACTCGCCATCGACCGACGCCAGCAGCGCCGGCACGAGATCCGAGATCAAGCGGATCATCAGCACCTGCGTCTCGGGATCGCCGAAACGCGCGTTGTATTCGATCAGTTTCGGGCCATCCCTGGTGATCATCAGGCCAGCGAACAGCACACCCTTATAAGGCATGCCCATCGCCTTCATCGCGTGCAGCGTCGGCAGGATAATCTCGGCCATCGTGCGCGCGCGCACCGCATCGGTGAACACCGGCGCCGGTGAATAGGCGCCCATGCCGCCGGTGTTCGGCCCCTTGTCGCCGTCGAAGGCACGCTTGTGATCCTGCGCGGCGACCAGCGGCAGCGCACTGTCGCCGTCGCACAGCACGAAGAACGAGGCCTCCTCGCCTTCCATGAACTCCTCGACCACGGCTTCCGCACCGGCCGAGGTGAACAGCGCATCGACCGCGGCTTCCGCCTCGGCCAGCGTCATCGCCACCACCACGCCCTTGCCGGCCGCAAGGCCATCGGCCTTCACGACAATCGGCGCTCCCTGCTTGCGGATATAGGCCTTCGCCGCATCCGCGTCGCGAAATCGCTCATAGGCTGCGGTTGGGATGTTGTTCGCCTTGCAGATGTCCTTGGTAAAGCCTTTGGAGCTTTCGAGCTGTGAGGCTGCCTTGCTCGGCCCGAAGGCCTTGATCCCGGCCGCGGCGAGATCGTCGACGATGCCCGCCGCCAGCGGCGCCTCCGGCCCGACCACGACCAGATCGATCGCGTTCGCCCTGCAAAAGCCGATCACCGCGGCGTGGTCCGCGACATCGAGCGCGACGCATTCGGCCTCGCGGGCGATGCCGGCATTGCCTGGCGCGCACCACAGTTTCGTCAGCAGCGGCGAGGCCGCCATTTTCCACGCCAGCGCGTGTTCGCGCCCGCCGGAACCGATCAAAAGGATATTCATGGATAAGGGTCGAACCGGCGTTTATGGGATGATAGAAGGGTTTAACATGATGCTTCGCCATCGCAACAGATTCGAATCCTGATGAAATCGACTGCCGCCGAACCGCTGCCCAATTCACCGGAATTTACCGTTTCCGAGCTGTCCTCCGCGCTCAAGCGGACGGTGGAGGATGCCTATGGCCATGTGCGGGTACGCGGTGAAATCTCCGGCTTCCGCGGACCACACGCCTCCGGCCACTGCTATTTCGCGCTGAAGGACGAGAGCGCCAAGATCGAGGCGGTGATCTGGAAGGGCGTCCATGGCCGGATGCGGTTCAAGCCGCAGGAAGGCCTCGAAATCATCGCCACCGGCAAGCTCACGACCTATCCGGGCTCGTCGAAATACCAGATCGTCATCGAGGCCATCGAGCCTGCCGGCATTGGCGCGCTGATGGCGCTGATGGAAGAGCGCAAGAAAAAGCTCGCCGCCGAAGGCCTGTTCGACGAAGCCCGCAAGCAGCTTCTGCCTTGGCTGCCCGAGGTGATCGGCGTGGTGACCTCGCCGACGGGGGCGGTGATCCGCGACATCCTGCATCGGCTCGAAGACAGATTCCCGCGCCGCGTGCTGGTGTGGCCGGTGCGGGTACAGGGCGAAGGCTCCGCCGAACAGATCGCGGCGGCCATCCGCGGTTTCAACGCGCTGGAAGAAGGCGGCAGGATTCCGCGGCCCGATCTTTTGATCGTCGCGCGCGGAGGCGGCTCGCTGGAGGACCTGTGGTCGTTCAATGAAGAGATCGTGGTGCGCGCGGCCGCAGAGAGCATGATCCCGCTGATCTCGGCGGTGGGTCACGAGACCGACGTGACGCTGATCGATTTCGCCGCCGACAAGCGCGCGCCGACGCCGACTGCTGCAGCCGAGATGGCAGTGCCGGTGCGCGCCGAACTGTTCGTCGAGGTCACGTCGCTGGAACGCCGCGCGATGCTGTGCTGGCAGCGCGGCCAGGAACATCGCCGCAGCGAATTGCGTGCGGCGGTTCGCGCGTTGCCGAAGGCAACGGAGTTGCTGGACATTCCGCGCCAGCGCCTTGATCGCGCCAGCGCGCAACTGCCCCGCGCGCTGCGCGCCAACGCGCATGTTTACGAGCGGCGGCTTTCCGCCATCGGCGGGCGGCTGACCGTGACCGCACTGCGCGCGCAGATCGATCGCGGCAAGGAGAAAGTGGCGAGGCTGGCAACAAGCGCGCGGCGTTGCGCGGATCTGCATATCCGGCAGGGTGAGACCCGGCTGAAGTATGTCGCGCAGCTTTTGAATGCGCTGTCCTACAAGGGTGTGCTGGAGCGTGGCTTTGCATTGGTGCGCGACGAACACGGCCAGCCGCTGCATGCCGCCGCCAATGTCGGCTCCGGTCAGCATCTCACCATCGAGTTCGCCGACGGACGCATCGGCGCGACGGCGGATGGTGAGGGAACAGCTGCGGCGAAGCCGAAGGCCGCGCCGGCCAAGCCCGCGTCGAAGCGCACCACCGATTTCGGCGTCAAAAAGGTCCAAGGCGACCTTTTTTGAGACGTTCAGAGCGGTTTCTCTTTTGATTTCCGTGTGATCATTCCCGAAAATCAGTTTCCACCTTTCGGGATCGTGCCTATATTTGAGCAACCTCTCCGGACGAAAAATCTGCCGGATCCCACAAGGACAGTTATCGTGCTCAATAAATTCGGGCCTTCCGGCCAGGGCGAAGCGCAGGTCGAATATCTCGACGGCGATTTTCGCGTGACCTCTCCCGGCTCCTACGTCCGTTGCGCCATCACCGGCGAACATATTCCGCTGGACGAGTTGAAGTACTGGAGCGTGGACCGGCAGGAAGCCTACGCAACGCCGGAAGCCGTGCTGCAGCGGCATTATCCGGCGCAACTGAAAAAAGTCTGAGATCTATCGCGCGCGGGCTTTCGCCAGCCGCTCGGTCACAAAATTCCGCAACATCGCCGCATCATCGAAATCCAGCGTGACCGGAAAGATCGCGATGCCGTTGGCATAACTTTGCAAGCGGACATCGCTGCGGATGCGCGCCATGTCCTTCGCGGTAGTCACCAGCGTCAGCGACCTTGCCGCGGCATCCGACACCAGCGATCCGATTTCGTCCGGTGTAAACGGATGATGGTCGGCGAAGGCTTTTTCCTCGACGACGTCCACACCGCAGGCGTGCAACGTCGCGAAGAACCGCAGCGGGTCGCCTATCCCTGCGAAAGCAAGCACGTGTTGGCCGCGCAGCCTATCGACTGAGACCTGATCGGGAACCAGGTGCGCGAGCATCACGGGCGCGCCATGCCGCAATACCTTCGTAGCAATGACATTGGCGGCATCGCCCGTACCGATCACAATCAGCGCATCGGTACGCGCGATTTGCGGCTCAAGAGGCGCACGCAAAGGCCCAGCCGGAAACACGCTGCCGTTACCGACGCCGCGCACCGCGTCGATCACGATCAGTGAGGCATCCTTCACCAACGCCGGGTTCTGGAAACCATCGTCGAGCAGAACGACACTCGCGCCTTGCGCGCGTGCCATCGCCGCTCCGGCCACACGATCCCGCGACACGATGACGGGCACGCTTGAAGCCATCATCAGAGGCTCGTCACCAACATCGGCGGCCGTATGCGCAACCTGATCGACGCGCACAGGACCTTGTTGAGAACCGCCATAACCCCGGCTGACGACGAATGGCTGTTCGCCCATCTCACGCAGCAGCTTCACGAGCGCGAGCGTCGCCGGCGTCTTGCCAGCGCCGCCGACGTGATAATTGCCGACACAGAGAACCGGAAGCCCTGCGGATACACCATCGCGCGTCATGCGCTGCGTTGTGATTGCGCCGTAGGTCGCGCCGAACGGCGCGAGGAGATGCGACATCCATGATGGCGGCCGATACCAGAAGGCCGGCTCACGCATCGGAGCCTCCTCCCTCCAGCCGTAACTGCAACAGATAAGGCTCCAGCGCGCTGAGCGTCTTGTCCAGCGCACCACCGAGCTTGTTTACGACGCTTGCCGCGGCACCGACCGATCGCTGCCGCGCAATCGGATTTACCAGCAAGTGCCCGAGCGATTTGATGAAATCCTCGCTGGTCTCGGCGCGGATCGCGCCGCCCGCCTGATCGAGCGACTCGTAAATATCGCTGAAGTTAAACACATGCGGTCCGTGCAGGATCGCTGCACCAAGCTTGATGCCCTCGATGGGATTCTGCCCGCCATGCGGCACCAGCGATCCGCCCATGAACACCACCGGCGCCAGCCGGTAGAACAATCCGAGTTCGCCCATGGTGTCGGCAACGTACATATCCGTGTCAGCACCCGGCAATTCGTCCTGCGAGCGCACGGCCACCTGCATACCCGCGGCTGTCAGCATCTGCGCGATCGCAGCGCCCCGGTTGGGATGACGCGGCACGATGACGCTCAGCAACTGCGGCATGCGCGACGCCAGGCGCCGGTGCGCGTCGAGAATAATTTCGTCTTCGCCAGGATGAGTGGACGCCGCGACGAACACCAGCCGGCGCTGCATCGCCTCCTTCAGGCGCTCCAGCTTCCGCACATCCGCCGGCGGACCTTCGACATCAAGTTTCAGATTGCCGGAGGTGACGACATTGGGACAGCCGAGTGCTGCGAAGCGTTCGCCGTCGCGCTCCGATTGCGCAAGGCAGAGGTCGAAGCATTCCAGCAGCGCCGAGATCGTGCCGCGCAGTTTCTGCCAGCGCGGAAACGAGCGCGGCGACATCCGGCCATTGATGATGACCATCGGAATGCGCCGCTCGGCGCTCGACAGGATCAGATTGGGCCAGATATCCGACTCGATGAACAGCGCGAGGCCCGGCTTCCAGTGATCGAGAAACGCCGACACGAAGCGGGGCGAGTCGAACGGCACGTACTGATGAATCACGTCG
>Ga0214478_100502_pt1 | contig 22798 bp, 14 predicted proteins | sample M1_20Mar14CPVII9_2_FD_178001 | JGI IMG/M metagenome (GOLD analysis project Ga0214478, IMG submission 178001) | Marine eukaryotic communities from Monterey Bay, California, United States - M1_20Mar14CPVII9sort6BwellD7 | ecosystem: Environmental > Aquatic > Marine > Unclassified | place: USA...
GGCATCATGTAGGTTGTTGAATAGTGGTTGTTTGGAATTGTATAGGTGTATAACAAGTTGATGAACACTCTAGGCATGATTGTAAGTCCATCCATCATACTTTTACAGCCACATGTAGGCAGGTTTCATGCCTCAGATCAGGAAAAAATCATGATTTTCTGCCGACTGTCAGGCAATGTTTGGTCATCAAGTGGGGGTATGTTATCATGTAGGTTTTATTTGCTATAGAAATACTTGTTTAACATTGGTTAGGTTTATTACAAGGCTATCAACTCTCCCTATCTATTTGGATGTCAATTATTTCTCATTGCAGCACCTTCCAACACTTGACAACACAATACTTGACAACACAATATTTCATGCTCTTTATATCTATAATGTTTTGTAGTATGATTTGTAGATGAATAAAGACATTCTTTTTCAATGTTCTTTTATTGTTTGGCGACTGACATCTATCTTCCTTTTAGTTGGATATCTTTATTTCAATGCATTTGTCACAATTTTCTTAAGAATCAGAGGCAACTGAGAGCTTTCAAAGCATACCTGGGCTCTTTCATTTGGGATTTGATTTGCCAACTTTGTTGCTTCATCACCCAAAGAACCAATGAATATCAAGTGAGCATGAACATCTTTGCTTTGTAATGGCTGTAGATCTTCAACTCTTATATCATATCGTTCAAGATTGGCATCTGATATGACGATGATCAAGTCATCTTTTGTTGCTTCATCAACAGCACAAGCGATTGACTCTACAGTATTATCCCCCGCATAAGTATATTGTGTGTTTGCAATCATACATTCCAAAACCTTTAACTGAGTGGCCTCATCAAGAGATGTATCTGGATCAACTAATGGAATCTTACTTGATGAGCCATTGTGACCAATTATATAAAGATCAAAACGTCTATCATCCCGCAAACTCTCCATCATCATCAAAGTCGCTTCCAACAACCGTTCAAGGCGATGATCATACCCGTTAAATCTATACATTGATGCAGAAACATCTACAATCAGTTTTATCGTCACAGGTTCAGACTGCAGGGGATTGTTTTGGTTGTCGTTTGGGTTCCCACGTCGTTTGAACACATCTCGTTCGCCAGCCAGAGCATCCACTATTCGACTCTCATCTAATTCTCCGGCTGTTTGATTCTTTAACCAAACTCGCTCTTCATTTCTCTTCTGCAAATCTTTCAAATAGCTTTTCAGCTGACTTATTTGTTCATCAACTTGACTCCGAAGGTTGTTGTAACGCTTCCAATCTAGCTTTCCCATATCAAGCTCTTTCAATTTCTTTGCGAGCGCCTCATCTGCCATCTCCCTAGCTCTGGCTTTAGCCTCTTCAGATACCTCTGCTTTCATTTCATCACTTATCTGATGCACTGGATGACCAGAGTCGAGACGATAGGGACCACCTCTTCCTCCAAGACCGGCAGTATCAGACCTTTAAAGATGTGAGATATGATGTGAGTATATGATATGAGCATAATTGCTGTTGCGGTACCTCACAAATACGAAACTACTCACCCTCCACTACCTCCTGCCCACGTATTGCCGCCGACATGTGGATCGTTGTTTGGATCTTCTTTTCCGTGTTTGGGCGCACCACTTCTCGTCTTGGGTGTTGACACACCTCCTTCAGCACGCCACAATTTCTTCTCAGTTATATAATTTCCTGAGAACACAGAGATACCCCGAGAACTGAAGATTCTATGTAGATGCTTTGACAGTGTATCATCCAGCCTGTCAAATGCGATGACATTGTCAACCGCATCTTCAATACCATCATCTGGAAATTGATTGAGATGCTTTACTACAGCCACAGACTCTCGAACACTGAACGGGTATATTATACTCCCTTCCTGATGCGCTCTTCTCAATGATTCCCATACATTTACAATCTTGTCAATAGTCTTTGGGCTTACATGTTCACCATAGCTCATCAAGATTCTTTTGTGTGATTCTATATCCAGCGGAGGTACAGTATGACACGAGAACACATCACTCATCTCTCGAGCCAAATCATTACCATGAAAAGGATATCCAGAAGGATTTGCCAAAGCCCATATTGAGAAGTCTTTGTGTATTCGAATAATAGAATCATCATCGCCAGGAGAATCACTGTTTCCATACATCAGCATACGCCCATCTGGTAATGATAGTTGGCCATCTTCAATTAAGCCTTTGAGAACCGCGACAACCTCAACCGGAGCTTTATCTGCCTCGTCGAGTACTAGGATTCTTCCTTCTCGTGCGGCTCGGACAAGTGGTGAATCATTATAGACTATTCTCCCATCTTCTACTGACGGCGAGATCAATAAAGATTGAATCGTAGTATCTCTGTGAAGCTGTAGGTACTCTCTTTCAGCATTGAGTTTTCCTAGAAGATGATCCACAATCTTATTCTTGCCGACTCCTTGATATCCGAGGATGAGAAGCGCTCTCTCGCCAACACTATGCGCTTCTAGAATATCTTGCATCACAAGCGACTGGCCTTGATTCATTTCAAAATGAACATTTGGTACCAATAGTGGTTTTGACGCCTTTCTCTTGCATGATATGATAAGGTCCTCCAGCGAGTCATAGTCAGGATTTGTATTGTTACTTCTTATGATATTAGACTTTGATAGACACTTGTCAATTATACCCCTTTCCCAGTCGGGAAGAAAGTTCGTCAGCAATGTACTGTGTATGATATTACCTAGTTCACTCGGTCGCTGTTCAGTTCTTTTACAGATATGTTTCAATTTCCGGAGTGTTAGTTGCATCGACTCTTTCTCAGCGTCGCTATCAACATCGATATCATCTAGTTTCTCGTGTAATGTGAGGATTTTGTTGAGAACCTTTCTCTTTAATGATGGAAACATTTGTGATAATAATTCTCGAAGCTCTTCATCATACAGTGGTGTCGCTTCTATCCAATGAAACATCTCTTTTACTTCTGGTGTAATCCAAGGTTTCTCTATTGTTGATGGGTGACCAATAGCTATGCATCTAAATCGATCATTGACCTCAAACTGTTTGCCATCGGGCAACACGACCAAGCCCTGTTCTATCATCAATGCAAGACTTGTCAAAGTATCCGACCGTAACTTATCAATACCATCCAATATCACCCAACTGCCATTCTTTGCTGCTCGTGTTAATGCTGTTTCTCTCCAAACAGTATCTCCAGTTTCTTCACAAGTACCACGGGTCATTAGCAAATCTCTGGCAGTCAAATCAGGATATAGACTCATTAATTCACACTTCTCGTCTAGAGAATGTGCAAGGTTCCTCGCAACTGTCGACTTATAACATCCTTTGGGTCCAACCAGAGCAATAGATCTTTTGCCACTTTCAAAACCTGCCAAGATAAGATCTTGAATACCCTTTGTTGTTTGCGTTTCAACAAAGTTTGACATATTGTTATCGAGCCTCTTTTCATATCCATTTAGTTGCAAAGGAGATACGATATCATCTGCTGATATCATTTCTTCATTTGTATTTATACCATTAGCTCTCAGAGCTGCAGTTGGTGCTATACTATGCTGATACATCTCTAGATAGCGAACAGCATCATGTACTGCTTCCAAACTAACTCCATGTACGCCTCCTGCCGATTGAACTAGGCTCTTCATAGTATTGGTATCCAATTGTCCATCCGACAAGGCAGAAGCAGTAATGAGCATATCACCTACATCTACAGACGAAGCAAGACGAGCTTGAAATCGTGAACGCAGCGGCGGATCTAAAGTAACACTGTCTAAACTCGCCAATCCTACTACTCTGAAATCTTTATGTACTGCAATACCCATCTTGTGTGTGTTATAAACATCCGGTGATACTAACATACTCCCATCATCTAATGGTAGTTCTCTATTCTCCAAAAGATTGTTTAAAGTTGGCAATACATTTCTTTCTGCTTTCTCTAACCCATCTAGAATAAGTAGCCTACCATTTAGTGCAGCTCGTACTGGTGCTTGATTAACATACCTTGTACCATTGTTAGTAACCTCTTTTCTTTGTTTCAAATCGGCTTCTGATGTATCCTGTGTAATTGATACATATTCAATTTCTCTACCGAGCAATGATGCATATAATAACAGTAAATGTCGCCTAATATGAACGAATATATATCATATGAACACATGAGTTAGCAAAATAAAATGAGCACAAGATGTGAGCACTTTTCATATATCATACATGCACACATCATATATCCTACCTTTCTCTAGCCAAATTTGGAGTACCCAATAGTAGAAAATCTTGATTCAATATTATATCTTTTTGCAACATCCAGCGCAAGTGTCCAATATGACAAGGAGGTAAGCTCGCATTAACTTTGCTTTCCTCTAATCTCGAGGGTAGAGCAGGTATTAAATGAGATGCGCCGCTACCAACAGGAAGACTATCTATAGTAATATCACCAATTGTTACAGAATTATCATTAATACTGCTCATACATCTAATGACATAGTACTTCTTGATGGGTAGACGAGAAATTATGGAGGGCGATATTCTTTTAGTGATAAGAGGAGATAATCTCCTCATTGCAACAATCATTTTGATAGTAGTGTAGAGCAGCTGAAGTTTGCAAACGAAAAATGAATTTGATGTATTCGATTATAATACCATACGCATATATGCTGGCCTATTATCTCTAATTCAAAGCCATCTCTATCATACATACCCCAGAATCGATGCATCATTTTTTTAGAGGTGAAAAAGAGCTCTTTGCAAGAAACGAGATCTTTATCGAGTGGTCGAGTGATGGTGATGGCTAATGCTACCATGGTAGGCGGTAGGTTAACTGTCGGTCTCCTTATTGTATAAATATAAGAAGGGACTGTATACTCGCTCCAGATATAGCCTATTGATATGTTGTTGTTGCTGGTTGACTAATCTTTCATTGCAAACCAACAAATAAAGTCGTCTGAAAGATCACGCATATCAATAATAGTGTGAGATCACATCATAACTAGTTGTCTGAAGATCACGTATCATCATAAGCTGTGTGGGGGATTACATGCACATAACTTAGTATGTCATCGGCATCGTCAGGGAAAAAGAGAAAAGCAGTTGATACTGAATCATCTATACAAACTGAGGAGATATTACATCAACCATCACAGCAAATAGATGTATCAAATAATAATCATTACACTGGATGGATAGTACCATCAAACAATTACATTATACCAACAATCAACATTGACAGTATAAACCCAGAAACATTTTATACCGAATATATTAAACAAAGACGACCAGTAGTACTAAAGGGCAGACTTTCAGATGTAACACAAATCGAACAATGGAAAGATATCAACTATCTCAATACAAAAGTCGGAGATCAACAAGTCTCTGTAGAGAAACGAATAGGAACTGATTCATCATTCGGCAAAGGAAATGAAGTAGAAATGTCATTTAGCAAGTTTCTCAACCTTATTAAAGATGGAGATGATAAACATTACTTGACAACACAAGATGTACACGCCGATGATGATGGAAGACCTGAGTTAATGTCACCACTAATGCAAGGTTTGCAACAAGACTTCCCATTGAGACCTACTCTCATGGGAAACTTAATACCTCAAAATATCAACATGTGGCTAGGAAATAACAAAGAGGGAGCATCTTCGGGACTTCATCATGACTATCATGACAATCTTTACATTGTATTAAAGGGTAGAAAGAGATTTAGATTATATTCTCCAATTGATACTGATAAGATGTATACACGAGGAGAACTGCTAAAAGTACATTCAAATGGTAGAATCAACTACAAAGGAGAAGAGACGACAGCATATGGTGCCGACTTGCACTCAGATGCAGCAGCATTAGCTGCAAGACAAAAGAATAAAGCCGAAAAGATGTTGTCAGAGGCCGAATGTGCACTAGAGCAAGGAAAACTAGGAGCTCAAGAACAAGTTGAAGAGGCAGAAGAGTTGTTGGAACTAGCCATGGATGCCGTATTAGAAGCAGAGATGGCCGATGCCGAAGATGAGGACGAGTTAGATGGCAATGAATATGAATCATTCGGAGAAAGGGTTGTCGACAGGACGGTGAAGAACCCCAACAACTTTAGTAAAGTCGATGCAGATCTCCTGAATGATGACGAGAGACTCAAAGAATCATATCCTGATATTTTCAAAGCAAATGTAGCCTTTTGTACCGTCGAATCAGGAAGTATGCTGTTTCTACCCGCCTCCTGGTTCCATGAAGTGACTTCATTTGGTACATCTGAAGGTCATTTAGCTATGAACTACTGGTTTCATCCTCCAGATGGAGAGAGCTTTAATAGTCCGTACTCCTCTGATTTCTGGCCCAATGATTATCAAGATCGTTTTGATGACGATAAGAAGAAGAAGGAAAGTGATACTTGCTAGTATTTGAATATCAGAGTAATCTCTAATCTCTAAATCTTATCATTAATTTCTAAGCTTTTCTTCTATTCCAATCCCGAGGAAGCAGTCAATATAAATAGGTAAGAACCTCATCATATAATATAGCTCACTCGAAACACAAATGCTGTAATATCAACAAACAACTACAATCAAGTCCGTATCTATACCTCTTACATAGCTGACCACATGTTCGTATCACTATTCCTTGCCTTTCTACAATCCATTACATATACTTTCTCTCCCGGTCGAGGATGATGGTGTTGAGTAAGACATCTCTCAACCTCCACACCATTTCTCATGAATACACCAGGATAAGGCATCAGTTCCATGGCCTGACCACCAGTTTGAACACCAAGGAATCGTTGCTCCTTTACAGATGCACTACACTTCTGGAGTGATATGTGTCTTCCTTTTCTTTGCATGCATAGATCGGTATCATACACTTGTATCTGATGCCCAGCCAAACCATTATCATTTGCTAAAAGGGTAAACTTTGTCATATCATCATATCTTTTCTTCTTCTTCTTCTCTGAAGGATCACACTTCACCATTGCTAGACTCATCCCTTCATTGCAATGTGTTTCAATGTCACAATCTTTGTGTTCAAAGATGTTATCATTGCAGGATGCACAAGCCATACAAAACCAAGCTTCCTCCGATAATTCCTGCCAATAGAATCCTCGTTGCCAATGTAGACGCAAGTAGAATGACCCAGTTGATGAAATGCTATGTAATAGTGTTGATGGACTACTCGATGGCTTATGACTAGGACGAAATGAGGGAGATACGGACGGATGATATGACGGCATTAATGATGTAGTAGGTGATATTGAGGGAATTTGAGTTGGTGGAGAAGTACTTGGGCTAAAGCTGGGCTGTATATTGAATGTGTGCATAAGATATGAACATAAGATGTGTATAAGATATATGCACATAATATGTGAGCATAAGATATGTGCATAAGATGTGAGCGAAACATGGTACACGACGCATGAATAATTGATAGATATACTCACTGAGCTGCTTGGTAAATGAGTAGGACGCAAAGATGGAGATAAAGAAGGACCATTTGAAGGCCTGGAACTGTCGGATGGTGAAGTGGTTTGTGGTGATAGAGTAGGAGGGAGAGGAAGGACAGATGCTCCACTTCTATATGCATACTCTTGAGATTGCATACTCTCATCATTCGTATTCGAGACGAGCGAAAAAATGTGTTTTGAAACACCGGCTCAAAAAACTCAAAACACCAAAATTACGATATGCACCAACTTTGATAAGGTATTAAATGTACTTATAGTATATCAATTACAATTACAATGCCTACATCATTTAGACAAGATCAATAACGTTAATATTGCAACAACTCCGGTCGAATTTCTCCATGTATTCACTTCGTTTATATACCTCAAAGTACCCCCTTTTTGATGATGTGTCAATACGAGACAAGCGATTAAATGTGTTTTGGATATCTTCTAATCATCATAGTACATCACCCATAACATCAATCTCATCTCCAATATCTAGTTAATGGGATAACATGTCGTTTTGTCTCCCGAAGTGTGTTTATACGAGAGATATGTACATTCTAATGTAGTACATTTGGCAAAATTAACAAAAATGCACCAACTTGAGGAGGTGTTTTGGTAACGTTGCCATCATCTATTGAACTATCTACCAACATCAATCTCTTCGTCATTACCTAATTAACGATAATATGGGTAGTTTTGACGGTAGAGCTACAATGGATCAAAAGTTATAGCGTCTCAAGTTGACGAATTATGTAGTAAATCGAAATAGCAATAATAGAACAATAATACACGTAATAACATATTAGATGGATATAAAACACAATACTTCAGTCTATTGCTGGTTGATAAGATCAGTTACGAAGTAGTGGATTGGGTGTGGCGCTTGTTAACTAGTAGTTTGTTCTATCACATGGCCAATTTTGATAGACACAGTAATGGAAGAGTAGAGATTATGTTACATTACTACTCTTACTCATTGTCCCTCAAACGCATTGGTAATCAGTTTAGGCATTGTTGATAGTCATTAAATAGATTGATACCCGTCTGTGGTGTCGATTGGGAGGATATAATGGTCGATATTTGATCAATAGATTAGAATGTTCAGGAGATGAATGAGAAGACCTAGAATGAGATCAACAATGTATTAAACACAAGCTTAGAAGACAGAAAGACGAAGGATGAGGCTGTTGATGAGATACGATGGTAGAACAGACGAGAATTGCACTATTCAACAGATGTTACATATATTCAAGAGATGATAGTGAGGTATCCATCACGATGTCTACTCTATAAAATTGAAGTGGAATTGAACGATGATTGTGAACCATAGAGACAATCTACTTGTGTAAATGCCATTGGTAGCTGATAATCATGATCTGGAATGTTAGCAATAGCACATATACTTCGAGATGGACATATGCATCTCCACGACAAGTCAAATCAAGTACAGAAACAAGACGACTCTCCAAGAGACAATGGCGTCTACAATGATCAACAACCATCCAATATGACTAGATGTCTATTGTTTGATCAATAAGGCACCAAACTGTAGCATTTTGAGTTGTATACAACAAACAATGACGACATCTGCAACACAAATAGTGTGAAAGTGCTCATTTTACAGGTCTTGTCAAGAATTTAAAGACGACGATGAAAACAATGCGTAGAGACAAAACCAAAGCACCTATTCGATAGAGAAGAAGATGGTCTTTCAATAGAGACATTGCGTGACGTCACGCGATCTATATTCGTCAAGCTACTATCTATCGTTTGGGGAGTGCTTTCTGAGCCGCTCGACTTAGACGAGATGACGATCATCTAGACAAATAAACGTTATTAGATGATCAAAATCTGCATCTTATGTTTATATATCTATCGTAGAATCAATATAGCATCTTAGTTTAGTAGACTAACGAGTATATAATGAACAAGACCGACATCTATACAGAATGTACACATGTCATAGCTCTTGACTAGAGTCAAGATATGACGACGAATACAAAACGTAGATACAAAACTAAAGCGTCTAGTCGATAAAGGAGAAGATAAGCTTTCTGTAGAGTCATTGCATGACGCTACGAGACATGCAGTTGTTGAGATATCAATACACAAAGACCATCCATTTTGAGGCCTGAGTGTTTTGGCTCTCGAGTTTCAAAACACATTTTTTCCCAAAACACATTTAATCGCTTGTCTCGTATTACCACCATTATCAAAACCAACAAGTATACCAAAAGCCGCAAGTGCAGTACCTGCTACAACAACTCCACCCACAACATAGTAGGGAGTATTAGATGACGACTGCATCATTTGCAACTATCCATCAAACTATAACATCATTGCAAAATTGTGATGCAATGAATTATGTGATCATGCTGCCCACCTGCCTACTACATCTCTGAGCGATCAGCAAACGGCAGACCTTTTGCAACTCATACTACTATCCCATCCCATTGTATTGATTGCTGAGAAACATGAACATGTTTGCATTGAATGAATATGAAAGCTGATATCCATCAATCTCACTTTGCTCAACTACTTAGTTTCGTTTGATCGCTAAAGTTCAAAGCAGCCCAATTTCCCCCCACCTCGTCTGCCGACTTCATGTGAGCTCTACTAGGTTATAAAGAGCTCGACTACTATACTAGCTCTTAAAACCAATACTAGCTGTTTAATAGTATTTGCAAACTGCTGCGGCTAGACTTCTAGCCTAGTGAGTTTATATATACATAGCTGTTTCAATTAGTTGCATATTGCAAACTTAGGAGTTAGTTGCTTACACAACATCTAGCCCTACCCTAGCGGATCAGACAAACATGTACGGGCATACACCGGTCAATATGGATGCCATATCGGAGGCGTATAGTGAAATCTCACCAACTCGTCAATTCAAGGATGGACGATTCTTCTCTGCTGATGATAGTGATATTGCTAGCATATTAAATCTATCGGCAACAACAGAAGTTGGTCCATCACAAGAAGATGATGATCGTGATGATGTAGAAATGGCGGAAGAAGAAAATGAACGAGAGGATACTGTAGATATTGACAAAAGTCATAGTGTTGCAACAGATATCGTAGAAGAAGTAGAATCTCCAACCAACAAAAACATGAGAAGAGAGAAAGAGAAGGCTTCCTGTTCAGTATTCTCGGGTATAAGTTATTTCTTTAGCACCGTTTTCCTTGGCTTGCAAAAGGTGACATGTACAATGGACGAGTATGATTACAACAATACGACAAAAACAGATATTGTGAAGAATGCATCGAAAGATTCAATCTTCCGCAGTAAAGATGACAAACATATAAAGGAGTCACTATCAAAAGAGGAACTACGTCTTAAGAAAGAGGAACTACGTCAACTTGAGATAAAGAAGATCAAACTACAGACAATGAATGTAAGACAACAGATTGATAGGATGATAAAGAAAGATGATGTAGATAAGGATATTGAGGGTCTATTTGCTCAAGTGTAGATGTATATAGAAGATTATGTGCAGTTTTGATTAGGTGGTTAGATTTGATGTGAAGTTTCATGTTCAGATAGAAGATATATAGATGTAAATATGGAGGTGTAAATTTGGTGACTTTGACTACTGTTTTAGAGTACACTGCCTATGCCGTTAGTAGCGTATCAAACTAAAAGATTAAACATCATACATGATTTAAACTTATAACATAAAATCCATGTGAAGCCAGGCTGAAGAGTATCTTTCCTTTTCCCGCCCAGACTTCCCTCACCTATACACGAAACTCACAACTCATCTGATATCCTCCTTCTTTTTAAATTACCGGCTCATCCTTTGCCCATGATTGTTTCTTCGTAACCATTACTTCAGTATCACCAGTACTCAACCGTGTAGCAACAGTACTTGCCACTCCAAGAGCAGCCAACGAGCTACCAGGTTGTACCTTCATCCCATCACGTGTCCTATTCCTACCAGCACCATCGGCATCTTCCTCATCGAACCATTCTGCATCGGCATTTACTTCATTCGCTTCAAGATCTTCGGATATATTCGAATCGTCCAACGCACGTTTGTTACGACGACGTTTCTTAACCACAACTGCAGCTAGGAGTAATGCAACTAATAGACAAGCACAGGCAATCCCGATAATACCTCCAACAGGGAAAGAACTTGATGATGTCGAGCTTCCATCTTGTTGTTCGTCAATTTTGATAGCTTGTCCAAATGAAGCGTTGGCAGTGGCACCATCACGATCTGATGTCATGGGCACGCCCTTACCTGGAGCTCCCACGCCTACAATCTCCGTGTCTGGATATTCACTAATTAGTGCATCATATAGTGCACCATCTGTATTGACTGCTGTATCAAAGCTTGTGGTAAGTTCGGTAGCAAGTTCAGGAGTTAACGGTCCATCAGGAAGCGGAGTTAGTGTATATATGAATTCAATACAAGAATCTTCCTCGGCAGCATATTCCAACCCATCTGGACATGCTGTTGTGTGTTGTACGACATGAGATGCAAATGAGTGAGTGAATAGACTTGAAAATAAAGTCAAACAACTACAAGAATGTATAAAGTAGAATTTCTTACCAACATCATCAACAGCCATGGTAACACTTTCAAAGTAAACAGCAGCCTGCGCACCAAAGTCCCACTCCAACTGTCTCTTCTTTCTACCACTGCCACTAGCATCCAATGAATCAAAGATAACCTTCCACATTGCATCAGTAACATCATCAGTGTTTACAGTGGTGGAATCGGACGTGCCACCTGTGCTTGCAATGAAAGATAAAGTGATTGGTTGTACAATTGGTTCAGTCGTTGTTGCAACTTGTGTAGTGATTGGAGCTACAGTTGTCGCAACTACCTCCTCTTCCTCGACAGCCTCGGTGGAAGCAGCCTGTGTAGCCTCGGTAGTAGTAGCTGCAACTGTACTCTCCTCAACGACAATCTCATCAATAACAACCTCAGTACTATTCTCAACAACAATAGTAGCCTCAGTAGTAGTTGTCGTAACAACCACCGGTTCATCCTCATCAATACCCAATTCAATCCCATCAACTTCCATAGAATCCACTACACTATCACAAAAGTTTTTAATATATTCACGTTCATCTTTACTTGGTTTCATACCCTCAATTGCTTTAGTAAAACCGGGTAATTTCACTTCTGTCCATACAATATTTTCATAATAATCAGCTGATCCTTTCGTGGTTGGTTCAGTTTCACTAATTGCTGGTAATGTTTCATCATCTGTAGCTGTATCATCTGCACAACCTTCTGGACCCAAGAATACATCATGACAATTTTGACGTAGTGTATCATATAAGGCTTTAGTTGTTGATACCCATGTTATACTATCACCATTTTCAAGTTGTGCTGTCATATCTTCGGTAGCCCATGGATTTTCACCGGCTAGACTATCATAATATTTTTGAAATTCGAATGCATTTAATCCACTAGTGCTATCGGTATCAAACTTAGTTGCCTGTGTTAGGAGTGTTAGACATGATTCCTCTTTATATTCATCATTTTTACCTTTACGGGGGTCTAATATATCGGCTAGGTTGGTATCTTGTAGCGACCGTGAGGAGGCTCCTTTTAATAATGGTTGTGATATCGTCTTTTGTTGTGTAGTAGCAGCTTGTGTAGATGATATTATTGTAGAGATTATTGCAACTCCTATTATTATTGGTGTAGAGTGTGGACGCTTCATGATTATTTATTTGTTTGGGTAGTAAGTTTTGTGTATATATTTTAGGCGTCGAATATGCTGAACAGCGTCCTTCTTTCACAGATATTTCAACTACCTATGTATATATTCTCCTATATACTGTCTTAGTTGTATAATGCTTTATCCGGGTGAATCTCCTCACTGCTTTGTCAGACTCTGCACTGATCACTCGTACAAAAAAGTACAGCTCACTTTAAATGCTCTATCGTATGCGAAAAGCATGCGAGAAAAAGTTTGAAATAAAAAGAGGTAGATTCTACCTACAGAATCTTTGCTACGACACAGCCTTAACGGATACCATGCCAGATACGTACGCAAGAAACTGAAATCCTCTCCAAAAAAATCAAATCAGTCTCTTTGTGTTGCTATTGTTGTACTTTTAGGGAGAGGATATTGGGATATATATATACATATAAATTAATCAGAAGAAGATAATAATAATTAGAATATATATAATCATGGAATACGCTGACGCCGCCGCTGCAAGTGCAGAACAACCATCCTTACCACCAGTTCCAATGCCACTTCCAGTTCAACTTCCAATTGCAACCAAAATTGATGATGCACCAACTTCACCGAACAAACACTCTGCTGCATCATTATTAGTTGGTCTATCATCCGATGAACAACCTACTACTACATTACAACATCCAAATAATCCCCTTTATACTACCAATCCAATGAAACCCACGGTAGCAAAAGGTCCATCAACAATGTCAAAGAATAACAACGAAGATGAAGTAATTGTGAATGCCATAGTTGGTGCTAATGCCAAAAAAAGCGTTGTAAAAAGTGGTAGGAAGAAGTATTATTGTAAAGAAGAGGGGTGTAACAATTTGTAAGTTATATTTCATATGTCGTATTATGCATAAGATGTGTGCTTATGAGGAATATGTGCATATGATATGTTGCATATTATTCATTGTCTAATGTCTTCATTTCCTACATAACATGCAAATCAATAGAGTTCAGCTTGCAGGTTTATGCATCAAGCATGGCGCATCGAGGAAGAAATGTAGTCATGAGGGTTGTAACAATCTAGCCAAGGTACGAGGGTCTTTACTGTGTTTGCAAAAAAGATATGCGCATAAGATGTAACTAATAATCCATTTATCACCTTCTGCCCTCATTCATCAATCCAGGTAAAAGGTGTATGTATCAAACATGGGGCTAAAATTGTTGGTAAGCGATGTATTCATGAAGGTTGTAACAATTGGGCTAGAAAGAAGGGACTTTGCGTGAAACATGGCGCTGATCGTAGTAATAATAGAGATACATGTATTTTGGCAGAAGAGACTGCTGCACTAGCCGCTGCTGTACCACCAGAGGCAGAGGTAGTAGCTGTCCCTTTGCTACCACCTGTGCTAGCAGAGCCGAATCCAATGGAACCAAATCCAGACGAAAATATTACACATCAAATTTGAATGGAATGTAGCAACTTTTATATCTATAACATATTATATGTCTCTACTATTTGATACTATTACAATCTCTAATCTCTAGCAACCTCTTGTGGTTTCACCCATGCAATCATAGTTTCCTCGCCCTTTTCATCAGGACCTAAACCAATCGAATCCCTATCAACTCTCAATACTATCCTCATTGGCAAGTCTATTGTTGATATAGTTCCTATACCCCCTGCAATACATATACCATCTGGGAATTCATCATCATATGATACAGATGGATCATTAGTTGCGTCTGCTGGCCATATGATACGCACTTTGTCTCCTCTTGCTGGTACTGTACTTTCTCCTGAATCTGACGATGTTGATTCAAATAAGTTGACACTCGGGGGTATCTCAACTTTTGCATGTGGATTAGCAAATGGATCACGATATATCCCCGTTAATACCCCATCATCAACAAATCGATCTTCAAAGTTGTCATCCCAAAGTAAACATTCATCTGATGCACCAAACCATTTCTTACGTCTTTTCGATATAACCTTATATACTCTATCACGTAATCGAGTTGGTAATACATATCCTAGTAATGCTAGGTATTGAATAACCTTGAGACGCTTTGATGGCCCATTTAATGAAGATAGTATTTGAAAGACGGCTGAGGAGTTGATGTATGTTTTGTTTGCACCACAAACGACTATTGATTTGTACTTTTCTTCTTCTGCATTATTATCATCTAATATCACTTGTTCACGAAGTTCATCTGACATACGTCGAACTAACAAATCACCAACACGAGATTGCAATGCTGCAAACCGTAAGTTACCTCGTGCGTCATCACCACTTCCTACATCATACTTTAATAATGTCTGTACAAATGTGTTGCACATGTTACACTCTCCGTCAAATAGTACTATAGGTCGATCATCTTTACTATTGAACAATGCCGGTACTGCATATGTTTTGTAGACATAACTATTATCAAGGAATGGACATCCACCACTTTTAGAGGAGTCTACTTGTGACATGGGAGAGTCAGCCGCTGCTGATGCATAGTTGAGTGATGTTTTTGTTAAAGTTGATGACGGAAATTGAAATGCATTGCTAGATACGGATAAACATACCAATAGCAATAAGAAGTAGATAAAGAGTGCCATCTCTTGGAATGAGGAGAGGCATGTAGGGGAGAAGTAAGTATCTATGGGGAGGAGATATGGTAGGGAGTTGAAGAGTGAATGGATAAGTCATTTTGGCGATAACACCTCTTCTCGACGAGCAAGAGATAAAAGTTCGACAATGGAGAGAGGCCCACTCTATGGATAGCACACTCTAGCAATGGCAAGGTTAAGCTTTTGAATAATAGAGACATCCACTGCTGACGGCTTTGCTCATCGAGTGAATCCGGGAGATAGATTGTGATTGCAAAGATATCGATCAGAAGTAGTAAGATACTTTTAAATTGTTCACCCCGAGTTATCGTGGCAAAAGCATTGTTTTGTCGGCTGAGAGATCAAGTGCCCTATTAGAGCCGGAGAATACATCAGCAATAAGTATTTGACCGATTTGCAACAGAGGGACGGCCAGGTATATCGGGGATTTTTGCAGCTGAACATTGATCATATCATATGCACAAAAAATGAGTAACGTTTGCAATGCAATCAAGATACCTCTGAGTATCGAGAAGACAGTAATATGTAAGCGAATGAGCAAAAGACGAAGACCATATGAAGATTATCACGGTAAATGCAATGAAGAGCATACCAAACAAGATATTGCAACGAATCGCTGCCGCCGCTCGAGGAGGATACGAACATCGATCATTCTAATATCAATGCTCCATCAAAAAGCAAATGCCATTCGTTATCAACCATCTTCCACTCATCATTATGATTACAATAGAATATTACAATCTGGATTATCAATAGGATCCTCAGTAAACCTTGACAAATGCTACACTCATCTACATACTTCTGATACCAATCAAGATTCTATATTATCACCATCTGAATTTTTATTATATGCTCAATCATCATCGAATGGACTGTTAGATACAAACGAGTATGGTATGCCAATAACACAATTTTACATGCTACCACAAGAGTTTATAAGCATATATAACTTTTTCGCCTGTGGTAATGCTAATTATGGTTGTCCATCTGTTAATGGTATAGATATTAGTGGAGTATCACAAGTTGTTGAAGGTGAAGAAGAAGAAATAATGTCAGCACAGCAAACTACACTCATGTTTCAATTATGTAAGTTGACACAGCAGGCTGTTAATAAGTTGGAAGTTGTAACTGACGAGCCTACTAGTAGTCCAACACCAATTGGAAGTGGCTCACCGACGATTGCTTCGACTACTTCAAGTGCTCCTTCAACAAGTAGTATTGATGAGCTTGTGAATGCAACTGAGACACCTACGGTCACTCTTCAACCCATTAACCAGCCTACTGCGGTCACTTCTATACCGACAAGTTCAAGTATAGCTAATATCACTCAGCCACCAACTGAAAGCAGTAACGTGACCACTTCTGCACCGACATTAACAATCACAACAACACAATCACCAATCACTTCACCCACAATACTAACGAACACACCAACAAGACTTCCAACATTACCAGAATGTCCACCACTCTATCAACAAGAAACATCATATACAGCGGGTGACATGGTATCACAACTTATTAATGCAGAAACGAATCAATATAACTATTATCAATGCAAACTATTCCCCATGTCAGGATGGTGTTCCCAAGAAGGCTATGAGCCGACTGTTGGTTTGAATTGGAGTCAAGCGTGGAATTATGTCGGTGCCTGTACGCTGCCAGATAGGACGGTGATTACATCATCTCCAACTGTTCAACCTGGAATCACTGAAACGGGTGTTCCAAGTATCACTAGTAGTTCAAAGCTACCTTCTTCTGATTCAACAATGTCTCCAGAGGCTCCAACTCGAATGCCATCCTATATTATAACTTTGCCTCCATCCGACAAGCCTGTATTAGTACCAACAATAACTTCAAAAGCACCGGTTGAATCAACTCCAATTATTGATGTAGATGATCCACCCTACTCGGGGCCACTTTTAACTACATTCCAATATGAGATTTTCAATACCAAACGATTATCTGCATACTCGATAACCACGGGAACGAGTCCTGACAATGATATGATGAATGTACTTGAAACTAGTACTACAGAATTTGTTGATAGTGTAGTTGATGAAACATTCAGAGGTAGTAACAGCGCGAAAGCGGATGGTGTGGATCATAGTAAGGATAATGAAAATGTACGAAGAAGAAGATTACCTACCAATGAGCGAAGATTGAAAGTACTTCTTGAACCCGGCTCGGTATCGATAAAGCAAGTTACGGATATATCATGTCCTGGCTCATCATCAACAATTGCACAGAATAAGGAAGAGAGTGCAACGTGTCAAAAGGTTACAGTTCAAAGTGAACTAACACTGATTGATGAGCCAAAGCAGGCTACACAATTACAGTTCTCAAGCAGTATAAGCCGTGCATTGTATGAACCAGGTATTACATACCCAGAGAATAGTGGGATTGTTTACCTAGGGCCGGACGATTCATCTGTGAGTGTCATACCCGGAGTTGAGACAGGAGATAGAGCACCGCCAAGCACTGCTCCGCCAGAAGATGACAATGGCTCAACAACACCCGGTTGGGTGATACCGGTATCAATCGGTGCAGCTGCATTAGGATCAATCCTATTAGTACTACTAGTCGGTAAACAAGTACAAAAGAGAAAGAGAAATGGTATACAATATCAAGGATATATTGCAAAGGCACCCAATGAGAGAGACCTTCAGAATGATATTGTAGGCAGTGGTTCAGCCGAAGAGGTTGCAGTCTTTGTGGGTAGTCAAACAAAGGTATCTCCGTATAACGATCTGACTCCGGCCTTTGAAAATGTCGAAGATGGTATACCAGAATATAGGGTGAAGAATGAAGGACCCAACCCGTTCTTGAGCAATTCAAGTTCCTACTCGTCGTCATCAAAACCTTCTTCACCATCTTCAGAATACTCAAACAGCAGCAGCAGTAGTGGTTCTTCTTATACAAGTGGAAGTTCATCAAATGAAGACTTGACAAATGCCTCCGCCTTGGCAAGTACCGACGAACAAATCTGGGAGAAGGCTATGCAAAAACACGAACAAGAAGTCGATTCACCAAAGAGTACCGAGGCTCAACAACAAGCATTATCGACATTAAATGAGTCTAGTGAGAGAAGTGATACTGACACAGACACTGACAACTTTTCTAAATCAAACATGTCAATGTCTGAAGCCTCGAAGGGGTCACAAATGAGTGTGTATAGAGCGGGCGTGGAAGCATTAGTAAAAGAAGTCTGCCCTGAAAAGATTGACCAAATTGATGAAATGATGATTGAGTATGAAGGAAGAGAAGAGATTCTAATTGGTCAGTTATCGTCCCAATTAGCTGCCAAGAATAGAGAAAGCAAATCAAGTACAGATACCGACGACGATGCTAATTATACCAATCTCTATACCAAGAAGGATAAAGATGATGATGACAAATCAGATGCTTCATCAAGTGTAGGTTCATCTGATTGGTCTAGTAATGATGATGGGTATTCATCTTTTAGTGGATCTTTAAGCACAGATCAATCTGACATGGATGCTAGTATGACTTCTGTCCCTGATATATCAGAACTGGATACAACACCACTGAAGACTGAAGGATATCTTGGAACTGGAAAGCCAATGTTTAGTCCGGTCGACTCACCTGGCAGAGATAGATCATCGCCAAGTGATGACGAATTAGATAGCCAAATGAGTCAATCAGAAGAGTTGGGTACTGCAACAAGAGAAGATCTAGATGCTGCTATCCAAGCCGGTGACTGGAAGGCTGTCGGTGCAACTGCAGCTTTGATTGCAAATTCGAGTTCACCAACGAAGCAATCATCATCTCAAACAAACAAAAGTGATGTAGACACATCAAGGGGACACTCTGTATCCACACACGAGACTCGACAAGTTAATGAGCTAGAGGAATTGATTGATAAAGGAGACTGGACAGGACTAATGGATGCAGCTAATAGATTCGAAAATGCTTCCGATGCTGGTAGTCTAGAAGACGATTCAGTCAGGCAGAGTAACTCGTCCTTAATGGAGACCTTGATAGGAAGTCATGAAACTGACGAAGAACACTCACAAAGCGAGACACCAAGCTCTTCACCAGAATCGAAAAGCTCTGCCGAACTGAGAGCACAGATTGAAGACCTTGTAATGACTGTAGTACCGTCAGAACTCGAGAACCTTGACGAAATGTTACTTCAATTTAAAGGACGAGAAGATGAGCTAATATCAACACTTAAAACTATGAAGAAAAAGAGTACAGGCCACGATGACGACGAGGAAGATGACATGTCAGAACTTGGCGCATCAAACAGAGAAGGTGGCCCTGTTAGTGTGTATGAGAGTGACGCTTCGACTCTGCTGCCCGGAACGTCGTCTTCCAAGTCAAGTACTGCATCTCAGAATAGCCAGAGTATTGCGGATAGCAGCGAAGCAAGTAGATCTCAAAGCTAAGATTTAGACTAGACATTACTTTAAATGGTATCCTTCTTCTTTCTCTTCTTCATCTTCTTCATAGCTTTCGCCAAATCAGTCATACTCTTCTCCTCTCTCCTTCTTTTATCTCTCTTCTTGTCATATCTTTCTTCCTGTGGCTTTTGACTAAATGTTGAACTACTACTTCTGCTATTGCTTATCTTTTCTCTATTCTTAATCAGATTTCGTCTATTCTTTGATTGTTGTTTTATTGATGTAGCTTTTCTATCAAATGATCGTTTTGCAGTAGATGAAGTGTAACTTTGTGTTAAGTTGTCTAAGCGGAGTATTGAATCAATGTGTTCTTGTACAATGTCTTCTTTTGATATAACTACTTTTTGTGTTGAGTTTGTTGTCTTCTTTCTCTTCCGCTGATAACTATCATCAACAACATCCTCATTGCTCGATACCAGCGGGGTTGTAGCTTGCAAAAGCAATTTCTTGACGAGTTTTGAGCTCATATCTTTGGGATATTATACTATCAATATTCTTCTTATTGAGTAACCGTATAAATATTGTTGTGATAATCAGGAAGAAAATTATCGAGAGTTTATGATGTTGGTTATTGAAGTTAAAATGTCGTGCGGTGAGATAAAATACGAATGCCAATGTAAACATATACTATACATATCCAACCCGAATATCAAATGTGTGGCTATCAATCCTATATCATATCACTCATCACAAACTACTATTTGAAGAATAAATGACTGGAGGATAGAAAAAGAAGGATACCGACAAAAAGCATTGCAACTTTCTAATAAAGAGGCAGGAGATGTCTAATAGAGGGCTGGATAAACAACATATAAGCATCATATATCCCTAATACATATACTGATATGTACAGTAGTAGTCAAGACGGCGACGCTAGATCACTGGCGTTGCTTGCAACCGATATAATAGAAAAAGTAAAAATAAATGACACATCACATGCACATCAACATCAGCAACAAGAGGAAGCAATAGAGCTTGCAAATAGATCTATACAACTATCACCTGATGATTCGATTGGATATGCAGTACTTTCATCAATACCATTAGTCAAATTTGACGAGCGTATGATGTCTCTACAAAAAGCAATATCAATTGAACAACAGCAGATAAAGAAGACAGTAAAATCATGTGTTGCTATTGCGACCAGCCTTTTGCGCCTGTTTATAGAACCCCGAGAGGAGATGGCACAAGGTAAAGACAAATTAACTACAAAGAGTATAATGCGTGCAGATCTCAGTATCAACAGATTGACAGGTTTAGACGAACATAGTATATACAAAGATCTCAAGTCGGCATTGCATGATGCAAAAACTACAATTTGGAAATGTCGAGAAGAAAAATGGAAGACAGATCCATTATCAACATCATTCTCATCGATACCACACAGTATACATTGCTTAGTATACGTTCACTACAGACTAGGAAGTATATTCCGAACCATGCTACCAAACCCAATGCAGCATCATTCAAAGAGTAAACATCACTTTCAATCAGTATTAGATCTACTTAATCCTCCACATATAAACGATTCATTCGAGTTGCAGTCTCAGCCTGATCTATATGATTTAGAATTGAAATCAAAGTTTTGGTTAGGTACTCTTAATGATGACAACGCTGAATCTGCTGTTGAAAGATGTCCATCAAATTATATTGTTGATCTTTATTCGACATTTGCTGCAACTTTTGACGATCAGTTAGTTAATAAACTACATTACCAAACACCTACGAAGCTGAGAAAACTTGTCGATGAAGTAGTAAAGCAGTCATATCAAAAAGAATGCTTCAGCAACTTGGCTGACTTAGGATGCGGAACGGGCCTATCTGGTGTAGCATTCAAAAGCTTAGCAAAGAATATGGTTGGGGTAGATTTATCGCCCGAGATGATAGCGAAAGCAGAAAAGAGAGGTTGCTACAAGTCATTACATATAGGAGATATTGAAAGTATCTTAACAAGTCCAATATCTACTGGTGAAGAAGAAACATATGATGTGATCATTGCATGTGACGTCTTTGTTTACATTGGGGATTTACAATCGGTATTTGAATCAGTGGCAAAGAGTCTCAACCCTAGTCATGGATTGTTTGCCTTTTCAACTGAGCTGTTAGAAGAAGATAAGAAAGACAATGGTTACAGGCTACAGACAACTGCCAGGTATGCACACAAGCAATCGTACCTTAAATCATTAGCAGAGCAATGCGGATTTGAGATCAAAGCTATGAAAAATGATGTTATAAGAAAGAATGCTGGCAAAGATATACGGGGGACACTGACTATCCTTTCCATAAAGTAAAAGAAGTCACTACAACTACGATATCGTAGTGTGCGCCTGTTTTTTTCATATGAGCATTCCACTTGTAGGCATAAATGGTGGTGGTCTCGAGAGAAAGCTTGGTGAGAAGTGAGATAGTGAGATGCCAAATATGAGAGATGTTCAAGTACTCTCGGCGTGTGCTGCAGCTATCATATGTTGCCAAAATAGGCACTAAATAGTAGTATTTTTATCGCTAATTCAATTGCTGAAGGTTTGGCTATAAGTTTATTAGCCACAAATCTCAAGACAAGTGACAATGAATATACAAAATAGATTGCAGACTTACAAATTGTTATTGGCAATAGGAGTGCTCATTTATTTTTACTTTTTCTATTATATCGGTTGCAAGCAACGCCAGTGATCTAGCGTCGCCGTC
>Ga0214478_100503_pt1 | contig 22776 bp, 18 predicted proteins | sample M1_20Mar14CPVII9_2_FD_178001 | JGI IMG/M metagenome (GOLD analysis project Ga0214478, IMG submission 178001) | Marine eukaryotic communities from Monterey Bay, California, United States - M1_20Mar14CPVII9sort6BwellD7 | ecosystem: Environmental > Aquatic > Marine > Unclassified | place: USA...
TATTGGATTTTCGATGAGCTTGACGTCAATGAACTATTATCTTGTGCTTTAAAGTCCAAATTAGGTAAACTTAAACTAGTATGTACTCCACAGCTTTAGACTCAATTAGGATCTAATAACTAGTATATTGTAGCAAGCCATTACTAATCTAAAACACCCCGGACTCCAACATTCCTCTGCTCATCTTCTTCGTTCTACAAGATGCAAATAGCATACATATTCAAGAAGCATCCAAATCATCTGGGGAGATGAGTAGGGAAAGGTGAAAGGAGTACCCTATGATCGATAATGCAATGCGGCAAGAGTAGATAGTCAGCAGACTAGAGCACTGCACTCGCTCGCGCCTCTAGGATATCTCGCTGGGGGAGGATACCGAGGTACCAAACTACTCTGATGTGTTCTATCATTGCTCTGTTTCGATCTCTATATTCATCTATACATGTATTAGTCTTCTAGATATGTCCATCTTCTAATATACAACCTCAAATCTATGCATACAATAATCACTTTTTAAGCTCACTTTGCAACAGGTCTAACTCTGTCAAGGATTACCACCCAACAGAACCATTTTCTTGTGCTCGTCTCACCAAGTAGGGTACAACTTCATGTACCTCTCCATACGGAAGATACTTAAAAGCACTGTATCCATGATTGCCCAAAGTGAGGGTTAGGTTGTCAGACATACCATACAGCTGAGCGAAGTGAACACATATTGTGAGTTGCTATCATAAACTCCAAGCCTGGATCTTGTTGAACACTTTGGTTGAGTAACAATTCAATCACTTCATCAAACAGTGATGTGTGTGTATCGTTTGCTGTATCATGTATTGGGCTTGGATACTTTAACATGTACCATATATGTACCTCTTACTAACTTGGCTGCAAAGTGAAAGTTATGACGTTCAGCTCGTTTCAAGTCTGTAACTAATCTGTCTGTGGTGTCTTTGAGGTAACATTGATATGTATTGAAGATGACTGGCCGTTCGGTCTTATCTTTTGAATTGTACTTCATTTGTAATTCCAACACGAGATTGTGAATTGCCGGTTGATACTTCAGATGTTCTGGGTCTACCAATAGTTTTGTGCCACATGAGGCAGCTTCATCGGCAAGGGTATGCAATCGTTCACTCATCTTCTTCATGAGCACAACTTCCTCTTCTGATGGTGTAGCCAAAGCTAATGGCCCGATATCCTTGCATTTCAATGTAAAAATATACAATGTATACGGAGTGATTATTTCACTAAATGAGATGTAGTCAATCATACAATTTGAATCAACCAGATGGTCGAGAAACCCGGACATTTGGTATCGTCTACATGAAAGTATTCCTCATAGCAATGTACAAACTCTTCACGGCTAATGAGACCTGTTTTCTTCTTATCAAACTTTGCAAACAAGCGCTTCACTTCCACAATCATGGTAGACATTTGTTCTAGTAACTTTGGATTACCTAAAGCAGTGACCTTTAATGCAGCAAAGCCGTGTGTTGGAGATACATCACGAACGGAATGGATACAAACTTTGAATACATCTACATGCTTATCACATTGACCTTCGGACTTGTAATCATACACTCGTGCAGGTTGATTGAATGGTGGTTGTGTAACTATACCTATTTTGATTATGAAAGAAGAATAGAGAGTTTAGAGGGGTGATTTGCGAGTTGTCATAACATGTGCACATCATATGAACATACCTTCTTCATTCTCATTCTCAAAACTGCTACTCTCCTCATTCTCGGCTGCATAATCTAATATCGGACCAATGTTATTTTGTTGCAACATATTAATAACTGGTTTCATATCAATAGAATCTTCTCCGGCACAAAAGTGTTGAAAGAATGTATGTTTAACTAATCCATTGGTGATTGTATTACCAAGTATCTTAGATGATAGATTGAGTAATGATTCGGCATGTTTAACTAAGAATGGTATTTGACATAGTTTGAATACTGCAATGGCACGTAGTAGTTCGAATGTTGATTTAGATCCATGTGCTGATGCTGAATCTGTAAAATTGATGTCAGGAAGTGTAGTGGTGGCGGTGCTGGTGTGAAGAACAACTGATGGTTGTGATGTTCTGTATTGTTAATAGTTGAAAGTCAATACTGCTTGACTTTGATGTCGATGATGAGATTGTTGCTCGTGATACAGATATCTTGCAATACAACTCGTTCTTGCAATACAACTCGTCGTGAGAAGTATAATATACTAACTGTTCTTGTTTTCTATAGGTCCGTGATATTATTGTTTCCCTGACAAAATTCTTCTTGCTCGTACTGTCTTGATACTCCTACTTTATATATTATATGGACGTAGGTATACCATTTGATGAAAGCGGCGTTCCGTTGACGAGCCCCGTATATTTTATCACCACTTTGCTCACAATTTTCAAAACACCTACATAGACCAAATAGTAGTAGCTTACCACGGTACCCCGTATGACATATGCAATCTCAATAGTGGTAGTTTAGTGGTATAATACGTGATAATATCCGAACTTTTCTTTCGTGGTGGCCCTGATGACGACGGGATAAAACGATACAACGGTTAAGCGTGGAAAACTCAACTGAAATCTTTGCAATGCGGGGAGGTCGTCATAATTTACTACACCTGATACTACTCTACATCACAACTTAACAAATCAAATGGTGACACAGAAAGCAACGCTGACGTTAGGGACACCCCAGAATCCTGGTACAGCCGTAACGGACGTAAATGAAAATAATTATTTAACACTTAATGTAAGTTTATTTTCGTAGTGACAACTTTTAATAAACATATCATATGCACGAAATAACTAATTTATCTATTTCGTTATAATAGTATGCCGATTTGTACCTTGCGGTCAAAGCACGGGGTACGAAAGGGGGTATGGGAAAAGATTGTCCCTATAGAGAATGCTGTAAGAATGTTAGCCAAATGAGGTGCGTTGATAAGTTGCAGGCTGCATTAAAGGAGTGGTTTCGTCTAGAAAAGAGAAGGTTACACTCAGCGGCTGCCCGGAAGAAGAAGAAGGAGGAGGAGAAGAAAAGAAAGGAAGAAGCTGCTGCTGCTTCATCATCAACAACACAACCAACTATTGTCTACAACAGCTACCAAACGAATATCTATACTCAGGGCAGCGGAAGTGTCAATGTGAATGCTTGAAGCGTGTCATATGTAATTGGAAGTTGATAGATGTGATTAAATATATGTGTATGCGGGGAGAGAGAATAGAAAGAGGAGCAAGCTTTTGAAGGCTTGTTGTAACCGGTGTTGCTTTTGTCATACGTCATGACGATGTGTGATATATATAAGAGGCTTATTCTATAATTGATTAATTAAAACTTTGATACAACAATATTTAGCGTTTCTCTGCTGTACTTTAGTAATATAATATTATGGGTTAATTCTAATTCTTCATTGTCTACACTTTCGAGACGTCATGAACAGAGATAAATCTAGCAATCAGAACCACTTATCTTTAGTAATGAATTGTCACGTCGTACATGATCTAAGGATATTTATCTACTAGATATTCATCAAGTTCATTATGAATGAGGAGGAAAGACACAGTATGTAGTCAACTGGTTCTTGCAACTGGCACTGTCTAGAACTGGTGTCATTATATGGTTCATCTAATCATTACAGGCTTGCATAATTGACAGCATTTTAAACATTTCCCTTTGTATACTAAATCAATTCCAACAGCATACAACCCCTCTGCAAATACCAAGTAATCGTAACGCTTCGAGAATCATTCAGCAGATTCATTCAGCACAACGTTCCAACATCACATAATTCTTTGGTCCTTGGAATGCAAGTGACTCCACTCTTTCTCACTTCCTCATCTCCAAGATACCTCCAGCCATAATCAGTTGCTGTTCTTTTCAACAATGGAAATAGCGTATTGAATGAATCTATAATTATTATAATAGTACCCACAGGTGCATTCTTGAATATGTCTTGCATGATACCGCCAATATGCGGTTGATCGTGACCATCATCTTCAACAATGAAGGATGTGTTTTCATGTAAACAGAACTGGATGCATATGACGTCCGCTCTAATGCTTGAGCAAGATCTGTATTGTTGATATCATCTAGACCCAATCGTAAATCACCATGATGCATTGCCATCGTCCTCGTATCATGGTCTCTCCTTGTGTTGTCTACTCGGTTGTTGGTATCGACATCTAAACATTCGTCCAGACATTCATTCAAGGTCATCATAACAGGATCCCAACTTTCATTGAATAGATCAAATACTTGAGTTCTTACACATCTTCTTTTCATCAGTTTGTGATAAGGTTGTATATCATGTAGAAACTTGGCGACTAGACACAGGGAAACATGATCGTAGCCAGGTCCTCCCCCAATTGAAATGATATTCACCTGCTGCTCATCCTCATCATCATTTACATCAGATGTTGGTACTGGCAACAGTAACGAACGTAATTTACTAGCAAATTCATCATCGTTAAACAATAGATGATGTAACTGTCTACATCTTGCATGTAACTTTTCAACAGTATAAACTTTCAAACATATATCAGTATTGGAAGAAAAGTCTCCTGGACGTCCGAGTTCGACAGCTGTAGTTAGTTCGTCCTGCCATTGAGACTCTTTTACATCTGCTGGTGATACATCTAATCTCTTCATTAATGATTGATGTATCTTATTCATTAATCGAGTGAATTCATACCTATGTGCCTTTTGAATGTTGTTGCATCTTGCCTTGTGCATATCATACCATCGTTGTGTGCGATTGTTTTTGTCTGCCGATTCAAGTTTTGAAGCCGAGTCGGCTTGTAGTATTGCAATTGGATCTCTTGTTTGCATAATACTGCCTTTGTCATCTTCCAATTGACAAGAAGCAGAAGCAGCAACTTCTTTCATCCATTCGACAACTCTATGATAGCTTTTTAATCCATAATCTAATTGCAATGAGCATTGTCTATTGGTAGCTGAAAGTCTTTCACTTGTACGCTGCTTAACAAACTTCTTTCTATTTTGTATATATTGTTGAAATGCGTCTTTACCAGCACTTGATTGTGGATAGATACGGACTGGACATATTGATGTTTCATGGCCACTCGAACCACAATGAAAAGATCATAATATCATATCATTGGTACAGTATCTTGTAACCTCATGTAACGGCTAGTAGCTGCTAGTAAAACTCAAAAGCGATTGTAATACGCTGTTTTGAGCTGCAGATTCGGATGAGATTTACCATATACACCTCATACCTGCAGCTCTATTCACATATCTCGCATACGATACCTATATCGTATCTCGGATACGATAGGTACTAGGATACCACAAATTATCTTTCATAGCAACTAAACGATTTTATGAATATCAACGCGCCATAATGGAAGATGTTATGCTTGGAATAATATTAATCGACCATCTAGAGTGGTGAATAGGTAGTTATGGTCATTCGGGCAAACAGCCCTCAAACATTTGATTGGTGGTGGCCGATGACTAAAAAAATGATGAAAAAGTTGCAAATTTCGTGTGTGCGTACCATACAGCATACCACAGCGTACGCTTAAATTAAGCGATTCTAAAATAAACGGATACTAATGATGTTATTCGGAAATAAATGACAATAATCGGATAGCTCACGCCTATTTTGGCAAACGTATGTACGCTTACGACGATAATAATAGTATTTGCACGGCTTACGCCCATTTTGGCAAACGACGGACAGACTTTTAAATCGCGATTTGTTAGCAAGCATATGCTGTGATACATACCCTGTCATTCTTTCTGCGCCTAACCTCCCGAATCTCTACCTACTAGACTTGAGTGGTAGTATAATGAGGAGTTTATAGGGTTTATTATCAGTTAACAAATCATTTAATTGCAAAATGGGCCGTCGACGAAACACAAAAAGTAGCGGAGGTAGTGGAGGTAGTAAAAGAAATAACAAGTCTTCTACTCCTAACCACAAAATTTCTAACGCCAATACCAACACTTCTCTTGGAGATGATGATGATACATTTGCATTAGACCTACTAGATATGGATATAGGATCACCATTGGAATATGATATTGGTACACGTGTACAGCTCAACTTAAAGGGTAATGAGTACACGGGTACAGTTGCGGCACAGTGGGCAGGAAAGAAGGATTGGCCAAAGGATTGCAAGGCACCATATTTGGTATTAGTTGATGATGGTATGGCTATATATTGTCGTCGTACTGACAAAGACTTTATTAAACAAAGTGACGTGCCCCCGATGGAGGTTATTCACAGTGAGTAATATGTGTTATCAAAAGTGTGCATATGATGTGCACAAAATGTTCTTCATTATATCTCATCTTTTTTGTCAAATAATATAGATATTGGTGCAAGAGTTGAATGCAAATTAGAACCAAATGATGATAAATGGTTCGCTGGCACTGTACTTCAACGAGATACCAATTGGTCAAGATCACCTCTTGAAACCCCACCCTATCTCATTCGATTTGACTATGGAGTAAGTGTGTGAATACTGTTCAAATGTGTGTTTGTGTGAGCTTTCATTTCTTATTTATTGTATTTGTGCTTTTTTATCCAAACATTGATTAGAGGGAGCGTCATTTCTATGGACCACAAGATCGTATCAGGGTATCCAACAAGAGAGCAAAGGCAGATAATTTTACTTTAAGATTCGCTCCTGGGGATCGAGTCGAATGTGCCATTGAAGGAGGTTGGGTTCCCGGATATGTCATGGCAACTTGGTATAGAGAAACAGATTTTGAAGAAGGATATTCTGTTCCTTACCAGGTTCGACTTGATAGAGGTGGGTTCTGTCATTTGCATTGTGTGCATGTCTCCTGCTTGAGTGTTCGTATTCTCACCTGCACACATATGATGCCCACAGGTGACTACATTTATGCACCCGTTGACGATGACGATTGCATCCGAAGAACTGCAGCACTACCACTCCCTCTCCGCTTTGGAGTTGGAGACAGAGTAAAAGCTGCAGTAGATTCTGGATGGCAGTCTGGAGTGATTTCGAGAATAAGATATCGAGACAGAGACTTTCATAATGGCAAGAGGACTGTGCCATATCAGATAAAGTTGGATATTGACAACGATATGGTATATGCACCAATCGATAATGATGACTTTGTCATGCGGCATCCTTCTGTTCAGCTTCGGTTCAAAGTTGGTGACAGAGTTGATTTCCTTGAACACACGAAAGAGGCTGAATGGTCAACTGGTACGGTTACAGCAGTGTCAACAATATGCACCGGTCGAACTGTCCCTTACAAGATCCAGCCTGATAATCAGCTTGATGAGATCTTTATCCACACTGACTCAAATGATTGGATTAAGAAGTCTACATCACCTCATATATGCAGAGGAGAACTGAATGGCATGATACATGTAATGTCCAAGACATTAATATTCAACGAAGAATATGAGGCCGCTGAGGAAATGTTACAGGAACGGATTGGAGTGCTTAGATCAAAGATTAAGAGCAAGGAGGATTGGGGCGACTTCGAAGATGATAGCGGACAAGCATCAGATGTCTCTTATTTGAAAGTTGATCTATCTAACTTCCTCGTTCACTTGTCGGAAGTATATCAAGCCCAAGCCAAGTTGGATAAAATGAAAGAAGTTTTAGATGAGGCATTAGACCTTGTCGAGGACTCTACCGATGACAATTTTAAGAAGCATCGCTTGCTGAATGTTGCCTCAAAACTGGCAATTCATGCAGGACTTTCAAGTGACAAGCACTCGGCGTTAGACTATTTAGAAGAATCAATCGTTCTTGCAGAAGAGACGACAGAAAGTCCGCGTTTGTATTGTTTTATCATGTGCATGCAGGTGTTCAGATAAAGGCTCAACGTTTGACTGCTTTATTTGACCTTCTTTTACCTTTGTTAATTGCCCTTGCATATCATATGTACTAACATATATTATGATCTCCTTTCTTTCATCTTCATAAATTGTCATAACGCGCATCTTCCAGATGGGTTGGGATAACTTTCGACTGGGCTTAATGTTAACACAAGCTGGTAAATTGAACATAGCTTGTGATAACAAAGAAAGAGGACTCGATCAAATGGAGGAAGGTATCGACATGCTTGCCCGATTGTACGGTGATGATAACAAACATGTCAAGAGGGCAACTGAAGACTTGAAGGAACTTCGTGGGGACAGTACAACTGAAGAAGAAGAAGATAGTCGAACGAGTGAAGAAGAAGAGTCTGATAGTATGTAAATGTAAAGAATGTATATAGTTTGAAGCATAAGGATTAGTTTAAGTAGCATCTACTCCATCTGCCTTATCCGTTGTTGTGAGCATCGCTTCTTCGCCCATTCGTCAGCCATTCGTGGGGAAACATTCGCTGCATGACAAGGTTTGGAGTGTCGCCATTCTCATCCAATTCCCCATCAAAGTAATATGAACAGTAATCACATGTGATATTCTCTTTTGAACGAGTTTGCTCAAAACTCTTTACTAACTCTGGTGTCAGAAAGTGCTCACTATAATCCTGTACTTTGACGGTTGGAGGACAGACACGTAAGTCAAATACCACGACACAATCATACAATGGGAGTTCCAATCCCTCTATTTGTGTTAGAATACTCTCTGCATTGTCAAGAAACAGTTTCAACTGAATCATATACATATTGGTCTTCAATTCTTTCAACTTTGTAGCAGCTTTTTCATTATTTGCTGGTGGTATTTCTGGATGATATATACCCTGAAACTGACCAGTAGTTGCATCAAAGGATGTCTTGCAGCACGCAAGACTATGTCCATTCGACCAATCATCTCTCTGACAAGTTCTAGAGCAGTATGACATCCAGCCACAACCATTACATAGCTTTACTTCTGTTCTACTAAGTGGTTTATTACAGCGGCAGCAGAACGACCCATTCATTCGAAGAATGCTCCTCATCATCTCTATTAATTCTTTGCATTTGGCATTATTTGTGATGTCGGTGTCCTGTTCCAAACGAGCAAGCACCTCTTTAATATCACACTTCTTGTTTCTGATTGCCTTGGCTGTTTTCTGATGCAATCCAACCCAGTAGATATTGTGTAGGATACTCTTAATGGAAGCGGAGGGTGACGATGCATTATGTCTTTCCTCGTCAAAGGATTCGAGTAATCCAAATCGCTGAATGAAAGTTAAGCACAGCTCAACCAACCCTCCACGCATGGCAAAGGCGACTTTGGTATCATTTGAGTAGAAGAAGTTGTTTCCATTATCGTTGATTCTTTTGAGTATCATATAGTCTAATAATTCTGCAACATTTGCAACCCACATATCGTAACTTGTACCAAACCCCAAATCTATCAATTCAGTGATCACATCTTTGTCAACACAACTCACATTTGCAATCAAACGCCGAAGAGCGGTGGAGGTATCTAATGTCCAGTCCCCAATCTTGACTTGACGTACCAACCTGACCACAAATGAGTTTGTACACTCAGGATCATACTCTCGACTAATAATAGGAGTAGTGCCAATTATCTCCAATCTTTCTCTGCCTTCTTCTGTATCTGTATCAGCTGCTTTAATAATAAACCAATTAATTAATACCTTGCTTAACTCAACAATTTTTGCACGATAATCAGTTGCCAATTCCTTTGCAATATCAGGGCGATACTTCTCATCCCAGAATCCCCACTGTATAATTGATGTAAGTAATCTCTCATACTGTAAAAGTGTATCAATAATCTTCTTGCCCTCGGTTTTGTCTGAATTATCGGCCGAATGAAGTATTATATTGTGAACGAGACAAACAAATGAATGAATTGTGTTCACCCAATGGTTATTGCTCTTGAAGAATTGGCGTTTCATATCATTACACATACATCTAACTAAAGGGCCCATACTCTGAGCTATGTGCAATCTACAACCTTCTTCTTGTACCTCTGCCTTGATAAGAACTCTAACCCACGATGCTGGTGTTATCAGATTACCTCCAACCTCTAACATAACTTTAGTAAATGTGTCATCCTCGCATCTCTTTAAAAACTTCAGTACTGTTGATAGTATACCACTTTGTTCATATGAGATCCCATTAGACTCTTCTAAAGAGTGTTTGGGAGAGGCATCTCCTAATAATATTGTGGTATTGTGATCGCCCTTCCTAACTTTAGCAACAATTTGTGTAATACTATCATTACCATTACCAGCAGCCAGATTCTTTACTGCCTTCCGCTGCTTCCCTCTATCCCTTTTTGTTGGCATATGTTTGATTATTTGTTACACTCTTTTTGATTCAGACGTGATAGTACAATTCTATCTAATTGATGGGTAGATTTAGAATGTTTTAGATATCCACTAACGAGTATTATACGCCGTGAAGACTGGTGATACTTATTATGTACTTCTCTCGCTGTCTCTGCGATAAATGATATTATTATTGTGATGCACCAACAGCAAAAAAAGGTGCTCAGTTTTTATGGTGAGTATATGAATATCTCTGAGTGTCGAGAGTTGATGCACCGTATTGTTTCTAAACTACTACCGACGAAGTTAATGTTAAGAACAGATTTAATACATGATTATACCGGCAGCTACGAACACAATCCAAAGATGGCCTCCCTAGAGCTATGAGAGAGGTAATCTCTCCAACCTGAAGGAAAGTGTGAATAAAATATTTCAGCGATATAACGACTTGATAATTATCTTCGGGCACAGTGGCAGCATTGAAATTATTGCAATAGTGTCTCTTTGTCTCTTATTTGCAATGCCCGTCGAAGGGGGCGTAGTTCATAGTGCAGACGGCTATGTTTAGTGGATAGACGATTACTTATACCACTGTGGCACCATCGTAAAAGCATTCACCTCAATTTCACAATGATAGATTAGTATGACACTTTAAATGAAACAGTGACATCGGCACTAGAATATCACTACATATCAACACATAAAGATTATAACAATATGCCAACTAAGAAAGAGAGGGGAAAGCTACGCAAGGCATCCAAGAAACTGGCAGCCGATAATAATGGTGGTGTAAATGCCATTGAACTGTTGGCTAAAGTTAGAAAAGGTGATAACAAAACAACACTTGCAATACTTGCTGCAAAGGATAGTAGTGTTTTATTTAACAAACAAAGTAGTGCCCTAGTATCAATAGCATTAAAGTTTTTGCGGAGATGTGAAAGTGATACATTTGCTGAGGTAATGTTAGATAATAGCATTAAAGTTTTTGCGGAGATGTGAAAGTGATACATTTGCTGAGGTAATGTTAGATGTTGGGGGTGGTGATTTGATGTGTCCGTCTGTATGGCTTAAAATTCTTTTTAGGGCTATTGAGTTGGAACCGAGGGAGGAATATACTAATTGTAGACGGCAGATTGTCCAAAGTATCGGGCCATTAATTAGGTGTATGTGCAACGATACTACAAGATTATTCTTCAAGAGTAATATGCATTGGAGGGATACAATTAGACCATTTGTGGGCTTCATTCATAATATGATACACATTTTAGTCAATTCAGATGGCTCCGAAGGCTTGGATATACTTGAAATTCTTCTAAATTATAATGAGTTACTGACAACAATCATACAATGGAGTTTCTGGAGAGAAGATAATCGTCCTGACATATCAAATGAGTTAGTAGACGTTGAAGGCAACAAAGAAATACCCCATTGGGGACGAAAGGCTACTTGGAAAGTTATCACAGCAGCATGTAAGTTGGACGCAGAAGATAAAAGGAAACGATTAGATAACATTGCCAACACGCCGATTTTGAATAAAAGTTATGATTCAACCTGTCAAGTTTCTTTTGTGATTGGTTTGGTTCGTATTATGAAGACTGATAGAATGATTGGTGACTTCACTGCTCTTCGAACTCTTATCAAAGAATCAAACTGTGTCGGTAAAGATTTGATCACCGAACTGCTTGATCTTGGCTTGAACTTTACACCTAATTTAGATGATGCCAAAGATATAGCGAGTACCTTCAGCGCTTTGATGCTCCAGGGTATTGGTGACAACCGTATTGCCTTTCTCATTCGTTGTGGGATGTTTGAAATGTGTTTGGCATTCATTGAACGATTTGGGGATGAATCCTGTGAGAAGGAGACTCAACAATTAGTATTTGATTTTATTGAGGTTGCATTAAACGATATTAATAAGTTGGCATTTCATAGGAAAACTTGGAAAGCTATAGATGATAAGGCCAGCACAATCGAGGAGAATCTAGCTGCGGTAGAACAGAAACCAAACATCACAAATAATGTCAAATGCAAGGAGCTGATGGATATGATTAGATGTATCCTCAACATCAATGGCTCATACTGCTGCCGTTGCAACAAGTCACTCGATAGATCGGATATGAAACATTGCAATGGTTGCAATACGATGACATATTGCTCGGAAACATGCCAGAGAGAAGATTGGTTGAATGGTGGTCACAAGCTAACTTGCAATAAACCATACTCATGCGAGATAATAGGAGTTTTTCAGGGTAATGTTTCAGAAACTGAGACAGGAGAGGTAGATACCAAGGAACTCGAAACCAATATTTCAATGATACAATTGAAACTTTTCCTTGACAATGCAGACAATATCCTAAGCCAGGCAAGCGTATTGACCATTCCTCTGTCTGATTGTGTCGTTGGATTTGACTTACGGCAATGCCCTTATGCAGTTGTAGTAATGGCATGTACTGAGTGTTGTGAAACACCTGAGATGGCAACAGCATTCGATAAAAGATCAAGGGAGAACATTACATGCCTCTATCTTACAGGAATATGGAGCATAGGTGAATCGGAAGGACTGCCTCTTGGTATGCAAAGATTTTTTCCTCATGAATGGCTAAAGAAGCAAAGAATCGATGTTCGTGTATTGCCCAAGCTTATAACCTCTCCGTCGTCGAAGTAGAGGAGTTGATAACTGAAGGCCAATCTATATATACTAATCATATGATCATAACATACTTGCTATCTATTTACGTACATGTACACGAGACGATAATTATGTATAGGTATGATACATTATTATTTACATGCCGGACTGCCGAGATAGACATATGTTCAATATAGGCATTCTATCTTTTCTCTCTTATCTCAATATCAACTCCTTCTTCTTAGTATCTAACCACGAGATCCAATCATTCCAATGTTCCTTCCTTGCATATTGAAATGGTAAATGTCCTCTAACATCTTTACTATACATTAATCTATACTCCTTCTCTAACAGTAACTCTACTATACCATACTCAGGAACACTACGCCAACATGCATCATGTAATGGATTCCTGCCATAATCATCTTTAATTCTAGGATTGATTTGTACAATGTTTAATAGGTATGATACTATTGATACTGTTGACCGTCTACATGCTATATGTAATATACTCTCACCAAACTTATTACATGTATCTAATGCTACTTTTCCATATTGATTATAGATAGATTGTAATTCAGATAGGTTACTTGAACGTACAGCTGATACTACGTCATTTGAATAATTCTGTATTTGTATAGATGTTGGTGTTATGAATTCGGATTCATGTATTGGTTTCATTATACGTTTGATTGATTGTGTTGATGATTCTCCTGTGTCGGATATTGTAACTGGTTCGTTTGGATATTGACTTATTATTACTGATCTTATGTATGTGTAGGGACAGGAAGGGTTTGTATTTGTACTTTTGGGTATTGCTGAGTTTATAGTGACTCCAGAGGAAAGTTTCTTTTGCAAATCAAATGTTGCCGCAGTTGCTGCTGTTGACGATGACGGCAATGGGGTGTTCAAATTTGCAGCTTGAGCTAATTGTGCCACAGCCTGTTGCTGAGCAATACCAATGCCAATGTTGTTATGACGAGTCAAGCCAGTAGTAGAACTACCGCTACTACCCGAAAGTGTAATACCAGTAGAACTTGCAATCTTGACAGTACGATGATTCTTATAACTAAACTTTGCATTCGATTTATTATTATGAACATCACTATCAGATTTACTCTTTGGCAAAGAAGATCGTTGTTTAAGATTGATTTGATTTGGTAATGATAATGAAGAGATGCCACCTTCAATAGTGACGCCTTGTTGGGAAGTGAGTTGTCCAGTACGTTTGAGTAAACATACTTGTGCTAATGTATTATCGATCAATGATCTTCGTTGATGAGAAGGGAGGACTGTTACCATACTCTGTGTGAGGGTAGGTGTAGGCCTAGAAGTTGGACTGTTCATGTTGTCCATATCGCCCTCGTTCTTATTCATATCCTTGTTCATATCGCTATCGAGTTTATAAGCTTGTGGTGCGTTGTAATTGATTAGGTTCTCGTTATTCATTTGCTATCTACTGGGATCAATAGTATGTGGTCGATTGCAATTATGATGATGCTAGGTATTCTATTGCTCCTGACATGTTCATTCTTGAGATGATGTGGTTCAACTGCCGATGGCGGCAGATGTAATACATTACCATTGCCATCATTAGTGCAGATGTTAGGTTTTGAACGCCACGCATGCTGTGAACTGTGACTGTGCATTGGCATTGAAGGGGAAGTCAGGTTTATCGCCAAAATGAGGGGGAGGAGGGTAGTGCCATATTGGCAATAAGTTGCAAAGATAGCATATACCACTTCTAATTCTTCTCTGCAACTACTGACCAATTTACCAATGCCATGTATAGTTCAGAGGTACATGATTACTTTTAAGTTAATAGGATACCGTATCTCTCTATATTCTCAATCTCAATCTTGATACTCTAGTCTCTATGTATGTCCTCCATCACTCGTTAAGTCCTTCGTAGCTTGAGAGAGAACCATTGTACATGTATGGTGCTCATTATGTATGAGTAGAAATGAAAATACTTAGCTTTTCACTAATGATAAGGACGGATACCATATCAGTATCCTTTCAATCCTCCTACTTATCTCTCACTCCTCACTAATCTGATGCAAGGGAATGCCACCGTCCATCCTCATACTACCTTTAATTGCTTTATCAATGTAGGTTGCACTTACTTCGATTTTTGGGGTATCTGTTGACCGAAGCCAATAGGATAGCGGAAGGTCGAGCAAATCAAATGCATCACTTTGATCAACACTGACACTTTGAATCACCACACTATTATCGATTGATGAGTCTTCCATTTTTATTCCCTTCTGTATCAATGTACGAAGCGTGAATCTTACAAGCGATTCTGGGCCTAAAACATCTCTGGCAGCAAGTTGTTTCGTCATAGAATCATCTATTATGTCCTTCTGTAGATTTGAGAGATCGGGCCACCAATCGGAGTCGGGAGCAAACTCGGCATCCTTGAATGCATTTGACGCCGCCATTTTCCTTCCGAGTTTTTTGATGTCGGCAGGGAGTTTGGGTTGAATAGGTGCCTCTAATGTTTGTTCCCCAAAGCTATCCCAATCGAAGCCCGCGAACCAACGATGACTTTTGATATTCTGAACACCATTCTGTGTCCTACCCAATCGCTTTGATTGATCATTAACCAATAGATTGGAGATGAGATCTGTCAGTCCACCACTAAAGTGAGAAGGCACTCGAACATACTCAAAGCCTTTGAGAATCTTTCTTGTTCGACGAGCTTGGTTGGGAGCATAGAAGGGAGCTGTACCATTTGTCATCTCAAAAAGAAATACTCCTAAACCCCAATAATCTACTGCCCAATCATGTCCTGTACCTCGAATGATTTCGGGAGCCAGATAGTCTGGCGTACCACAAAATGTGTATGTTTGACCATCATCAATCTCTTTGGCAAGTCCGAAATCGACCAAAACACCATATCCCTTCTTTGTAAGAACAATGTTCTCCGGCTTGAGATCACGGTATGCAATCATACATTCATGCAACTGTTCAAATGCAAGTACAACTGAAGCAGCATAGAAGCGTGTGACATCCTCATTGAAACCGCCTGGCGTGCTTGATTGACGAGCTTGTCTTGCTAAGTACGGCATGAGCTCTCCACCTGAGGTATAACATGAAAGGTGATAGTGAGCAACATAAAACACATACTAGTAGTATCAATACCAACAAAGATATACTCACCTGGAAGAAGATCCAACAGGAAATAGAGATGTTGCTTATCTTGCATTGCACAGTGGATACCCAAGATACAAGGGTGCTCGATTTCTTTCATGATGCGGTATTCATTCAAAACATGTTCTTTCTGATTCTTCTTGGCAATGTAATGCTTTGACAGTGCCTTTAAAGCGAATACCTTCTTTGTCTTCTTGGATTGAACTAATGTTACTTGACCGAAGGCGCCCTTACCGAGGATATTGAAAAAGTCTAGCTCGTCGAATTCACATTCATAACGTCTATCAAGGTACGAGGCTGATGTTTTGATGGTTCGTTTTGACTTACTCTTTCGTGTCGAACGAGAGACAATGGTGCCGTCTAAAGCATCCTTGAATGAGCCTACGATTTCCTCAAAGTCCTTCCTGGTAAGGTAATACAATTGGACAGTACTTGCAGCCCTGTAAGTAAGGGGTGATGGTGCGCCCTTCAGTAATGAAGTTGAGCCAAATGACTTCTTCACTTCTACCACTCCGTCCGACTTCTCATCCCCATTCTTATCATTGGGATACCATTCGACACTTCCAAGTAATGAAGTTGTACCAAATGACTTCTTCACATCTACTACTCCGTCCAGCTTCTCATCCCCATTCTTATCATTGCGATACCGTTCAATACTTCCACATTTAACAATATAGAAGGTATCACCCATTTCACCTTCTCGAATAATAACCTGTCCCTCTTCATATACATCGACTTTCATAGCAATTGTCAAGTCATCTAATTGTGAATCATCGAAAATATCAGTAAACATTCTTCCCGATACTTCACATTGTCGGATAAACGCATTCTTCTCTTGTTGTTGTTCATATCTTAATTGAGAGATAACAGAACGGTACGACATACGTTCAATACTCCATAGCTTACAATCAGATGTAGCAGTGATTGTAGCGGCACTATTGTGTAGAGGAAGATAAAGTAAAACTGAGCATATGATATGTCATAGACATAACACACACACACACACACACACACACACACACACACAACAATTGTTGTCATATAGAAGAACTTACCGGGGTGAACCGAAGATAAGTGCTAATTCACCGAATGCACTACCCTTGGAGTATTCTCCTACTTTAACCTCACTTGATTCCTCTTCTCCTTCACCTTTCACAGTAACATGAATATTCAATGATCCACTTTCAACTACATAAAATTCACTACCCTCATCGCCCTGCTTGATAACATGTTCACCCTTTTTAAATGTTTGGGGTTTGAATACATCAATAATTTGTAATATCTCATCCTGACTATCATTCTCGAATAAAACATTCGGTTTGATGGCATTATATATCAATGATCTAATATCATCGGTCTTTTCACAAGAAACCTTTTTAAATGAACTAAAGTCCTGCTTATCATATAAAGCACCCCGTACACCCATATCATCAGTAGAATTGTATCTAAACTTATCATCTTCCTTCTGTTCATCATTAGTATCCTCAATAGTGGCAAGATACTCGGCAGCGAATTTACGTATGTGTTGTATCTCAGTCTTTGCGGCATTTAAATCTGTAACATCCAATGCATCTAATGGTTTATCATCTGTTAGATTTAGGATGAAGTTAACAGGAGTCTTTTCAGATTGAGAGGTATTCTTTTTGTTGCTGTTGTTGCGAGGATTCAATAGCTCGGATATCTTACTTCTCAAACTCTTGCCGCTTGATTTCGTGCCACCTCGACGTTGTTCTAATTCAGATGACGACTCAATATCAAACACTGAAAGACGTGAATATAAAATAGAGGTGGTTGCAATATGTTAGTATACAATATCTTAAAAATAAACGAAACCACATGATAAAAGTACCTGTGCTTGCCGTTGCCTTTCCACCAGCTGCTGCTTGGCGGCCCTTCGTCGATGATTTTGACTCTGATTTCGATGATGATTGTACACTAGAACTTGGCTCATTTCCCCCTTTGTCTGACTTGGATGGTTGTCTAGATTTTGGTCCAGAATCATTCAAATCGTCTTCCTTCTTAGTAGTAGTCTCAACAAACGGAGTATCAAGTGGATTGCACACTAAACATTGTCCCCTGAGAACCTTCCCCTCTATTGTTAATGGCTTTACTCTGTTGAATAATTTCTTCTCAAAGCATTTTTGACCACACGTTGGACATTCACCTTTACGGATCCTCCTCTTGACCAACTCCCGATGCGAGAGAACTTTCCCACCACGGCTAAGGTTTGTTCCGATCATATCCATAGTGGCATTCCCCTTTTGTTCACTACTTTTTCTATCTTCCTCAGTCCGTTCGGTACTATTTGTATCTTCCTTGGAAACCATAGGAGGGCTTGAATTCTCTTCCCCGATTGCAACACTATATGTTATATCATCGGATACAGTTGAATTATCTGAAACGGGGATTGGATAAGGAAGTAAAGCGCTTTTCTCACTATCTCTCAACTCTTGTAGTATCTTATGCCAATCATCAAATTCAAACTTTGATTCAGTAAGGCCACTATCCTTCTCTTTCTGTGCCTTTTCCTTTGCTGCATCTTTACCCATTTTGGTAAACATACCCTCGGAAGAATGAGAAGCAACAGCCACTGTTTCTTTATCCTTCTCCTCCTCCTCAGCCTCTTCTTCTACATCAATCGTCACCTTAATCTGAGGAGGCGGTGGTATGGGTACATTCTCGAGTAATAATGATAATGGTGAATCCAATAACTCAGCAGCATCAGTCAATCCTGTAGTAATAACTTCCTTAATATCTCGATATGCATCAAACTTATTAAGTAGATGAGGATGTATATGTGTTAACTTATCTGCAATGAGTGTTCGTAGTTCAACAACATTTGGATCCCTCACTACTGCCATTTTATTAATAAGTTGTTTATCACTCTTGAGTGAGAATGCCTTGATGGTTAGAACCTTTGACATGATATAATAAGTTATAGAAATGTTACAGTCTAAACCTGATACACAATATTATAGTTTTCTATATATTGCAATTGTTGTATCGTATCCAAGATGGAACTGTATGCCCGAAGCCCGACTAAGTATATAATAAAGAAGCTATCGAAAACCACCCTTATCGCCTGTTACAATACATTAAGGTTGTATAGTAGGGCGATAGATAAGACACATCAGAGAGATAAGATCGATACCTACCTTCAACTTTGTCGTTTTGGCACTGAGGAGTCAGTTTGATCGCTAAAATTGTAGTTTATTCATCTCACTAGTTAGGATTAGTTGTAGAAGGCAAGATGGCAACCTCTTTGGCAATAAGCGGAAAAGGCCATAGTATATAGGTACATAGGTTGCTTTTAACTTAACAGGATATCGTATCTCTCTATATTCTCAATCTCAATGATCTTAATCCAATTCCAAGTTCTCCTCCATACTATTAATCGTCTATCCTTGTATTCGTCCAGTACTAATACTAGTACCTTGATACCTCTGCTACTTCCTCATCACTACCCAAATCAATTCCATTTGGTATCTCATCTAAGAATTGTTCAAGCATATCCCACAAGTAATGACTTCTTCTCCTGACGCAATTTGGCAGTAAGTCGATCATAATATCCTTTACCCTGTCCAACCAATCACACTTGTTGTCTCATTCTCACACCAGATTCTGCATTTTCACTCTTCCTTGATCATTCTTGATTCATCTCACTACTGCTGGTTTCTTTTTGGTGGACTAAGGTCAGGAGTCCACTTACAGACGCTAGCATCATTCTTGCCATCATCTTTATATCCAATAGAGTCTAGGCCATTGGGAAGACGAGGTGTATAAGGAGTTGGAATCCTCTTATTCAGTAGACCCTTCCAATCGAATCCATTGTAGAAACGATGCTGGATAACACCCATTGTTGCCTCGCTCATATAACCAAGACGTCTGGTAGGATCTTTGGTGAGAAGTTCCTTAATGATTGATTGAATCTGAGGACTAAAACCAGATGGAAAGGACGGACGGCCTTGAAGGATCTTGAAGATTCTTTGCAGTGTACCTGTGGGGTCATATGATTCAAACGGTGCCTTTCCGGAGTGGAGCTCGTACTATTAGATACGAAAGAACAGTAAAGGCATAAGATATGATCAAGTAAGCAAAGAACGAAGACACCACCCATCTCGACATATGCGCTTACCAATAAAACACCCAAACTCCAGTAATCTACCGCCCAATTATATCCAATACCTCTGATCAATTCAGGGGCCATGTATTCAGGAGTACCACAGAACGTGTAGGTTGAACCATCGTCTAATTGCTTTGCCAAACCCAAATCAACAATCACACAGTATCCATTGGCATCCAAGAACATATTCTCGGGCTTTAAATCTCTATATGCTACACGATTTCTGTGGAATTCAGTGAATGCTAAGACGACGGAGGCAGAGTAGAACCTTACCCAATCCTCTGGGAGCTTTCCTTTCCGTTCTAACAGCGTCATCACCCCGCCACCAGGAAGAAGATCGAGAAGAAAGTAAATATATCTCTTATCTTGCATGGCACAATGCAACATTAGTACATTGGGATGATTCAATTTGTACATGAGCCTAAGCTCTGCCATGATGTAAGTTTTCTGACCATTGTCAAGAATGAACTGCTTGTTCTGTGCCTTGAGGGCATAATATTTCCCACTTTCCTTATCCTTGGCAAGTTTCACTTTACCAAATCTTCCTTCTCCGAGGACATTCTTTACTTCCAAGTCATCCAGTTTTAATACCACCCTACTCTTCTTCACATTAGTACTGAATGTCACAGCCTTCTTGGAATCCTTGCCATCTAATATATCTTGAAGGTTGCCAAGCATTCGAGTAAATTCTGACCGTGTCATCACATAACATACAACCTTTTCAGTAGATGCCTCAGCAGTCAAATATCGATCATCATCCGACAATAATGCCTTCTCTCCGAAGTACTTTCCCTTGCCGATGGTACCGATTGGACCCAAGCCCTTCTTACAAAGATCCACTTCACCGCTTTGGATGATATAAAAAGTATTCCCTGCTTCGCCCTCACGAACTATTGTCTCTCCTTTATGAAAGTATTCTTGTTTCAGTAACTGTGCCATAGTATCTAACTGATCTTTGGATAATACTTCACCAAATGTCTTCTTACCAACCTTGACATTGGATAAGAACTTAACCTTCTCCACAAGCAATCGTTTACGATGTTGAGCAACCACGCCACGGTACCAACTACGTCTAATACGCCATAACTTACATTCCTCACTTGTGACTGCAATAGTTGCAGCACAAGGAGATCCATAATATAATAGTGCCAATTCACCAAATGCCATCCCTCCATGAAAACTACCAAGTAAATAATTTACTTCATTAACACTCTTATCGGTTGATGTTTCATCTTCTTCATCATCAATTGCCACACGAACTGTAATACTTAAATCACCACTCTCTACTACATAAAAGTAATCATCTTTCTCATCCTGTTGTATGACCACATCACTTGCTTTAAATGAACATGGTTCGAATACATCAATAATTTCCATTAATTCATCTTCGGTATTACTTTCAAACAAAACATTTGTTTTAATAGCATCGTAGATTAATGATCGTACATTCTTATCTTTGTTAATGACCTTTTTAACATAATCATTAATATTCTCTTTCTCATGGATGGCCTGACGTCCGTGCTTCTTTTCTCTATTACTAGTTGCAGAGTTGTTAATTGCTCTAGACTTTTTATATATATCCATTAATTTACGGATACGCTTGAGTTCCTTCTTTGCATCGGGTAATGATTGGATGTCATCTCCTGAGAGGGGTTTACTCTTTACAATTGATTGCACTGTGTGTATTATGAGGTGGGGGGTATGATATAAGATAATGATATGAAGATGAGAATCAGTTTGTTCATGGTATTGCAAAACATAGCACATATTATGATACACAAGAGACAAGATAGGACCACTTTAATACTCACTTAGTTTAATCATCTCTTTATCAGGACCTTGTTGCTGTCTCTGTTGAGTATCTGCAGGTTGAGTTGGCGATAGTACAAACTTATATAAAACATAGGAAATGATTGCAAATCCAATTACGCTTACATATAGTAGCATATTATTGGTACCACTTGAGGTTTCGTTGACTATTGCCATGGTAGAATAAGAGAGTATTAGAGGTAGAGCAGTCAACAAACACAATTCCATAACCTCCCCGCCCACGAAATGCTTTGTAGCTGATGAAAGATTATCAGCCTGTTTTTAGAGGTACGAAGGATATGCAAATGATTAGACTTGCATCATGTTTATCTGTTTAGAGTTGCAGTCGACAAGAGTATAGTTACTTACCATGTTTTTTATAAGTCTTCTGATTCAACCGTGAACTTATCATGTTGTTGTTGTTCTTGATCCTCCTTGATGACTCTTTACTAGTATTGTTAATTGTTATTGCAGTCAGGTTTATCGCCAAAATTGTAGATGGGTGAATTATTGCGTACATTTACGAGAGGAATAATAATAGGCAACCTCTTTGGCAATAAGCGACAAAGGCACAGCATATATACCACTTCTAATTCTTCTCTGCAACTACTGACCAATTTACCAATGCCATGTATAGTTCAGAGGTACATGATTACTTTTAAGTTAATAGGATACCGTATCTCTCTATTTCAATCTCAATGATCTGATACTTGTACGTCCTCCATCTCAATTCTCAACCCGTCAAGTCCTACGTGCCTTAAGAGAGAACCATTGTGCGTGGTGCTCAGTATAGAAGTATAGAAGTACTATAAATGAGTTCAGAAGGTTGCTGCCGGCTGTGAAGAAAAGGATACCGTATCAGGTATCTTTTTCAATCCTCT
>Ga0214478_100505_pt1 | contig 22729 bp, 16 predicted proteins | sample M1_20Mar14CPVII9_2_FD_178001 | JGI IMG/M metagenome (GOLD analysis project Ga0214478, IMG submission 178001) | Marine eukaryotic communities from Monterey Bay, California, United States - M1_20Mar14CPVII9sort6BwellD7 | ecosystem: Environmental > Aquatic > Marine > Unclassified | place: USA...
TGAATGGGGGGAGAGACAAAAGCAGGACAAGTAGTTGGGGGTCATACCAAATGAGAAGATCAGTAGCATCAATACGAAATGGTGATGATTTACATTCAATAGCTGAGTCTGTATTCAGTGATATCAGAAGTGAGGGTACCGAGACAAGATTGTCAATCTCCAAGGAAGCGGAGGAATATAGAAGTCATTCAGCATTGCAACGTGCCTTCCCCGAACGATCATTTGCACTGATAGTTACGTTAGTATTTGAATTGCCAACATTATTTTTGATTAGTGGTGGTAGTGATAGATTATGTGGTTTGATTGGACGGAGGAAGTATACAACTTTAATTTCTTTACTGCCATTGATTTCGGCAATAGCAGGCAATGTGGGATTACAGGCGTCAACCTTGACCACACGTGCTATAAGTCATTCACAAGTTCGAATAGATAACTATATGACATGGTTGGGGAAAGAGATTATAGCGGCTTTATATCTTGGGGTAGCAATAGGGACTGTGCTAGCTTCCATGAGCTTTTACATGACATATTCCTTCCCCTTCGCCTTGTCAATCTTTGTTGCTCAGTTCATTGGTATAATTACTGCCGGCTGCACTGGAACTCTGGCACCATTGCTTTTCACATTTATATTCCAACGGGATAGTGGTAAGTCTTTATTCGGTGTCTTATGCTGCCGATGTTCTCCTGATCATTCATACTGATTTTTTGTTCATATCTTATACACATAATTGCAATTCGTAGGCAAATGGGGAGGCCCATTGGAGACGGCAGTGCAGGATGTTGTTGGAAGCTTTGCTATGATTGTCGTGACATATAGAATCATGCTTTTGTTCGGTCCGTTTGAGCTGGATCCCAATGATATGTGCTAGCGCAACTTCAGTAGTACATCATTTGGGGAGAGCAGGGGTAGACCATAACCTTAAAGACACATACATGCATCATATGTACATACTTCACAATTGGTTTTACTTTTTATTCTCATTCATTCTTCAAACAGCACACAGACAAGATTATAGGTAGGTAGCAAGTATAAGACAGGCTCAAATTCATCAATCAATCAATCAAACTTAGAAGCCAAAATCGCCATCATCAAAACCATAATCATCATCATCTCCACCACCCTCATCACTATCACTATCATCACCATCAGCATCCGCCGCGGCAGCTTCCTCATATTCATTCAATTGAACAAAATCAACCTTCCAACGCAAGATACCACCAATACCACCAAACCCTTTAACAAACTGCGTACCCTCACCACTCCTATCAGTAACAAATTCCAAATTACATCCATAATTCTTATAATTATTAGCAATCCATTCAGTCATTGCCTCCTTTTCAATAACTTCTAACTCAACACCACTTTCTGGATCATGGAAGAAACTTTCATTCTTTTCCTGTTCGGGGTTTAAATAGACGACGAGTTCCTTAGACGTGGACGTGTTACGTAAGACATAACGATTCATTTCAAGATTTTCCCAAATGATTAAATGTTCAATTGCACCCAAGTCTAATGCCGTTAATGTATCCTCGACCATGAAACAATACTTCCCTGTATCCTGTGAGATTTCATCCATATACTTTTGTAATAATTTCTTCTCCTTCATTAACTTCACTTCACCTAATGTATCTGCTGAGTATTCAATTGCCTGATTGAATCCCTGTAATCCACCATAACTCACGTCTACCATTTTAATAACAATTTTAGATAAACGTAAATCGAACAGATCGGACCGCATCAATTCTGATTTAAAGTCGGCAGAACCTGCCAATATTAATCCCTGGATGTTTGGTTTCTGTCCGTCCGGTACGAAGAGCTGTGTTGCCATTTCGGCAACCTTACGTACATAATTATGTCGCTTCTCAAGACGTAACCGTGCAAAACGTAATGCAGATTGACCACCCCTACCGTGCTTCTTTGGCAAATCCACCGAAAACTTATGTAACACCTCACGAGCACTACCCTGCACAGTCCCATACAAGCTACCATTACCATCCATAACAATGAAACCAAATGCCTCATCATCCATTAGTAATTCATTTAAATCTTCTGTATGGAATTTGTTATCACATAAGTATAACGATGTGTTGATTGGTTTGAATGGTTCAAAATCAATATTCACTTTCTTTTCCTTGCCTTCGTCGGTGATTACTGTACCGCAATACATAACTAATCCATTTTTAGGACATTTGTTATATAATTTTAATCGTTGTTCGGTGGAGGTAATAGCACCCAAAACAGATAGACGATTGACACGTGATTTAATGTTGGAGGCTGTGCCATATTCGTCACGTAACATTTTAGCAATTTGGGATATTTGTGTGCCCGGGGGGATGATTAGTGATATCATGGACGTGCCGTTACCTTTTGCTGCTTGTAGATTCTTAATTAGTTTCTTGACCTTGAAGATCTCGATTTGAGTCTCCTCTTGTTCTTCTTGGGATGGCATGGTTGTGGTATATTGTTATATATGTGCACAAATGTGTTCAATTTGTTGCAATGATATTATTGATGGCCTATTTTTTATAGCTCTGCGCTGGCTTCACTGCTATAAATTTACAGGATATAACTATACTATACTAACGATACGATACTACTTATTTGGGATTGGAGCCGCTTCCTATCGTATGAGAGCAATGACAACACGTACTACTACAGATCATCAAAATTGGTGGAGGCGAGCTAGGGTGGGGCGCCCGGGAGAAAAATAGGATACCCCCAAACGGTATCCTAATCCAACTCTCTTTGATACAATACTTCTTCTCGTCTCAGTGCTGCAATATTATCAGCATTGGACGGCATATCTATCTCCCATCTAAAAGCGCAATAATATATCCAGGTTATTGTATTGATTAGGATCATATCTAGAATGAATACATACTGCTTGGAGTATCTGCTATCGTAACCAACTACACAAATTTGAATTGGAGTTGAGAGTTGCAAGTTGCAATTGGTAATTGGTTTATACACTCCCTCCTCACTCCCTCCCTCTACCATCCGAGCAGTACATATTGTCTTGGGCTATTGATTATTATACATAACTTATATATCGAGTGCATTACTGATACCGCCGCCGCCGCCATGAGAAGATTAAGAAAACCGCCTTATATTTTGGTACTTGTTGTCATTTGCAACTTCATATTATGTTGCAATGCATCAGCAAGAACTACATGGTGTGAAAGAATAGAAGATCTTGATAATACTTTGTGTAGATTTGAAGATTTGAGTGATAGCGTATTGATAGATATCTGTGAGAGGATTGACTTCCACCATAAACCTAACCCTACCCGAGATCAAATCGTTCGAATTGCAAGAACTTTTTGCTTTCCATTTAAGGAAGCTCAAGATAATATCCATGATGAGATGCTCAGACTAGGTATGCAGACAGTGCTTTTGAATGAGTTGATAGTTGCTCAAGCATATGTTCCGTCTATAAAGTGCAATAAAGCTGAGGATATCAAGCTTCCAATATGTACGTATGAAGATTTAAAGGACGAAGTATTGATTGATATATGCAAGAAGATTGGATATCAACATAAACCTAACCCTACACGGGAACAATTAGTTCTAACTGCACCAATGTGTCGTGTCTGGACAAAAAGCTTGGATAAATCTGATGATGTAGCTATAACAAAATTTCTGATAGCAGATATTGTTGATGAATTTTTTGAGGGTCATGAACAACTTCAGCTTTTATACAAAAGTCATATAGATATGTTGAAAGATGCTTCATATATTGCTATGTCTAGAAATGATAGGGTTAATTACATATTATCAAAACATAATGTCAATGGGGAAGAGAAATCTATGCGGACATTGCTTCGTGAGAAACTAGAAGAGGAGGATTTGCATCTTACCCTTGGTATAGATACAAAGGTAAAGGAGCAATGGATAGAACGTTACGTACCATCACGCAGAGAGATTGCTAAGCTACCTGATTGGTATTCATACAAACCCGTCATCAAAGGAGAAGCAATAAAGATTAAGATATTCCGAAAAGATGGAGATGCTGTTACCTCTCAATGGTCAAAAGAAAGTCAAACATGGTCCAACCCTAGACCAATTACCTTATTATCCGAATCAAATTATAATAATAAGTTATTTGTAGACTTGATGAGAAAGTCGATGCAATATGAGCATGTCGTGTTATTTCAAGGTAATTCCGATGGAGGGGAGTACGGAAGACTATTGACTAAACAAACCTTGGTCATTGGATTTAATCACGGAGATGACCAACTTGATACGGCTATTAGAGTGCTTGATGAATACAAATTGCGTGATGATAATTTGAGTAAGAGAGAGTTGATAATGGAGTATGAGCGTAATAATGAGTTGAGTAAGGAAGAGTTGATGATATGGTATACAAGTGGTGATGATGAAAGAAAATCAGATATACATCTAATGAGTGTTACTGAATTTCTTCGAAAATATGTATCAGATATTCCTAAACAAAGAGTGGACGAAAAGTTTAGGGTTACTTTTGTCTTGGTATGTATATTGCTAAGCATGTATGTGGTGTACTCGTTGCTGGTACCAAAACGTAAGAAAAGGAAGAAAGCAATGAAGCTTAATCCAAAGAAGATTTCTCTATTATGTCGTCATCAACCAGTGATGAAAAAGACAATATATGTCAAGTCCCTCGCCACAAAGAGGCTTAATCAGGGGAAGAGGCTAAATGGAATTATGACTAGATCAAGAGCTCAAGATATACAAATCGAAAGGAAGACAGGTCAGCCCACAGTCATGTACAAGATCAAGGCCTCCAATGGAGAGGTATATGTACCTGTGCATATAAAAGGGAGTGAAGAAGCTGTAGAGAAGGCAGTTGTATTGATTCAAGAAGCTGTTGGTACAGAGAATGTGGATGAGGAGATTGAACTGCCTCCCACTAATCCCAAGCAATCATCCACTTCTCCTAAGCCGAAGTCAAGCAAGATATCATCATCGGCTCCACTAAGGATACCCAAGAAAAAGAAGTCAACTAGTAGTTCATTTACTTCTACCATATGGTTATCGGTTTGTGCAAGTTGTCAATCCTTGATGACGATGACTGTCAACACATGTAAAACTGCAACAAGTAGTATCAGAAATTTGTTCAATGTTGCACTCGATTGGGCATTCGATGATTTCATGTACTGGGCATTAGCAACTCCAGCGCTAACAGTATTTATACACTTCCTTCCAGGGATTTTCGATCCCAAATGGAAGGATTATGCTCTAGGGCTCGGTTCCTATGCATTCGTTTATATCGTACATCACATGCTTCAGCCCAAACTCATATTGGTATCCGTGTTCATATTGGTAGTAATCCCCGGTTGTATTATCTCATATCACAAAATGCTGCTTAGCTGTTGTTATTACGTACAGCAGAAGGCTGCTCAGTTTGCGAGGCTATATTCAGAACCAAATATCATACCCAACTACACAATTTTTACCTCCAACACGGATCAATCTAAAACAGAAGATGCATACTGGATAATTTTGTTCTTGGTATTTGCCATGTTTGGCTGGATTTGTGCCCTATCATATGAGTATGCCTCATGCCTGAAGACTAAGAAAACTATTTATGTCAAATCTACGAAAGCAAAGGAACTCAAGGTTCAACAACAAAAAAAGATGCAGGAGATCGTAAACAAATCAGATTTAGATCAAGCACTGATCGATTCGACAGCCGTTGTTGATAACTATGTACCTATACACATGTCAGGAAGTAAACGGAGTGTATGGAAGGCAATTGAACTCATAAAAGAAGCTGTTGGCACAGAGCATGTTAGTACAACTTTGCCATCCAATACCGTGTCGATTCAAGAATCATCATCTAAAGATAATGGCTCTGAAGCCCGGCCAAAGAATCAACAGGAGCCAAGTACCGCAGAGTCTTCAGTGCAACCTGAGACAACCAACAATGATGGCAATAATCTGGCTAAAGAAGCATCCACTACCACCAAATCACCTCCTACCACACTGCAGGTGAAAGAAGAAGAGGAAGAGGTACCTTCTGAGATTGGTATTGATTCATGCCAAGGCATGACTCGTGAAACAATCACCGAGGCTTCTATATCAAGTCTCAACGATAGAAGTAATACATCAAAAGCATATTCTAACTTTACAACATTGAATGAGAACGACCCATTGCTCATTTTCTTGCGGTCACAAGCGTCTTGTATCAAGGGTAGCGTGGATGAATTCTATACTTGGCTCGTCAAGTCTGAGGATATAGACTCGATGTTAGCCTTAAAAGAAGCGGTAAACGAGGATGACTATCTCAATGATATGAAGGTTGGTGATGGAGGAGGCTCTGGAATTAAGGGATTCAAGCGTAAGGCATTCCTTCGTGCTATATCAGAATACTTTAATGACGATTCAGATACCAAGTCAACTGCCGAGGAACATCAAAGTTTACCACAGTGTCAAAAGAAGAACCTATCTGAGACGTTGGATCCGCCCGAGGAGCTAGTATGTCCAATTAGTCTTAATCTCATGACTGAAGACCCAGTCGTTGCTTCGGATGGCATCACGTATGAACGTGCATCTATCGAAGACTGGTTTGAGAAGAGTAAGGCAAAGATTAGTGAAGCCGAGAAGAATCTTAAACACAATCCTCATTCCGAGGTCGATCAGAGGATTGTTGAAAATGGCATTTGCTCACCAGTATACGGCAGCAAGTTGGAGAATTCAGCTTTGGTTCCTAACACAGTCGTTAGGAACATGGCCCGTTCATTTAAAGTGACAACAAAATAAGGTTATAAAGATACTTCTTTGAGGCTTGAGATACCGAGGCAGATGTAATACTTCTGAGGTTGAGTAGGAGTAGATATTATTACATATATTTAAATCAATGTTCATCTTATATCTTTTTACGCTATTGAAGAGCCTTCCTGTGAAACCAAAACAATGTCAGCTCAAAAGTATCCTCACTACTCAACTTAGGTATCCAATTCTCTCTCAAGAATCCCCTCCCCTCTGTACAATACTGACAAACACAAGCGATTTCCATGCAAATGGGCAAAGGTTTTAGTTGATAAGTAAGTACGTATCAGCAGCTATTGCAGGATGATCATTACTACCAGTTCCAACATCCCGAGCATTTGACCAAGTCCAATCTGATTCCGATGCAAAGATCTTATCAAGACCTGCATATCCTCCAGTACTTCCATTAGCCATATGAACCAGTTCAAGTCCTCCTGCTGCAAGGTTGTCTTCAAAGGAGCCATTGTTAGCCCCAGCCGATGCAAAAGGATTGCAGTCCCCAGTGACTAGCGTAGGTCCTGAACCAAGCTCATTCCTCTTATCAAGTAGCATCTTCGCAATGATCGAATGAGTATTTGGATCCGAGGCTTGATTATGTCGATGAGGAAGATGTGTATTGAAGAACAAAAACTCGTTGCCAGTTGAGATGAAACGAAACTTTGCCCATGAGATGGTACGTTGTGCATAGTCCTAAAAGTAAACAAGGCACGGCGGAATAGATTAGACACAAGAAATGTGATCATAAGATAAAGATATTCATATACTGAACTTACATCTCGAGGAATATTGAAGATTCCACTGTTAACCTCTTGAAGAAAAGACGAGTTGTACAAAATCGTATTACCATTGCTACTTGCAGAAGTACCAAGGGGGTGTATCCAGACTTTTTGGCAATGCTTCTTGCATTTTGACATTCTTGCAATCCAACTATATCAGCATTTACAGACTTGATATGGTTTGCAAAGTTGTCGATCCTTCCGTCCCAGTAACCAGTGTATTCAGTGTTATAACTCATCACTTTTACTGAGTCAACTTGAATTGGAGAAGATACTGAAGGAGGGCGAGTGGGTGCTGGAGGGAACGATCCACAATGCTCAGAGTGACATAATCCACAAATGGAAGGATATTCGTCAGCAACTAGCTTGCATGCTTGTGATTCCGTGTATCCATAGTTGTCCATGACCCACAGTATACGATCTCCACAAGTATGGCCATCAGCAAGGGAATTGAATATATGTGAATTGAATAGATTTTAATACATGTATTTGATATATTTAGCCTACAAACTTTGTCTCAAATACAACAGCAAATGATCCTGTGGCATCTCCCATGCCTGCATGCTTAAAGGTACCATCTGTCATTCCAGATGTCTTCTTGTTCATGCATACCACCGATCCATGTCGTAGCATGTGCTTGACTTGTCCATCTCCACACTTCAACCAGAACTCCTTTCCTAGGCACCCCAGCGACATAATCCATCTATGTGTCCCTCTAATACCCTTATCTCTATGCCAATCATGCTTACCACTCCATAGATATTGAACAACCCAACAGTTTGTAATCTCATGTCCGGCCTTGCCAAGTGCTTCAAAGTATGCTCTAAAATCAAAAGTTTTCATTTCAAACAATTTGTTCATTGTATATACATGATCATATCCACTTGTTAGTCTATCACCGGCTGGAAAGTGACGAGCAAACAATCCTCTATAATCGGCAAGGTATTTCAATTCTCTACATACATCATCAGGACTGCCGATTTTACTACGAGGTATCATTCTCAATACAAACTCATAATCACGAAGCATCTTCATATACAACTTCATTCCTCTACCACCTTCAGGTCCATAGAAGAATACTTCTATATTAGGAATATATCGGCTGTTGCCTTTGATTCGTCGTTTCTTTTTCTTTTGCTAATGATGAGATGGTATTGTATAGAGAATATAACCTTGTTAGATTCGTCACCTCTTAATGTAATGAATTATACAAACATTTACTTACCTTCCCATTACTTACGGCGTCGTTGTTTTCTTTATTGTTACTTGATTTAGTCGAGCATCGTGCTAATGTTGTAATCATCGTCGACTGATCATTCGTCGTCATTGGTAGTAAACTATTATCAGAGGACGATCCTGCTGACGATTGTTGACTTAACAATGAATTATTATTATTATCATTCATATTAGAATCGAATGCTGTTGACGATGTACTAGAGGATAGAGTCGAGGAGTCAGTCATGTTGGTTGATAAGTCGATGTTGTTGTTATTATTATTCGTTCTGACGGTGCCTTCTTGTTGGATAATAATGTTATTACTCGTCGGCTGTGACACGGCCGACCATTCCATATCGTTATTAGACGACATTGTGTTGTTTGTACTAATCGTTGGTTGTTCAGTTGATCAATAATGAGGAGGAGGAGCTTAGTCGAGTATCGAGTCGAGGAGTTGTTGCTCGTTCTTTTTTTGTGTGAAAAAAAGATACCGCCTGCAGTGCATGCGGTACAAACAAAACAAAAGGAAGTGCACTTCCTCTATATATCTCTAACTCAATCTTCATAGTATATATGCGATTAGCCGCAGATAAACATTATTATTATCTACTACTATTATCAATAATGTCCAAACTAATACCAGACAAGCGTAATTTGTTAGCAAATTCTTTAGTAGGGTAGACTAGAGACATTTCTGCCCAATACTATTCTTATAAAGTTATAAAGGTATATTTTTTCTCTCAATCCCATACTCCACACTCCCCCTTCATGATATTACAATGAATGATGCTTGGATATTCGATTTGTTTGTCACTTTCCAGCATGAACCAAGATCAATACACATACATTGAGAACTTTTGTCATTACTCTTTGTAGTATACAATTGTTTCCGAACGAATGGCTCATTAAGGACTCCCTTATCATATTCCTCATATAGAACATCTCCTTCCAATAAGACAAGTGTGGTCAATGATGTTGTTGGTTTATCTTCACGGTGATATTGATTGCGTTTTTCCAATACAATAGTACGTCTGTCATGATACTCGCGGGTATCATTCGCCACAACAGTGGCAACCACTTCATCATCATCATCCGCCTCGAGATCTTCAGCATCCGCCTCGAGATCTTCAGCATCCGCCTCGAGATCTGATTCTCCCCAGTACATGATGAACAGCCACACATGCCAGTGGAAGTGGTTGGATATGTTGTGGGTAACTTGGGAGAAGACATTGTAACAGGCCTAAGAGATGGTCGAGTTGAAGGGGTTAGACCGTCACTTCCAAAGAATATACCTGTACAAACATCCCATGAGCAGCCATTACACGTTGTGGTAGTGCTAGTAGTTGTCTCAGGCTCGATTAGGGAAGGAGGAGCTCCGCATGATGCAGAATCACAAAGACATGTATCAGCTGTTGTATATTTAGAAATCGTGTAGGGGTAAGAGCACATGAGCAAGAACATGATCATCAAACCATCTACAAACATTCTTCAACTTACGAAACTCCGATGAAACAATGGCACAAGCTTCACTCTCGTCATAACCTCGACTGACACTCTGCAACCATTTGATACGATCCCCACAAGTATACGTACCATCACTATCCGTAGCTAAAGTATTCCATACATCTTCCGTACAACAATCCACACCACAGTGTGTAGTCTCAAGAGGTGTGGGCGTAGGTGATGTACACTTCGAAGGATCACATACAGGTCCACAAGGACCATCAATGAACTCATCACTAACCTTGGCACATGCATCTATTTCCGAATAGCCCATGGTCTGAAGCCAGATGATACGGTCTCCACAAGTATACGAACCGTCTGAATCTGTGGCATATGAATTCCAAACTTCTTCTGTGCATGATTCACATCCACAATGTTCAGCTAGAGCATTAGTATCCGATTTGCCAACTACCAAAAGAAGGGTTGTGATGAACGAGTTTGTACAAAGATTCATATCGATGTTGATGATTTGATCCAATGCAGATTAATTATGAGATAACCACACATAATCGTAAATATGATCTGATGCAAATAAGTCTGTGCAAATAAGTCAAAACAATATACTCCACACATACACGATCATTTTATCAACTTCCACGGCACTAAGGGCTTGCAAATAATGAATCCATCGAGACAGTATACTCCGTGGACATAGTAATCTTAGGTACGATCACTACCATGTGTAAGAAATAACAATAATTATCATTGTTCCAATGTAATCCAATAAACACACTTTACTACCGGGGTCACACGACCCTCCCAATAATAGCACCTAGCATTACTTTGAACTGCTGCTGTTATAGTAATCGATGCATTGCATTATTCTGCCATTGTTTGTAAAGTATAATAATACATCATATTGTAACTCACAAAAATTTTGTCACAAGATGTGTTCAATAATTTTGAATGCCCCTATTTTTTATAGCTCTGCGCCGACTTTAATGCTATAACTTTATAACAGGGGTATTATAATATACTAAAGATACGATAGTAAAAGAGAGATTAGAGCCGCTCTTTGCAATAGCAATAGGATAATTAAATATGGTATGTTGTTTGGAGGAAGGGATAAGGGAGTACATTAAGGGGTATCCTTAGCTATTAGCTAATCAGTACGTACTTAAGATTTGGCCTCTCCGGTCTCCGTCCTCCGTGTTGATTAATGTTGTTGTAAAAGGTTGGTAGTGGCATGATATCTTGCGCTATGATATTCATATTGATTAATAGACGACTTATGTAGTGCCTGAAACCGCCGCCGATTGATACCGCCGCCATGAGACTAATAAGGAAACAATCTCATATCGTTTTGGCCCTTATTGTAATGTGCCACAACAATTTTATATGTTGCAATGCTTCAAAATCCCTTCTATCCAGTATATCCTCATACTTTAATACCAATCAGAACGACAGCAGTAATAATATAAAAATCAATTATAGCAGCATAACATCAGATGATGAACTACTTCAACTATTGTTTCATGATTATCATAATATTAACGGCTCTGTACTTGCTCGGATTAGTATTTTACTATCAAAGCATGGTATTAAGGATCTTAAGAAAAGAGCAACTATGCGACGATTACTATTGGAGAAACTTGGAAAAGATGAATCAAAGTTGATGAAAGAAGAGACTGATGCTATCAGAGATGCTGCTTTCAGAGATGCTGCTAAAAAACACCTGCCTACTCGTGAAGAAATTGCCAAGCTACCCAAATGGAAAGAAAGAGAGAACGTTGTTGGTTCAGAGCATGGATATGTGCGGCATTTTCAAGATCATGAAGGGAAATTGTTGATTGCAAAATGGGATGCCACAAGTGAATCATGGAACTCAGACATAAAAAAAATATTACAAGATAATTTTCAAGGTGTATTCGGAAAGAGTGAACGGGGGCAATCATCTCCCGTTGATACAATATTGGAACAAACGACAAGTAATGGGCCAACACTGGAAGAGATTGTCAAGCTACCCAAATGGAGTTCGAACAATCAATTTACGGGGATAGAAGGGCAGATAAAGATATTCCAGATGGATGGGCAGCCTGTTATCTCTAGTTGGAATGTTGAAAATGAGACATGGTCAAAGTTTGAAGAGATCACTAAATCGCATTACAACAATGGTTACAAGGGATTTAAGATGGATGACTTGATAAGAAAATCGATTCAGTATGATCATGCCTTGGCTATTGGAATCGGTCATTCGAAAAGCACGGCGGAAAATCTACTAATTGGGTATAATGATGGTGACCACCCACTTGTAACAGCTCAAACTGTTGCCAATGAGTATAAGCTGGAAAAGAGTCATATGGTAGTACTTGCTGATAGTATACAGCGATATACTGGGGCGAGTCCTCCATTGTCATATATTATTTCTGGTGCTGGGAGTAAGCATATCAACGGGAGGTATAACTTAAATATACGTGAAAATGGAGAGCTATGGTACCGCAAACAGATACCTACAACCGAATATGATCCTGAATGGGACGAGAAGAAACAATTGGTATTGCTCAGGTGTATAATGTCATCTACCTGCTCTGCTCAATCCAATTCAGCATCATCTGGTACAAAGGAATGGTTTATTTCTGAGACTGATATAAATCAGCCTTGTACGGAGAATGATGTTGACTACTACAATAACCTTTCCCAGGGAAAGCTTCCACAAACTTCTGCCTGGACTATTTGCAAGCACTGTATCGGAAGATACCCTCTGCCTAAGTTTGTGACTGGAGTACCCCTTGATGAACAGTCAAGGATGGAGAAGGGGAGAAATCGACCAACACCTGAAGAGATCTCCAAGCTACCCAAATGGAAAAACAAATACATACAAGTTACAAATAGCCTAGTTGGCTTAGGAAAGAGGCAGGTGAAGTTGTTTCAAAGGGGTGGGAAGGTTGTTAAAGCTGTATGGCGAGCCAGTACTCAAACATGGTCTGAATTTGCAGAAATTACCGAGTTTCATTATAAGAACGGTTTGGATGGATGGGATGTACTTGACTTGATGAGAAAATCAATACAATATGAGCACGCCTTAACATATCGCTCCGAGGAGGAGAACGTAATAATTGGATACAACTATGGTGATGATCCATTCGTTACAGCTCGGCGTGTTATTGATGAATATAAGTTGGATAGTGGTCATATGTTCTTCCACGCGTGGAATAATAAGTATCGTATTGCCGATTTCATTCGAGAAGCTGAAGAAGTTATTAAAACGGGCGTTTCTCAAACAAAAATGAGCCAGCCCAATCCAGAAGCGTTCTGGATTTCTTTGATCTTGGTAATTGCCATCGGCTTTATTTATTTGTATGAGTATGGCAAGGGATCTCCAAAGAAGGCCAGTCCAATCATAAATAAGATGATTCTTGTCAAGTTGTCTGCCACAAATAGGCTAAAAAGAAATCAAGGGAGAAAGCTTAAGGGATTGATAAACAAGTCAGGCGTCGAGGATATACAAATCGGAAAGAAGACAGATCAACTGTCGGTTATGAACAAGATCGAGGCTTCCAGTGGGGTGAGATATGTACCTGTGCATGTAAAAGGGAGTGAAGAAGCTGTACAAAAGGCAGTTGTGTTGATTCAACAAGCAATCGATAAAGAGAATGTAGACGAGGATATCAAGTTGCCTTCCATTGATACCAAACAAGCAGCAACATCTACCAGCAATCAATCCTTGACAACGACTGCAATCAACACATATAAAAAAGCAACAAATTACATCGGAAAAGGTACGGTCATTGCAGTTGCAGTACTATACTCAGTATGGTTGATGATACTATTGCTGCAATATCAGGATTGTTCTACAGACAAATACTGTCAACCGTCGTTTAAGGCAGCGTTTGTTGGGTTAGTGTTAGGGTTCTTGATTTGCAGCGCAGTTGTTTTGGTATTACGGATCATAGCATATGGCCTTTCTTTGATTAATAAATACACGGGAATATCAAAATACGATTTCATCATCGTATTTGGAAGTCTATGCTTTGTTGTCATGTTTGGGATTATATTTGGCGTTAACGGTCACTCTGAGTTTGTGGCTTACATATTCTTTTTGGGTGCGATAATTCTACTATTGTGGATTCTATTCGACCTCTACCAGACAATGAAGATAAAACAGACGTTCTATGTTGAATCTACGAAAGCAAAGGAACTCACGAAGATGAAGGAGATTCGAATCAAATCAAGTATAGATATGCAACTTTATCTAAAAATCCAGCCGGCAGTCGCCGGTGATAGTTACAGAACAATGCACATGTCAGGAAGTAGGCGAAATGTACGGGAAGCAATTGGAATCATACAAGAAGCTGTTGGCAAAGAGAATGTTAGTACTACCAAGCCATCCAGTACCATGTCGCTTCAAGAATCAGCGTCGTCTAAAGTGAATAGCTCTGAAGCTCAACCAATTCAAGAGGAATCAACTCGTGAGACTAACAACAACAAACTAGCTAAAGAAACAGCCTCGTCTATAGGTAATGTACCTGTCTCTGAACCTCAGCCGAATCAAAAAGAGACTACTACAGAGTCTCCAGTACAATGTGAAACAAAAAACTATAATGATAATGGCTTGACTAAAGAAGCAACCACTACCAAATCACCACCTGCCAGGGTAGTGCCGGAAGAAGATGTTCCATCAGAGATCGGGATAGGCTCAACTCAAGGAATGACCCGTGATACAATCACTGAGGCTTCTATGTCAAGTCTTAACGACAGAAGTAACATATCCAAGTCATACTCCAACTTTACATTGAATGAGGACGACCCTCTCCTCATCTTCTTAAGGTCACAAGCGTCTTGTATCAAGGGTAGCGTGGATGAATTCTATACTTGGCTCGTCAAGTCTGAGGATATAGATTCAATGTTGGCCTTAAAGGAGGCCGTGAATGAGGATGACTATCTCAATGATATGAAGGTCGGTGATGGAGGATCTGGAATTAAAGGATTCAAGCGTAAGGCATTCCTCCGTGCTATATCAGAATACTTTAAATCAGATGCCAAGCCTATCGCCGAGGTTCATCACAGCTTGCCTCAGTGTCAAAAGAAGAATCTATCCGATACCGAGGATCCTCCTGAGGAGCTCGTATGTCCAATTAGTCTTAATCTTATGACGAATGATCCAGTAGTTGCGGCCGATGGTATCACATATGAACGTGCATCTATTGAAGATTGGTTTGAGAAGAGCAAGGCAAAGATTAGTGATGCTCAAGAGAATCTTAAAAACAAACCTCACTCCGAGGCTGATCAGAGGGTTGTAGACACGGGCATTTGTTCACCAGTATATGGTAGTAAGTTGGAGAATCTGACATTGGTTTCAATTACTGTCGTCAGGAATATGGCAAGAGCATACAAAGAGAAGAGAGAAGCTGGTTCATAGTGATAGAAGATAGATATTATTATAATATATAAATCAATATTCATCTCTAATTCTTATCTAATTTACTCTGGTAACTACTACTCATCTCATTCGAATTCTCATTATCTACAACAAGTCGTCGGATCAATAGCACCTCCTTATAAGACACGAAAGTGTTTTGACATTGATCCTACTCCTTCTTCCTCTTCAATATCTTTACCAGTCACTGGGGCAAACTTGGGGAATACACGCTTGTACAATGGCAGGCAAACGGTATCATGTTGCTTAATGGGTGCATTAAAAAGACACTTCATAACACCATGATCACCCACACTTTGGATGATGTTACCCTGAAGTCCATGCTTTGTTGTAATACCTGCGGGCATGAACCACTACAGAAAGGAGCGGCGAAAGATATCAGTGAGATTTGAACATTGGTTAAAACACTACATAAGATACCTCAAGTCTTCTTCTTACCTTGACATCCTCGGGATTGTAAAACATATACTTCACAGTAGCATGACGCTTATGTACTCTAGTGGGATATCCCGTCAATATAATCCTCTTCAATACAATCCTATCAGCATCAGCACCCAGCATTGACCCGTGAGCTAAAAACTCACGCTTCTTGAAACTGCCGCTACCAATATCGCCTGTTCTACTACCCTCGTTGGCCTCACGAAACATCAACACAGGACAGGGTGCATACGTGACAGGTCCAAAGACACTAGCCGCAAAGTATGTACCACCTCCACCTTCGGGCATGTACCGCTCGAACTTATGCTTGTCTGAATTTAAATTATGTTGACTAAACACTGGACGTGATTGCCATGTACGCCATCCACATCGGAAGGTCAATACATCCTTGGACTTGATGGGGATTTCAGTATCATGTTCCGACTTGGAGGAATGTGTTAAGCCCATGTGTAGGACTGACACCTTATTCTCGTGAGGTAAAAGTGATACTGCCACAAGGAGTGTCGATGGAGATAGAATGGTATAGGCTGAGAGTGGTACATTCTCAAGTGTAATGGTGACATATGCACCGGGTATGACACATGAGCGTGCCATATCTTCCTCTTCTTCATCATCAGAATCACGCTCTTCATCATCCATCATGGCTGCATCGTCGCCTCCATCACCAAGTCCACCAACAGTTACACCCCATCCTCTCCTCTTGACAACATCTTCTACCTCCTTCACATCTTCCAATACATCACGTTGTGTACTCTTAAAGCTACTAAAGTGATATACGGCACCATAACTTTCAGGTAAATTCTCCTTTGGATCCCAATAACTCTTCCGGAATGATTTCAATGCACGATATCGTGCATATCTATCACGTGCGGATGTTTCCTCTTCATAATCAACCTCGTCGGGGAATTGCAAGTCTGACTTGGCATCCTTCTTACGTTGAGCTAGTAGGATGCGTTTTTCTTCCGCGTTTATACCATCATCGTCATCGTCGTCTCCACCCATGAGGGTATCAGCATCGTTTGTCTTTTTGTTTAATGCAAATGCTAATTCACCACGATCATCGGCATCTTCGTCTTCATTGGGATCTAATGCATCCAACCATGCCGATTGATAGTCAGACCATCCTGCTGGACGTGCCGTGCCTGGTTGGAATTGCACTGACGACGACTTCTTCTTATCCCCTTCTCCGCCCTCATCATTAAGATCAAACTCATCTCCCTCTTCTTCAATATCATCAAAACCAATCAAGTTCTGTTCACCTTCTAATGCGTCTGGACTTGCAAACATTTCTAATGATTCACGTTCTTCCAAGTTTGGTTTTGCCAATATCATTCCCTCCTTGCTGTCACTCTCAGCTGCTGTAACATCCTTCATATCCTTATCAGTACTGCTACTTTTTACCTTGCGTACTTTACGTCCAGCAGCAACAATTGGGGGTAGTAACTCATCATTACCATCTCCATTTGTACTTACATTAACACCAGCCAACTTGACATCCTTAACAGCAAATGTACCCAAATGCGGGACATGTACTAATTGATTAGTATTCCATACAGTATTACCACGTATATAGCCCGTTAAACTTAATTCTTGTGTGGATTCGTTATATTTCACTGGTGGTACATTGACCTTTGACGTGCTGGAAGAAGAAGAGTCATGAATGGTACCGTCTGTAACTAGAAAGGGACGCATTGAATCAGTAACCCAATTAGGACCTGATGCTGATATTGTGCATAACATTCGTACTAATGCCGCTACAGATGTTTGTGACTTGTTCTTCATACTTGTCAATGCGGTAGCAGTACTTGTTGCAATGGCACTATCGTCTTCCATCTTCTCAACTCCACTTGAATCAACAACCGAGGAAGGAATGTCAAGCTCAACAATCTTGGAAATACCCTCACCAAATTCAGTAGCGGCTAATCGACTTACATAGCGCTTTAATTCAGACCGCTTACGTATGGTTGAACGACGGATTGATTTCATTGATCTTCCACCGATACTGGTTGAGGATGGCCCTCCACCTTGTAGGGATGTTACACAATCTACCATTTCATCTTCTTCATCTTCTGAATCATCATCTTGCATATCTTGTACTTCTCCTGCGACTGAGCCAATATCTTTTGGCAATCCTCCAATCACATTATCACCCAAAATCCCTTCCATACCCCCTTCCGCACTGCTATTCTCCTTGTGCACAATAACAGTGACGGGGGTAGGCAAGCCCTGTCCACGAATAGCAACTAATATACGATCACCGCGGTCACTAATAATATGATCTAGATGTGCTGTGGTGTTGTTTGTTTTCACTGACATTCCACCTCCCCCGATACTTTGCATATCACTGCCTCCTACCATGCCACCACCAACTGTAGAGCCACCAACAGTAGACGAACCACCATGTGCAAAGTTAGTAACAACCGAACTACCATCAATAACAAACATAACCAAATCACATATACGACATAAGTCCAATGCACTTTGTATAGCTACATCATCGTCATCATATTTATCATTATATTGTGAATTAAAACTTGATGAATTTGTAAGGAGAGTTAGATGAGGTTGTCCCCCCTTGCTGTGTGTGTTGTATGCTGCTGTTATGCTAGCAGAGTTCAAGGTTGTAGAGTTGGAAAGAGAGTTGTTGCGAGTAGAATTGCTGATAGTTAATACTTTATCAGCATCATTCAATAGCGTACATCTAACCAAATTTTCCAATTGTACTTCATTCTCTGATAATGATATAATACCAATTATACGAGGCGGGACATTACTAATTGCTCGATTTAATGTACCTTCTAAACCAATTAATTTAGGTGATGTAGTTGATCCAGCAGATATTGTGGCACCGCCAGCATGGGAAGTACCAAAGCGACGATTTGACCATATATTCTTTTTTGATATTGATCTACGTTGTTTTGCACTATTGATACGATTTGCTTTTGCTTTAGATATATGATCTCTCCCTCCTTTCAAGCTCCCCCTTCCTCCTCCCCTTTTACCTCCTCCTCCAAGAGAAAGTGAGTTAACTTTACCACCAGAATTACGTGTTATACTACGTTTACTTGCATTACTACGTTTATTACGTTTATTTGTTTGTTTTAATTTACCGGAACGGTGTGAATGATTATTATTCGCTGCGGCTGCTGCCATGATATATTAGATGATAGTTGAATGTTGGAGAGCAATGCAAAGTTGCAAATTGCTAAGAAGAGAAAAATTGATCCGATTGATTGGCTGAGAGTCAAGGTATCTTTTGAGGATACCCACCCCATGCCCGCCGATATATAGAAAGGTCCAAGCCAAATGAGAGGAGGTCGCTTGAGTATTGTAGTTCTAGGATGACGGCCGCGAAAACAGGCCTCCTGTATGTGGCAATCGCTTTTGTTTGTCAGTATTGTAAAGAGGAGAGGAGAGATCGATCTTTCAGAAGGAGAATATTTGAGGATAAACTGAAGCGAGTACTAGCTTGCGGTCGTCTTGCTTTCACAGGGATGCTCTTTCATACACCTAATTATCAAAGATATTAAGATGAATATTGATTTATATATATGTAATATCTACTTCTAAACAACCTCAATAAGCGTAGCGTATAGCATATATATGCCCCGGTATCCTCAATCCTCTTCGAAGTATCTTTAGAACCTCAACTCTCTTCTCGGCCTTACCAGTGTAGCCTAGCCTATTGTCATCTTCTCTTTGTATGCACGTGCCATATTCCTAACACTAGAATTCGGTGTCACTAACAAACTCTCCAACTTACTACCATATACCGGTGAACACACGCCATTGTCTACAACTCTTTGATCAGACTCGGATTGAGGGTTGAGCTTTAAGTTCTCCTCGGCTTCACTAATCTTTGTCTTGCTCTTTTTGAACCAATCTTCAATTGATGATCGCTCGTATGTAATACTATCAGCCGCAAGGACTGGATCATTAGTCATTAGAACAAGGCTAATGGGACACACTAGCTCATCCGGAGGCTCAACAGTCTCGGATAGATTCTTCTTTTGACACTGCGGTAAACGTTGATGAACCTCGGCAGTAGACTTGGTATCAGATTCGTCATTAAAGTATTCGGATATAGCACGGAGGAATGCCTTACGTTTGAACCCTTTAATTCCAGAACCGCCTCCATCGCCAACCTTCATATCATTGAGATAGCCATCCTCATTCACGGCCTCCTTTAAGGCAATCATCGAGTCAATGTCCTCGGACTTGACAAGCCAAGTATAGAACTCATCCACACTACCCTTGATACATGACGCTTGTGACCTCAAGAAGATGAGCAGTGGGTCGTCCTCATTCAATGTAAAGTTGGAGTATGCCTTTGATATGTTACTTCTATCGTTGAGGCTTGACACAGAAGCCTCAGTGATTGTTTCACGAGTCATGCCTTGGCGTGAATCAATACCAATCTCAGAAGGTACTTCTTCTTCTTCTTCTTCTTCTTCTTGCACTGCCGTGGCAGGTGGTGATTCGGTAGTAGATGCTTCTTTAGTGAGATTGTTGACACTATCATTAATTGCCTCGGCTTGTACTAGAGACTCTGGAGTAGTGGACTCCTCTTGAATTGGTTGAGCTTCAGAGCTATAAACTTTAGATGACGCTGATTCTTGAACAACCGACATGGTATTGGATGGCTTAGTAATACTAACATGCTCAGTACCAACAGCTTCTTGAATCAATTCAATTGCCTTCTGTACACTCCGTCTACTTCCTGCGATGTGTATGGGTATGTAATTATCACCAACGGCTGAATGGATCTGTATATTGTCCACGTCTGATTTGTTTACAATCTCCTGATTGCCACCGAGATTCTTTGATTGAGATGACTTGATATAGATGGTCTGCTTAATCTTCTTTGCCTGGTACAGGTCAAATGGCATCCTCAATGTCCTTGCAATAAAACTTAGGGGGCGAAGTCGTCTCCATAGTAGAATTATGACACCCAGAACTAGTACTAATAGTAGCTTGGCCACGAACTTGGCCTGGCCCTTGAAATCAAATAACACCCTGAACAAGAATACAAAGCATAGTCCTCCAAATACAAATATCTCCGCTTCTGTTAACTGCATGTATTTTGCAACAGGCCAAAAACACAGTAAGACAGGGAAAGTTGTCAACAGATTCAATAATGCGACAAAGACTACCTCATATGTCTGGACATTGCAAGATAGATGTGTTTTGTCTGTGTGAAATAGTGCGCATTCAAAATACACCATGCAGAATAATGATGTATATAGAACCACAATAACCGCAATGGATGACCAAGATATTTTGTTTCTGATATGGCTTGTTGCACTTTGATATGCCTTTGTTGTATTCAATCTCAATGTCGATATGAATGATTGACCGCTACAAGAACCACATATAGCACGAGTGACTATACAAAGCAGAAACATCTGGATAAATGTTGCAAAGAACTGGGTCAAGACTACTTTGAGACGGAATAAGATTCCTCTGCCCATATAGCAAGCGTTGCAACTAAGTCGACAGTTATCTTTTGTGATGCCCGATAGTGCTGCAAACGGATCAAGACCGTCTTGGCAATCATCCCTGTAAGCAAAAAACTTACACATTTCGGGATTCCCTATATCAATGCAATCTTTTGGTAGTGTTGGGTAGTATACTATAATATAAATCAATGAAACAAGCACTGACACGAGATATTCATTTGAACCAGTCTTTTCTACAAGGCCATAAAGTGATTGCCACAAAGAAGGTGACTCCTTCTTCTTTTTCTTGGTTATCCTTGTAGGTGCCGACAAAGAAACAGGAGGAGCGGCGGTAGTTGCTTGCTTGCGATTAGTTGGAGGCAGTTCAATTTCCTCATTAAAATTCTCTTTACCAACAGCTTCTTGAATCAACACAGCTGCCTTCTCAATTGCTTCTTCTCTCCCTTTGATGTATAGGGGTACGTATACCTCTCCGTTGGAAGCCTTGATCTTGTACATGGCTGTAGGTTGACCTATCTTCCTTTCAAAATCAATATATTGTACTCCCGATCTAGTCAAAATTCCATTGAGCCTCTTCCCCTGATTGAGCCTCTTTGTAGCTGATGACTTGACATAGACAGTCTTCTTTGTAAATTGACGATTCTCTCCAGTCTTTTCTCCTTTGATCATTAAGATGATCACCACGCCACCAAAATATACCACAGCTGCTAAAATTCCAAGGACAAGATAGTCTTTTCTCTTCATCTCTTGGATATAATCAGAAACTCGAGTCATATAATATGACCGCTTAGGAGGATGAGTAAACCTACCTCCATGTCTTTCAATTTGTTGTATTATACTATCAGCAACACGGTCCAAATCTTTCTCGTCCAACATATATTTATCAATAACACCCTGAGCAACAGCATGTGGATCGTCACCGTAGTTATAACCAATAAGTACCAAGGGTCCGTCATTTACCACTTGAAATACTAGGACATGATCATGTCGTATTTCAGTTCTGAGAAAATCAAGGACATTAATTCCACCCCATCCCTCTAAATCAGACCGATCAAAGTCTGATTCAGTAAATTGTATAGGTTCCGCCCATGTTTGACTTGTAGCACTCCACATTGTCTGCACTACGCTTCCATCTTTTTGCATCATTTTTATTTGGCCTTCATAAAACCCAGGAATTTGTTTGTTTAATTGCCATTTGGGTAACTTGGCA
>Ga0214478_100507_pt1 | contig 22727 bp, 15 predicted proteins | sample M1_20Mar14CPVII9_2_FD_178001 | JGI IMG/M metagenome (GOLD analysis project Ga0214478, IMG submission 178001) | Marine eukaryotic communities from Monterey Bay, California, United States - M1_20Mar14CPVII9sort6BwellD7 | ecosystem: Environmental > Aquatic > Marine > Unclassified | place: USA...
ATTTAACCCCAAAATTAAACCCGCCACTACTCCTTGGCTTTGTCTTTTTCTTTGCATAGAGTCTACTAGTATTAATCTGTGATGGATGTGTCGATGTTGATGGGGATACCACTGATGTTGATGGGGATACCAATGATGTGAATGCTTGAACATATGATATGTTTGCCACCGCTACAACAGCTACTATCAAAAACAGCGGAATAGATGTTATTGACGGTATTTGACGGCTATAGAGAAGCATGGTATTGCAAAGTGGTGGCTAGAGTGTGAGATGAGACTATATTGAAGGAGGAGATTTTTATTCGTTCCATTATTCCACATGTAAGCAGAAGAGAGCTATCTCATTTTTATCGACATGCAATCAACTGGAAGTAGGACAGGTTTGCTTCCTACGGCCCCAAATCGGTTTATAAAAGTGCATCCATTCAACAGCTTTTCATGATCTTTCGATTGGCGGGTATCATTATATCTATTAGTTTATAAGATACCCAAAGTTTGACATAAGATACATTTTAGTACCTCTAGTACCGGTACTACAACTGCGTGCAGCCATACGTCATGTTCTCTCCTTTTGGATATGGTATGGGTTACTATGGTGATTCAGATGACGAGTATTATGATGATGGTTATAATCATAAACCTGTAGATTTCCTCAGACCAGATGGTGATACCGAAACAAAGGATGTGCAGTGGTGTTTAGATAATAATTTCTTTCAAGTTCATGATGGATTAGGAGGTGAATATCCATTATGGTCTGGAAATTGGTATTATAAGAAACACCCAGAAGAAAATCATATGCACCAACAACGTCTAAAAGATACAAAACAAATAAGAGCAAGGAACGAACAGCGATCTCATGTAAGTTATGCAAGATCTGAATATGAAGAAGCAGCAGAGAAAGAAATGGAAGCTGCATTCCGAACCATGTTACAGAATGATCTTACTAGAATGGGTTATCCATCAAACTATTTGAGTGATAAAGGGTCACAGAGATGGTCACAGAGACAGCAGAAGAAACCAACGGAGGCACGGCCAAACCTTGCTTTACATCGCCAGAATGATATAGCAGGAACAGACAAGCAACCTCCTTCAGAGTTCAAGCCTTTCAAATTCGGAAACCACGATAAGAAGAATAGTTTCGGAAGAAGCGACGGGTTTAATTTTGGGGTTAAATCATCAGCAGCTGTAAAAAGTGATAGTACCTCTACATCCCGTCATCAATTTACATTTGATACTGCCTCAACTGGAAATGATAGTGGATTTAGATTCAATCTGGATCATGTAACAAAGAAATCTTCTGCTCCATTTGTATTTGGAGAAGCAAAATCAAAATCAATGTCATCAGAAAAATCTACTGCATTCAGAAGTTTCGGAAATAATGATAAGAATAAGAGGAAGAGTTTGGAAAGTAGTGACGGAAATTCTAGGGTGGTAATAGTCAAATCTACCGATACCGATGAAGGCCAGCGATTCATATCAGAGGTTAATAGCATGTTACAAGGCAAGTGTGTTCAACGCGTTGCGTTTGATTGTGAAGGGGTATGTTTGAGCAGGACTGGCACTATTGAGTTGGTATCTATCTGCTTCCCCAACTTAAATGTATACCTGATTGATTTAAACGGCACGCCTTGCCCAAGAGTTGTCCAAGCGATGGAAAGTCTATTTGAAAGTGTAGATGTGAACAAAATTGTTCATGACTGTAAAATGGACTGCGACGCCCTCTATCATCACCATGACATCATACTTAACAATGTCCACGATACCAGCTGCTTCCATGACATTATCACACACACGGAGAACACGAATCTCAATAATGTCCTTATTTATAATGGCATCCATGTAAATACTGAGCGAGATACGTCGGTATACAAAAAGAACCCCAAGTTCTGGTCTGACCGTCCTTTAACCGACAAGATGATATCCTGGGCAACATCTGATGTTGACAAGCTGTTTATATTAGCTGACAGGCAGCTTGGATGCATCTCTGATAGTTCAAAAGCCAAAGCATTAGCAAAATCAATCAAGTATACATGTACTGCTCGTGATATGAAGGTGGTTACAGGTCTCTCGGGGCGCTTCATTGGGAGAGGTGGTGCAAATCTCCGAAGCTTAACTAATAGTACTAATACACATGTCTACCAACATGAAGGTGAATGGACGATTTACTATAACGACAAGTCTGCCTTAGAGGCTGTTCTATGGAGGATGTCGGACCCTTGATCGTGAATGCATTGCGTGGATGGTAGTGGCAAGTACTAATGAGTAGATAACTTAAATCTATCTTTATCTGTACAATGGTATATGTACATCTCTCTATGATTCACTAGCCACTTCTGTATATTGATACGAGACCGGAGATAAAAGCTATAAGCCCGAATATCACAAAAGCGATTGCAACTAGAAAATCGGTTACAGTTTGCTTTTCATCTTGAATATCATCCTCTCCTTCATCCTCTACCATCTCATGGAATACTGACGAGCTAATAGCTCCATAGTTTTGATTACTATCCTCAGAAAAGGTGGCCGTTATTAGTCCAAGTTCGGCAGATGTCTTGGGTTCTATAGACTTTTGTGGTGATTCATTGTCCAATTCATCATCACTTAGTAGCTTGTCTTCCGATCTCCTTTGTTTTTGTTTTGCTATTATATCACGTTTATGTCTAACCTTACCAAGGCGGAGATGAGCATCGCAGGGAGTCTGTATGTCTCTCTTTGCCAATGTAAATGATACCCCTTTCTTTCCCATGTCAGCAAACTTGCACCAAACTGGCATCAACAGTATATACCAAAGAAAGCTTTGTATGTTCCAACGTGTGCTGTCTATATCATCAAAGTCTATATCCCACAGAGTATTAACAAGATCTATAAACTCTTGTCCATGCACCCCGATAAATAGTAGGCCAGGACCAATATATGTCAGAGTAGTTGCAGCGACCGTACCTGATAAAGCAAGCACTATCCCAACATCATCATAATATAATGCAGGTATCAATGCACTCAAATACAACAGTACGGTAACAGTCACTCGTCTATCCAATCGATCTAAGATTTTATGATCATCACCCTCATGGGCCTCTCTTCCTTGAAATAGATTTGTCATTATTACATGTCTACAGACAAAGCTTTCTAAAGGGTAAACAAAGCACATTGTACCGCATAACAATGCTCTGGCAACATTACCAGCTCTGGCGGCCGCAAGTTCTGCAACACTGTTTGCTTCATATGAAAAGTTCTTCAGAATATTGCCTTGGACATTCTCCATGAAGCCGACATAACCATATGTCCCCATTATGAGAGACAAAACTGAACAAAAGAATAATGCAGCCCATGATACACGAGACCACCTCTGTCTTGTTGGATTGTGTAGCGAACCAGCAATGATTAACGAAGAATGCTGACAACTGAATGCAAAACTGATGATACCAAGTCCGATTGCCAATGTTCTTGGTCTAAATGTAGATTGTTTAAGTATACTACCGAAACCTCCTTCATTTTCTATTGACTCTGATGTTGGAGAGTATATTGCAATGATACTAACTAAACCAATGTTGAATAAGACGCTGAGTCTTGATGTTTTGGCTAAGTCTGCCATATCTCTTTGTAGACTCAATGGTAGCATGACACACATACTTGCTACAACCAAACAAATCTTTCCATCATAACCAAGTAATTGTCCAAGTGTATCTTTCACCAGCATTAGATATGACAACATTGGACCCCAGCTCATACAGAACATCATTCCATTGCAAAGAATCCAACCAGCTCTTCCAAAGACTGTTTCGCATAATATCTCGTATGATGCAGAATCGACATGCTTTGCTGTTTCAACTAACAATCTTAATGATTTACTTCCAAGTATACCTGAAAGAAGAATGAGTATCCAGCCTGTTACCAATCCAGTCTCTCTCATTGCAAACGGTATACCTTTCAAGAAAAAGAGATGGTTAGATATGCCCAAAAAGCATACAATGATCACAATAATGACATACCTATAATACCTGCACCAACAATAGCCGTTATTAGGTTTGCAGTACATCCAATCAAAGTTGATTTATGCTCTGGCTCAACATTGATGGATGTCATTGATGTTTCAAGTACATCATTATTATTGCTACTTATACTTACACCACTGTAGGAAGATGAGCGTCGAGGAGCTAGGAAAGGACTTGATATTTCTTTTACTGTAGATGCTACCATATTGGCTTGCTATCCTCCTACCATCAACATCTCATCATCGTCTCACTCCAGAGTAACTCTCATAAAATTTTAGGGTATCCTCACCGGGGGCGGCGCCCAGGGCCCATCTCTCTCACAGTATATCAGTTATCAGTTGTAGGTAAAGGACAACTTTGGTGTAATGTCTCGACGTGATAAACAGGCAGATCTGCGTCGGCGTATGGCCGAGGCAAGGACAAAACTCGTAACGTCTTCACATGCAAATGCAAGTGATTTGGATAATGAAATAGCCACAGATACGTCTATCAAAAAACGCCCTCTTCCGTCAACAGGTGGTATATTGAAGAAATCAAAGTATAGTAATACTCCAGCGGTACCTCCTCCACAAACTGATACATCAAAAGCAGAAGATAATAAATCAGTAAATAACAATGTATTGGGTTCACTAATGGCTGATTATGGTGGCTCTTCTGATGAAGATACCAATACTAATACTAAAACAGCCTTTACTTCTAGTAATACTGATGATCAAAAGCAGAGTAGTGAAGTACCTATACAACCAACTGCAACAAACAATGATATACATCAACAAACGCCCAAAAAGAAGAAGAAGAAAAAGAAGAAGAAAGATAAACCACAAATTGAGGATACTGTTGATGTTGATAGTAAAATAGAGGCAGCAGCACACAAATCAGAAGAAGAAGGAAAGGAGAAACCAACAGAAGTTTCTGATGAAGTATGGGATGAGTTTAATGCCCTGTTAGATGATGATAATGACGATGGCATAGTTGCAAAGGAGAGTATATCTTTGAAGACAGAGGAGATAGACAACTCTGTACCGGGAGAAGAAGAAACATCTACTAATTCAGAAACAAAGAAGAAGAAGGTTAAGAAAAAGAAGTCGAAGAAAAAGAAAGACATTTATGATAATGATGATATGAATACAGTCGAACAGGCTTCATATGAAGCACGCTTGGCAAGATTAATGTTATTAAAGAGTAAGAAGACTCAAAATAAGTTGTCTACCAAAACTGATGAGGATAATGATGAGAAACTATTATCAGCTTCTACTAATGAATTTTACAATGGTGGATTGGCATTTCAACAGAATGACGAAGAGGAAGATAATGATGATGTGGAAAGTAAAGCTGACACTGCAAATCTGAAATTAGACGGAGCGGAAGAAGCTAAAGATGCAGACGATATCAATACAACAACAACATCAAACACTGTGGCATCATCAATATCTGCTCCAAGTGTATCACTAGCGGCTATACTTCGTGGTAGGAGAGATCAAGCACGACAGTTATCTCGAGGAGGAAATGATAAGATTGATACTGCTAATGATGATGAAGAGGAAGATGAAAGTTGGTTTTGATAAGACTTAGTTTAAAATCTAACTATCTCTCATCTTGGGTACTGGTTTATTTGACTACTCTAGAAGCTGATACACTACTATTACATATGTATCAAAATATACTATCCGTGTGTTCGTGGATCAACTGATCGTTTCTGTGAATCTTTTCTCTCTTTCAATGCCTTGTTTAAATCTGGCGGCGGAGAAGACATAGTATCATCTGTAGATTGTGGAAGTGATATGTCACTAAACGACAAGGATGAAGCATCCTTAGTATTACTACCAGCACTATCATTAGTACTATCAGCACCCATATTCTCCAATGATTTACCAAACACAACCAATGGATCTTCACCACCATCAGCTTTTGATTTGTAATGTAAATTATTTAGTTCATCGGCGTTTGCATTTAAATTAGGAAGTATAGTACTTGCTATGGTGATAGATGACGATACAAAAGATCGACGGCTAGTAAATACATTAGACTGTTTATTATCACATTGATGTATATTGATATCATTCTCATAATTCTCAGAGTTGATGTTAATTGCAAATCTTTCAAATTTGCTCAAAGATACTCTTTTGATGATCGGGGTATAACTGACGAATGCCGACGCTGTACCTATGCAACCGCCGCTGATATCGACAGAGAATATAATGTATAATACGAGTAATATAAAGATATCCATCTCCCCCTTGCCGGCCGGCTGCAGCAATGAAATGAAATATGAGACCGGTATCCATTGTTAGACCATTCGTGACTGATAATTTTTGTGCAATATGTATAAACATAAGGATAGGTTGTTAGCATAGAGAGATCATGGCAAGTACACAGCAGCAAGCAGCTGCACCAGTAGGAGGTGCTCAACAACAGGGCGGCGGCGGCGTATCAAATGCCCCGGCGTCTGCGCAACAACAACAAGGTGCACCAACACAAAATACAACCAGCCCTCAAACTCAAACAACATCCGAGGTACCACCCGCAGCAGCATCTCAACAACAGCAACAACAGCAGCAACAACCACGCTTTGAAGACTTAACAATAGACGATGATCTACCCCTCTTACCACGTCTACAACGCTACGTACAATCATCAATAGCACTACAAAGATTAGTACATGTCCGTATGTTAGGTGAGGTCTCACAACAGATTGGACAACAATTAACAGCCACGGAATTAGTACCATTATTACCACCATTGGTAAATGATGGTGAAAGTATTATACGACAACGATTATGTAGTGAGATTAAGATGTTGTGTTTAGTGTTGATGGGTATGACTACTCCTAATTCTAAAGATCAGTCTACTTCTGCTACTACTAACAATAACAACAGTTCATTGCCAAGTATACCAAAACCAAATAAGTCATCAAAATACTATAAAGTAATGACACATCATATCATACCCCACTTGTATACATTAATATCAGACCCAGATAATGAAGTACGACGATCGGCATCGGAAAATATTGTTAAATTAGCATTAAGAGTGGATGTTAGTGATGTTGTTAACTTGATATTGAGTATACCACTTAGATTGGTGAAGGAGGGTCAATTACGTGCTTCTAATCCTAATGGTGAATCAACATCAGCAGATGGAAAGGTCAACAATAATACACAAGTTGATAAATTGGTAAATTCACAAACATCAGCAGAAGACCTACTAATAACAGCATCGAACCTATTAGCTGACCTATCTTCATTCTTACCACCAACACGATTATCACCAGACATTACATCCAAATATTTATCACCAACCATTCTAAGTTTAGCAGAAGATCCAAACTTTCGTGTACGACGTGCTGCCACACAAGCCTTACCACGAATGTTGGGTTCATCAACAATGGATGATGTGAAACGTAAGTTGTTACCCAAGTTTGTTACTTTGAGTGGTGATGAAATGTATAGAGTACGAAAGGCAAGTGGAGAGTGTTTAGTCGATGTTAGTCGAGCATTGAGTGTCTTGCCTTGGCGATTACACTTTAATGATGTTTGGATACATCAACAGCAAGAAGACGGTAATAGCAGTGTTGAAGATTCCAAGAATTATGAATATTACAAACCACGAACAACCCAACAAATCGAAACACTCAATAAATGCATACAAGAATGTCATGAGATACGTCGTCGTGCATTATGTGCCATATCAAAAAAGTTATTAGAAGACACCAACAAGTTTGTTCGATATGGTATGATGCAATTTTTAGGACCATTGATTGCAAGTTTTTATCCGTTGGATAGGGGAAGTATGATTGGTTGTATGGGTGGATTACTTTATGAAAGTGACAATAGTGGTAGCAATAGTGGTAGTGGTGGTGAGAAGAAGAGTGAAGGTAAAAAAAAGTCCAAAATGGGAAAGTTAGGTATTGGCGTTGAAAGTGTTGATATTGCAAAGTGTTCAACGGGATTACAACGCGTGACATTACCATCCCAACGTGCCAAATCATTATCCATTGGTGAATTATGCACCATTGAGAACATATTATCATACAATCATTCATTACATGGATTGGAATTGATATTGCATGGCGAGTCATCATTGAATCATGGTATACTACCGTATGGAGGGGGATGTAATGCCAATAAAGATCCATTTGGTACCATGGGACCACAATTCTTCCCCCATGCAAATGGTATGGTCGGTCGGAGTTCAGCGTTGGATGATGATGATACTGATTCGTTCTTGGTCAAGTCTTATTTGGATAAGTGTAATCCACAAAGTGGAGTGCCTGATGTAATCTCCTCGTCACCGTCGTCGTCGCCAAGAGCACTGTTTTCAAAGTTTATACTCGAATCACGGTCAGATGCCCTGGCTTTGACAAGGATAGTATGGCATCGTACCGGTCGTATACCCACCGATACATCCACATCAACAACGTTGCCATATCCACTACTAATGTCCGGCAAGCCAGACCCAGAAGACTTAAAGTTGATTGCCAGTACACTCTTGATACCATTCATTGCCATGGCATCATGTCAAACTGGTGAAGAGACGACTGATGCTGAGATGAGAGTGTATTGTGCCTACAGTTTACCTGCAGTGATCTTATTGTTTGGTGGAGCTAATTGGGAGAAGGATGGACTAAAACGTTGCTTCTTGGAATTGATTGGTAGGATCAAGCCCGAGAATAATGAGGTGAATGGTGCCGAGAATCCTAGCCCCAACATCATCCCTCCTGGACCACCATTACCAGTGAAGCGATGTTTGGCCTCGAGTGTTCATGCCGTGGCACATATGCTTGGTCCTGATGTCGTCTCCAAGGATCCTGCCTTCTTGTCGGCATTCGAGAAGTCTTTTCTTCGTGATCCTGACGAGGCCATTCGGCTTAACATTCTCAAGAATCTGGCATCCTTTTTGGGAGCTTTGCCACCGGGTGATGGGGCTGGACATCGTAATGCCTACCTACCAATGTTACAGTCTATAATCATGGGCGATGATGTATTGGGCGCTGCCAAGCGTAGGAGTGCGAGTAATCCCGGAGTGTTGAATTGGAGACAAAGAGACGCCGTGGCGAAAGTATTGCCTGATTTGATTGTTTTGTTTGATGCACAGTTGAATCGGCAGTTCATGTGGCCTATATTAAAGGCACTTTTGACTGATTCTGTAAGTGCCGTACGGGAGAATGCAGGCTGGTCGGTACCTGTACTATTACGAAAGTATACAACCAATGGTAACGAAGATGAAATGCTGGCGTGTCTGAGCGAGGTGACTACTTGGCTGCGAGAAACATTCTTGGGTGAAGGGTGTGATAGTAGCAATGGAGAGTCGTCTTCTCGACTGAATAACTCCTTTCGTCAACTTAAGAAGAAGAAGCAAATGGCTTCATCGGAAGGAGCATTCAGTAAACGACAAGGTTATTGCCGTATCTTGGCCGCCGTCTCATTAGCCATGAGAATGGGTGAAGGAGGAGGAGTCAGCTCAGATGACACTCTTGACATCTCAAGTCAATCAAATGGCAAAAACATGCCACATGTTCCTGTCGATCCATATGGTGTAATGTCTCAGTATGAGAGGGATCAATTCCGAGTAATATTGTTGCGTGATTTACTTCCACCGGCATTGGAGATGGCTGTGGATTGTGTGGCAAATGTCAGACTGACATTGACAAAGTGTCTCAAGGTGCTGCCACTAGATGTACGACAAGAAGGTCGTGTGGAAGATGTATTGAGTACATTGGAGGAAGAATTAATGACCTGGGATGTTGGTGCAGGTGATATGCCTTTGGCTGACTCTGGACTGGTCTCGGGGACCCAATCCACAGGAATTGTTGGCGGTGCCGCGTCATCCTCAGATCCACCAGCGGTGACCATGACAAGCACAATGTCTAGCTGCTAGTTGTTATAGTTTGTTAAACATAAAGTTGTTGCGTTGCTGATCAGACATATTCTAATTCATTTATCTCTAACATTTATGAGAAACAAGAGACAAACTTGTTTCGATTCTGATCCTTGCAAATTGCACAAGACACTACTTTTCAAATTTTGACATTGGTCAAGATAGACAAGATCCAATCATATCTATCCTTAATAGCCGGGCGAATCGCTCTCTTGGGCGGTTGTGCCAGAAAGGAAGCTCATCTCTTCATCATGTTCAAACTCACTAAACGAATAAGTGGCCAAGCTATCATTCTTGTCACGCTTCTGTGATCCTAAGCTCTCATTTTGTTTGTCACGCTTCTGACGCCGACGCTTCCTCATACTACCTTCAGACGAACTTGATCCTGATGCTTGAGAATTGGTAGGAGAACCAATAGTACTAACACCAATACTATCGAATGAGGACTTCTTCTTGTTTTCCTTGCAAGATGATCTACTCGGCTTGGGTTTAGTTGAGAAGCTTGTGTTCTCATCAAAGTTGATGCTTCCCTTTGTCGAGAGGGAAGAATCCCGACGCTTGTTGGCACTCTTGATTTTGATATTAGGTGACATTTGTTTACGTGGAGATAGAATAGCACCGTTGTTTTTCTTGCTTGTACTAACTGGTGATGCCGTGATGTCATCCAAATCCTCCTTGTTCTGCTGTGATTGAAAATGCTGTGATTGACTCTCTTCCTCCTCTTCTTCCATTGAAACATTTCGAGACATATTGAGGTCCACCTTGTTTGACTGTGGCTGCTCACTATCCTCCTCTTCTTCTTCCATTGAAATGTTTCGAGACATATTAAGGAGATTATTGTTGTTGGTAGGTGCACCTACAGCTGTTGACGATGACGAAGAGGAAACGCTGGTACTATCTTCCTGATTTGACCTCGCCTCATCATCAAGATCTTGCTTATTTGATAACTTTGCAAGTTCAGGCTCCAGCACCGAAGCAATCTTAGAAACAAGTGAAGTCTTCTCATCAGAGATAGCAGCGATTTGAGAATTAGCCGTAGCAAGTTTCTGCTTTAATCCTTCAATCTCCAACTGTAACTGAGCAATTGTGCCTCCGTCCTCATTGTCCATGTTGGTATTGTTGTTCATCATCATTGCCCTGTCCTTCTCGGCACGATATTTCTCCCTCTCAGCTGCAATCGTTTCGATTTTGGCATTCGCCGCCTCGAGTTGTAGCACTAGTGCATCCTTCTCGGCTGTCAAACGATCATTTGTACTATCGCTACTAGACTTGAGATCCTTCATACGCTCCTTGGTGGCATCATGTTCATTTCTCATATTGTCCATCTCAGTCCTTAGATGTTGTAAATCATGTGACTTGGCGGTAGCATTCATCTGAGCGGAGGTCAACTCCCCCGATAATGTCTCTAACCTCTCCTCTAATCGATCACGTTCTTCTGAAACTGTTTGATGCATAATACCAAGATCATCCAATGCAGCGTCCTTCTCTTGTAAAAGGTTTGAGGCATCATCATAATTCTCTTGTAATTCAGTGAGTTGTTCAGTCAACTCTGTGTTCACATTAATTGATTCCTCAAACTTGAGCTTATATTCCTCCACCAAAGATGTATTCTTATCCTGAGGCACGTCCTCTTCCTCCTCATCATCATTCATCTTCTGACCGGCAGCTGCACCATCATTATCAACTTCTTCCTCGTCGTTCTTCTGACCAGCTAACGCATCACCATTCCCCTCCTCAATAGTAACATCTGGTGACATGGCCTCCGCAGTCTCTTCAGCAAACCCTGCTAATACTTGAGCCACTTCTTCTTCCTCTTCTTCCCCACCACTACGATTTACCCTCCTACTACTTCTTGTATTATGCGTAGTATTACGCCTACTACTACTTCCCCTAGTCCCCCGTTTCTTCTTCTTGTGCTGAGTAGCACTACCCGGCATCATTCTTGGAGTTCTCATACTCTGCCGACTATTACCATTTTTAATAGCACTATCACCAATACTGCGTTCCTTCAGGGTAACAACACCCACACCTGCCTCGTAATAACATCCCAATCCACAATTATCACATGATTTTGAATCATAAGAACAAACGCTGGAACACTTTGGACAACTGAAGCCATGTCCTGTCTTTAATCCATTGTTGGAGGATGATTTATAACTCTGTGGGTCGAACTTTTGTATTGCCTTGAGCTGTTCAATGTCGGAAGAGAAGAATACACAAATTAGCAAGTGTGATTAATTTGCTATTGATTAAAGCATAATAACAAGCAAAACACTAATCAGTATAATAACTCACGGTACGTCTTGGTCGACCAGTACTAACATCATCCCCACCAGTGTTAGAAGTAACATCCGAATCAAAAGCAAATAATTGAATAGTATCACGTCGTTTATTATTTGATGATGTTGTTTGTTGAACAGTATGTCTACGATTATTCCTCTTTCGTTTTTGTTGTTTCATAGTTTGAGTACTATTGGTAGTTGTTAATGGAGGAGGAGGGGGAGGAGCAACTACTACATCCATTGATTCGATATCGGTATCAGAAGAAGATGAATTAGAATGACGATTGGGAGGTAGTACTATTGACATACCATTCTCAACTAATTCTAAAGACATTGTTGGCATCTTGGTGATGATCTTTGTGATGATATGGGGGTGTTAAAAAATCGGTGGATATATCAAATCCTGGCCGATGGCCGATACGAAGCACTCGATATTTCAGCACATATCCCTTCCACGCGTAAACCCACTAAAATTCCTGAGTTTAGAATTTAAACCCTAGGATTTTAAAGGAACGATCTAAGGACTATATTGAATGCCTTAAACTACCTCAATGGCCAAATGCTTGCACAGGATTTGAGTTGAGATGCATCTGATGGGACGTACGGGGCCGCTGGGCTTCGAGCGGCGGGGTGGGGATATCGACGTCGGCACCAAATAGTGACTTTGGTCATGGTTTAAGCTAAATTGTAGTACTTTCGTATTATGATGGCTCTTCATGTGGTCGTCTTCATACCTTGCCATATTCACACCGTGTTGTTATAGCTATGTTCATCGGGTATAAGTGGTAGTGGTTATATCAAACATCGATCTTGACGTAGGTGAGTGGGGATACCTGATGCCTTGTTTTTAGTGCAATTTTAACACCTAATTATTATATTGTGCTCATAATAATGCATTACCATCACCCAATCAATGTTCCTAGTTCGTATATTGGTTATATATATGCGTAGGATGAGTTGTGGGGTTGTTGTGTTGGGTGTTATAACTTCGAGAGACAAAATATGTATTAATTTGACCTCTAAATTGGGTGGTAGACACGTAAATTACAGATTGGGATTGGATAAGTGGATGATAATAATGATTTGGATGATGAATAGTGCAGTTAATTGGGATATTTGTTGGTATTTGTCGTGGGGGTAGTTGTTAAGGGAAGATTAAGGATATATACGAAGCAACTTGGGTGGTATAATATTTAGGATTTCCGAGAGAGATAGAGAATAGATCGGGTATACGTTTATATCAACAGAAGAGATGCATTTACAAGATCAAAAGCAGAGAGAGAATGCCGTATTGAAAAGCACCCGGTAATCCACACGTCATTATCGTTTCATGTGCAGAAGGAACTAGCTATTCAATGAACAACAATGTATGTGTTATGAGATGGGGAAGTTTGAGGTGACAAACAGAGTAGAGGTGTCTGTAAAGCTAGTACTTGAGGTGGCGGAGACATAATGAATTGCTTTGATTTATTGTGGGATAAGGATAATATGTGGGGACGTGTTTGTGTGGAGTAGAGAGAAGAGAGATGCATAGACCGCTGGAGAAAACGAGAGGTTATGATATTTTTTTACTAGTCGTTGGTACACATCACCTTACACTCACCGCCACGGCCCAACAACGCCCCCAAGGTCAAATATAGTGTATATTGCCTATATATCCAATGACATATCTTAAATATCTTAAAGAACGCTTAGCAATAGAAGTATTATGTGTCGAATTATCTTTATTATTAGTTTATAAACAAATGAGATCTATACTGATTGTGCTCTCCCTGCTACCTCGTAACTGCCAATTAGATTAGCACCTCTGACGACATTATTTCTTATTCCAATACTTCGATCAATAAATGGGATATTGTGCGTGTAATATCTTCATAACGTCTCCACTCATTTATACAACATTCTCTATTTTTGCATACATTTCTATCACCTCTTTCGACTAATAACCACAGTGGAACAGGAGACATGGCAACAATCCGTTACCCCCTTCACCAATATATATTTAAGTACCCGTTAAGTGTATTATATTGCCTCTATCCAATGCCTATGCTTATATGCAGTGTGAATTATGTTGATTTTTACTCTTTAATTTAAACCCCACGATACTCGTACTACGACAAGCATCTGAAGCAATCAAACCAACCACTATCGATATTAAACCATTTACTTGATGTATTGGTTGATATTGATGAAGGTTGGACTGATCTGGCACAGCTATTGATGCCAATACATGAGGTCAAAGTGTAGTAATTTTTGATGAAATAGCATAAAATTACCAAGATTGCGGTGAGGAAATCGTCGGCTGTAGCCCCGGAGACACCAAATAAACGGCCATCGGCGTTTACATAGGGATGTTGACTACACTGTAAGAGGATCGGCGTTCCTAGAATGACGTGATATAGGTCTAATAGAGCGGCAGCGACCATCTCTAAACCCCTAATTTTGTACGGGTTTAATTTTTACTTAGGGCGATTTTACTAGGTAAAAATCCGAAGGGATATCACCGGTGGCACCATCCTCCTTCTCCGAAGATCTACTCGGCTTGGGTTTAGTTGAGAAGCTTGTGCTCTCATCAAAGTTGATACTTCCCTTTGTCGAGAGGGAAGAGTCCCGACGCTTGTTGGCACTCTTGATTTTGATATTAGGTGACATTTGTTTACGGGGAGATAGAATAGCACCGTTGTTCTTGCTTGTACTGACGGGTGATGCCGTGATGTCATCCATATCCTCCTTGTTCTGCTGTGATTGAAAATGCTGTGATTGACTCTCTTCCTCCTCTTCTTCCATTGAAACATTTCGAGACATATTGAGGTCCACCTTGTTTGACTGTGGCTGCTCACTATCCTCCTCTTCTTCTTCCATTGAAATGTTTCGAGACATATTAAGGAGATTATTGTTGTTGGTAGGTGCACCTACAGCTGTTGACGATGACGAAGAGGAAACGCTGGTACTATCTTCCTGATTTGACCTCGCCTCATCATCAAGATCTTGCTTATTTGATAACTTTGCAAGTTCAGGCTCCAACACCGAAGCAAGTTTAGTAACGATCGAGGTCTTCTCATTTGAGATAGTAGCGATTTGAGAATTAGCCGTAGCAAGTTTCTGCTTTAATCCTTCAATCTCCAACTGTAACTGAGCAATTGTACCCCCGTCATCATTGTCCATGTTGTTGAATGTATTGGTGTTCATTGCCTTGTCCTTCTCCGCACGATATTTCTCCCTCTCAGCTGTAATTGTTTCGATTTTGGCATTCGCCTCCTCGAGTTGTAGCACTAGTGCATCCTTCTCGGCTGTCAAACGATCATTTGTACTATCACTACTAGACTTGAGTTCTTTCATACGTTCCTTGGTTGCATCATGTTCATTCCTCATATTATCAATCTCATTCCTTAGATTTTGTAAATCATGTGACTTGGCGATAACATTCATCTGAGCGGAGGTCAACTCCCCCGATAATGTCTCTAGCCTCTCTTCCAATCGATCACGTTCTTCTGATACTGTTTGATGCATAATACCAAGATCGTCCAATGCAGCGTCCTTCTCTTGTAAAAGGTTTGAGGTATCATCATAATTCTCCTGTAATGTAGTCATTTGTTCAGTCAATTCCATATTCAAATTGGTTGTTTCCTCAAACTTGAGCTTATATTCTTCCACCAAAGATACATTCTTATCCTGAGGCACGTCCTCTTCCTCCTCATCATTCTTCTTCTTCTGACCGGCAGCTGTTGCACTATTATCAACTTCCTCATCATCGTTCTTCTGACCTGCTGCATCACCACCACTTCCCTCCTCGTCAACAACATCTGGTGACATGGCCTCCGCAGTCTCTTCAGCAAATCCTGCTAATACTTGAGCTACCTCTTCTTCTTCATCATCATCGTCCCCACTACGATTTCCTCTCCTACTACTTCGTGTATTGTGAGTAGTATTACGTCTACTACTTCTTGTATTATGCGTAGTACCCCGTTGCTTCTTCTTGCGTTGAGTAGCACTACCCGGCATCATTCTGGGTGTTCTCATACTCTGCCGACCATTTCCTTTTTTAATAGCACTATCACCAACACTACGTTCCTTCAATGTGACAACACCCACACCAGCCTCATAATAACATCCTAATCCACAATTATCACATGATTTTGAATCGTAAGAACAAACACTAGAACACTTTGGACAACTGAAACCGTGTCCTGTCTTTAATCCATTGTTCGAAGAAGACTTATATGAATTTGGATCAAACTTTTGTATTGCCTTGAGCTGTATGTATATAAGAGGATAATAAACAAGTGAGCAAGCGTGAGTTAGTATTTGGTATTCAATATAACAAGTAATACAAAATACAAAACACAAATAATAACTCACGGTACGTCTTGGTCGACCAGTACTAACATTTTCACCAGTATTAGAAGTAACATCCGAATCAAAAGCAAATAATTGAATAGTATCACGACGTTTATTGTTTGATGTTGATGTTTGAACAGTATGTCTACGATTTCTCTTTCGTTTTTGTTGTTTAATTGTTTGAGTAGAACTAGTAGTTGTTAATGGAGGGGCAACTACAACATCCATTGTTTCGTTATCAGTATCAGTAGAAGAAGAGGATGAATTATTATTATTGGAATGACGATTGGGAGGTAGTACTATTGACATACCATTCTCAACTAATTCTAGTGACATTGTCGGCATGGTTGATTTATTTTGTTGATTGAGTATAGATCGGTGGATATATCAAATCCTGGCCGATATGAAGCACTCAATTATTTCAACACATATTCATCCAATGCTACTTGCTACCACTAATATTAAACAAACTGAAGCACTCTTCGCCTCCTTTTCCCCTTCATTACGATCATCAAACAAAAGTCGATACCGGTAAATTATTTTATTCGTGGATCTCTCGGAATGAGAAGAGTGCTGCATAGGCAGGCAACGGCGATCTCTAGGCCATAGAAGAAGAGGATATATCTACCGATACGGGTATAGTAGTAGCGGCTGCTGTTGTTGATCGTCTGCAAGTTTGGAGTGTCCCGGGACACGAAGTTATCACAAACAACACATATCAACTTACTGCAATATTTTGACACATCACCTACACACAGTTAATATCATGCCCACTGCTACTCGAGTTCTCCTCATAAACGGGGTGAATACTGGAATATCTTATCCTATTATTAACAATGATACCGTTGATAATACAACGCAACCGCAAGGTCAAATGAGTACTGAACCACAACTAGATGATGATTCTACGGAAAAGAGAAGCATCACGTCACCAACAGATGATGATGGCCCGTCTACAAAAAGGCCCAAGAGTAGTGACAAAGAGCAAACTGATATTATACCTACTTGCTTTTTAGTTGCACATCCTCGTGATTCTCAGTATCTATCACCCCGACAGTGCTAGTGCGTGCTTTTTTGATGTGTACATCTTGTGCAAATCTTTTTACAGTATTCTCTAGACATCTCATACTTGCATCTCATTATGAACTCTATATATATAATACACAGCTTCCGTGCTAATTGCATTGAGTATTTCGTGGCATCCAAGGATTTTAAAGCTAAAGGACCGACTGGAACTGTTAAGAAAGGTATGGAAAGATGTATATGAGATAGATGTGTCATTTGATATTATTATTCTAATCAAGTATAACTTTCTCTCCCCCAGGCCGTGTGGGCGTACGATGTATATTTTGCAAAGATTTGCCACTTAGTGAACGGGCTCCACAACATAGCGAGTTTGTATATTCATCGCATACTGATTGGCATATGTGTCTACATTTCGGATACCACCACTAATACTTTTCTTTCCTCTAACTAGGCTCATTTCCAAACAAAATATCATCAATCTATTCCTGTCATACAATGATTGAACTGCGTCACATTAAGGAGTGTAAGCATGTACCTAAGAGTGTTCGGGATGAACTAGAGAAAACTAGTAACAAAAAAGGTACTAAAAATACTGGGGCTGCTAAGCAGTTCTATGAAGCTTCTGCCCGAGATAAAGGGTTGTTTGATATTACTAAGGCCTACACTAGGGGGGTATTTTGGAGTAAGGAGAGAATGGGCAATGTTGTATTCCCCTCTTCTTATTTATCATCTACGGAGAAGGAAAAGAGTAGTAAGAAAAGGGTGAAAGACTCCAAACTAACAAATCCCAAACCAAAAAAAGAGAAGAAGAAGGCAATCGAAAAAGTCTATCCAGTGCCGGCGGGAGGTTACAAGATTCTTGATCCCAACATGTCCCTTGTAACGCCTGATATGGAAAGACAAGCTACACCCTATTTGTGCTTCACATTTCAACAGTACCATGGTTGTAACTTGAACACGGGCGGAGCAAATTCTTGGAATAATATTCACAAATCAATGCCCGATGGCTTCCCTGGATTAGAATGTGTACATTGCGGGGAGAGGCGATTCTTTTACAGAGATACTGAAACCTACAAAGCGAACTATGCTCATATCTCCGAGCACATCTTGAAATGTAGCCATTGCCCAGCTAGTATTAAAGAAGAACTAGCTACAAAGAAGACGCAACATCTCATCCTTCAGAAGAAGATGCCAAGGGGTTCTCAAAGTCAATTCTTTGATAGCTTATGTGCAAGACTTGGTAACAAACAAGTTGAAGAATGATTGAGGTTTCCATAGCAGTTTACAACCATTTGCCTTCTTGTTCTGCTTGGATTTATGTAGTAAAGTAATAAATACAATTTATGATTATATCGCTACTATCTAAATCTAGTTGTTATGTTCTTCATCGAGCCTATTCTCTATCTTATCAAGGTTATCTCCCTCATAATTCATCTTCATAATTGCAAACAGGTGAGGTGTTATCATCTCCACTCGGACCCAACGTGGATAGTTCAAGATTAGTTTCTATACATACAATATTTGCCATACCTGTTCCAACGGCATCCCTTTCTTTGCTTGCATGGGGACTTTGATAGAATTGGACAATTGCCACCGGCATTTAGAGAGTTTTCTCGTGCACAGAAACCATAGTATGGGTCACCATCCCACGTACATCGTCCGTCGTGACGACAAGCTCTCTTTGTTGTGTGCCAAGAACAGTTACCCTGCAACAATCTGGCTCGGACGTATCGCCTGGGTTCAACGTCCCCTTCCCCTTATGGATTGAGTAGTAGATAATCGTGATGATGAATGGGAACACTAGACCATAAATATCATTGTATATTATATACACATGCTTACCTGCAATGGAGATGACAAGGACGATAATAAGGATGAAAACATATACGAATAAGTTCTTCATTTTCATTTGTTAATCTTTGGATTTGTCTTTGTGTTGTGTTGAATATCTTGCTCAAGTTTGTTTGGTATAGTTGATCTTTTTTTATGAGCACTCCTCTGCAGTCTACTTTCATCAATACAAGATCACTAGCATTCTATTTGGAGGCTTCTTGTGTGTTCAGGAGTCCCAAATTGAGGTAATCCAAGATTGCTGTCCTTACTGTTCTCATTACATGCAAGCCCTCCCTATAGATTCTCATATGGTCAGGGTTCATCTCCCTCATCATCCATCTCATGAGTAGCTATGGTATCTCACTTCTTCTAGCTTCCTTGACCAAAGAGAACACTCTTCTTGATAATCAATCCCAATCACCGTGTAGAATTAAGCTGATTAGCTCAGCTCATAAAAACAAAATAAACAACAAACCAAATAACAAAATGAAACTCGATAAAAGCTTCCTCACTATGTTGCTCATTGCAACCGCTACAGCACGTACGTCTTTATTATATCATATAACTGGTGTTAATATCCGCCATCTCATTGTATTCCCCATCTCTCCTTGCAATATAACATCAACATCTTACACCTGTTAGAGGAGTTATACAAAGATGACCACAGCTCTCGTCCTGGGGATCAGGTAGGAAAGAAGAAAGTACATGGACTAAGGAACCGTGGATTGCGGGAGAGCAAGGAGAAGAGGCAGTTCGGTATTCCAGGAACACCTAACACCCCCTACACGGGTGGATTACCCTATTGTGCATCAGGGACTAGAGTCAATTCGCATCATTATCCATATGGTGCATGTATCGTATGGTAGTGGTAGGATTCTCATCTAGTACCAACACTTCTTCTTGTCCCCTGTTTGCTCTGTGCGCTGCTTCTTGATTAGATATGTCCATTTGATCTTCCTTTGGCATCTGTCATCGAACTGTCATGAACTAGAAGCCCGATATCATATAAACTAGAACCTCAGTTACCCTCAGTTACCCTTTTTGATTAGCCGAGTGTCAAGCTTGGAATTGTAAACATTGTGTACACTCTCATCTAATATCATCCTTGGTTGCAATACTAGCCATCTTTCTAGCTCTCTTTTCATCCTTCTTTAGTCTTCTTCTTTTCATTACCTCTTGATGGTTCATATTCATATTGACATTATTATCAGTATCATTCGAAAATAACTCAGCCAATCTAACCTTTTGATTATCAAATTCATCTTTAGTAAGACTTTTCATTTCAATACCAAGATGAGAAGCTGCTTCTAATAATGCAGGACGATATGGTTTCCTTGTCACTATGCGTTTAATACCAGCTGAGTATAATGCACCAAAGCAGTTATTGCATGGTGGCATGGTAATATATGCTGTACAATTCATTGTAGATTGATGTGCTCGTGACTTTGCAACTTGACCTAAAGCATTCACCTCTGCGTGTACATCACTATCACCGTATTTAAATATTGATGAATTGTTAGCTGCTGCTATAACTCTATTGGAGATATGATCAGTTTGGCTACTACCAGCATCTTCTTCTTCTGCTGGCTGCCTCACAAGTATACAACCCATTGAACCTTGACGGAGTAATGAACTTCGAGTGATAATCATTACTATATCCATATAGTTCTCATCCTCTGATACACTTGGAGAGGGAATATATCCATACATATTGAACTTTGATAAAGGACTATCAGGTTGGATGATGTGGGCAGAAGCAGTAGTATTAACAGTAGCAGTAGTAATCAATTGCAATTGTTGATGAATATTGTATGATATGCCAAAGTGATGATGCTTCTTTATAACCTTGTTAACTAATCTCATCATACTCATGAGAAGCAGAATCAAAACTGTTCTACGAGCTAACCAATCCTCTCGTATTTATTGAATGGCAAAGATAGACTACATCATCACAAAATTAAAATTGTTTCACTGAAGTTTATGTGAAGGCCACAATACCACCCCATCCTTATGGAACGTATCCAAACTGCTGCCCATAATTGATCCGATCTTAGCATATAGAGTTACAAATCTCTTTGATATCCTATCAATACAAATATTAGCAGCAATCACCAACATCTAATAGGTAAGGTAGGTACTTAGTGGTGGATGTCATACATGCTAAGTATCAGCCTTTTATTTTTATACTCTCATATTGCTTGCTCTTGCCCATTGCTGCTCATAATCATCAGTCACTGCAGCATTACTAGCATTATCTACCGCCAAGAAGATCATACATACACCTGCTAAATTATGATAATGTGGCTCACTATTATAATGATGTTTGCAAGCTGTTCATATCATATGCACACATTAGCATTTTCTCCTCCTCCAATGACATCATCAGCAAAGAAGACCTTGGATAGAAGATCATTATTAGATGATTTTGTGAAATCAACTGCATCATTATTAACTGTGTATACCATTGATAAACAACCATCAAATGCGGTAGCACCCTTTGCTCCCGTTGATACCTTACTACCTGCGGCTAGAGTAAAGATTACATTGGATAGTGCTGTTGATATTGCATCAAAGTTTGTTGCTGATAAAGGATTGGACAACAATAACAACAAAGAATTACTGCATGATTTAGAGAGTTTACTACTCATTCCACAAGATTACATGAAGGGAACAACTCCAATAGATGTACCACAACAACCTGCTCAATCATATCTTAAATTCTTCATCGAAATCAAGTATCAATCCTGGAAAAACCTGGTGCCATGCTAGTACAGAATGGCGAAATAGATACATGGAAAAGATTAAAAAGACAAGAGAAGGCAAGAGAGGATACAGATGAGATACGTGCAGCACTCAATTATTATACATCCAATTTAAACTTCAATTCAGATAAGTTTGTATTAACGGCTAGTAAAGAAGAACGATCGAGGATGATACGAGATGATAAAATTCCAGATGTTAAGAGTGTAATAGCATCTGATATGGGATTACGGTATTTACTTAGGAATGATTTATTAACAGCTGTGGATGATGCCCGGGCTGAAATTAGATATCAATTGAAACAACAGAGTAGTAGTGACACATCAATTGATGGTAGTGATTTGTTAGAACTGCTTTTGACAGCTCAACGTGCATTGAATAAATGGTTTGGTTTGATTAATGAGCAGGATACACTTGCTGCTTTAGATATTGTGAAAAAAGAGAATTAAAAAGTATTCATTATATTACACACATACATTCACTAAACAGTTAATCACTCTATTCATATTCATCTATCCAATTAACAACCTCATCAATGATCAAGCCTAAGAAAGAGGTGTACATTACTCCCGACGACCCATCTAGAAAGTGGCTAAAGAGGACACCTCCAACCTTCCTC
>Ga0214478_100508_pt1 | contig 22686 bp, 20 predicted proteins | sample M1_20Mar14CPVII9_2_FD_178001 | JGI IMG/M metagenome (GOLD analysis project Ga0214478, IMG submission 178001) | Marine eukaryotic communities from Monterey Bay, California, United States - M1_20Mar14CPVII9sort6BwellD7 | ecosystem: Environmental > Aquatic > Marine > Unclassified | place: USA...
TCATCAAATAAATAGAAGAGTATATCATCTAACACACAACTCACCAGTAAACACGTCATCTAATCGTTGAATTGTACGTCCATCAACAGTATTTTCTTCGGCAGAAAGAGTGTTATTTTCACTTAAACAAGCTGTGCATTTAGGTACAGAATAATCTGTGGTATTCTGTGCTTCACTGTCGGCTACACGCCTACCACATGTTAATGGCCGCCTGTCAGAGTCTCCATCCATTGGCCACATACACTTGGTATTCTTCTCAAGAGCACAGGGATACCAAACTATGCCAGCGGCAGGTCCATATTCACCGCCCCATGATTCGAACAATGGAATTTTATCCCAAAACTTCGATTCTTTTGGTGAAGATATCATCTCATTGAAATGTGCAGATGGGAGATTATCAGGTTTCTCAACCGTACCTTCGAAAAATCTACTCGGTGGTGCATTTGCCATATCATAATCACAAGTCCTATTAATACTTTCAGTATTAATCGGGTCGTTAGTAGTGCATATCCCATCGATAGTCCGTAGAACGATTCCAATTTCCCCATAATCATCTTTAAGCATCAGAAGTTATACATGGTTACAAATAGATAGGTAGGGGGGATTGGGTGGTTAAATTAGCAATATAACCATAGAGAGCAAGCATGAGAGAAGATATCTAACATTGTTGATGTCCAAAATCATAATAATAATTCTCTGCTTACCTGATGGTTTTCCATTAGCATACTGCGCATTCAAATCATTAACCATTGACATAACAGCATCGTCGTTATTATTAGTAGTAGTAGATGCAAGAGCTGCATGCTTCCCAAATAATGATGATAGAAAGATAGAATATAAAAACAACATTTTGTTATTGGGGTGTAATAGTTTGTAATTGTAATTATGGTTCAATATGGAGTATAACGATACCAATATATTATGTATGATGGTTTAATGTAATTGGATTGATTTGTATAAGTATGTATGGGAGAAATGGGCTTGCTAATATCTGCCTGCTATGGTTGACATGCCACACGTCCCGATCCCCCCCATCACATGAAGCACATAAGAACGTTTCTTGAGAGAAGAACATATGGTATCCTCATATTAGTTACTATCTCTCATAATAGATCACATTACCCGTTATTAGGTACGATGAATTGGCACATGGTATATCATTAGTATATCATGTACTATTACAGACTTTCCAGGCACATCGAATAGAAGATAGATAGATAGAGAATAGAGCGAGCGATAGGGATGATTTTTGGTATCTCCCTTAGGCGGCCGCAGAGAGAAAAAATGACAAATAGTAATCTTTGACAGGAGTCTATGCTTTATTTATATATGCTTTAGATATACTTACTGTTGTTTGCATTTTTGTTCTTATATTAACCTCTCTTCTCATCGAACATCTAAAGTTTCTCACTACTGTTACACTCTCTACCATATTGATATACCATCATTATTATTTTATACAAGAGAGTAAATATATTAGAAGTTGTTGCTCTTCCACTGTCTTGTATGCCATTGCTTCTTATCGTCGTCATATATGATTTGCAACTTTATTAATGTCTGGGTTATTTCATCAGATACTTTGTAGTTCTTTTCTAACTTGGATGCAGTTCTCTTTTCTAGCATTTCATTAATCCGATCTTCATCATACCCTTGATCTAATGGTCTATCAACAGCCTTCTTGGCACCATCTTCTTTTCCTATTCGATACCACTTTGCTGATTTTGATGGTAGTTCTTTATCTTGTACTCCATTGTCATTATTTCTCTTCAATTCCTCCGCCTTTCGTATCTTTCGTCTAAGTTTCTTTGCTTTCTTATACGCACGTTGTTTTTCATCTGTATTCTTTGAGGTATTGCCCATTATAGATGTTCTGTGTAGATTGTATGTACTCTGTATCCAAGCGGGAGCCTATGAATTGCAAAGTAGAAAGGAGCATAGTAATTTGAGATGTTCTCAATGCTCAAACCAAATACACACAAAGCAATACTTTTAAAGGCATCAGGGTTAAAAAGCTCGATATTATTGACTCGTCAACGACAATACTATTGTCTAAGTCCCTCAGAATAATATGCTCATCAATTGACTTTCCATTCATGTATTAATGCTTGCTCGAAGCCTATGTCGGCAATCCATCATGTCATTGTCGTTTACAATAAGTAAATATCTAGTAAAAAAAGTGCACATCATGTGTACAACAACACAATGAAAATTCTTTACCGCCGGGATGATAAACGCACTTACCAATAAATATATTATATCAGTACTTATACTGTTTCCTTTCCGCCTACATACGGTATGAGCACAAGTGGTGGAGTTAGTAATGATTTGTTATTTGAGAGAAGAGATATTTTTGATTTCATGCATTGGATGGTGAGGGGGTATCCAGGTATCCTTGAGAAAAAAATGAGCCTAATATGTATTGGCCGTGCGCCGGCATTATTGATTAAGCAATTGATTTAGTAGTAGACAATGTCGGGAAGTAATACCTTTGATAAAATTGACGCTAGACGAGAGTTTTATCGGCGGCGTTTGAAGCAGCGCCAGGCAACAAGCAGATCAAAATTGAGACGGAATTTTCTTCTCGTATTCAGTTTGACTATATTCGTATTGTTTATCCTTGGCAGGAGAGGCGGCGATAATCTATCAAATTACTCGGCTAATGATGTTGGGAGTACAAGTGTGGTGAAGGACAAGATAAAGAAGAGCCATTCCAATTATACCGCAGAATTGCAATCTTCTTCGACTCATACAAACACAACACAAACAATAAATGAAACTACTAAGTTTACAAATGATACCAGAGGCGGTAATAATCTATCAAAGTACTCTAATGTTGGTAGTTCAAATGTTGTAAAGGACAAGACGATGAAGGAGAGTCAGTCCATGAATTATACCGCAGTATTGCAATCTTCTTCCCATACAAAAACAACACAAACTACTGATACGCATACACAAGCAAATGATACTACACAAGAAGGCCGTGTTAAATTCATTCCATATCCACATAAAACACTAGGCAGCGGTGACGCTATGAAATGTAATTGGACAACTATACCACTCAATGAAACCAATAATACATATGATTATACTCAACAAAAGGCATTCTCAGAGGGAGTCTGTATACCACAAAACATATCAATACATATATTCTCTAGTAATGAAGCAAAAGAATGTCTATCTTCAAAACGGGTTATAATATCAGGAGATAGTTATAACAAGCAGCTGTTCGTAGGTCTGGCTGATATACTACTATCAAAGCATATTCAAAACGGAAAGGAGATATTAGATAGTACTTATCGCAACACGGTCACAGCAATAACAAATAGTGTATTAGCCAAAAGATACAAAAATGACCCTAACTTTCCAAATGTTCAATACAAATGCGAAAGACAGTGTTATGGTAACTATGCAACGAGACCGTTCAATGAAGTATGCGCAGAATGTATAAACTCTTACACAGAAGATGACAATACAATAGCAGTAGTCGGGGCTGGAATTCATCTGACTGGAAATAAGTTGAGAGAAGGACGGTCGACTGTTGAAGAAATGAACAAGTTCCTAGACCAGGCAAAGAAGGTAATTTGGGTTTCAATGCCTTCCTATCAAACAGAGAAGGTGCCTGATAAATTTAGAGATTCTCATGCAGGACATGGACATATTTATGATGAAATGCTTCCATCTTTGGCACCAGTCAATCCTAAGCAGCCATTTCTTGATGTGTTTCAGCTCACGGATTCATGCAATGCTGAAAATTGCTCTAATGACGGCGGTCACAGATCGAGGTTTGTCAACAGATTCAAAGCACAATTGCTACTGAATACATTATGCGAATACTCAATAAGATAGCTAAGTAAAGCTTCAAAGATTATATACCTATCACCTCAGCACTATATTGTCAATCAATCGTACCGAACCTAGTTTGCAAGCAAGAGAGATGATTCCTCCTCCATTGCCAACCTTTTGTAATGGTTGCATCGTCTCTAAATCATCTACTGCAATATATTGTATATCTTCTATCATAGGCTCAGTCTTCAATACATTCTTAACAACTTCTTGTAAATCAGAAGCGTCCACTTCCTCTGTTCCCCTAGCCAATCGAGAATCAAATACCTCTTGTGCTGTAAATAATGCTTTGTATATGATTGGTGCTCTTTCACGCTCATCTGTTGATAAGTATGCATTTCGACTTGACATTGCTAATCCATCACTTTCACGTACCGTATCCATGATTTGTACATTAATATCCATATCTAAATCATCCACAATTCGTTTTATTAGTACACATTGAACAGCATCCTTCTGGCCAAAGTAGGCATTTGTGGGTTGTACGATGTTGAATAACTTTGTAACTACTGTTGCTACTCCACGGAAGAAACCGGGTCGGGCCATCCCTTCTCTTGTTTGATCAAATCCCTTATTTTATTGTTTGCATTTACATTTGCATAGTGTTAGTATTCATTTTCTGTGCAAAAAGACGGCATAGACATATGATTAGCATACCTTTGGGTCAACATATGTGACATGATTTGGTCCGTACATCAAATCAGAAGATGGTGCAAAGACATGATCCTACAAGTTTGTAAAATAGGGAGATGTATGAGTGTTTCACATAAAGAACATATGATATGCACAGCAATACTAGAACAAACCTCACCACTCCGATCTCCCGAAGTAACTCAACATCTTGTTCTAACTGTCTTGGGTATGTATCTAAATCTTCTGATGGATCAAATTGTGCAGGATTAACAAATATTGATGCAATAACTATATCGTTTTGAGCTCTCGCTTCTCGTGCTAGTGAGAGATGACCTGCATAATATAAGATATGAGATAAATATAATATATCATAACTACCCATATCGATATAAACATACCTTCATGTAGAGCACCCATAGTAGGAACAAAACCTACAGAAACTGAAGAATACAACGACTTCCGTACTGTACGTATGGCCTCTATTGTTGGATGTATAATGGGAGATCTCTCATCATCATCATCTTCTTCTTCTTCTCCCCTTTGCTGCATTGTCGACATGTAATTTATTGATATACTCGGTCTTTTTCTAAACTGCCGCCACACCAAACTTCTAGCTCCTAATCTTCCTATTGCAAGCATTGCTTGGGGACGATATTGTCATCGGTTGTTAGATCTATTGCAAGGAGAGATAACCAATGCAAAACGTCATTGAAAAGTATCATCATCAAATGATTTTTCATGGAGTAGAAAACTCTGTTGAGGAGAGGAAAGTAAACCTGCCACCGGAGCACCACCATTTGAGATCATCTAACTGTATCTACCAGGATGCCAACATGAGGGCTTTGACAGCTGTTTGTTAGAGTTTGCAAATATCTCAAGAGTCTGAAATAGTATCTCTAGCTAGCTAGATAACCTCATGTTAATACTCTTCATATATTATTACACCTTCTTATTATCTACTCTACTCAAATGATCCCTCTTCATCTCCATTCGACTGCTTCCTATCTTCCACTTCATCTTCACCGAGCAAGAACTTGAAGTCATCCCTCTTCAGTGCGGTAGCTAGGCAAGCAGCCACTATAAATGTACCTCCAACATAGTCATTAATACCGAATTGGGAGTGAAGTAATAGAGCCGCAAATAGAGAAGCGAATAAAGGCTCTGTCGCTAGTATCACAGAAGCTTCTGCACTCTTCATCTTTCCTAGAGCATTTGTTTCTATAACTCGATTCATTGCAGTCGTTGCAAGTCCTGTCCAAAGAACAGCAAGTGCCGCAGTTCGTAATGATGGTTCAAACAACATTGCAGGGAGTCCATACGACTCTGATCCATCGACACCTATCCAGCCATCATTGAATGCCCATATCATACACAGAAAAGCGGATACTGATACTTGTACTGCCGTGATAGGCAACGCCTGTCCCGGAACCTTGGTCATCATCCTTTCTGTAAGGAAGAAGGAGGTACCAAATCCCACAGCTTGCAATATAGCCAAGAAGTCTCCTATACCAATATTTGCAAAGACATTCTCTGTTGCACCTGACGGATCGTATAACTCTAATATACCAACCCCAACTAAGCATAGAATTGCAGCTAGCCATGTCTGTGGTTGTTTTGTTATGTACATGTCCTTTTTATTGACTAATACTTCTAATATAGGACACACAAGAACCGTAGCCGCACCTAGAAATGAAACCTTTGCCGGTGAAGTATCAACTAAACTCAGAGACTGTGTTATATAACCAAGTGCAGTAAAACAGCCACATAATAGTGCAGATGGTGCCAATTTACTTTCGAGTTTGAAGAGAAATGGTGATAATGCAATCGATGCGAGTAACATTCTTGCACTAGTCGCAGCACTAGGTGGCAAAGAGTCATTCATCATTGCACCTAATGGAAAATTCGAACCATACAGTACAGAAGCAAATCCCAACATTAACCGAGGACCGAGATAGGAGTTCATAAATTTGTCGAAGATTGATTGTTCTTTCAATGAAGATGGTGGCTGTGACCAATCTATATCAACATCGTCTGGTAATACACATACTCCACGGGCACAAACTACTCCGTTGGGATTGTCGGGATCTTCAAAATCATCATAGAATACTACCGAGGCTGGTGAATCGATTGTATCATCTTGTGTTGTTGTTATTATGATTTCTTCTGTATCTACTGTCCCTTGTAAGAATGTATGTTTGTAACTATTATATGAATATGAAGATGGTATTGTTGGCACTCTATTATGAAATGTATTGGAGGAAAACGATGAAGATGTCAATGGTGATAGATTAAAGCTTTCAACGCCTCTTGCAAAGAGGAGGCTGAGTATTGCAATGACGATAAAAGATTTGATCATATTTTATGTTTGGTTAAGCAAGATAATGGCAGATCGAGACCGATATCACTTCCCTATCCACACACAAACTTCCGCAAAGTAGGCCGCTACTGCTCCTGATACTTACTAGTGTAGTACTATGAGGAACAGATGCGGGGGCCAACTTGAAGGTGGAAGACGCCAACAAATGAAAGCTGCCGTTCACTCGCCAAAAGATTGCAAGATTAGCTACTTTTTTACTTTCTATGCTTATTCAGCGCAGCAGTATGATGCCCCTCCTCTTCCTAATAAGCTGCTTTATCGGCATCAGCTCCTATGCATGGTCTCCAATACCTCATGCAGTCAAGTCTTCTACCAAAATCAGTAGAAAGTTGCAACAACACAAGATACCCACCCAACTTTTCGACACAAAAAATTATGAAGAAGCTACATCTTCTTCTACTACTTCTTTAGCAGTCTCTGTTGCACCATCTTCTTCTTCAACTTCTATCCCATATGATTGGAAAGATCAATGGTATGCAGTCACGTATGCAAGTTATTTGCCCAAGTAAGTCGATTTATATCTTATGTATAATTTGTGTGCATATCTTGTGATATTTGCATATCTTCATACTTCTTATATCCTGATACCATGCTTATACACCCTTATCTCTAAATAAATAATACAAAAGTCCAAGTAAAAGTGCAGAAGTTACACCAGTATCAATATTCGGAGAACCTTTAGTATTATGGAGAAGTGAAGATAATGGTGATGTATATTGTGCAAATGACGTATGTCCACATAGGTCATCTGCACTTAGTGAAGGCAGAATACGTGACGGGAAAATTGAATGTTACTATCATGGTTGGCAGTTTGATGGAGAAAAGGTGAGTAGAGTGTGAACTGAGTATAACATGTTAGTTCATGTGTTCAGAGATGATAACTGACGATTCTATTCGATTTATTATCAAGGATGGAGAATGTACATTCATACCTCAGTTAGAAAAAGAAGCGCAAATACCAAAGCAAGCATGTTTAAAACTTAGGGAGTGTCAAGTAGTAGAAGGAATAGTATGGGTATGGATGGGAGATGATAAACCAACCAAAGCAGTACCTACACAAGGAGATACGTTAGATGAAATGAATCCTTTCACCGGAAAGCACAAAGATTATATCATTAATGACTTTCAGATTGACCTTCCCTACGATCATTCCTACCTTGTTGAAAATCTAATCGATCCAGCTCATATCCCTATCAGTCATGATGCCACTTCAGGTGGCGGTAAAAGAGAGAATGCACAGGTGTGAATTCGTGTGTTTAATGTGAAGTCTCGCTGATATTGCTACTTCATTTTCAACTTAGTTTGCCTCTATTTGATTCAAACTTACTAACAAAGCTATCTTTACCTTTCTTCATCTTCCAGGCATATGAAATGATTGTAGATTCGGATAGTGTGTCATCAACCGGATTTACTGGACGGTATCGAACAGCTACACAACGGGAGAAAGACGATCCATTCATCGAGGTTACATTTGAAGCTCCTGGGATCATTCGTCAGAAAGGAATGCCTAGAGGAAAAGATTCACCCCTACGCTTTGGTGCAGCTCTTCATTGTATGCCCTTGACGTTGGGAAGATCGAGGTTGCTCTTTCGAGCTTACTTCACTGGAATACCCGCCTTTGCCAAATTGTTAATAACACTGAAACCCAAATTTCTCACCAACCTCAACAGTTGTAAGATCCTTGAACAGGATGCTGGACTGATAACTACACAAGAGGATCACTTCAAGAGATCAAAACATGCATTGAAAGATGGTTACATATTATTAGGTAGTTCTGATATGTTTGTTAAATCTTACAGACAGTGGTTAGACAAGGTGGGACACGGGATGCCATGGTTCCAGGGTTTAGCTACACGGTCATCTAATGTCGATGAACATTTGGCAAAGGTTCCGGTTTTACCACCGAATCTAGATCCGATCTCACACAGAGCAGGTAACTATGTCGAAACAAGATATCATAGACATGTAATGCACTGTCCGAAGACTCTAAATGCATTACACAGAGTCCAAGCTTTGAAGAAGATAATGCTTGGTGTAGCAGTGGTCTCAATTACTCTATCTTGTGGCATGTCAGCAGCATCAAGCCAAGCACTTTCAAACAAGCTGACACGGAGGTTATTAAAAGCACTCGTTCCACTAATTCCAATATCCTCATTGGCCGCGGCTGGCCTTGCTAAACTGGAACAGAGATTCTTCGTCAGCTTCAAAAGAAAGGCACAAATGGCAACTGAAACAGGACTATAAAAGTTGGTTCTGGAAGTAACTAAGATTGTGCTAGCTAAAGGGTTAGACTTATAAGTATGAACTAAACATATTCCAAAGTTCTATACCTCCTTCAACTGATACAACTAGTCGTCTGCAATTAATGATTTTGGCTGTAATCTCCTTGTCATCCTTGAGACTTGGGTAAAGTTGAATCAATCCATGAACTCGTTTCATAGTCAAAACAATACTATCTGATAAATGATCTGTCTTCTTCTCTAACATATACGACAGAGCCAGTCCACAAAATATCCTTGCAGAGAGTTCATCATCCCCTAAAGCCATCGGTAAATCACAGACAGACGCTAGTACCTTCTCAAATAGTTCTGGGTAATGTACATACTTTTTAAGAAGTGCGGTCATATCACTGAGATTAGTTGACCCAAGATATGAAGTTGTACTTTGTAATTCTTTATCAGCCAGATATATCTCCCAAAGTGCATTGCATGCTGAAGGTTCTAAAAGTGTGTTTGTAGGAACGTCACTATGGTCTCCTCCAGAAAGGCAAATCCTTATGACCACATTTGATAAAGGTATTTTTTCATAAAATGCTACCTCTCCATTATCTTGACTTGAAACAAGTCTTCCGTAGGAGCTAACAGCGGTAGTAATAAGGTTGAGAAACTTGCATCTCAATGTTTCAGATGGCAATGTCGATGATACCTCCCTCCAGCTTAGGATACCATGCAACCATGATAAGAAACCTTGTCTATTGATTAGATGATCCAAAGCTCGTGTTCCGGTCTGTAACAAGCTATCAAGTACATCGATTGTCAAGTACACCTCACTCTGACTCTCGGGGTTGTCAATTAGACTATCAAATGAACTCATGATAAGTTCTGGAACATGATGCTGAGAGATGATTCTGTAGCAGTATTCGTCAACGGCACCATCTTTTAATGTCTGGAGAGCCCAATTCCTTTCAGTCCAACAGCGTGATAGTTCATCTGATGATGAACAGTACAACAACAAGAAGGCAGGTAGACCAAAGCAATCTTGAAATGCTCCATGATAGTCTGACAATCGAAGAAAGAAACGATTCATTTGGCCATACATGTCATGTCTAGGCTGTGAGAGAATCAGCATCGCCTTGGCAAGGAATACGGCTGACACAGCAGGTAGCATTGGAATATTGAACCTTTGGGTAGATGTCATGCCTCCAAGCTCAATACCATCTTGATTGTCTTGCTTTTGTATTTGAATCGCTCGACGAACTGCTAATCCTCGTTGTATAGAATTCAATATCACTTCTTGTTGTGGCCGTTCACGCCATGACTTTAGTCCTTGAGATTCTGGCATTTGCAGAGCCTTCAAGAAGAATCCACAGATGGCAACAGCCACTTTACGAATAGATGGACAACGTGATGATAGAGATGTTATGGCAAGTGCAATACCACCCTTATCAGCCAATCTACGGCAAAAGTTACCATAAGCTCGACGACTGGCAAATTCGACGAGATTAGTTTGTTCATTAGAGTCGTTGTCTTCCTCGTTGTTGTTTTCAAGAGATGGGGTTTCTTTTTCATCCTCTTGTGGTAGATTTGCTTCTAATGCAGCTAACATGAGTGGAAGGACAAAGCCAGGAGAATATCGAATATCATCCCCGGAACCTCTCCATTGATCATTTCCTTGTGTCTTTGTTGATGGTGATGTGGAAGTGGCACTATCATTGCTGCTTTCATCATCGTCAGTCATATCATCGTCTTCTGAAACACTAGAGGACTCTTCCTGTTCATCCTGCATCATTTTGGTGGTACTACATTCAATGTCACTTATACTTGTAGGCTCGAGTGTATCTGCAACTGGAAATTGAGAAAGGGTTGATTGGACCCGGTCAAGGTCAACTGCATTAATTAACCATTCCCAACTCTCATCTTCTCCAACTTTCTCAGTTTGATCTTTACTCAATCTCCCCCAACGAAGATCATTCATCATTACTTCGTCTTTACCACAATCGTGTTGCTCATAGAGGAACATCAATCTTCTGAGTGATCTATCTGCAACATCTGTACCAGCATTATAGGCCGAAAGTATCGTTGCCCAAGTTTCACTCTCGACTTTCACATGTTTGCAGTCCAGAGAAAGAGTGCATAACAAGAGATGAATTAGTTCCAATTTGACTGCTTTGTTGCCACTTAAAGTGGATTGAAACGACGAGTGAGAGACTGCCATGGCATGTATTTGTGATGGACGGATGATCCCTAATACACCCTGCTTCAACGACATTAACAGTCGGATAGTCTTGAGACAACCTCCAGATGCTGCCGATAAGCCTTCACTCGATTCCATCATGCCATATTTAAGGCAGGCAATAATACAACTGTCAATAAGTTTTGACGATAGTGCAAGAGTCTCGTCATCAAAAGAGCTAGAAAGCTCAATCATGGAAGAGAGTGAGTCGACTAATGACTCTACAACGTCAGCTTCCGCTTTCTTCTGAGACCTCATCATTCTCTTTATATGTTTTGGAAGTACTTTGCAGCATCGAATAAAACTTATTGTCAGGAGCAGTGATGAGACTTTGGTGTCTCTAGCAGACTCTACATAAACTGCCAACTTCATCAGTTGTATCTCCAGATCAATCTCAAAGACGAGCGATCCCTTATCAAGCCTTTTAAACGCCTCGATCAGCATCTCTTGTGTCTCAGATAGTAGAAGCTGGTTAGAGCATAATGTCTCCATCACTTCAATTATCATTCCATGTGATACACCCTCGGAAAGATCTCGTTCTCCCAATAAACAAGTCATAAGACTTCTCCCAATGATACTTGCAGCCTTGACAAAAGACTCGTCTTCTAGAACTGCTTTACAATATCTCTGTTTGTATGTCTGAAGCACAAATGTTGCACGAACAGCATCTAGTCGACTGTCAGAGAAGAACTTCTTCATCTTCGGCGTTAGTTCATCGCGCTCAATGAACTCGCTAGAAAGACATGAGAACTCAGAGCAATCATATTTAAGTAGTGACTGGAGAAGTGATGTGCCATAATAGCTCGGCATCTCGTCGACATTTTGAAGAATGACTACCCACATACTCAAGAAGTTGTTTGGATTTAAGCTGCATACTCGTTGATACACAACCCAGGCTCCTTGATCATTCTTTGCATCAAATACGTCAACAAGACGCTCTTCAAGTCGAAGGCAGCACTTCCTTGACAACTCCACTGTACTCTGATAATCAGCATTGAGGTGGTTCGTCTCTACTTTTGCTATACCTGCCCAGAGATCAAACATCATCCCGGGTGGTATTGATAAGGGGCTTGAATCATCTTTCGAGGGCAATATATTCAGTAAAAGTGTCAATAGCAAGTCTTTCAGCCTTGGATCTGTGGTATCATTTGACTTGAAGGCACTCAAGCAGTACTTGCAAATGTGATCAACAAATGTGGATTCATTCTTTCCTGGGTTAAGTGAACTCCTTAGTAGTTCTGACACTAAACCCATGCTCACGGCCTTGGTTGATTCAGCATCATGATTGGATGAAGATGATCCGACTTCTAAACCTGATTGTTTCGCAGCCGACATCAGTAATATCAGATTACTTTCCATATTAACTGACTTGAGAGTTTGGGAGTTGAACATTGCCGCAAGTATTGATATATCTTTCGACACGTCTCTCCCTGTCTGTTGACATTTAAGGATAACAGCATACAATTCAGATTAATTAGCCGCAATATATGAAATCTAAAATCAACAAACCGAGATTGATATCTTACCTCAAGTATACTAACAAGCATCTTCTGAATGAGTGTATTAAGTTTCTCTGGATGTAAAACTTTTCCTTGAGAGTATTTTACCATGCTTATAAATTGTCTCAAAGTGGTGCTATCAATGGGCTGAGTGTCATCGATGCAGATCTTCTCCCTATTGTTGCTTTCCGGACCTTGTAACATTTGAGCAAGGTAGTTGAGGTGGCAATTAGGATGGAATAGATCTGGTGCGATACCCTTTATTGCAGTAAAAGAGTCGGGAGAATGTTTGCAGATACCCAATGCAATCATGAGTAACGTATTGTAATGTCCAACAAGTGAATGGCTGGTACTACAAGCAATTACTGCCGCAAGTGGCTTGGGGTCGACCTGAAAGAGAAGCATCTTGATTGTAATTTGAATTAACAACATATCCATTGAACCCCTTGTCACTTCATGTTTTCTTGCTTTGGCACTGCCCATCATACGAAATACTGATGACAGAAGCAACGAAGAAACTCCAAGTGGTGGCATTACGGCAGAATCCGTAGACGGCCAATACTTTAGCTCCACAGCCTTTGACCAAGCTTGAGATACTGTGATTTTATGCTGTACTCGTTGTTGCTTCATCTCTTCAATCATTGATACAACTTCTTGAATTAGATTAGGACTGATACCATCCACCCATAGAGAGGTTTCATAATCGTGGCACTGCTTAATCTCTTGAGAAGTACTACTGTCTTGTGTAAATAGTTCTCGTTCCATCAACAATATTGCCAATTCTCGAGCACTTTTATATACCTCGGGAACTTGTGTAGATACAACGATTGACAATATGCTTGGTAACATTTTGGATGAAGATTGTGCTCGACTTTGATGGCTTGATACCATTATTAAAGTTTGTAGAATACGATGTTGCAATAGTGGTTCGGCATTAGAGAACATCCGACCTTCATCTTCATCATTTGGTACAAGCTTGGTCCAATCAAACTTGATGTCTGCCATCCACAACGTGTCTAATGTTGAGTAGCATTGAAGTGCCTCACATAGCTGAAGTACTACAATACCATTTGGACTACTAGACGATGACGTTACTTCAAATGGGTCAAATCGGGATGGTATAGATAAGAGTAATGACACTTCTGGCAAGTGACGCATCACCGCCTGTGATAAACTATCCTTCACTTGATTTGATGCCTCGGTTGTAAGTGAAGTTATGCTACCTTGAGCACGATGCAATATAGTAATAATAAGTTTCAAACCTGCCGAGACTAGTAATGCGCTTGGACTTTGAATGACTTTTCCAAGAAGCGTCTTGCTAACACACGGAGGGACGATTGTAGAAAGTAATTGATCAACAGATTCAGACTTGAACTGTTGTTGAATTGGTGCCTCACGAAGTACACCCTCAACGAATGTCAATGCAGCCAAGGATCTATAAGTTGGTTTAAGATCAGTTGACAGTTGTAATCCTTTAATGAAATGAGGTACCAATTCTGGAGTAGTCTTGAGACACAACTCAAGTAGAAGCTTTGTTGATTGGTCATGTCCTCCTTGATTACCAAGCATATTGTGCAAGACTTTAGACAGTTGTGAAAGGTACAATTGTGATTGTTCCTCGGCGTTTGTGGATGACTGTGACTTGGCTTTGTGATGGACACTACACAAAAACGGTGACCGATCACTATCAGCAAGTAAAAGGAAGACAATTCGTCTAGCTTCAACAGATGCAACTTCCATCGTCGTTAGATCTAGATCTTCATACATATCATTTCCATTGATAATACTCCGAATAGATTCAGCATTAGCATTAAATTCCGGAGCATGATTTGACAATCTTGTCAAGTTGTTCAATACTTCTCCTGATAATAAGTCAGCCTTGACATTTACCTCAAGATCATTGTCACCATTGTCATTAGAAAGGAGAATAGTTCTGATATTTCTCAATAGTCGCACCATATATTGAGCATACAACTTGATACCATCCTCTTCTTTATCACTGTCAGTAGTACTAATCTTCTCACCCTCCAAGAGAGCTTGTATACCATATCGTAACGCAATATATGCCAGACCCTTCTTCTTTTCATTACCCTGAGTAGTATTAGACTTGCCCCTCCCTTTACTACCACTACTACTAGACGCTGTCGGTGCCTCACATAACTTTGATAATATCATATAATCTTGAGTCTCAAATAGTATACATACTAATCGTATACATTGAATTTGAATTTGATAGGATGATCTTGATTTTGTCTGCGAGAATGAGACTTGGAGTAGTTGTACCAACCAATCACCACCCTCACTTTTCACATTCTTGTTATTAAACTTTCCTCCTTTTGTATTATTGGTGGTAGCTTTATTACTACTAGAAGGAACGATTGTCAACTTACGTAATACTTCACGAGCCGTACCATTTGATAAATGACATAATGCAATAATGTTATTCATCGATGATAGTAATAATGCTTCTTCTCGTTGTTGCTTCTTTTGTAGGTTGATACTAGTTTGTATCTCATCTTTTTGTTGCTTTTGACCAACCTTTTGCTGCTGCTGTTGTTGAATCTTCTTCTGTTTTTTACTCTCCTTTTGTATCCTTTGTAGATGCTTTTGTTGCTGTGCTATATACTTGTGTATGGTTTCAATCCATTCAGGCAAACGTTCCTTCATTAAAATTGTCATTACCGATGGTGGTACTGTACACTTGATTTGCTTTCTCCTCTCGGCACTTTTGCTCTCTCCACTATCTCCAGCACTTGCTACATTGTCTAATCTTGCAATACTACCGCCACCAACACCATCATCTTGTTCTTCCCAAAACATTTCCCTCTTTAACAAACTAACATCAACATAACCCAATATCCATTCACTTATCGCATTCCAATATATAGTTTGTAATTTTATTGATAGTAACTTTCCTTTACTCTGTCCTTTTGTTTCTCCACTGCCCTTCTTCTTCTCACCGCCGCCACTATTAACAGTAAACGAAACATCACTATCCTTGCACAACTCTTTATATATGCCACCATTCAAATTACTTAAATAACTATTACTCAATAACTCTACACCATTCATTGAATGATTGTAATACACTTTCAGTAATCCTGTTGGATATTCACCGACGATAATAGTACCAGTTGATCCCTTGGATAGTGAAGTGCCAACGAATGGTACCGCATAGTTTTTAGTATCAGATTGCCATGATGGATTATTATTTAATTTTTGACGTTTTGTTGTTGATTGTGATGGGGTAGAGTCGAATGATAGAATGGAGGAGTCTGTATCACTGTTCTCTACATCCTCGTCATCATCTTCCTGCATAACACCCTCCTCTTCTATACCATCACCACCAATATCAGTACCATCTGCAGTAGTAGGAGAGGACAAAGAAACAAATCGTTCGTATTTTACAATCTTGACAAATTGATGTAATTTTTGTATAATTAGTATTGCATCGTCTCCGTTTAATGCCGAGGCAAATTCTAATACACCTAGTGATGCTGATGGTGGATGTTGTTTACGCTTCTTTTGGAGTGGCATAGTTGCAAAGATAGATGAGTTAATTAGCTAGAGTTAATTAAGACGCCGCCAACTGTTTGCTAAGAGTCCACCAACACACGGAGCGAGAGCGTTTTGATGGTCACAAATTTGGCGAGATAATGTATCGAGCTCGGAATGAAGAAATCAACTAGCTTTTTATTGTGCAGACACAGCAAGCGTACAGCAATCAGCTTATGTACAGCTACTGTATCCAAATTTGACATCAGTGTTCTCATTTTCTGGGATTGCTATCCCACATCGGTATCCCCGTTGCAAGAATAAATTGCACACACACGGCGCATCAATGTTGGGGAAGAGACGCCAGCTACGCTGTGTCTGATCATAAATCAACTACTGCATGCTATCACCCTCTCTAATAAAATATAAAGGATGGAACCAATACTTCCAACGTCCTCATCAGCAGATAGTTCATCCTCACGGACATCACCAATTTCATTAGCGGTAGCAGCCTCGGCACAAATGTCGTCTAAAGCATCTTCATCTGAAGTAGCAGCAAGCAGTTCAACAGCTACATCTACATCACAAACAACCTCCACGCCAAGTAATAATACCACTGCATCACTCTTCCCTAGTACTACTACAATGGGTGGTGGAGGTACATCATTAACTCCAAGTATGTCATCATTATTAACACACGGAGATTCAAAACCGTCATTACTATCAAGTACACGATCACTAAGCAGTTCAGGTAGTTCAATATTACCAACACGTTCAACTCTTTCCGGTGCTGCCAGTAGCTCTTTATTATCAGGCAGTACCTCCTCCTTACTCCCCACATCATCTACAAGTGGCACAACAAATAATAATAGTTCAACACAATCATCAGAGAATTTACCACCACGCACCCTAGCTCGAGTGGCACGTGATGTTCGAGACTTAGTAAAGAAACCACCAGAGGGTATACGATTAGTATTAGATGATGAAACTGGTATGCCTGGTAGTTTAAGTGAGATTATGGTACGTCTGTATTTGTTTATTGGTTTTTGTGGAGTGGGTGTGGATTGTTGTGTGGTTGATGAAGTTGATAGTTATTGTTCATTGGGGGGAAGTATTTATTTTGGCTTAGCTTGATTTAATGAGAGGTTAGGGATTGGGGGTTATACAGCTAATAAAGTGGGGATTTGTGCTGTGCAATAGGTTCTTTACGTGTTATTATCCATTGTTGAATATGTCCAACTATTTCTAACTTTATACATTCTATAAAAAACAAAACAACAATAGGCTGAAATTGAAGGACCAGAACAAACACCATATCACACACGATACTTTCAATTAAAATTAGTATTATCCACAGATTTTCCAGCCACACCACCCCGTGGATACTTTCTAACAAAGATATACCATCCAAATGTTGATCCAACTTCGGGTGCTATTTGTGTTAATACATTAAAAAAAGATTGGACATCGTCAACATCATTAAGTCATGTATTAACTGTCATTCGATGTTTGTTAATTGTTCCATTTCCTGAAAGTTCATTAAATGATGAGGCCGGGAAGAATTTTATGGATAGTTATGATGAATATGCAAGGAGGGCTAAGTTATTGGCCAATGTGCATGGTTTGACTTCTTGGAGTTCAGCCAAGACTGAATGGAATAGTAATGGTAGTGGTAACGGCAGTGGTAGTATTGGAGAGGGTAAAACCCCTGAAGGTGAGGAAAGTCCAGAACAAGATGATAAGAAGAAGGCTGCAACCGATAACGGTTTGCCTAATGGATCATCTGGTGGTGGTGGTGGAGGATTAAGTAAGAAGACTAGTCGGAGTAATATTGTTCGTGCGGGGAGTAAGACTTTGGATAAAAAGAGTAAGAAGAAGAGCTTAAGGAGGCTTTAAGTTAAAGGGGGTGAATGCGGATTTGCTTAGATATGCAAGTTTATGAGGAGGAATTGCCATTATATAATTTTCAAATTATTGGGGTTAGTTGGGGATTAAAGTTTTGTACAAAAAGAAGTGAAATGGGCGGGGAGCACCCATACAAAATACGAGCTCTATTACTTTATTGGAGTTGCCGTTGTTATGGGGTGCTTTTATGTAGAAAGAGAGATGTAGAAGGGTATAGAGTACTTTATTACTAAGTAATGCAAGTAAAAACATTTTTAGAAGAAACTTGGATCATTAGATTATCATCTCTTTTATGATCTTCTCTTACCAGCACCACCCAGTATCAAGGCCGCAACTCCTAAAGCTGCAACCGCAACAGTTCCTCCAACTGCAATTTGCTTAACCTTCTTTTCATCCGCATCATCTTTTGCTGATATGCTGGCAGTGTGGAGCTCCGCAGCTAACACATTCTCGGGTCTATTCCTCAGTATTGCCTCACATATATTCCTACTCTTATCGTACTCTGGAAGATGCGCGTTATCACAGTTTATGATGACGAAAGAGGATGACGAAAGAGAGGAGATTATAACATATATTAGTACCTACATATGATATGCAAGGGCAATCAATTAAGGCAAACTAAGGTCAAATCTTCATTCAACTAACGCGGACTTTCCAGCAAGCAAGTAATTTGCAATAGCACTGCCATACATGCAATCTATTTGATGTTCATAACCACTGTTTAGAAGACTATCTAACATTGCTATACTATAATGCAACTCCTGTTCATTTGACGATTTACTTAAGGCAAATGCGTATTGAAATTTGTGATCTGCCGAAGGGTCCTTTGTGCATTGGGCTGCCAAATCTTCTAATAGTTCATTACTTGGATGAGACAATGCTAACTTTTCATCAAGCTGTTGACGTCTCTCTCTTTGTAATTGTTTAGATGTTCTCATGTTGTTTTGTTTTGATCTTTGGTATGTGTTATTACTGCAATGGAGATTAGAGAGGTGACGGTAAAAGATTAGCTGCAATCATGTTATATATCCTTTATACTTTCCAACCAGATCAGAAGTCTATCCCTTATATTCCCAACCAGATCAGAAGTCTATTGACCTACTTATCGTGCACCGAGAGTTAATGACATAAACATAAACAACTTCCGCTATTGGCACATCCTTCACTTCAGTCAGCCACATAAACAATAACATCCAATCTCACCTTTAAAATAGAAGAATACAACACTGCAGTGTCCAAATACAATGAGCACACAAGGAGAAGTATATCGATATCGATCGAGAGTAGGGCAGGCAGGGGCGGGCAGGCGCAGGGAATAGGGAAGAAATAAAAGGATACCAAACCCGTTTGTAAACTTTATTCTCCCCCCCCCCCCCCCCCCTAAGCCCTCAATGCTTTACTTTTACTTTCCTATCCTACTCCTACGTATTCGGCAGCCGATGACGATTGCAATCCTATCATCCTCTTCGTTAGCATTCTGCATACTATTGTTGATCGCCGTGGTGACGAAGGTTTCATCTTTTGCAATGCCTACAACATCATCGTCAATATCTACAACATCCACCAATAAAATGATATCCACCACATCACTTGGCCCCATTGCTTTACGCAAAATAGTACAAGATAGCTCTGTAGATATACAAAAACAATCTTTAGATCTCGGTGGTATTGTATGGCTTGAACATCTAAACCTCGTTGTGGGAGAAATGGATACAGCAAAGAAATTCTACATCGATTTTCTAGGATTTACTGCTGAGAGAGAACACAATCCCAAGTCTAATCATTACAATATTGGACAGCAACAGTTTCATTTGGCAGCTGCTACTGATATTGATACGCCACAAAGAGTTACTGGAAGTATTGGATTAACTGTACCAAGTTTACAGCGTATTCGAGATAGAGTAGATATTGCAAAGGAAGAATTGAAGGACACTTTATTTTCCATTGTAGATGACAAAGATGACAAGATGATGACAGTAACATGTCCTTATGGAAACGTTATACATTTATATGATATATCAATAGATGATGAACATCATTCAACATTAGATGACAGTATACCAAAGATGGTAAAGCTACATTCTGAAGGAGGAGACTACGGATATCATCGAATGGCTGTTCGTACTAAACCGGGGATACGCTATGTTGAAATTGCCTGTCAAAAGGGAACAAGTAATTCAATAGCAGAGTTTTATGAAGAGGTATTAGAATGTCAAGTAACAAAAACAGATGGAATAGCAGCAATCTGTGTCGGGCCAGGAGTGCATATGGTTTACACAGAACATGAAGAATTATCGGACGTTAGTATCAAACAAATGAAAGGAGTTCATGCATGTATCTATATAAAAGACTTTGAAAAGACATACAATACATTAAAGAAGAGAGATATGATATGGACAAACCCGAGATTTACTCATCTGGATAGTTGTGATACATGGGAGGAAGCAAAAGCATCACGAACTTTTAGATTTAAAGATATCCCGGATATGAACACAGGAGAAAAGATACTTGAACTTGAGCATGAGACTAGACCAATGATGCATGGTCAGTATATGAAAGTACCGCCGTATGTTCCAAACTAATGATAGATAATAAACTCTAGTGGCAAGTGGATTCACAGTCTTTACCTTCTTCTTTAAGCAAAATGAGTATCCCTGGGGGTTAGGATACCTCTGGTCTTGGATAAGGGAGGTCAATCACAATCACGAGGCGCCTCTAAAATCTCGTGTGATTAGTCCTCTCTGGCGCTCAAACTTTGGCGGCACAGCAAAACTATTTAGATTCACTTATATTGAGTATCATACTGTAATTAATAAGGGTTTTGTAGTTTGCAAGCCAATTGTTTGAGTTCATCGAGATAAATTATTGATGGATGAACAACACATCAATACATGTCGTGTCATTGAATTGCATAGAATTGCATGATACTCTACATCATTGAATATAGCATATAATAATACTACAATGGACGGTCAAGACTTTCTTGACCTATCAAGCAGGCAGGAACATCTCATGAGAGAGATGAATGCCTATCTCAAGGCAATCGACATTACAGATTCTCCAGGAGATAACAGTGCGGCGACTATGAAGGTATATAATTCACAGAATAAAACTTTATCATCAAGGTTGAAAGTACCGCCTCTTGCTACAATAACATCATCATCGTCCTCTTCTTCATCATCATCGGGTAGTACAGATAGTACAACTAAGGATAGTTCCACTACTAATGATAATACAGAGGTAGAAAAGAAAAAGAGACAAGGTCGTAGACGAAGTCTAACCAATCATCTCAATTCAATAGATGAACAAGCAAATGGAAGTAAGATATCCGCAGATTGTTATAACCACATTTATAATGAAGGTCAAAAGGTCATATACACAAATGCCGAAGGATCATGCCTCGCGGTCATTACCAAAGTGCATTATGACGACGAACTGCAGCCATACTACACTATTGAAATTATAGAGGGTAGGGAAAAACAAACTGATAATAATCACTTGTCTCGCTTCAATGAATCTGAATACGAATACTTTAATGAAGCTAATACTACAACCAGTAGTAGTCAATTTGAAGATGATTCACTTGTTGCAATGGCAAAGAGAATGGATGATTCACAAACGATAATCAGCGATCCATCGTTAATATCATGTGGAGCAAAAGAGAAGACCCTGCTTACTCTACCGAATCTACCAAACATTACAAAGAAGTTAGGTATAAGTAAAGGGAAACAACCAATTCAAAGTCAAGCAGCACTAGAGTCTCCATTACATTCAGATGATGAAGATGACAATAAAAACATCTCTTCTGATTCATCCTCATCTGCTTCTGTTGAGGTATTCGATTATAATGGTATGACCCGAGAACAAGTAATGTCCATGAATAAGGGGAGATCTTCTCCCAGTGATGCCTCAAGTGGTAATAACGAGGAAGGCAGACGGTCTCGGGGAGGATCCAGGAAGAAGAATGGCGAGAAGACTCGTCGCCACAGATCACCTACTGAAGAGAAAAGAACCGCTACACACAAAAGTAGACATCGTTCTAGCTCAAAAAGTAGGAGGAGAAGAAGAGATAAAGATCGGAAACGACGACAACATAAACATGACGATGATGACGAATCTCATGGAATTGGATTTAACACTAGAGTAAACAAATCAGATATGGATGGGAGGAGACGAACTGCTCAAGGTCAAGAACGACCGCCGATACAGCAATCGCACTCTCGTAGGCAACATCGTCATCATAACAATCATACAAAGAAGCAAATTGATCAAAATGATGATAGCTCAGATAGTGACGAACATAGCTCATATGATAGCGATGATTGTACGCAAATCTTTTATGAATCTACAGATGATGAATGGTGCTCAGCTGATTCAGAAGAGGAGCTTGTGGCGGTTGGAACCAGTGTCACTGATGCGGTGAACAATCTGAATAAAAAGCGAGGAGTTAAGAGTCTGTTTGGACTAAGGTAAAGATTACTT
>Ga0214478_100509_pt1 | contig 22637 bp, 15 predicted proteins | sample M1_20Mar14CPVII9_2_FD_178001 | JGI IMG/M metagenome (GOLD analysis project Ga0214478, IMG submission 178001) | Marine eukaryotic communities from Monterey Bay, California, United States - M1_20Mar14CPVII9sort6BwellD7 | ecosystem: Environmental > Aquatic > Marine > Unclassified | place: USA...
CAGTCTTCTTTCCACCACTATCTTTCTTCCCATCACCACTACTCTTCTTACTGCTATTTCCCTCCTTCTGTTTCTGTTGAGGCTTTTGTTTCTGTTCCTTCTTTCCTCCCCCAGAAGCTGGCTGTGCTTCCTTCTTTCCTCTCGAGTTTGATCGAGACTTGTTGGGTGTTACTTTTTTAGGAGTTTGAGTAGATGCTTTAGGGGTATCCTTCTTCTTCTCTACACTGTCTTCTGCCACTGTTGTTGGGTTAGATGGAGTCTCTTTAGATGCAGCAACCTTGGCAGCCCAAGAATTGGGATTTGTTGGCTGCTTTGGTACCTGCTGTTGCTGCATTGATGGTTGTTGTTGAATTTGAGCTTGTGGCTGGTTGTTTGGAGGAGGCCTATTATATCCCCGAGGCTGCCTATTCTGATACTGCTGCTGTCCAGGAGGATGAATGGGTACCATAACCGGAATAACTGCTCCGGGCGGCACACCAGGAGGTACCGGAACTGACATTCCATGAACCATCATTGTATTAGAAGGTCCGAGTGAGTTTGGAACACGAGCTTGAACAGTGGTATAACCAGGAGGTGGGTTGGGCTGTTGAGGATGCTGAGGTGGATATTGTGGATGTTGAAACTGCCCTGGATGAGAAGGATATTGAGAATTTGGAGGATAGTGCATGTGTTGATGTTGATGTGGATGATATGGATAGCCGGGTTGTTGTTGGTATTGTGAATAATGCTGTTGGTGCATGTATGGATGTTGTTGTTGCATGTATGGCTGTGGATACTGCTGTTGTTGATTATACATTTGAGGATGCTGCTGCTGATGTTGCATAGGAGGAGGAGGCATCATTCCAAACCCACCGTAGTGTCCTCCAGGATTCATGAGTTGCATTATCTCTTCTGGGTATTGTTGTTGTTGAGGTTGAGATGGAGGAGGACCTTGCTGTGGAGGAGCACCTTCCTTGGCTCCACCTGGTGCCACATCTTGCTTTGTATCAGCAGCCTTGACATCCTTTTGTTCCATCATTTCCCCCTCCAAACTTTCCATAGTACGAAACTCCCGAATAGCTGTGGATGGCTGTCCTCCAACATCATTACCACCCTCACCATCATCGTCGTCTGTTGTTGTTTCTTCTCGCTCTTCTTCCACCACTGCAACCTTTTCCTTATCATCATCCACATTACCACTATTATTGCCAAACAATCCTCCAATATCAGGTAGAGCAGATGGATCTGGACTCGATTGGAATGCACTCCATGCATAATTCGTTGCATTATGTTTGGAACTTGAATGATTCTTTGTATTCTTCAACTTTTCGTTTGCCTTGTCTTTCTTTCCACCACCCTGTTTGGTATTTGGATTGCTATTTTTCTTCTTCTTCTTTTGTTTCGTTGTTGTATTGCTGCTCTTTTCTGTTGACTTCTTTTCAACAGTTACAAACCCTTCAACATCTCCATCAACGCCAGTATCATTATTCTTTCCACCACTACTTCTACGTCGTCCTTTACTATCAGAACGTGGTTTATTACCCTGTGCCGATCGGGCTGTTTGTTTACCTTTCTTTTTGTTATTCTTATTACATGCATCAGCCTCCTTACTAGTTGTATCTTCTTTTTGGGTATTGTTAGTGGTGGTAGCGGGGATACTTTTATCAGCCATGCTAATACCAAGCATACCCTTTAAGAGGGCATCGGCATTGCCTGACATGTTATATTAATATTGCAATAGATATCTTCTTATGACTAAGCGGAGAATGTAATTTACCTCAAAATAATTTTGTGTGCACAAGATGTGTGTTCTTGATAACTTAACTGTCGTTCTCGCTGATCGGTTTAAGTAAGAATATCAGCGGATGATATTATACTACTATGGATGATAATGGACAATAAGAGTATGCTATATCGGTTTGCTCCTCTCTATTACAACTATTGCAACTCCTCATGCTTGTTATCCTCTCACAATTTTTAGAAACTTCATATTTGAAGAAGTTATCATGAAACTTCTGTAATTACATCTTCATTACTACTACTAACATCGAACGCTCATACATCATCACTATCGTCATTCTCGTTATAGAGGGCGGAAGTATTGGTATAAGATAGACATAGTATGCATCTTATTGCAAAGTATTATATTATTATAGATCATATATCAAACCATTTTACCCGCCGCAAGTGAGCTCGTTCAGGATACATCTTAGAGAGTTATTGGTGCAAGTTACATGCACCAACAACACAACAATTGACCATTGAAGCAGCCCATAATATTAGTATGGGATACTGCATCGCTTAACAAGTAATAACACGTTCACATACAAAAATGAGGAAGATAGGTTCATTATCTCGAGCAAATTATAATAAAAAGATTAGTAGGAATAGTATACGTGCTTTCTTCTTAGCACTAATTACAATTGCAGTGGTCTTGTTAGTATGGTCGTTAAATTTATTAACATCAATTGGTAATGAATCAGATACTACTTCTATTAGTAATAGCAATAATAATGACTGGGCTGATACTATGCAGCAACAAACTCCTACAAAATCTATAATACAACAACCATATCCCAATGGGCCCAAAACTGATCCTAAATATGCAAATGATCGAGTATATTGTATGGTTCCGTTTATTTGGAATGAGGAAATATATAAGGTAATAATGGATACATGGGGTAAACGATGTAATACAATACACTTCATTACAGACTCGGAAGTAGCTGTCGAAGGTAAATGGGATAGAGATAATGTTATACAGAATAATGGCAAGGGGTATATGCATCATTATGAATTCCCAGCGAGCACCTTCCCAAACAATGTCAAGTTTATCAACATGACACGGCCATGGACGGGATGTATTGATAAAAAGAGCGGAAAAGATCGAATCTGTCGACACATATGGGAAAAGATGTGGCAATCATGGATATACGTTGCAGATCATCACTTGGATGAAGCTGAGTGGTTCTGTAAAGGAAAGTCTGCATCTGTATTGTTTTATGATGTGTTATAGTGTGCTTGCTATTGATCTGACCTTTATCTGCTTTATTTGTTGCCTTAATGTACCTACATATGTTACAATCTCCATTCAGTTGATTATGACACATATTTCTTTCCCGAGAACCTACAATACTATGTTCGTGATCAGATGGGTTGGGATGCTTATAAAGAGCATCATTACTTTGGACTTATCTTGAGCCATAGACTGAATCGTCCAGAAATGATAGCTGGAGCGGCGGCTTGTTGGAGTCACAAAACATTGAAAGCGATAGCAGAGGTATATCGCAATATGCCCAAAGGATATCAAGGCAAAGATAGAGGAAGATGTGAAGATAGACCAGATGCCAGTGAAGAAATCTCGACGTCAACTTGTCTCAAGCAGAAGTTGAACATCTCCGCCGAGCCAGCCCTTGATCCTCAAATGAGACAATACGTCATGGTTGATCCATATCATAATATGATAACCTGGAATAGGACGGAGCAAGGAGAGTGGTGGTATTGGAAGGGCAAACCAAACAATGTAGGGCAAATGGAGGAGTGTTGCTCACATCGACCTATTGGTGTGCATAAATACAAGCAAAAGTTTCAAATAGAGAATCTTGATCTTCAGTTTTATGGACCAGCCGAAACCAGTACACAATTCCACAGAAGTATACAAGGAAAGAAAGAGATAACAGCAAGATATGTGAGTAAAGTTCGAAAGGCAATGAACATAGATGAATGAGGTTTCTATCATGTCATGGGTGGAATACTGAAGACAATAGATAGACAACTGATCTATGAGATGTTGTTAAGCGAGGACTAGACTTGTGATCTTAATAATAGAGACATGATAACTAGCACTGATTGGCCGTGAAACATATGCTAGATCAATGTAAAACCCACAAGGTTGTCAATCAAGAGGAGGAAGACGACATGTGACACAGGATACCCTTTCATAATTTTTAATGTTCCTCACACTCTCACTAGGCCTTTGGGTTTAGTGCGCATTTTGAGAGGCTTCGGTGCGCGCTGCGCACGTGCGCCGCACATATCACCATATTTAGGTCAAAATACGGGTATTTAAGCCTCAAAATGCCCATAAATAGGGCCAAATTCGGGTATTTTGTGTCACTCGAGCTCGAGCAATTCGTGCGCACGCGCACATGCGCACTAAACCCAAAGGCCTAACTCTCACCCTCACACTAACAAAATAGAGGCCTATCTTGATGTCCTCGCCTCATTATGGAGGAACAATGTTGATGTAGTGGACGGTGGTGATCGTATTTCCTAAAAAAGTATCACTATTTGCACAAACACAACAAGTCAATAACTCCTCCCCATCACGCAAAAATTAAGACATAACATGTCATCATCTTTCATAGACGATATTCAAGGCAGTGGTGACCATTATAAGAGTGGTGGCAGTGTTATTAATAACAATAACAATCCTGTTGTAGAATTTCCGTCCTTGTCTTCACAATCATCTCATCTACCTACGGCTACCGATGAGGAAACGATATCGACTAAGACATCAACTAATAATGATTGTGATCATCAGGTATCATCCTCGTGTGATGGGTCGAGTTGTTCTAAACCATCTGCTCATAGAGAAAATGATAATACCACTCCTATAGTGGAAAAATCCAGTCCATCTGAAACATTAGATGAAGATGAAATGGATATTGAGATTGACTTCGATAATAATTGCAATCCAGCGGATCAAATTATTAAGGAGGCCTTAGAAAAGTTGGTTGTAGCAGCGAAGAACAAGAAAAACAAACCGGCAATAGAGTCGGGGAAGCAGTCAATCCTCACCAACACTAAATTGGGCGGCGGTGAAACATTAGAAGGGGTAACAGCAAAACCATCCCCGAAGCAGCAGCAGAAGAAGCCTGTTCAAGTTATTATAAACTGGATGGAATCCTATCAAGATGATGAAAAGATTCAGTTAATCTGTCTTCAAGCACTTCCTACTATACTAGAGGACCCCGTCAGCCGTCTGCTGGCACAAACTGACGGGCTTACATCCATAGTTTTCTTCGACATGAGTGCCTTCCCAGATAATCCTATTTTACAACTACACGCATTCCACACACTGGTAGTACTTCTCCGTCCAGCTGCCGCATATGAAGGCAAGACTGCATCTGTGAAAAGACGTCACAACAATCATAATGCCTCTTCTATTATTCAACATGGTAAAGTACTAGGCGCAAAAAGAAAGGCAACCCTTCCTGACTTTGAAGATAATGGCGTTAGAGTGATGCTAGCGAGTCTCCGCCGATATTCCAACGACATGTACATTCAAGCTATAGGATGTTGGGCTCTTGTCAACGCTGCGCTGTATCCTTCACTCAAGACAAGTTTATCGCGGCTAGGAGCTGTGTATACAGTCACTAATGCCATGATGTTGCATCCAAATGTAGAAGCTGTTCAATACCGAGGGCTATTTGCATTGATAAACTTGGTTATTCCTGATGACAAAAAAAGAGATGGAGATGGATCGTCTATTAGCTCCCATATCTATCAGATTGCACGGTTAACAATTGTTGCAATGAAGACATTTCATTCCAACAAAAGCATACTAAATCGAGGCTGTTGTGTATTGAGGAATCTAAGCCTCACACCAGCCTTCGTCAAGATCTTAGCCAAGACACCGGGATCTGTAGATATATTGCTACACTGTCGACAAGTCTGTCCGAAAGATGCCCTTGTACAGAGGAGTGCACGGACAATCATGGTTCTAATGCAGAGGGTCAATGAGAGGCAGAAGGATGGCAACACTGATTTTGAGTCTAGTTTTCAGCTTACTCAACCACATGCCGCCCCCTCGACTCAAGTAGCTAGCTCTTCATCTACTGCCATTGGTGACACTGCGGGAGAACAAAGTCAGTCACCGTTTTGATATTTTTGGTGGATGTCGTGGTACTCTTAAACCACACTCCACAAGACATTTTTTGAAGTCCTTGATTTAGGCATCGCACTGTACCTTTTTTACACACACACACACACACACAAGCTAAGAATAGTAACGCTAATAAGCAAACCAATTACATCTAGAGATAAGATGATATATACAACCTAGGATAAAATATGTATGAAGGACTAGAGATTACGAATGAGATTCCTCGAAGTCTACGGATTTGAGTTTTGAGTGTACTTGAGGTCGATACGTAGTATTCTGAATAAAACTAAGGACATACCCCACACAATTAACAAAGGCAGAATGCAGAATTCGAATTCAATAGTTCGGCTTGAGTTGATATCTTAGTGTTGACACGTCGGCATTAGCTATCAACAATAGAAGTTTATTACAATTGACCGTAGAAAGAGAAGATCATCAACAGATTATAGGACCGAGGGACAGCAGAGTTATACCATCGACGATAAAATATCAAATCCAAGAAAAAGATATAAAATGAGTAGTCAACCAAGTACCAAGAAGCAAAGAACTTCCAAAGGTTCCGATGACATTCCTATTCCTGAAATCACTGCACTTGATTATGTGAACCTTACCAGTCATACGGATGCATTCGGTGTTGACCGTGAGTAGTGAATGTTTGTGGATTTGACGATTGCAATGCACCTGTTCAATTTGCAATGGTATATCGTCTACTCTATGTTTATATGCATATATCTATATCATGCTCACTTCTCTTTGCAATACCACATCTCATATCATTTCAGCAATTCCAATATCATGGGGCCATCCAGATCCATTGATAAGAGGACCGGTCATATGTACTGTTCGACATTCCTCACAACGTAATGCCATCGGTGCTCACTCTGGTAGTTATTGTATCTATACTGGACTTGCAGTAGCGGCAGGAAAGCTCAATCCAGATTACGTTCCTAATTTGAAATTGACTAGTCCTGTCTTTACTGTAGGACCTCATCCTAGTTGGGCTGATCCAAAGAAACTTGCATCGATTGATCCTTTTGGACATGTAAGTTATATATGCATGTGTACCATATCATTTGATTAACTGCTATATATTGTACCATAACACATTGAATGTATCTTCCATATTATATATCCCAATTCTCATTATCATATCAAATATCTTACGGAATCATAGCTAACTACTGAGGTTTACGGAGCTTATCTAGACAAAGGATTCGACATCCGGCCAACGATTGCAGTGACACAAGCACATATTGATTTACCAGAGACTCGTGAAGCTGTTCAGGCTGGACGTCTTGTACCTGATGGTAAAATATTATTGGAAGGGGGTCAATCTATTGTTAGCAAGGCTGCATGTGAGCCCGTTTGGTACCTACCCGAAATTGCTCGCAGGTTTGGCTGTACTGAGACAATGTTGAGACAGAGTATCTTTCGAATGACAAACGGAATGTACCCAGAGCTAATCACCCGTCCAGATATTAAGATCTTCTTGCCACCAATTGGTGGTCTAACAATCTACATCTGGGGTGATCCTGATACTATACCGGATGAAGATATCGTAAGTCAGGATGCTATGTGACATACGTGTTCAAAGATGTCATCTCATAATACCCTTCTTTCTTTCGTAGGAGCTGACTTGTCGTGTTCATGATGAATGTAATGGAAGTGATGTATTTGGGTCAGATATCTGTACATGCCGTCCATATTTGACACACGCAATCGAGGAGTGTATCAAGACTGCTCGTAAGTACTCGAATGATATGTGAATCGTAAGATATACGCTTCGATATATACCGTACTCAACCTTTGATTCTCTTTGACTTACACAGAAAGGGGAGGTTGTGGAGTAGTGATCTACTTCCGTAAAGAAGGAAGAAGTCTTGGTGAAGTGACAAAGTACTTAGTATACAACACTCGTAAACGCCAGGAGGGTGGAGATTCGGCTGAGAACTACTTCAATTGTACCGAGCAAGTAGCTGGAGTTCAGGATACTCGATTTCAAGCTTTGATGCCCGATCCACTGCACTTTCTTGGAGTTACAAAGATTCACAATTTCATCTCAATGAGTGATATGAAGTACAATGCTATTGTTAGTACTGGTATCGATATTGTCAATCGTGTTGAGATTCCAAAGGAGCTTGTGTAAGTAGGGAGCTTTCTTCTTTTTGTTAGTTGTTTCTTTGTTTTCTTTGTGACTATTATGTGCACAAGAACTTACAATCATTACTACTCTTATACAGACCTGATGATGCACAGGTCGAAATCACAGCTAAAGTCTTTCATGGATACAATGCAGGGAAGGCCTACCAGGGTATTGATGAGAATGAGCTAAAGAAGACTCGTGGACGTGAATATGACTATGATGGAGCCTCCAAGAAGAACGTTGTTGTTGAAGAGAAATGAGATAACTAGATGTGTAGAATGAACACTATTGTAAATAAATACATTGATTAGAGCTTCTGTTTGAGTCTTCACATCTTTGTGTAGTAATTTAGGATACCGCAAAGGATACCAAATACCAATATTAAATTTGAGCCATTATCGAAGGTATAGGTAGCTAATATACAGTACTAATTTGATACAATATACTCTCAATCTCTCGATATGTCTAATAATAATACTGATGATACAGTGGCAAAGCTACATGCCACAATATTTATAGCAACACGGCAAGCTCACTCTGCATTAATATCCTCAAATGAAACAATAATAGGAATTGATAATTTTGTTGACGGTTCATGTGAAGATGCAGATGATGATAATAATAATACCCGTAAAGGTCAAGAAGTTGGTATAGCATTATTCGGTACCGATCAAAAGTATAAGGATCAATTACAAGATCAATTTCAGAATAAGTTATGTGAAGTTGAGAAGGAGTTGGCAGAAATACAGCAAGGGTTGCAACAACAAGATAATTTACATGACGAGATGGGTTCATCTGATGATGTAAACAACAATAATAGTATGACATCATCATCTACCGAGGAAGGAAACTTCTCTTCAATCAACAATGTTGCACAGCTACAATCACATGTAGTCTTTTTGCAACAGTGCTCAAAAGTACATAAATTATTGGAAGATGTTGACACATTGTCATTACAAACTAATTTTGCTATGTCAAGTATTATTAATGGCAGCGGTAATAGTGGAGGAAATAAAACAAGAAATGGTGGTGGTGGTGATGTAGCATTTCCATTCTCCCCATCAAGTATATGTTCGAGTCCATTGGAGTTTAATAAATTTACATTTGACTCACCAGAGTCTAGTACGGGAAGTGGTGGCGAGAAGATTTCTCCCATGGTTAAGGCTGCCCAATTAGTGAATCAAGCTGAGGGTATATTAAATAAGGTTATGCATGATTTAAATGATCAATGTAATGCAGAGAATAATGGGGTAGATAAGGAGAATAATAATGAATCAGGTAATACCAAAAGCTCTCACATATTGCAAATGCAAATCAAGATGCTTACTGAACTACAACATCAATCACGTCGGAAGAAGATGGAATTACGCCATCGTGCTATTACACTTGTCGAGGGATGTGTAGTAGTTGAGAAGGATGCTCTTATTGTTCGGGGTAGTAATACTTGTGAAATGAAATCTACAAACAACAACGACAAGAAGAAGACTGTTGCATTTGATGTGGTGGAATCACCAATATCTACCTCTACACCAACCAATGATAATGATTCATCACCATCTCCTCCACCCTCGCCATTATCAGATGCCTATCAAATATTGCATTTATTTTCAGATGATAACATTCCCAACTTTGGTGAATCCCTTGATGGTGCCATGAAACGTTTATCAACTAAATTATTGAATGTTATTCAAACATGTCTGGCTGGAGTGGAAGCTCAATCATCTGATATGAAGATGAAAGGAGATGATAAGGGAGTGAGTTATTATAAATTGACTGAAGAGTCATTGAGAAAAGGCATTGGTAGTAATCGTCGATATGATCCAGTAACTATCAAGGGACCGGCAGTACAATTGCAGTGGTGTTTAGTTCCATTGGGTGATGGAGAAAGTCGTGAGAGAGATATTACTAAATTGGAAAGTGTGGTAACTTCAAATGAAATTAATGAAGAAACTCTCCAATCCTTGGCAACTGTATCCCCATCCATGGCAACATTTATTGGCATACTCAATTTCTTGACAAGATTCTTGAACTTTATCCATCAACATGTATTGGTCGGTCGTTCGGATCTTGCACAAATGTTAGGGAAACATTTGTTTGGTATATATCCACTACCCAATACATCTATTGCTTCTGGATCAGTTATGTTAAGTGGAGTTTTGTTAGGAGCAGCTGCACAAGGGATTGAGGATGGTGAAGAAATGCCATTAATGACAGACATGGTAACTGCCATGAAGAAGTATTGCATCCCAAAGGAAAGCTCTTCTAAAGTGTGGCAAATGCTGCATTCCATGAAGCAGTGTCTGGTAAAGGAAATATCCAACTTTGAAGCGAAATTGGTAGAGTTGGATATGATGACTGACAAGACAACAACAAAATCTGCCAAGACATCTGCCAGTACTAAGACAACAACAAGATCGTCGTCATCGCCAACGGGTCTATCTGTATTGTTAAATAACGATGGTGTAGGCTCTCCCATCAATCCAAACGCCACCTTGTCCAATCTTTCCAATTTGGATACTACCTTCCCTGAAGCGCAACATGCCGCTACCAAGGCAGTAGGAGCTGACAGAGACAATATGAAGATTCTCTCGCCATTATCCGAGCTTGCCAACTCATTAGGACAGGCCTATGTTGAAGGTCAACGTGTGTACATTCTCAATCAAGGACGATCAATCTTACTCAATACTGATTATCATAACACTTGTCAAGTAGGCACCTTCGTTCCTGAAGTCAATGAGCCAGGATCACTCTCGTCTCTTGATGACGATCCTCTCAAGATACTATTTGCCTTTCACCAATGTGCTATATCTACCACTGCACTATCGATTATGGAGTTGTGTAGAAAAACGATGGATGATGCCACAGATCACGAACTCGCATCTTCAGAATTTGTCGAAGATTCTCTTCCACCTATGCTGTATCGTGTCTCACGAGAACTAATGGACTTATTTCGTGCAATTATACCGACAAGACATGCAAGTGAAATTGCGAGTATTCCCCGTATGGCAGCTGTGCTACATAATGATTGTGTCTATTTTGCCCATGAAGCAGCTTTATTAGGTGAGTCAAAAGAAGTTATAATTCGTGTATGTCTGTGTCGATTATTTCAAGTTAACTTTCTCTATGCAATGAAACACTTTCTCTCCTTCATAGGTGCCGAGTATAAGGTTAAATTCTTCAATCTCTATTCAGATAGTGGTGCTGATAGTGAAAGTAAAAGCAATACAAGGTTGCTTGGAGAAGTTTGTTCCTTTATGGATATGATACCACCCTTTCGAGATTTGGCAACCAAATCTATGGGGGCGATGCTTGAGGTACAAAAGGGTCAACTATATGAGCTTGGTAAGATCTAGTTCATATACATATTGTTATTTATACCTTGGTCATTAGAGTATACTCACATTAAAGTTCCCTCCTATAATAGTATCGCCGCGTCTTTCGAGTTTCGAACAAGCGCTTGGATCCAACGAATCTGTCACTGAATGGGATGACGCTGATACTGCGTTGCGTGCGGCTCTTTATCATTTGGGGCACCTATCACAGGCTTGGAAACCAGTTTTATCACGTGGTGTGTATCACATGACAATGGGCAATTTAGTTGATTTGGTCCTTACATTGTACTTGGATGCTGTGATTAAGGCAGAGAATATTACTGAATCAGCATCAAGGTTTGTTCACTCTCTACTTCTGGACGCTATAAAGGGAACTGCTGAAATGTTCATTGTGCAATCTACTGACAACAATAATCATATCAATATAGACAGTGACGATGTTCAAGAACAGCGCTCTCAGTTAGCGAACAAATACTGTTCTCTATTTGGGAAAGCACAGGCAGTCGGAAAGTCGATGGCTATGAGGCTAGATGAAATTGAAAGAGGCTTAGAAGAGGGAGTGTTCAGAAGTATAACAGCAAAAGAACTTTCACACCTAATTCGTGCAGCATTCGATGATAGCGCCAAACGCACTGCACTCTTGAATAGCCTGGTATCTAAATGATTAATACTGCAAATTGAGATAAACACAATAAAGGATGGTTGGATAGATTCGTAAGTCTTCCATTACTTTTGTTAACCCTTTTAGCTTGCCAAGCTCATCTATGTTATCGATCTACTTTCTATCGATTGATAAGGAGTGGAGGGAGAAGATCCGATTCAGCACAATGCACGTTTGAAGGAACTCAAGGGGTTAGACAATTGTACACGATGGTGTGATGCCTTCCAATCCCTCGATAAGATATGCAAAGATTTCCTTGCCACAATTCCGTTGATTGTGTTGTTGGGTTCCAAATGCATGAGGTGTAGACATTGGGAAGCTTTGAAGGACGCCACTGGGGCCTCCAGCTTTGTCCCACCTTGTGATAATGAGAACATGTCCCTTGGTGACTTACTTTCTATTGATTTACTTGCCAAGAGCAATGATGTGGAAGAGATTTGTGATCAGGCTTCCAAGGAGGATAAGATGGAGACAACTCTTCAGCAGATTAATGATCGGTGGTCATCGATTAACTTGATAATGACACCCTACCATAAGAAGGATGATGAAGTGGAAGAGGACGTCCCGTAAGTTATTCTCCTCTTGAGAAAACTCTTGTTGATTGCATGATATTACATGTCTGTTGTGTTCTTCTAACTCACATTCTTATACTCTTCTCAACCTATAATTTTAGACTCCTTGGAATTGGTGAAGAGGACTTTGAAATGCTTGAGAATGATCAGCTAGTCATCCAGGGCATGATGGCATCGAGATACTTGGCACAGTTTGAGCAAGAAGTGAATGGATGGCAAAAGGCTCTCTTCAATGTTAATGAAGTGTTCCTCCTTGTCGGTGATATTCAACGTACATGGTCATATCTTGAACCACTTTTTATACACTCTGAAGAGGTCAAGAGAGAGCTACCCGAAGATGCAAGTAGGTTCATCACTATCGACATTGATACTCGAAAGGTACTTCACAAGGCATGGGACATTAAGAATGTCAAGCAAGCGTTCAATGAGGATGGTCTCATGAACAAGCTGGACGGTATCCAAGAACAGCTCGACATTTGCAAGAAGAGCTTGGCTGATTTCTTAGATGGTAGACGACGTCAATTCCCTCGTTATTACTTTGTGAGCGAGGCTGATTTGCTAGACATACTGAGTAATGGCGGCACCCCAGAGAAGATTCTTCAACATATTTCAAAGATATATCTTTCAACTAAAACACTCACCTTGTCCCCCAACGACGAGAATTTACCATCTGGACGTCCTTGCGCTATCGAGTTTGTGTCTGGTGTTGGCTCTGAGATTTGTACATTCGAGCCTGCTGTTCCACTTGAGGGCAAGGTTGAAATATACATGCAAACCATACTCGATGCTCAGAAGAAGAGTATCTTCGAGACGGTCAAGCGTAGTTTAGCTCGATATGACGTCCAACCTCGACCAGAGTGGGTATTGGCAAAGGACGAGACTACATCAAGACCCCTCGATCCGGCTCAGACGACATTGTTAGTTCTCGCAATCAACTACGTGAAGGAAGCCGAGGAGGCCTTGACTCAGTTGAGTAATGGAGTAACCGATGCTCTTACAAAGTTCTCCGAGAAACAAGTGAATCAACTAAATGATCTTGTCAAGTTGACACAATCAGATCTCTCAAAGGGTGATCGTACAAGAGTCATGGTATGCATTACAATGGACGCTCACGCACGAGATATTGTTGAGAAGATGATTCGTAGTAATGTTAACACAGTTGACAGTTTCATGTGGCAATCACAACTCAAACACAAGTTTCGAGTACCTCCGGAACATGCTAGATATCGTGGCCGTGATCCTCACCTTCGAGGTGAAGGAGGCGAGCGAGCAGAAGTTGCCATTTGTGACGCGATCCTACCTTATGATTATGAGTACTTGGGCAATGGTCCGCGTCTTGTCATTACTCCCTTGACAGATCGAGTGTACGTAACAGCAACTCAGGCATTAAACCTCAAGATGGGCTGTGCTCCCGCTGGACCTGCGGGAACCGGAAAGACGGAAACAACCAAGGATCTCGCGAATGCGCTTGCCAAACTCATATATGTTATCAATTGCTCTCCAGAGATGGACTATAAAGGATTTGGCAACATCTTTAAAGGCGTGGCATCATCTGGTGCTTGGGTATGCTTTGATGAGTTTAATCGTCTCATACCGGAAGTTCTATCCGTGTGTACTGTTCAGTTCAAGGCAGTTTGTGACGGTATTGCCGCCGATGCGACACGTATTCGTGTAGAGGGTGATGAGATTAATCTTGATCCAACCTGTGGTGCATTCATTACAATGAACCCTGGCTATCTTGGTCGCTCAGAGCTACCCGAAGGTCTCAAGGCTCTCTTCAGACCCATGACTGTAATGGTACCTGATCTCATCTTAATTTGTGAGAACATGTTAATGGCAGAAGGATTTGTCACGGCCAAGACACTAGCGTCCAAATTCTTTTGTTTATACTCTTTACTCAAGGCCTTGTTATCCGCTCAGCTACACTATGACTGGGGTCTTCGAGCAATCAAGTCTGTACTAGTCGTTGCTGGTGGATTTAAGCGTGCAGAACCAGACATGCCAGAAGACGCCTTGTTAATGCGTGCCCTTCGTGACTTTAACATACCCAAGATTGTTCGCGAGGATGAGGTTGTATTCTTTGGATTGCTCGGTGATCTCTTCCCTGGGCTTGATCCACCTCGAAAGAGAGACGAAAGTTTAGAGAAGTATGTCGATCAGGCATGTACCAACCTTGGAAATGATCCCGATGAGACCTTCAAGCTCAAAGTTATACAAACCGAAGAGCTACTTGCTATCCGACACTGTGTTTTCATCATGGGCCCGGCTGGCGCAGGCAAGTCTCAAGTTTGGAAGACATTACGAGAAGCGAGGAATCTTCGTGATCCAGACATGCCGACAAAGGTTGTTGATATTAATCCCAAGGCCGTCAAGACAGAAGAGTTGTATGGTTACATCTCGATGGCAACGCGCGAATGGAAGGATGGATTACTAAGTAATGTGATGCGAAATCTATCAAGTATTCCCAACGAGGAACCAAAGTGGATAATCTTGGATGGAGATCTTGATGCTAATTGGATCGAGTCAATGAATTCAGTTATGGATGATAATAGAATGTTAACATTGGCATCGAACGAGCGTATTCCTCTCCTTCCACACATGAGAATGATCTTTGAAATTCGAGACTTGAAGCATGCTACTCCGGCAACTGTGTCACGTGCGGGTATCCTCTACATCAGTACTGACGAAGGTACACAATGGAAGAGTTTGATTAATAGTTGGATACTCAAGAAGGATTTCCCAGAAGAATCTAAAGCTCTTCTGCGGACATTCTTTGACAAGTACATTTCCAAAACACTTCTTTGGATGATGATTAATTGCAAGAGTATTGTGCCTGTTGAGGATATGAACAAGGTACAAGTATTGCTGAATATGCTTGACGGTTGTCTACATGATGATAATACAAACAGCGACAAACCAGAAGCGCTCGAGACTGCCTTTGTCTATTGTGCAGTTTGGGCACTTGGTTCAACACTTACTATTGCAGATGATGGCACAGACTACCGCAAGTTGTTTAGTGACTGGTGGCGAGGAGAGTTTAGAGACGTCAAGTTCCCCTCGCGTGATACAGTATTTGATTACTGGCTCGATCCAGAGGTGAATTCATTTGATAGTTGGACGAAGAGTCCGTTCTTCTACTCTGTCAATTATGATAGTAGTAAGGTATCAATGACTCAGGTGACAGTACCCACACCCGAGACTTGTTCAGTAGCATACTGGATGGATATGTTAGTCAAAAGTCGCAAGCCAATCATGCTTGCTGGTCCAGCTGGGTAAGTCGTTGCTCGGTGCAGTGCTGGCTTAATCTTACATCACATCCTCTAATACTTTACAATTCCTCTATCTCTTCATCCTTTATTATCTTAGGACTGGAAAGACTCAGCTTGTGAGCGGAATGATTAACAAGTTCAATCCATCAATTTACACGAGTACTACAATCAACTTCAACTTTTATACTACATCTGCCGTCCTGGCCGATACAATGGCAATTCCATTAGAGAAGAAGACTGGTAGTAACTTTGGTCCGCCAGGCAACACAAAGCTTGTGTACTTTGTCGATGATTTGAACTTGCCAGAAGTAGACACGTACAACACCCAGAGTGCAATAGCACATCTTCGTCAGCACATGGAGTATGAACATTGTTATGACTTGCAGAAGATGACACTCAAGAACATCTCTAAGACACAAGTTGTTTCCTGTATGAACCCAACAGCTGGGTCGTTCAATATTAATCCAAGATTACAGCGTTGGTTTGCAACATTTGCGATTGGCCTTCCTGGGTCTACATCTCTTTTGACCATTTACCAAACATTTCTCGATGGACACCTACAAAACTTTACAGACGAAGTCAAAAGTCATAGTACGAACCTCATCAAGGCGGCTCTTGGTCTTCACTCTCTTGTGTCTAGTACTTTCCGCAAAACGGCTACAAACTTTCACTACGAGTTTAATATTCGTCATATCAGTAATGTCTTCCAAGGACTATTGGTATCCTCTCCTGAGCACTTCAAGACAGCTGATAAGTTAACATTATTGTGGCTTCATGAGAGTGAACGTGTATATGGAGATCGTTTAGTATCAATTGAAGATCTTACAAAGTACAATACCTTGGCACAATCTCAATGTAAAAAGGTGTTCCCCTCCTTCCCCACTGCCAAGTATTATGCTAAGGAGAACGCCGACCCTCTATTATTCTGTCACTTTAGTGAGGGGATTGAAGATAATGTGTATAATCAGGTACCTAGTTTGGTAACAATGAATAGAGTATTAGAAGAGGGCCTGAGAGAATACAATGAGACGAATGCTACCATGGATTTGGTCTTATTTGAAGACGCAATGAAACATGTGGCTCGTATTGTTCGTATTGTCCGTAACGAAGGTGGTCATGCCTTGCTTGTGGGTGTGGGAGGAAGTGGAAAGCAGAGTCTAGCCCGACTTGCTGCCTTTATTTGTGGTTATGATGTGAAACAAATCGTTATTAGTAGCACCTACTCTGTCACTGACCTAAAGGATGATCTGAAAGTCATGTACAACAAGGCAGGTGTAAAGGGAGAGGGTGTCATGTTCCTATTAACAGACTCACAAATCACCAATGAACGATTCTTGATCTACATTAATGATCTCCTCGCAAGTGGTGACATTCCAGATCTCTTCCAAGTTGATGAAGTTGATGCTATTGTTAATGCTGTTACTAATCGTGTCAAGGCCGAGGGCATTGTCCCTGATCGTAAGAATTGTTGGGATTACTTTATTGGACAGATTCGTAAGAACTTGCACGTCTGTCTCTGCTTTTCCCCCGTCGGCGATGGATTTAGGAATAGAGCACGACGATTCCCAGCGTTGGTGAATTGTACTGTTATTGTATGTTCCAACCATGGCCATCTGATGCGCTGTATAGTGTTGGGAAGAAGTTCTTAAGCTCTGTTGATCTTGGCACTGATGAAGAGCGAGATGTGATTGAACGATTCCTTCCCTTCTCCTTCGAGGCTGTCAATAAGGCAACAACCGATTATAAAAAGAAGGAACGCAGGAATGTGTACACAACTCCAAAAAGTTACTTGGAGCTCATTAAGCTGTACAAGATTCTTCTCGAGGATAGTCGAAGTGATGCATCATCCGCCATATCACGTCTTGACAACGGACTTACAACTCTTCGTGAAACGAGTGAGAGTGTAGCACAGCTTGAGCATGATCTCAAAGGCATGCTTGAGGATGCAGCTGCAAAGAAGGAGAAGGCTGAACAGATTGCCGAAACTGTGAGTAAGGAGAAGGCCATTGCTGAAGTTGAAACAGCCAATGCACAAATCGAGAAGGAACAGGTGGCCAAGATTGCTGAGGAGGTGGGTAAGAAACAACGAGATACCGAGAGTGACTTGGCCAAGGCTGAGCCTGCAGTTGAGGCCGCCATGTCTGCTCTCGATACCCTTGATCAAAAAGATCTTAGTAGCTGCAAGGGTATGCTCAAGCCGCCACCCAAGTTGGATGAGGTCTTTGCGGCAACAATGGTACTATTAGCTGGTATCATGCCCAGTGTTATTATCACAAAGTCAGGTAAGGTGAAAGATGCAAGCTGGGATGCTGCAAAGAAACAGTTGATGGGCAACATCAAGGAATACATGGTTTATCTGAAGGATATCAAGACACATGTTGATGACGGTAGTATCAACCAAAACAACTTTAAGGAAGTTCGGCAATACATTGAACAAGACTATTTCAATGTGGAGACGATCAAGGCTAAAAATACCGCCGCGGCTGGTCTGTGTTCGTTTGTACTCAACATTGTAACGTATTATGATATTGTAACCACCGTTGAACCCAAGCGACAGGCCCTTGCTGAGGCGAATCAACAATTGTCCGCTGCAAATGAAAAACTCACGACTGTGATGGCAAATGTCGCCGCCTTGGAAGAGAAGTTGTCTAGACTGACAACAGAACTCAACGAAGCCAACTCTAGTAAAAAGGAGGCAATGGATGCTGTTGCCGCAGGAGAGAGGAAGCTTAACCTGGCACAGCGATTGACGACTGCTCTGAGTAGTGAGAATCAGCGATGGGCAGAGAATGTCATTACGCTTCGAAAGAATGAGAAGTTACTCAGGGAGATGTGCTTCTGGCGAGTGCTTTCATATCGTATGTGGGTCCTTTTACCAAGCCCTTCCGTATCCACTTGATGGAAAAGGTCTTCAAGCCATTTCTCCGTCGCGAGTTTTCCAAGATATCTTCTTCTTCCTCCTCCAAACCAACATCAACAGGAGGAGCAGACCAGAACGACGATTGCGCTGATAACGGTGAGGAAGAGTACACAATGCCCATGAGTATTGATGCAAGCCCAATAACAACCTTGACAACTCCTGCCGAGGTGGCACAATGGAACGCAGACTCGTTGCCTGCAGATGCTGTATCAACTGAGAATGGTTGTCTATGTACTAGCACATCTAGGTTCCCCTTGATCATTGATCCCCAGTTACAAGGCATTGAGTGGATCAAGCAAAAAGAGGGAGCACCTGAACGAAAGTTGGAGGTTTGTCGTCTTGGGCAGAAAGATCTTATCAGAAAGCTTGAGATTGCGTTAGAGAATGGTTACACGATACTCATTGAGAATCTAGGAGAGACTATTGATGCTGTCATCATGCCTGTGATTCAAAGAGCATTTATTAAGCGTGGCTCGAAGCTTTTCATCAAACTTGGTGATAAAGAGGTAGACTTCCATCCGGACTTCCGTCTCTATCTTCACACCAAGTTGAGTAATCCGCATTATCCTCCAGAAATCCAAGCTGAGACGACATTAATTAACTTTACTGTTACAATGGATGGTTTAGAAGACCAACTGTTGAATCTCGTCGTTGAGAAGGAACGTCCTGATCTTGCTGCAATGAGTAATGATTTAGTTCGGCAGCAGAACGGCTTCACTATCAAGATGAAACAGCTCGAGGACGACATTTTGAGTAAGCTAGCCAGCAGTGAAGGTGAAATCACTGAGAATGTAGCTCTGATCGAATCACTCGAGGAGACAAAACGTATTAGTGATGACATTCAACAAAAGAGTGAGCTCGGCTTAAAGACTCAGAAGGATATTATTATTGCATCTGAGAAGTATCGAGCTGTTGCCAATCGAAGTTCGCTCTTATTCTTCTTGATGACTGACCTTGTCAAGATTCACACGTACTATATTTACTCTCTCGCTGCCTTCAAGGAGATATTCTATCGAGGTATTGCCACAGCAATAACTTCCAACGAGCAGCTCGAAGATGATGATAATATTGATACTGTTTTGGCACTGCGCTGTACAAACTTGAAGGACAACATCACTCGTTGTGTTTTCAACTACATTCGACGAGGTCTCTTTGAGGTGGACAAGTTGACTGTGGCAACATTACTCACCCTGAAGATTCTTGTTAATGAAGGCAAGTTAGAGTCTACTGAAGTAGATTTCCTAATCAATGGAAGTACTGCAGCTGTAGATCCTGGTAACATGGGACCGCTACAGGAGTGGATGCCTGATAGTATATGGAGAAAAGTGAAAGCTTTGGAAGTCATGCCTAGATTCAAGGGTATTGGTGATAGTATGCAAAGTGACAGTGATGATTGGGGTAGCTACTTTGATATTGAAAAGGTAGAGGACGCAGAAATTCCTGGCGAGTTCAAAGCCAAGTTGAATGCTCTAGACAAGCTGATGCTCCTCCGGGCAATCCGCCCTGACAGACTTATTAATAGTCTATCTAGTTTTGTCGGTGATGCCATGGGCAAGGAGTATGTTACACAAAAACCATTCAACATGGCCGAGACCTTTGAGGAGACTAGTAAACGAACTCCCGTCTTCTTTGTCCTCTTTGCTGGAGTCGATCCAACACCATGGGTTGAGAGTCTTGGAAAGGAGAAGGGAATTAGTACTGAGAACAAGCGTTTCATTAACATTAGTATGGGTCAGGGTCAGGAAGCACCCGCAGAAGCAATTGTCAAGAGATTTGCTCAAGAGGGTGGATGGGTCATGCTACAGAATTGTCACTTGATGAGCTCGTGGGTTCCAAAACTAGAACGTCTTTTAGAAGTGGTTAGTGAGGATGCACACGAGGACTTCCGTTGCTTCATTAGTGCCGAGCCTCCACCTATGCCATCGATGCGAAATATGCCTGAAAGTTTGATGCAATCATGTATCAAAGTCGCAAATGAGGCTCCATCCGACGTTCAGAGTAACTTGATCCGTGCTTGGGATAACTTCTCCCCTGAAACATACGAGCTATGTGACAAACCAAATGAGATGAAAGCCTGTTTGTTCAGTCTATGCTGGTTCCATGCAGTTGTTTGTGGTAGAAGGAGGTTTGGACAACAGGGTTGGTCGAGAAAGTATAGTTTCAATACAGGAGATCTATTGATCTGTGCAAATGTATTGTCGTCGTATCTAGATGCGAATGACAAAGTACCATGGGATGATCTCCGTTACATCTTTGGTGAGATCATGTACGGGGGCCACATTACCGATGCTTGGGACCGTCGCACTTGGTAAGTGTCGTGTGTGTAGAGTTGACGTGTGCTAAAAAAAAAGTGTATACAACATTGTGTCTAACTTTTATCACCCTCCATTCGTACCAAATGAAAAAGCAACGTTTATCTGCAAGAATTTCAGCAAGAGGGTCTATTCAATTCTCTCGAGCTCGCGCCCAACTTCAAAAGTCCACCTCCTCATGAATTGGACTACGACTCATACATCACTTACGCTGAAACCTCGATGCCACCTGAAAGCCCCTTGCTCTTTGGGCTACATCCTAATGCTGAAATTGGATATCTAACCAACAGTACTGAGAAACTATTCTTTGATATACTTGCAATGGGGGGTGGAGGTGTTGATGGCGCTGGTGGAGATGACTCTTCCAGTGTAGTACGTGATGTTATGACAAGCATACAAGAGCGATTGCCTGATGAGTTTGAGATGGTTGTTCTTTCTCTTAAGGCAAAGCCTCTTCTTGAGGGTCCTGCTGGGCCATATATTGTGGTTGCGCTGCAAGAATGTGCGAGGATGAATGTGTTGTTGTCAGAGATTCGCACCTCTATATCTGATCTTGACAAAGGATTGAAGGGACAGCTCAATATGTCTCAAGCTATGGAAGATTTGGCTACCGCCTTCACACTGAATCAGTGGCCAGGGAGAAATCCATTTAGCAAGTGTACGTGGGAGAAATTGGCTTGGAGCAGCCAGAAAAATTTAATGTCTCAGTTTGAAGACATGCTACTAAGGGTGGAGCAACTTGTCAAGTGGACGCAGAAGTTTGAGACTCCAAAGAGTATCTGGCTGCCCGGACTCTTTAACCCAAGTAGTTATTTGACTGCGGCTCAACAAGCGACTGCCCGGAAGAATGGGCTTCCATTAGGTGCGCAATATGCAATGATATTATGATTATGATCTGTTCCCTCTAACTCTTCTCATTTTATTTATATACATGTTGCCTACTTAGATCAAATGACCATTGAGACACACATCACAACATTTACAAGCCCAGAACAAGTAACAGATTATGCTGAAGATGGGACATACATTCATGGATTATTTGTTGAGGGGGCTAAGTTTGATGAAGATGGTTCTCTTGTGGAATCAAGGCTCAAAGAACTAATGCCTCCTGCACCTGTTATACATGTGAAAAGTGTTCCTATCAAACCTGACTGGGAGGCCTCTCCCGTAGGATATCTTCGGCATGATCCTGGAATTTATGAATGTCCTGTTTATACAACAAGTTTTAGAGGTCCTACATTTGTATTCTTGGCAACGCTTCCCACTACAGTGCCAGCTTCTAAATGGGTGCAACGCGGTGTTGCCTTGCTACTTCAAAATAATAACTAAGTAGAAGAGGGTGAAAGATGTACTAAAATAATTGTATTGAACATTCAACTCTCAGTTCCTTCGAAATTTGCAAGTCGGTAATCTTTGAAGAACATCGAAAAATCATATTGAACACCTCCTGCACCCCAACAAGGACGGCTTCTATGCCCGTCACTGACATATCTCAACTTGACTTTCTCTCAAAATTTGCAAGTCGATCATCTTTGAACATCAAAGTCTCATGTCTAGCTCCA
>Ga0214478_100510_pt1 | contig 22580 bp, 20 predicted proteins | sample M1_20Mar14CPVII9_2_FD_178001 | JGI IMG/M metagenome (GOLD analysis project Ga0214478, IMG submission 178001) | Marine eukaryotic communities from Monterey Bay, California, United States - M1_20Mar14CPVII9sort6BwellD7 | ecosystem: Environmental > Aquatic > Marine > Unclassified | place: USA...
GCTATGGGCAAGAGTGACAGTAAATACTATATTGATGAATATGGGCACAGAGTATGTAGTTCTTAAGTGTATTTGATGTCTACATACGTTCTCTCCCCTCGGCCTCGACCACTACAAACTTCATTTAACAACTAATAATGGCGCAACTTATCATCAGCAGCGGCAGCGTCGTCCCTCTGGTCACTCTTCACCTCATCTAGATATTCTTGATAAGATCGTAATGCATTTGCGTAATCATCTTTGGTCGCGTCTCCATCCGAGTACATTAATATGATGTTTCCCAATGATTCAGAATACTCATCCTTGACTGCAATCAGATAGTGTCTCAATGCCCTGTCCATATTGCCAGCTTTATACACCACAAAACCTAGATCGTTCCTTGCTAATACACTTCCACCCATAGCTGCTAGCTCATAGTATTTAATAGCCTTTTTCTCATCCCGTTCGAAACCACCATCCCAATAATAATTACCAATCGGCATTAGCAAGATCTGATGCCACATACCAAAGATTTGATGCCTTAGCGCAGACTTGTATCAATCCATGACTTCCTCTGGCATGATAACATCCTAGAGAGCAGATTGCATCAACATCACCACGCTCCATTTGCTTCACATATCTCTTGATTATCTCCTTTCCCCTGGTGGGTATTGGAGTTCTGCAAAATGGACACACAAATCTTTACCATTCAATCCTTTGTTAGAATGGATACACCCAAAGCAAATGCTTTTCTCACAGCATGCCATGTATACCGTGTCATTCGCCAGCGAAGGCAGTCGTATCATACAGATTGGACAATCTTCTAATGGTGGCGGCTGTTTGAATATTTCTCATCATGTAACTCGGCGGCTCGTTTGAGATTTTCCTCACACTCTTTCTTGTGCTTATGTCGATGTTTCTTCTTACACGCCGCGTTGCAATGCATGACCGACTTGCATTTATTACATGTATTAGTAATGTCACTACCCTCCTTGCCACAATTGGCACAAAAACACAAACTAATTTCTGATGTTGATGTGTTGCTCATACTTTAATTGCTTTCCAATAACTTGTCTATTATATCTCGTATACACGAAACTAATCAATACGATATAATACTTTACAAGGATATATACTATATCACCGGAGGATGGTACTGTGTTACGTTGTCAAGGAGATAAGAAGAGACTATATATACTTACCTCAAAACTCAAAAAATATAGACTTTATCTTTCGGCACCACCTGATACCACAAAATCACCACTAATCGATAGACCATTAAAAACTGCTTTAAGGTGAAGGAAACAATATTTATATTGGGCTTCCTGGAAGGCTAGAGCATAGTATTGGTATTGGTGGCTACATATTATTTCACGTGTATTGTAATTAATTGGGAGTCTTTGATTCTCAATAATCATCACACACAACACAAAGTCAAGCAAAAAAGCTATGCCGACAGGCTAAATAAGGCAAAAGAGGCGGTGGATATTAGTCAATATCAGCGAGAGGTGGTGTTATTTGTGTATTATTATCAGCAATAAAGTTTGTATCGCTTCAAAGAAATTTAGGTAATAAAAGTACACATCTTGTGCACCATCAATAATTGCCCATAAATCATAAATCAAGTATCATGAAAGCCAGTACTACCTCTTCAAGCAGGGAGATATCCTCTCTTGATACTGATATATGTCTTGCTAATCTACCTCACGAGCATTTGATAGCGATTGCGGATTATTTGCCCAAGTCCAGCTGTGCACTTTTAGCAGTGGCATTAACAGCACCATCTAAATCATTTCGTTTGTCGAATTGGGAGGGTGAACTGGGCGATGCCACCAAAGCTATTATCTCCTCTACAACAAGTGCAACATTATCACATGGAATACATGATTATGAACATCATGAACTTGGATGGAACGATCGATGGAATCAATTACATTTTGGAGAAAATGAACAATTATTATGTAAGAAGTTATGTGATGATGATATTGGTGCCGTGTTGGTATGTATTGACGCAAAGAACAATCTGAAAACGTTAGGATTAAGTTCTATTGATATTATTGGTTATGCATTAGAACCTCTACGCGAATCTGCCATGTTGGAACGTATCTTCTTCAAGCAGTCTTCAAGAAGATTATCTACTTCGGTGGTTGTTCCGGTTCTCGATAGCATTATTGATACTTCGGGTATAACCTTGCCACAATACACATTCATACCTGTTGTTAGAGATGAAGATGATTCATTTGATGCTGCTGCTGCATCATCCATTGTAGAATTTGATGCTGCATTATCCATAGTACTGCCTGACGAGTGGACAGAGGGGAAAGCTAGATTTGAGCAGCCTCTAAATGGCTTTTTGGCAAAAGTCAACCAATTAGTGAACAATGAAGGTAAATGCTTCACTTTCAACTGTGATCGTCGTGGAGATGAAGGACATCAGTCTTGCTTCATCTGCTTTAAAAGTTTGTGCAATCACTGCAATGTTCATCGTACTGATGACCCTATTCTGAGGTGTGATCACTGTGGCATGACTTTATGCAGGAGCTGCGATGAATTTGCTAATTGTCGTATATGTAATTCAACATTCTGTTCAGTGTGTAAAGAAAAAGATAACGTCGAGGCGGCTATTCGATGTGATTCATGTGCTGGTCAAATTTGCTTTGGATGTGTATCACCTGACCAGGAGTGCAAGGCCTGCCTTGGAATGTTCTACTCGAGGCTTTTGGCACGAAATGAGGAGCTTGGTGATGAAATCAGGGGACTGTGTGAAGAGAACGATACACAAAAGGCAAAGATTGCTGACTTAAATCAGGAGGTAGATGGGCTACGAAAACAACTTAACCTGGTTTGAGCCCAAGCGAGGTATCGATCCAAGGAGAAACGACGCAGAGTCACAGGCACGATTTGTCTGTAGGCAGGACCAAACAGCTAGTTGACTTTTATAAGAATAAGTAAGTCCAAGGATTAGCATAAGAAGTGCTATGTTTACAAGTCTAAGACAACCCCAATCAACAAGAACCCGAGATAATCAGATTCTTGCATATCTTGTTCTTGTAATCCCCAGAGGTTGTGCTGCTCCACTCCGCTTTGATATGATCCCTTCCCCGTATCTACATCCTCAAAAGACACTCAGCTATATCCTGTTGCTCCGCCTTTTCACATTCTAATGTTTCAATCCTTGTATGCGATTCTTGCCCGATGCTCCGCCTTTTGACTTTCTAATGATTCAATCCCTGCCTGTCGCTGTGCTGCTACATCCTCCAATGCTGTAATCCTTGCCTGTGCCTCCTCTAACTGCCTCCTTGACTGATCCTCCCCGGCTCGTTGCTCCGCTGTTTCAGATTCCAATGATGCGATCCTTGCCTGTCGCTGTGCTGCTACATCCTCCAATGATGAAATTCTTGCCTGTGCCTCCTCTAACTGCCTCCTTGACTGACCCGCCTCGGTCCATTGCTCCGCTATTTCAGATTCCAAGATTTCGTTCCTTGCCTGTAGCTGTGTTGCTTCCTCCCGTGAATCTGCAAGCTTCTTCTTTGTCTCCTCCAACTGCTCCCTCAAATGGGTATGTTGCTCCACCGCCTCAGTTTCAACTCTCCTTCTTTCCCTATTCGCATCTTCTGCATCGTCCCGCTGTTGCGCTTCGGCCTGAAGAGCTTGATGCTCTTGTTGCAATGATGTGCATGAATTACGAAACTCAGAAAGTTGCTTCTCCAACTGCTCATTGTCCACTTTCAAAGCTACCGCTTCTTCCATCGATGATACGGCCTCCTCCTTCACCTCTCTCAACAATTGCTTATAAGTAGCTAACACTTCTCTTACGTCGCTCCGTTGCTCCTCCGCTTCAGTAGTCAAGGTTTCAATCATTGCCGTTAACAATTCAATCTTATGTTTTCGGTGATCTAAAAGATGAACGGCACTGCATATATAAAAGGCCAACAAATTATCAAACCCAGCATACTTAATAATCTGCCGTATACAATTGACACTTGTTACAATTTTCTCATTAATCTCAGTATTCTTTTGTCGGAGATTGTTGCATTGAGTGATGTGTTGACTTTCATATTTATATAATGCAGCACGGAGACGTGATATTTGCAATGCATAACACAAGTCAGGGTTTTGTTCAATAGTAATTTGACTTGATAATTTTGTTTTTATTGATTTTGCTTTAGTTGCTAATTGTTGGGATACGGATGACATGTTATTTAGGGTAGAATTTGCTTGTTGGATGAATATGCATGCGGTGGCCGATGAGTTTGAGTTTAGAAGTTCTTCCATTTCATTTTGGATTGTATTCCATTCTTCTTCCTCATTCACATCCTGTCGTTCTTGTTCATTATCTTGTCGTCGTTCATCATACGGTTCTAGACTCATTTTGGATATATCTATACACTTTTGAATAAAATGGAAGTGTGTAAGAATGTCTGAAGCTATTGTTGTGTAGGGATATCTATGTATGAATGTGGTGTAAGCGGCATGGCATTACGAGATGAGATATCAATTTACGCCATGAACAAATCAGAAAATGTATATGAACAACATAAAATACATACTCCACTAACTCACCCCAACAAACTAATTTAACAATCCGTAAACAATCCATAAATATAATGAATATTATATAATTCAATAGTACACGTACGGCGTAATGGGATGTTGAGAGATAAAGGATAGATGATGAGCACAAGATATGTTCAAATTATTACATCAACCAATTATCACGACTGCATAATATATAACACACACACACACCCTGCTGTGCCGTCGAATACAAACAAACTAATAGTACTTACAATATCTAAATAAACGCTGAGGTATTGTATGTGTCGTAAGAGAGGAGGTTAGTATTAGTATATTGTTTTTGAGCAACCAAATTTTGTGGCACTTATTTCTATATCGTATAGCGGTGGCAGTAAAAAGGATTCTTACCGACGGTGATCAATACACTGATAAACGTTCTAATAATATAATAAGAGCTGTTAATTGGTTGTTGGCTCAGCAATACACCGTCCGAGACCGTCTCTGTTATTTGCGGTGCATCCACACAATTGATTTTCACTAAAGGTCGTTTTATCGCCAAAAGTGGAGAAGAGCGTTGCTGCTTAACAAACCATGCATTAGATGATGCCTTGAATATCAGTTCAGATCCACGCTGTACTTGTGTATCATACAATAAGATTGGTTCCTCTAGACTAGAGACTTTTCAAGACTACATAGAAGAAGGGCCGTACACCTTTCTTCCCAGACAACTGCTGTTATATAGTTGATTATCACATAGCATAAGAAGAACTAATAAGGCATACTAGTCAAAGTGTAGGTACGATGTACTATTGTTTACACGACATCTGAGCTAACCCTAATCATGACAAGAACCCGAGCTAATCAGATTCTATGCTGATACTGATCCATATAAGAATAACAGATCCAAGGGTGTATGGCTCAATAAAAAACGAACTGAACATATAAATCACCACCCAAAATGAGATGATTGTAATACTGCAAGTTCAAACCCCGAAATCATTCCAATCCCCTTCTTGTAAGTAATGATGTAATAGGACATTATATGGATGATACAATTCCCTCCTCCTTCCCCGTAGTAGTAGTAGTGCCAAATCTCGTATCTACCTACTCCCGATTTAGGCATTTCTGAGAAGCCACTGAGCCGACCTGATAACTGCATGTAGACGTTCTTCTTCGGCTTGATGACGTGCCACATCATTTGTCAACAATTCAATTGTTGCCTGTAGCTGTGCCACCCGAGTTGCAGCTTCTCGTGCCACTGCATCCGTTCGCCTATTCGCCTCTTCTGCGGCCGCTCGTGCCTGTTGCACTTCGGTGTGTGCCTCCTCCAACTGACGCTTCACGCCTTGCAAGTTAGCCCGAAGTTCAAGTGTCTCACCTTCCAACGATGTAATTGTTGCTTTGTTCATCTCATCTTCGGTTGTTAGTACTTGAATCTTCTTGCGTTGTGTTTTCAACTTTTCGTTCACATCGGGACGGTCGACACCTTCAAAATCTTCACCAAACAAGCTGTTATCACTGGAGTCTGGTGTATCACTTGGTTTGATCTTCCTACGTTTATCCTTATGTCCATCGGCATCTGAAGACTTGGCTTGTTGAGAAGGATCAGACGCCCCAAATGAAGCGAGTGGTTGACTAGAAGAGGGATCTGACGGATTGGGTAAAGTTGGAATAGAAGATTCACGCTTCTTGACCTTGATCGATAACTCAGAAGTAACATTATCCTTCTTTTCTTCTACCGCTGGTTGGAAGGCATCCTTCTCCCCCCCACCCGCACCAAGCAACGAGAAGACAGCGCCAATAGCGGAAGCTACGCCACCCTTCGACTTAGCACCAAAGCAGCCAATAGAAGTACCATCCATGGAATCATCATCGTCCTCACTGCCCTTGGATGATGTAGCTGCAGCAGGGATATTCTTTGTTGCTGTTCCGACAAGAGCAACAGTACTTGCTTCTTCTTCCTTCTCCCCAGGAGCTAAATCGTCATAGCCTCTTTTACGCTTGGTGGCAGATGCGGCATCACTTTCCAAAGCACCACCACCAGCACCAGCACCAGCACCACTATTGGTAACTTCCCCATCACTATTGGTAACTTCCTTTTTCTTCAACATTTTGTCAGCAGTGCTAAAAGGAAATTCAAGTGGTTTAGTGGGAGATGTTGTGGAGTAAGATAAGTCGTTGGCGGAGGATGAGGTAATGATTTGTCGGTTCTCTTTATCTTTAACCGCCTTCGAATCAGACTTTGAAGGGTTGGTACCCTGAGATACAAAGTTACTATTACTACTTAATCCACTATAGCTCAAACCCTTAGCCTTTCCTCCCCCTCCATTATTGTTACTCTGTTGATTGGTACTATTGTTTTTATTCATTTTGGATGACGACATGGCTTGTCTTTTGGGTTGGGGGTGACTGTTGTGTTGCTCTTGATACTTGCTACACAGATATAGCAGAGTGTTATTATTACGATTTGAATGGTTTAATTATTGTATGTATAAAGAGAGGGTGGATCATGGCACAAAGTATGAGAGGTTAGAGTACATATCTTGTGTTTGTAAATAACAAAAAAAAGATTATATGATATACTTACTTGTATTTAAGGACGGTGGTACTGACTTATACTCAATAAACGGACTAAACAACCAATCTAATATACAATGAAGAGAAGATTCGGTAAGGTTGGGGTAGGATATACAATATTGAGAGGGAGAGAGAGGAGAGATATTGAGAAAGATGTTCACATGATGTGATTTCTAATGCGTGTTTATAATCATCACCACACCACTATAAATGAAAATAAAACAATACAAACTAGCAGCACTTACGACTTCTAACTATCAATAATCGATAATTTAAAAGAGTTGTAGAGCAGAGGAGAGGAAGAGCATCAGAGGAGTGTGGTGAGTTGTCTCTTATGTTGAAAGTAGGTGTTAGGTGATTCGTGTTGAGCACATCATATGTTATTTCCACACCCGACAAACGGCACAAAGTACCACCATAACAACAAATTCATTTACTCACCTCCTTGCCAATCAACTACAAACGAATGTTGATTAACCGTCTTCTACAGAGAGGAGCAGGAGAGTAGTGCCGTCTTCGATACTTTGTACATCAAAAATCTCAAATTAAAAGGTTACACCTAAACCTAGAGTCAATAAGGACCCCTATCTCGAGCCGTGAGAGTTTATTTGGACAGGTAAGGGTACTCGACTCCCCAAATGATTAGGTTAATGACCGAAATAACGAACATATCTAATGGTCTAATATGAGATTTGCTGTCCGGTGTAGATTTTCACCTAATAATTCTCTATAGGCAATCTTTACTCACGATTAACTGTCAAGCCGAATAGATTAGAGATATGAAGAGAACTTTGTAGAAATGGCTAATATGTTTGATAGGGTGCTTTGGATGATACTCAAAGTGAAAAGAATGAAGTTACTGAGATTGAGACTTTGCAAACCAGTTTCCTATAGACTTAGAGTAAGGCAGACCACAATACTACATAAGGTATGATAAAAGGTTACTAATGCTGCAAACAATTGATTCTAATCTTATGCTTCTAAGTATTTGCATATTCGTGAATCTTTCTTGCATTGAAGCAAGAGAACGGCAAGTCTATATCTATACATACTCCCTAGTCGTGACTATTGTACCGTTCATTCAGCTAACTGTAAGCGTCAGTTTCAATTGTTGCTCTATTATTTGCAACTATATCTTTGCCCCCTATAGGTCTGCATTCAATGCAGGCTTTTAAGGCTTTGGGAAATTCTTGGGAATAAGTACTTGATCAATAACATGGACGGTACAAACACCATCAATAACAAGAGCATCGAGGTGGGTGATATTGGAACCGTTAACTGTCACACCATCATCGGATACTACAACATCAACATTTCCTTCTCCGTTCAGTGTCGATAAAGGACCCGTGGTTAGATCACCACTTGTCAATTGACCATCAACAATATGGTAAGAGAGTAAACTCAAGAGCTCGTGATTGTGTTCGGGTAGGAGACATTGAACCATGAGTGTCACAGGGTCAAATTTAAGGGCTTCAGGACAAGCTGCACCTATTTCTTGGCGGACAAAATTGTAGAAGGCACCATCAGTTGGGGCTGTTGAGTATAGAAGTGCGTATGTGACAACAGTAATCGGAACAAGATATGAGATATGCTACAAGATATGAGATATACATACTTCCTTCAAGCACATAACACAAACACTTACCAAATAGAGTGATGGGGAGTTTCATAGTAGTATTGATCTCATCAGTAACAGCAAAGAGAGCAAGAAGAGTATTGAACGTGCCCCACACCCAAACTCTGTTACCACTCTTTCTTCCAGTGTTATCCCAAATGATATCCCAAACGAGTAAGATGAGGAAGGATTGCATGAAAGAAGGAACACATGAAAATGAAGAGGCGAAGACGCTGCATTGTGTTGCCGATACTTCAATTGCAATCACTGCCAAGATTGAAGCAATCATTACAATCACTGCCAAGTTCAAGAAGGTAAACCTAGGTTTTGCGGGCGGAAGCTTTCGATGCAATAGTCCCATAATCTCTTGATTTGGTGTTTTTGGTTTATCTGTTTTAGTCTCGAGAGACTCTTCAGAATTGCACTCTGAACGTGGAATCATCGTTGGGGCTAAACTAGCAACGTTGGCGATGATACCTTCTCTATCCCCCTCATTGGCACTGTCTTCTTGAGCAATCTCCTCTTCATTGTCCTCTTGTCCATCATCTCCCTTGTCATCACTGTTTTGTGTGGAGCTACTGCCGTTGGGAGATAGATGACTCTTGAGGACTTTATTGTTGAACGGAACAGTCTCATCAGCTGAGGGTAATGATGAGGCAGAGTCCACTCCTACCCCAACATCTCCACCTTGGTTAGAGCAAAGCTGATTCAACGGATCAGCAGAAGCATCATCTTTCTTACGATTGAATTTGGATTCGACTGCAGGGGTAGCCAAAAGTTGCAGCGATCCCGTCTTTCGTTCATCGTCTTCCTTCGACACTTTCTCACCATTATCACCCAGAGGCACAGTATCACCATCAGCCTTCTTATAACTAGATCGGACGACAGTATTGGTATTGACATTGATATTCTCTTCTCCAACCATCTGATTAACATCCTTCGATGTGATATCCTGTGGCTGGCCTTCGTCGACGGTACTAAAGCTGAAATTGTTCGATTCAATGGTCATGGGTGATCCGACATTGGATGTATCTGTCTCGATGCCGATAGTGCCAATAAAAGTAGTCTCATTGGAAGTGTTTGATACATTAGTGTCAGCCGAGGTTGGTGATAAAGTAGTAGAGTCCAAAGCAGCCAAAAAACTCGACCCATTGGATTGACTTGGTGATTCGACATTAGATATATCTGTCGCATTGATAGTGCCGATAAAAGTAGTCTTGTTGGAAGTGTTTGATTCCTTGCTGGCAGTAGATGATGGGGATAAAGTAGAGTCCAATAATTCCGCCAAACGATTATCAGATTTCGTTTGTTCCTGAGATTGTGCTGACATCTTGTTTAATTCTGTTATGCGGTGAAATTCAATTTATTATATGATATGATTGATTGTTAAAGAGGAGGGTGTGGCATTAAGTTAGATACGTTAGATACGTTAGGCAGAAGGGTATACGTAGACATACTTCTCGTATAACTGTTAATCATCTTCGAAAATCATATTAACTCACCTTATGTAAAGATTGATCTCTACTACCCACAAACTAGCTAAACAATCTAATAACAATCCATATCTAATATTGATTTAATGATTAATAGATTTTAGGGGTATAAATAATATGAAGAGTGAGAGATAGATATTAAAGATGAGATTACGTGTTGAAAAATATATGATCTTATACCCCGCCGTGTACGGCAAATAAACATATTATAAATAAAAGAACTTACAATTCCTAACAACATCAATTAATTGTGATTAATTATTGGTTGTAGAGAGGTAAGATAGAGAGAAGAGAGGGTATTAGACGGGTTTAATATCGTGAGATGTGTAAATCGTGCATAAGATGTGTACAAAACTCCTCTCAATACACAACGATGGCGGTAAAAGCACAAATAATATTAATAATATCATTTACTCACCTTATTAATACCACTACTACTATAAATGAATGATAGTATGGGATGGTTTAACTAAGATTGGACGGCAAGAGTTTTTTGTATTGATTGATTGATGAGTTAAAACGTAAAATCACGTGTGACGGGTTATACGGATAATCACGGGTTATCACGGGGTCAATAAATGATGGACATTCTATGAACTATGTCTAATTCCCATGCTATAGGAATTAGTACACTAGAATAGTGTTTCCTGCGGCTAAGGCAATCTAAGTGAGCATGGCAGAGAGGCGGTGGATTAGTCGGTAGTATCTAGAGTGGCGGTATTTGTGTATTCTATTCACGAACACTCATTCAATTGGTGGTGTTATACCTTTGGGGAGTTGTTGAGATGTTGTCGGGATTGGTTCTCTCTCCGTGTATACTGTGTGGTGTTAAATACTGTTGAATTACAGCTATTATATATATTGAAGAAGGGATGTGTCACGATGATTAGACGATTGACTTTACCCTTATATCTATGCCTTTTCTTGGTTCACTCCGCCCATCCGACACCTATAATATACACTCTTCCTCTCTCCCCTCTAGAATCCAAACTTCCCTTAATACCTCAACATGTAAGAATGACGACGGATCCAGTTATAATCCGGAAGTTCATGAATACCTCCAATTGCTGCCAAGGCATGATCTTGATCATTAATTACCTCATTTGCGGCTGCCTTAATATCATCGATAGTTAATGCATCCACCCTCTCCATCATTTCAACCAATGGCATGACACGTCCAATAGTTTGAATCTGCTTTGCCATCTCTTCACCCACGACAATATCCCCATCGTATGCCGATAGGATTTGTGTCTTCAGAGCAACCTTGGATCTAGCAAACTCTTCATCGCTAATTCCATGAGCTAATCGGACCATATTGGGCATAACATACCACAATAGATCATCAAGTTTATTATCAGGAGCAGTGGCAACAATACCAAACAAGCCAGCATCCGAATAGTTTAAACTAAATGCGGAAATGGAAGAGGCTAGTTCGTGATCGGCAACCTCTTGACACATCGCGGCGGCAACATTCTTCCCAAGTCCAGAGTTGACGGTGAATGAACCCAGAACGGTTGTCATTAGTGCTAATGGTAGGGCCTTGGGATCGGTGCAGGAGGCACCCTTGAATCCAATGGCAACGGTGGCGGTACTATGAGAATCGTATCGGATTCTGTGTATTGTGTGGAAAAAGTTTAAGGATGGGAAATACGGAAGGAGTTACGGGGTTAGTATGATGCAGGATGATAAATCGGCCGTAACACAAGTCCTTCCGTGCCCTCCCCCCTTTGATAATACTCCCAAGTCCCCGTTCAACCCTCGGCTTATCCGCCTTAATCCTCTTTCTTATAAAACACACAAACAACCCCACACAAACAAAAATAACACGTACCTAACATCACTACCAAGGAAATTCGAAGCATCTCTAGCATTAACAACATCTTTACCACTACTCCCAATATTACTTAATCCACCCAAAACTGCATTCGTTTCCTCAACTAACTTATCATGTAGTCCACTGCCAGTACCAACCACAACAACATCACTACCCTTAACTCCCTTAACAACATTAGACACATCCTCGGTTGTTAGGGATGCAATTGATTCAGCACTACCTTCTAATAAACTACCTAATGAATTACCAGTGGGTGATGTTTGGTATGCAGTTGAATGTAATTGATCTAACATTTGATCAGTGTAGGATGAACTTTGTACCCTTTTGGTTAATTTTGATTTTAATGTATCAAGTTGTGTTGATGATAAATCAGTTGTTAATGATGTTAATGATGGGAATGTGATAGATTCACGACCAACGGTGCCTCCGTTGAGAGATGCAAGTATGGCGGACTCGCCGCCTACTTTATCATATCGGGATCCTACGGAGGATAATCGTGTGGTGGTATAAGTTGACCCAGTTCCTCTGTTTTTGTGATAATTGTGGGTTGTTGATTAATTGTTAAGGTGGTCAAAAGGTACGGAGAGGAGATCGGGGTTAGACAAATGGTATATGAAGATATCATATCATATCAAAGCACAATAATTAATAAACACCATCAATTCAAGAGGCAGAGGAATTGCAATACGATACAACATAATCACTCAAACCACCCACGCTAAAGGAAATCTCTTAAACCCTACAATAACAATAAAATCCCAGTACCCTAACCCCACAACTCCAGAACAATAGCAGCTGAATATGCATAAATAAATCCAACTGCAATAACTTTCGACTGAATTGCAATACATAATAATTCCATCTTCCCAACGCCGACCAAAATCTCATACACAGCCTAGAGGTATAAAAGCTGCCCGGTATAAACAGCTGCACCCCAAAACAACCTTAACAACCCCCGTATATACACCCCAAGAACCTCCTAACTGACAAATCAATATATACACTTTATAACTTACTCAGCATTAAACAAACTAGCAACAACAACACCATTATCTAATTTAGTAATTTGTGGTGTGGGTGCTTCAGTGATATAAGTTGGTATATCATCTGTTATTGTTGTTGCTGCTACTGATGATAATGCTCTTCGTGTTGAAGAGGTGGCTGCTGTGGAGGTTAGACGTAGGGATAGCATCTTTTGTTATTTGCAAATCTGGCGGCACTATCTATCTATTGCTTTGCTTGCCATGTGTGAAAATTAGATGCGGTTCAGGGGGGCGGCGGCCGGGCGGCGCTTTTTACAGTGGTATCCTTTGGATACCTGCCACTCGAAAGCTGTAGTACTCTCATAGTGGCAGTCAGCGGCGGCGGGCGTCTTCTTCCTACTACTACTACTCGTCTATTGTTCATCATGATATCGTCTCGATCTACTAATAATCTTACCGTGCTGCTAGTTGTCAGTATAGCGGTGGCAGTACTGTCGAATAGTTATTGCAATGCCTTCACTTCTCCAACACAAAATTTTGCAATCTCTCATAAAACTCCTCGATATACTGCAACCTCTTCATCTTCTTTACTACGCTCATCATTGACGTCAAACACGAACAATACAAAACAAAAGAAGAATGTTATAGTAATCTCACCACCCGGTGGTATTGGAGAAATAACATCATTAAACACTGCCAAGTCAGGCGGACATGTAAAATGGTTTGTTGTAAGGAAAGTCCGCAGTGTATACTGTTTTTATCTTTTGAGATACATTTGTTTAAGTGCTTTATTATTTGGCTTTCATATATCTTTTATTTGGCTGTCTTTGCAAGCCGTATACGCTAACATAAGAGTTACTATCTCTTTCTTCATCTTCATAAAACTCCGTGAAAACGCGCATCTTCCAGAGCTCCTCAATCTAACTTTAAAGGTAACACTGCAAGAACTACTTCTAATAATGATGGTCAAATTGCATTAACTACTGAAACATTAAATATAATTCAAAAGGCTGGTGGTTCAATTGACTTTGCGGGTGCAAGTGCTGATACATTAGTTACAAGTTTAAATGAAGAAGATGGTTTAGTTTTGAGTAATAGTGCTTTATCTGGTTTGGCATCTTGGCTATCCTCCAACGACAGTAGTGTAAGTGCAAATGGAGAGGAGTATTCAATAATTTGTACCTACGACGGAGCACTCGATGAAAAGAAACGTGTACAACAATATAAATCACCGGAGGAATTAGAAATGAATTTAGATGAGGAAAAGTTGATTAAGAATGGTATCCGATTAGCTGCACGTCAGGCCTTGTCAACTATTGGTAATAGTGGAAGTTGTGAAAAGATTGCTTTGTTATCTGCCAATGAAGAAGAGTTGGTTAGTCCTCAAGACGAAGAGGAGGAAGAGGAAGGTGGTGGTTTGCTTGGTAGTTTGTTTGGTGGTAAGAACAAGGGTAATACCATTCCTTCTAGTTTGAATGATTCGTTGGGTGGATTGAGTAGTATCGTGAGGTATGGTGAATTGTTTGGTGCTCCAGAATCATCGGTACGTCGTCGTATGTGTGTGTCTGTTGTGTGGGGAGTTGTGCATATGATGTGTCTACTTTTTATGGGTTTTGCTCACACTCTTCTTTCCATTCTATACACCCTAAACAAACACACATAGCCTGAATCATCACCCTTCATGGGAGGTCCTAAACGTGACCCGACAGTACGTGAAATGTACACCTTACGTTCCGTACGTCTCGATCCCTCAGGCAACATGGGTGATACATCGAAATCAAACCGATTAGCCGTGGGTGAGATTGCAAGTCAATTGGGACTAGGCATGGTTGATAGTATTGCCAATAACAAGAGTAATGGCAACATGATGATGGATGTATCATTATCATCCTTTGCGGGTACTGACACACCGACGAATGAAGAATGGAATGCTGAGTTCCAGCGTGTTTTGAGTAACATGAAGAAGAGTGGTGGTGCACAATTATTTAGTGCAGAGTTCTCATCAGTACCCTCGACGAAACGATTAGCTGAATGGATAGCTACTAAATGGGCACCGGCTATATTACGTTCCTATGATATTGCGGGCACACGTGTGGGAGCACGTCCCGTGTATGCGTTACAGACGGGTGATGATGAAACCACCGTCGAGATTGTATGGCAGGAACTAGTTGACTTTAAGTCTGTCACGTCTGGTAAGATGATTATTAATGTTAGTGATGATGGTGTTACGGCATCACGTGGTGCTGGTAATGCTAGTGATGGATATGGCAGGATTTCATCTAGTCCACTACCCGGTGAGGAGATATTAATCCGTCGTCTTGCCGATGCCGCCTCACAAGCTGTAGAGAAGGGATTGGCCGTCAAGCCACAACTATCAAAGAAGGCTGAAAAGAAGGCTGCAGCTGTGAAAAAGGAACCAGTGGCTGCTGCAATTTCCTCGGCACCACCAACTCAGCCTGCTACATCATCATCTGACGGGCCTGGTCCAAGATCCTCAGGAGCTAGACGATCGTCAGAGAGGAGTCGAGGAAGAAGGAAATCGTCACCCCCATCAACTGATTGAGGAGAGCCTTAATTGATACTATGACCTCCCAATAATGCCCGAGATCTTCTAAGTAGAACAAAGATAACGATTAGGCCATAGTAGTTTGGTATATATATGAGTAGATTCTAACTTAGAACTGCCTAGATACCTACGTGCATATCTTATGCACCTTTTTTTCAAACATCAAATCAAGCTCATTAATTTGCTTGAAATGGCTCCCTACAGGAACCTCACCATATACACAAGTACCGTGTAGATCTGATCTGTTGTTTTAAGGCACGTCTGATGCATATATGTGGTGTGGCTGGCTTTATCGAGAGTCTCCTCTCCGCACCCGACCCATCGATTACTTTTCTCGGTATCCTTTTTCACTTTGTGGCTCCAATTAATTGCTCTCTATGTACTCTCCTCCAAGTAGTAGATATTGACGCAACACTTTATATATTGATGGTGGTGATGAATAGTTAATATTACTGTCCCTAACCCTAATTATTATCAATATATATCGTTGTTGAAATTAGCAGTGTACACAAAGCACACGACTAACACACCACATCTCACCATCTCCACCATCGATCTTGCACACCATCACCATCTCATTAACAAACCCCACTGAGCAACCTCCCGCCCTTTCAATTGTACTTTATAATAAACGTAGATACAGTATCTTAATATCAACGGAATTATCAAAAAGTTGTTAGTTTATCAAACTATGTCGAGCAAATTATTATCAGACCAGACTTGTATCGAAACTGATGATCCGCGGTCGATTTGTATTAGTAATAGTAGTATAGATGATATATCTAACAATATTGGTATATTAGTTTTTGTGCTAGCAGTAGCAGCAGTGGTTTACTTTGCCATTGCCACGCGTCAGACAGTACACAATTATCTAATTATGTCGAGCAACACATCAGACTACCAAACCAAACGTATGAAAGCCATTGCCAAGCGGAAAGTTATTGTCAAGCCTCGGAAACTACACGATAATGCACTAAGGAAGAAATTGGAAAGGAAAAGCTTCTGGGTACGTCGTGAGGAGTTGAGAGAAGCTGAGCTGCAGGATGAGGAATTATTCAAAAAGCCTTTACCATTATTAGAAGATTGTCCTATATGCTTTGAACGTATGCCTACACTTGCATCAGGTAGTGTATACATGACATGCTGCGGGAAAGTGGTATGCAGTGGTTGTGCTCATGCACCTGTCTATGATAATCAGGGAAATAAAGTTGACAATCAAAAGTGCTCATTTTGCAGAACTTCTTGGTATACTTCGGAGAAGGAGTACATTGCAAGATTAGAAAAACGAGCGGAAGTTGGTGATGCCGAAGCAATCCACTTTTTAGGATGTTACTATTTTTATGCACAACGCGGCTTTCCTCGGGATCGTACCAAGGCATTAGAACTCTTGCATCGTGCAGCAGAACTTGGTTTTGCCAAAGCATATTACACTATTGGACTGGATTTTGAGGCGGTAGCGAATGAGAAGAAGGCGAGGCATTATTTCGAGTTAGCAGCAATGAAGGGATGCACATCAGCAAGGTACAATCTTGGCAACAGTGAGAATCGTTCAAAGAATACGAATAGGGCAGTTAGGCATTATATGATTGCAGTAAGGGACGGACATTATAAGTCTTTGAATCAGATCCAAAGATTATACAAGAATAACCAAGCAACAAAAGATGAGTATACCAAAGCACTACGATTATATCAAGAATACTTGGGAGAAATCAAGTGTGATCAGAGGGATCAAGCTGCTGCGGCCAATGATAAGTACCGTTACTATTAGTGGATGACGGGAGAGAGAGAGTTGGAAAAGTTAGAAGTAGGACAGGATGGAAGAAGAAATTGTAGGGGGAGCGGGGTGCCTCATAGCATGTAGACATCAAACACACTTAAGAAATACATTGCACTATATTCCTTTATCTCTAGTTTAAGGTGTAGAGAAGTTATTGAGCTCAGCCAATAGTGACAAGAGAGAAGACAAAGGGAGAAGTATTTGTGCATACCTTGTGTCTGTGTACTCCTTTTATCAAACACCAAATTAAGCTCTGTTTTGCTTTAAATGGCTACCTAGAGGAACCTCACCGTATACACAAGTACAGTATAGGTCTGACCTGTTGTTTTAAGGCACGTTTGTGTGCATATATGTGGCTTGGTTGGCGCCTCCTTTATCAGAGCTTCATCCACCACCTCAGGCTACTTGCCTCCACACGCTCTTTTCATATTTTGGCGATAAAACGTAGCTACAATCAAAACTCGCAAATAAATCTCATCAATCAACTATTAACAAACATTAGCGGTGCGTGGTACTCCGTGTGTTTAACCAACAACAACAACAATTAGTAGATCTTATATATTGGAAGAACGTGTATCGATCACCGTTGGTAAGAATCTTCTTTAACCACCACCGCTTTAGATATAAAGTAGCTCACAAAAATTGAGTTGCTCAAATCAACAATCTCAAACTTAGTTACTCAAGCTCCTCTATATAACACACTCCAATATCTTCTTATCAATTGAATTGTTGTTTATTTAGTTATCGGTAAGTACTATTTGTTAATTCATTCGTTGGGACAGCTGTGTTAAGGGTTGTATATTACGGCAGTCGTGAATAAACAGATGCATAACACATCTTATGCTCAAATCTTTATTGGTGTATTGGGTTGGTGTGTGTGTATTGGTATATTAATCAAACTGTTTTGTTTATCTTTATGAATTATTGGTGTTGTTTTTAGGTTAGTTTAGTGTGGTGGTGGTGGTGGATGTCAAATAGATTTGTGTTTTCGTGAACTGAGCATATCTTGTGTATACTTTTTACTATCATCTTATATCTTATTATATTCTATATCTCACCATCGTATGCCCTCCTTTCTATCATATACAGTATGAATTCAACTTCAGTCATATATAAAAATGAATAAGAAAGATAATCAAAGTCAATCAGTTGGCAATATGTTGGGGGTAAATCAACTTCAACCAAAGAAGAGCAATCTGAAGGTGGCCACGGGATCCTCTCCTTCCGTCGTCCTAGAACCACAAATTCGAACACAACAAAAACAGCAACAACAAACTGACTACGTCTCATCAAATAATGATCGTCCGTCTAATGAATCGGGGGCAACACCACGATTATCGGTTGTAGAAGAGGAAACAACAGCCGCCGAATCAAATGAGACAAAAGAGCAGTCTGAACTTTTACTTACGGCACAGCAACATCAAGCCATTTGCGTTCAGGAGGATGCAGGTGATTCAGAGGAAGAAGAGAGCTCCAAATCTGTTTCATCTACTAACGATGATTCATCCAACACTCGGAGTGCACTTGCATTGGCATTCCGAATGACGGAAGTAGTAGCTTTTAGAGGGGAAGACAATCAAAAGGAGGTATCCACATCACCCGACGATCCATATTCTACCTTCAACATATTAGATAACGAAGACAGACACAAGCAGAAATATCAAATACTATCACATATCAAACATAAAATCGAAACTATTCCTTCAACTGAATATCACCATGTGAAAGAAAGTCTTGATCAAACTGATAAAGAGAATCGGGCACCATCTTCAAATGAAGCAATGGATACGAAGAAGACCTCTACAAGCGTGGGAGGTGGTGGATTGGCTCCTCTACTAGCAAACAACGGCCAGGATGTTAGTGTTAGCTTGGAGAATGCTAAGTCAACGGGCGCTGCAGACCATGCCCGATCCAGTCATGAGAGGGATTCTACTGTCACTTCCACTGTGGATCATGGCTTGAGTTCTATTTCCTCACCACCTTTGACTGCCGAGAAGGCAAACTCATTAGCCCCCAAGACTTCGTTTAGTGTTAGTGAACCTTCTTTTACCGAGAATATGGGAATCTGGGTAGAATCGGCCTCCTCTGCCTCCTCATCACCCTCGGCTGCTGCTGCTTCGTCCAATCAAGAGAATGAGCTAGTCCCCAACGGCAGTAGCTCCACACAAAACAGTGATGACGAGGGAGATGATGGACGAGAGGACGATGATGATGATGATGATGATGATGGAGAAGAGATTGCTCAAGAAGACAGTGCCGGTGAGGGGGAAGGTATCATCACCAACGTTGTTAGTTTAGCCCCAACCCGTGTCGCAGAGCGTGATGATTCTATCCGCTACTTTACACAAGATGTGATGATTTCACGTTCAGAGCTACATTCTGAAGAGCCTTTTTCTCCCCTAGGCAACGGAGATAGAAATGCTGCCTCTCCTCCTGCCAAGAATGACGAGGAGCTCTTTATTGATTCGTCAAGTCAGCTTGAATCTAACCGAGGCGGAGTTGGGGTAGAGTTGACCTCTGCTCCCTCACCAGTCTCGGTTGCTAGCAAGAAGGCAGACACACCCGTTGTTATGAAGGAGAAGGAAGAGGTCGGGACCAGTGTTATTGGCAGCACTGTCGAGGAGGAGATAGCAAACACTTCCGATTTGAACGATTTGCCCTTGTCCACTGGATCCCCTCCAAACAAAGCCACAGTTGGTCAGAGCCAATGCAACCTCGAAAGTCAGCTAGTTCCCAACGGCAGCATGGAGGAAGACGCCACAGGAGAGACTGCTCTCGCTTTGGATGAAGGCGATGGCATGATTGGCTCTACTCGTTGTTTGGGGATGAGTTGCTGTATTATCCTTTGAGTTCTCTTAGTTGGTAACGTTTGAATTGGGGAGGGGGTTAATCATGCCTTAACCGTGTAACACAAGGTATTGGGTAATTTCGGATTATTTGGGGACGAACAGTGATTTTTATGTGTGGCTCATTCTTTGAAAGTCGCACACCCTTGACTGTAGAATCTGGTTGGATTCGATTTGCATGATTGGGATAATAGATAAAATAGGATATCTTATAACCCATTGACGTGTTATTTCAGTAGCATAATGTCTAGTCTATACGCCGTGGTATTGCACAATATATCAGTAGCATGATGGACTTAAGTAGTTAGATGGACGACACTATAACTGCAAGTTGCTCCAATTCCAATGAGGTCCGCAGTCAATTCTACACAATCCTGGGAGTAGAAGAAAGACTCTTTGTACTTGTAAAGAGTAGCCCCAGAATGGCAAGTCAAAATACTCCTTGTTCATGTCCACACACGGCAATTTCTACACAATACTTGGGAGTAGAGAAACTCTTCACACTAACAGCCTCAGCAGCCCCGAACTTGCCTACTAGATACCCCATCCTGTTCGTAAGTCAATTCCTGACACATAATAAACTAACAGAACATTAATGGATAATAATACCAACACGGCCCATGCCAGTTTACCCGGAGATGGTAAAGGATTGTTCTGATGATTGTCGTCCCTAGCAGTAGCATCACTTCTGCTGATTTGATTGTCCTCAATAGCACTGCCAAGACCAGTGGAGGCTGACAACTTCCCTGTTGCTACCACTGCGTTGCTGTGGGAGGCAGCTTCACTCTCACTACCCTTATAAGGGACGGTAGTGAGTGGTAACTGCCGCCGTGTTGCCAAACTTGAAGAATCCGTTGTATCTTTTGCGTCTCGTGCCTCTAAAGTCGCTTGACTTGAGGCGCCTGACCCTCCTTCTGACTCTTCGTCACTTTCAGTGATAGATTCCAAAGGATCATCTGAAAGGATACTAATACTATTCGATGAATTTAGAGATGGGGTAACAAACACCAGAGATTCTCCACCGTCTCCACGACGAGTGGTAGAAATCTCGTTATTCTCATCGGCCTGCCTAGCAGAACTGGCTTCTTCCACAGAGAACTCGGCACCCATTGCCCCATCTTGTTCCTCTGAGGAGGTGGGTGGAAGACTAAGTCTTCTCAAAGCCCGAGCCTTGAACTCTCGAATCGTTGCAAGTTGTTTCAGTGTTGATGATGTACGTCCTTCTTGACGCAACTTTTCTTCCAATATAATACAGCCTGATATCTCATTCATTGTCATGGACCAAATATAAAGCATAGGGAATGCCTTGATAAAATCATACATCGTATCAAGAGTCATCCTTCTGATCTTCTCCTCATACTCAGTTGTACAATCAGCAGCTTTTGTAAACCAGTTGATAAGGAGCGGCAAGACTTTAAGCTCCCAAACAAAGAAGGGTTGCACATCAAAATGAGAATGATGCCGCAGAATCTTTGCCATTGCAACTATCTTTTCCCCACCTATTTCATTTAGATATCCCTCAAGAACATTAGTATTTCCGTGCCATCCAACATTTTGCAAGGTGTGATTTGAAAGGTATGTGTTATTGACACTGGATGTATCACAAAGAAGTTTCTTAAATGGTGCCCATCCCTCAGTAGTAATATCGTTGCCACCAAGGTCTAAAGTTTTGAGAGTGGAATTGTTTGTCAATGCATCTGCAAAGATTCGTGCTACCTCATTAGTAATGCCATTCTCTTCTAGTTGTAACTTCTTAAGGCTAGAGTTATTGACCAATGCATCTACAAAGATACGTGCCCCATCGTCTCCGAGATTATTGTTGCCGATGCCAAGTACCTTAAGGTTGCAGTCGGGCAATTCTAATAGACTTGCAACTTGCGTCCACCCTCTCATTGTAACTGATCGATTGTAACTTAACGTCAGTTCTCGTAACTGACTGATACTACTAACATTTGATAATTTGATTGCAAGGATTAATGAATCTATCCCTTGATCATCAATGTTAGTATTCTTGAGATAGAGCTTTTGCTGATTGGGTAATAGGGTGGATAATGCCACCATACATCCATTGCTGCCAATATCCATACATCCTAATCCAATCTCTTCTAACTGTGGATGCATATTCAGTGATGTAATGATATCAATAGCCTGATCAAAGCATGCGAGGCGCAGTCTCCTCAAAGACTTGGTGTAGTTCTTCAGCTCTCGTGAAAAGAAATGATCATCAAAAATATCAGACCTAGGACCTCTCAAAATTCCGATATCAGTAAGGTTACTATTGTTCTTGAAGAACAAATCCATCATTTGGAACATCCTCCCGCCGACAAAATGCATAGTAATCTCCCGAATCGACCTATTGTGGCTCAACTCTCTGTAAAAGGAATCAGTATTA
>Ga0214478_100513_pt1 | contig 22504 bp, 14 predicted proteins | sample M1_20Mar14CPVII9_2_FD_178001 | JGI IMG/M metagenome (GOLD analysis project Ga0214478, IMG submission 178001) | Marine eukaryotic communities from Monterey Bay, California, United States - M1_20Mar14CPVII9sort6BwellD7 | ecosystem: Environmental > Aquatic > Marine > Unclassified | place: USA...
TGTATAGGTAAGGACTTGGGAATATGTCTACTATAGCATATGCATCACTCATGGTGGAGTTACAACAAGACGGCTACACCTCAAAGACAAGAGAATCCCGACTTTTTGAGGGAAACCGAGCCGTTTGATTCGTACGTTTGGGTGTCAACCACTACCTTGTTGTGCTCTATTTTCCTGCCAGTGCTTGTCAAAGCCATCCCATGTATAGGTAAGGACTTTGTGAATGTTTTTGTTGATTTATACAACATTTTATGCACATTTATGGCAAATTTGTTGCTGTTTGGTTTTGTTGTTTTTGATCCAAATCAGGGTTCTCATTATATATTTCTTTTTCAAAGCTTATCAAAGCTACCTCATGTATGGACAAGGTATTATGAAGGGTTGAAGATCAACCATCATTAGTTTAGGGATTGTTACACGAGCTTCTATAACACATGAGTGCTGACCTAATGTTTGATGATTGCTTCTAGGGTGGCATGAAAAATTTGCTCTTCTTCTTTCTTACTTTTGATGTTGAACAGCTGGCAAGAAAGATTTTTGTCGTCGATAAGTGCATACAGAGTTGTAGTTGAAGATGAGTGCTAAGATTACTAGGCAGGCAATTGGTGTCAATACTATTCCTTTATATTATTGTCAAACCCTTAAAGTAGTACTGTATTCTATCATCTTTGTATTGAATTATAATTCAGCTCTGCGATATTGATTACTTCTAAGTATTTGTTATCAGCGATTTGCAATTGAAGAGATCAGAATAATTGCAATTGCAAATAATAGCACAAAAGGAGTAAACATACATATGATGTCGACTCGTAAATCGAGGAACAAGAAGTCTACTTCTTTGACCGGTAGACAAAGAGGTAAGTTGCAACAGAGTGTTTTTATAGTTTCATTTATCAGCGCAATAACTCATATATTCTCATAATATATTATATCTACTATCTACTCTCCTTTTAGTGTGTCATAATTATCATGATCATGCCCAGGTGAACACAATCAGTGATGGCGAAGATGGCAGTGACGAACTACGCAATAGCGGTCCTCGAGGCGGAGTTTCGGTTCCATTTCCATCGGTGAGTTGATGTATCTTATAATGTCATGTATATGATAATAGAATATATTGCATGTATTTTTTCTGTATGTGGTCAACATAGTCACATCAGAGAGATAAAAGATCTCATCATTCTTTTTGTATTTCATCAGAAACTGCATGTAATGTTGTCAAAGGTAGAAGATGACGGATTATCCAATATTGTCTCCTGGTAAGACGAGAGTGATATTTTTGCATTTGTGTATGTTATAAATTATTTATCTAAACAACTACGATCATACCTCTTATACAATAGGCAACCTCACGGGCGATGCTTCATTGTACACAAACCTAAAGAATTCGTGTCCAAGGTTATGCCTTCCTACTTTCGTCAGTCCAAGCTCACGTCATTCCAACGTCAGCTGAACTTGTATGGATTCTCTCGCATCACAGCAGGAAGAGATCGCGGTGGCTATTATCACGAGTTATTCTTAAGAGATAGATTATTTCTATGTCAGAATATGGTGAGTAGATTATCATTACACCTTTCACCTTCCAAATGAGTAATGATGTATGATATATCGTATCACCACTGACATATATATCTGCATATAATATAATCTACAGTCTCGTATGCGTATCAAAGGAACAGGGATCAAGTCGAAGGCCAGTCCTGAGACCGAGCCCAACTTCTATAAATTGCCTTTGGTCAAGCAACCTAATGCATCAGTGATAGCATTGAACCGCAGTCTTGAAATTGAAGTATTTGAATCACTAGAAGAAGGTTATCAGCCTAGTAGCAGTAAAAACAATGGAGATGATAAGAAGAAGAAGAAGAAGCAGTCTGTTACCACGAGGGCATCTCCCAAGAATAAACATCTTGTTGAGACTCAAAGGGGCTACTTTTCTTCATCTAGAAGTAGCGCTTACACCCCTGCCATGGTTACACCTCCAAGCTATACGAGGCCACTTCTTACTGCATCGTTTGATTCTACTGACACCAACCCCAGCCTCCGTAGAATGAGCCAATCTTCATTCAATGATCTTTGTTCTCCATTGATTCATTCAGTGTCATTACCAGAAGAGGATACAAGGTTGCCTTCAACTGGAGATGAAGTTGGATTCGAAGGACAACACTTTCATTACCTCACTCTTGATGATGTTAGCAAAATTGAGCCACCTCCATCTCTATCTCTTGAGCCTACGAACGGACGACATGTTATGACATATCAAGATCGGGGTCTTTCTGAGAGTTCACTATCGGTTGTGCAGACTCTTCAAGAACCAATCCTCACACCTTCATCATCTTCTTCATCGCTAGATGATAACTTGTTGTTTGAAATCAACCCTAGCACGGTATTTCAAGACAACAACTGTATTGATGGAAGCAGTACAGAGAAGAGTATCGAGAATGACTTGGAGGAGGTTGATATTGATGCAGAGTTTGCATTGTTGGCAGCAAGTGGTTGAAGAAGGAGTGCTTCTTAGGGTTTGTATTTTTATGCATGTGGGTTCAATCTGTTTCATTAATGTCAGGAGGTATAAGTGAGTACAAATTGAGTGTAAATTAGATATAAACAAGCTATTAGCATATTATAAACATAAAGTCTGGGCAACTTCAGTTACTCAGCACCGACCTGCTGACCGACATCAAAGCAAGGCCACACCCTAAAAGGATACCTCTATGCGAAACCAATAGACCACAAAAAATGTCAGCGAGATGATGTAGAGAGTACAAAGATCGGTGATATCAATATCAATAAGTAGAAGGAGGAAGCAGTTGTTGCAGTATTATATCGGCATTTTGTCGGGCGAAACAATAGGAGCATAAATTATAAAACGAAAGCAGATAACCAACTATCAAACAAGAGAGTACCATTAGATCATTAAGTCGAAGATATATTATAATAGCATAGTATCAATTGGTAGTATAAGAGAATAATATGGTGTGGCCGTTCTGCCCTTCCTGTCATAATACACTTACTGTCAACGCAAGTGGTGATGTGAATTGCTCAATATGCAAACATACAACAAATCTTTCTTCCTATTCCAAATCTGACTTGCCATCACGAACGACGACATCTGCTGATAAACCAGTTCCGCTTTGGGCAAAGTCTGATGAAGAACAGGCATCATTAAGAAATCTAGGCGAGCCGAAAAGAATGGTAGTCGAAGAGCCTTGTGTGAAATGCGGAGCGCCAGGAAAGTCCGCGTTAGTATTGTTTTAACTTATGAATTCATGTGTTCATTATGAAGTATCTGAGTTCGGAGTGCTTCATTTGGCCTTTATGTATCTTCTTTTGATTGTCTTTGCAAGACGTATGCACTAACTTGAGTTACTATCGTCTCTCTTCATCTCGTATATCGTGAAACGCGCATCTTCCAGAAGTTGGATTTTATACAGTACAACTTAGAAGTGTCGACGAAGGGCAGACAGTATTCTATGAATGTCCACAGTGTAATCATACTTGGTCAGTCAACAATTAGTATCTTGATGGATTTAATCTGCGGTACATTAACTGGGAAACGATAGAGGTATATTGTATTGTTATAGTAAATTAGGATCGACGGTATACAGATTGGCTAATAGATTTAAGACATATAGTACCTTACTGATCTTTGGTTAGTTCTCCTTCAAAGTGAAAGTAAACAGAATAGGTACAATGGAGGTTGCATTTATATCAGTTAGGATTCGTCACCCCGTCTAGCTTGCAATTCCTCCATCATATCTCTCACTGCAGTCATCTGATCTGACATATCTAATGATTTATAGACAAAGGCAAGCTTATTCAATGATGCCAACACCTCGTCATCTTCATCGTCCAAACACACTCGTCGTACACGAAGTGCCTCTTGCAAGTGTTCAATAGAATCAGCATATCGATTTTGTTCAATATAAGATACTGCCAGTAGATCTAATGTCTTTGCTACATCCAAACACTCGTTGCCATATGCCTCTCGTTTCAGATCAATAATGTCCTTGAATGTTGATTCTGCCTTTTGCCATTCACCAAGCTTGCCATAAATAGATCCGAGGTTTTCCAGCACACGTTCATCACAGTGATCTTGTTTCAACCTTTGTATTCTTATACATTGCTCAAAGTACGTCTTAGCAACGTCGAGCTTACCAATCTTGATATATACATCACCCATACTTGCAAGAGTCACGGCTACAGAGATGTCGCTCTTACCATAGCGATCTTGTCGTATTTTGACCACATTATGATATACTTTGAGTGCTTCCTCTTCCTTACCAGCACTGACCATAACATGAGCAATATTATTAAGTGTGTTTGCAACTTCGTCTGAGTCGTCTCCAAGAACTTGTTTCTTGATTTCTAATGCCTCTTGGTAGAGATCCATAGCCTCTTCAAGATTACCAATTGAGAAGTGTATGTTTGCAAGATTATTTACTGTTCTTGCAACATCAATTGTAGTCTCTCCCTGGAAAGATTTCTTTGCATCTAATGCTTGGTTGAAATAGTCCATTGCACTCTCAAGGTTACCCCGTTTGTATTCAAACATGGCAATTGTTTCTGCCATAAGAGCTATTGCAGCATGCTCCTTGAAGGGCTGACACAACCGTACTGATAGTGACAGTTTGTTTATTGATAGTGCCATTTCGAAGTCTCCCTGTTCCTGTATTACCAGTCCCAAATAACGAAGGATACCAGCAATACCACCCAGGGATTCTGATATATCAGAAACATCCTCTTCATTCTTTTGCATAGTGGAAACTCTCTCCTTTATGGTATTCAACTTTGTACCAAATTCCTTGACCCCATTGTTTGATACTCCCGTAACAATACTCACTTGAATGTTGAATGATTCAATATATATTTCAGAAGCAAGATTTAGCTCATTACTCTTGTAGAGTGCGTGTCCCAAGTGGTTCAATGTAGGGAAGATGGCTGATTTGTTGGCCTGGTTGTTGCTTAAGCGCATCAGCCGCAATGCCTAAGAGAAACAGAAATAAGCACAGATAATTAGATGTTGGTCTATTCAGATGGCTGAGCCATAAAGATATAAACAAAGCAATAAAACTCACCTCAGTAAATGATTGCTTCGCAACCAGATAGTCACCACTCTTAAATCGCGTCACACCAATTTCATTCAGCACCTCCGATAGCAAGACATGATCTTGTCCATAAAAGCTAGTCATCACACGAAGACTTTCATTGTAAGCTTCTGTAGCTTCATCATAAGCCTGTATATCCTGATAATAATCTCCAATGTTTTTCAATACTTTGGAAACAAGGATGTGATCAAAAGCAACAGAAGATTTCATCAAATCAAGGGATTCTTCACTCAACTCTATTGCTTTCTCCGTATCACCAGATTTGAAGAGCACATAGCTAAGACTATTGAGTGTCTCTGCCACTTCAACACTGGAACTTTCTGATGACCTTCTTATTCTGAGTGCCTCTTCGAGGGTCTTGAATGCTTTATTATATTGCTCTGCCTCACTGTAGGTCACTCCAATAGCTTGTAATACTTCTGATACGGGTAAACTGTCCTTTCCGATACGTTGTGTCCTACCTATCAAAACTGTTGAATAGCAATCAAAGGCATCATCATATTCCATCTTCTTTTGATAAGCATTCCCTACTGCTAATTGTACATTCAACACTAGTAAATGATCGTCTGACTCTAGTAACTTTTGTCGAATCGACAAAGACTGATTCAATAGCGACAGCGCCTCATCATAATTACCTAACGATATAGCAATCAATCCCAATAGATAAAGTGCCGTCGCTACGGGTAAACTACTCTGTTGGAGACAGAGACTTCGTATTCTCAAACATTCTGTAACTGAAGTCTTTGCCTTACTATATGGACCTTTCGAATAAAAAACGAGCCCAATATTGTAATAATGCTCTGCAGTCTTTAGGTCCGACTTGCCAACTTGAGATTTCCATATACGTAACGATTCTTTATATGAACGGAACGCATCATCGTGTTGCTTTTGATGGTAATACAAATGTCCCAATGCACTTAGAGTTGAACTGACGCCTATATCATCCAAGCCAAACTTCTTAACACGAAGTGATAATGATTGTTTATATGCCTTCTCGGCCTTCTTTGGTTCACCACAATTCATTCTCAATAATCCAATATTGTGAAATGTTGATGCAATATCAGCTACCCAAGTCTTATCAACCATATCCTTCTTGGTAACGCTTAAATTTGAAGACTTATGCAATACCTCCAATGAACTTTGTTTGATGTGAAGTGCTTTGGCATACTCAGATCTTGCCTCTTCATACTTGCCCTGTTTTGATAATGATGATGCCATATTGTTCGAGATACGTCCATTAAGCTTGGCGTCCTCAACATATACATCATTAAGATCTAATTTTTCTTGTGATACAAGATCCTTGGCATCATGTCGTAGTAAACGGTATGCTTGAGCACTATTGTAATCACGACAGGCTTGTTCATATTGATGAAGTCGAAAGTGAACATTCCCAGCACGTAAGAGTATAGATGACATGGCCAATAGTAAGATATTCGTTTCGGAACAGTGTGCGATATCTACAAAGTCCTTGTATAATACATGAGATGCATCAGGTGTTGTTGAAGATTCTACTGATGCTTCTGGTAAATGAGACTCTTCTTCTTCGTGTTGTTGATCTTCTCCACTCTTCTTCTCTAATGACCATTCCTTAACTCTAGATAATATAGCACCCAACCCAACATAATAAACTTGTATGGCTTTATCAAAATCTTGTGTTTCTCCTTCTCTTTCACAACAAAGTGAATCACCCATGCGGATATAATTAGATATTACCAATGCCTCACTTTCCGTCCCACCAATGGCTTTAAGGAATTCATAACTTTCAAATATACTAAAAGATGTTGTATTAATGAAATATCCCTCGTTATCTTCCACATCTTTTGATTCTATAATAATTGGTGTCTGTGGTGCTTGTGGTGGTTCTTTGGTACTGTTCAATCTATCATCAGATCCAACATCAAAGCTCATTGTAGATGGTAATAAAGTATTCATCAATACATCATTATTATCATTATCATAATCAACACTTCCCTTATTACTAATAGTGCCATAATCTGACAATGTTGATGACGAGCCTGGATGTAACGGTAGTGGTACCTTCTTTGGGGATGATGGTGGCTTATCATACGTATTATTTGTAGTTGATGATGTTGATGGCGCTGCCAATCGTTTCTTCAAGCTGCGTTTCATCCTTCCCATACGACCTGGAGACATGCCTCTTGTTGTATTGTTACCGCCAAAGAATGATGGTGCACCAACTTGTGAATCTTTATCCATATGTAAGTTAGGAGATGATGATGCTTTTCCAGTAGTAGTATTATTCGACTGAGATGGAGGAGTAGAAGTAGTAGATGAAACATTGTTATCAAGCTCATCATGACTACTACCACCCGCAATACTTGAACCAGATACTAAACTTTTGGCAACATTATGAAATGTTTTACGTAATGGACTTGCATCTCTATTACTTGTGGTAGTATTCTTTCGTGCAGGTGACGGTGATCGATTACGAATACGACTTCCACCCGGTGATGGAGATCGATTGCGTATACGTCCTCCTATACTACCCAATCCACTTCGACCTCTACTTGTAGTACTACTTTTGCTACTCTTGGTAGGTGATCGGGGTAATATCTCAAATCCCCCATCTCCCCCACCACTAATGCCACTTTTGATACTTTTAGGTTGAACAATAACTTCAACTCCTCCATTGTCATTATTGTCATCTTGATTCAATACAGCTGAAACTGCATTTGATTGTCTATTTCGTAGTAAACTAGGTGATCGTGAACGTACATTCTGTTGCCCAGTAGTACTGCTATTATTATTAATCTTTTTACTAATTGCAGCTATAGATGACTTAACTCGTCCACCGAGCGGGGATGGTGCACGTATTGGAGACGCTGATCGTATACCTGTTGATTTCTTCTTCTTTTGATTTGATGGTGGATCTGGCATTGAATCTTGCTGCTGTTGTGATTGTGGTATGTCTACACTCTTTCTCGGTGGAGTAGTCGGATGATTCTCACCACTACTTGCAGTGTTTGTAAACAGTGGACTTGGCATCTTCTTCTTTAATCCACTTCCTCTTTCATTATTACCGAATCCACCACTAGACTTAGAAGATCGAGTAGGAGAAGACGGCTGCTGATGTGACTTATTCACTCCGCCAACAATACTACGCTTTGGACTAGAAGGTAAGAATGATTTCAATTGATCCTTCTTCTTCATCTTCTTAACGGGGGATGGTGTATTACTACTACCAGAAGTAGAGCCAGCACGTTCAACACCATCCAATAAAGTGAAAGCATCTGTATACCCCGGTGTTGCCTGTGAAGATGGTGATCTATAACAATCATCGAATGATGATGTGCTTAAATTCATTGGAGACTGTAAGTTGTTATTGTTTGACTTTGTTACCGAGGTCTTTGCCACTGGAGTAGGATTGTTGTTAGGTGTAGTAGAACTCGTCGATTCACGATCATCACTATCCATACTTTTAACTGGACTTAATCCTGAATGATGTGGTTTCGCAGTTTATGAAGAAGATGAAAGAGAGGAGATAGTAACTTTTGTTAGTATGTGGCTTGTAAAGGCAATCAAAAGGCAAACAAGTAGTTCAAACGAAGTAGACAAAACACCGAGACTTCAAATTGAACACACGAATTCATACAAAAAACAATACAAACGCGGACTTTCCTGATGTAAAGTTATTCCATAATCTACCACTGGCTGATTCAGATCTTCTATGTCCTTGTTGTTGGTTAGGAGTATGTTGGTTTCTAGGTGACGCTTTAGATTTGTTTGGTTGATTTCTATAACTTGCTGTTCTTCTATGCTGTTGGTTAGTGTTTTGGTTACTATTTAGTTGTTTATTATAGTTGGTAGCGGAATTAAATGATTTAGTAGTTTGTATTGGATGAGGGGCTCCTATTGAACTTGAAGTTTGTGTAGTATTAGTATTGCTTGGCGGTGGTGCCGAACGGCGCAAGTTCTTGGTACCACTAACAGCAGGTGAGCTGTTGTTAATACCTTCTCGTAATCGAATTGAAGGGTCCCCAGTACTGTTATTACTACTGATACTTCTTGCACCACCCTTGAGAGAAGTTGTTAGTGAGAAACCACCACTTGTGTTATTATTGTTGTTGTCAGCACCACTACTATTAGTACTGCCCTTATGGGAAGTATTATGGTTTGATGTTGGCATTATTTAATAGAATTTTGTGGTATAATGCACCGATATACCGATTGAATAGTGTGTGCTCCGAAGAAGGAGACTTATTGGTGTATGTTTTGTAAGAATAGGTGGTTAGTGCACCTCTTGTGTATTATTGATACACTGAATCTATAACCCTGAGAAATCACGGTTACACAGTTAATTCTTCAGCCCCTCTTGTCATCAATAGAAGAGTATATCATCGCCACCACCGCCAATAGATTGAAGAGACAAATAAATAGCGGCGAGAAGAGCAGTAATAGGATGAATCCTCTGTTGTTTGTGATATTTATTCCCCCATCGCCAAAATATAGTTGTACTGTTGTCAAACATTTTCGTGGTGAACCACTTATTATGTTAGTAAGGTGACGGCTCCTAATAGCACCGCAGAGATAGAATAGCAGGCGCAATAATATCGATATTAATAGTGTTATAAGCAGTAACAACAATCCGAAGCGGTAGTAGAGATATTAAAAGTACTCGTAATTTAACTTTCATTCTCAAATCATTGCTCACACGAAAATTACAACCACACATACTCAATTAAACCCCAAACACTTAGACAATGGCAACAGCAGTAGCAAACCGTCCCCGTCCATCCAACGGTGAGACATTACAAGAACGTAGTAAGGGTAAAGATGTTCGTATATCTAATATTGTTGCTGCCAAGGTAAGCTGTTAACTTATGTTATTATATAATTGTTGGCATTGTTTTTTGGTTTATGTGGGGTGTGTTATATATGTGGTGCTTGAGTATAAACTGCGATGGTATGAAAATGGTGTATATTAATATTGGTTGCAATGTTTTTAGATTGTTGTATGGCGTGGCTTAGTTTAGCAAAGGAGATTTTGCAACCAATGATATCTGCAGTGTTTGCAATAAGGACAGGACAGGAGAATCAATGCATAATTGCTATTTGTCATTTTCAATAAAGACTATTGATATCTAACCATTTATTCTTATATCCTAACCACAATTGTCAAACACGCAATACATTAAATGCAAAAACACAATCCCCTATAATACTCAAACACTCATTACAAAATAAAACACCAACAACAATAAACAGGCCGTGGCAGCAGCAGTACGAACCTCATTAGGACCACGCGGTATGGATAAATTAATGCAACTCCCAACAGGTGAGGTACTGATTTCCAACGACGGGGCAACAATCTTATCAAAGATGAATGTCCTCCACCCCGCGGCTAAGATGCTCGTAGAATGTTCACAATCACAAGATATTGAAGCAGGTGATGGCACTACGTCCGTGGTTGTTTTAGCAGGTGCATTGTTAGATGCATGTTCTGGATTACTAAGTAAGGGTATACATCCGGCAATGATTGCTAGTTCATTCTACAAGGCGGCCGAGCAATGTACACAGTTATTAAAAAAGGCTGCCAAGCCTGTTGATATGAATGATCGTGAATCATTAATCCATGCAGTATCGACATGTCTATCATCCAAGGTTGTTTCACAGAATAGTGATTTATTAGCTCCATTGGCTGTGGATTCAGTATTGGGCATATTAGGTGATAATCCAAGTGGGGCGGTGAATGTTGATTTACGCGATGTACGTATGGTTGAGCAATTGGGCGGAACTGTGGATGATACGGAATTAGTTCCCGGGTTAGTGTTTGATAAGGGTAGCACGAAGACTGCAGGTGGGCCTAGTCAAATTGAAAACGCCAAGGTTGCCTTGATTCAGTAAGTTTGTTATGATACTGGTTGTTTTTGTTGCGGATATGTGCGACCTCTTCTTTTCCCACTTTCTAACCATCTCCCAATCATGATGATTTTAGATTCTGTCTCTCGGCACCCAAAACTGATATGGATAACAATGTTGTAGTAAGTGACTATGCTGCCATGGACCGTATATTACGTGACGAGCGGAAGTACATTCTAAACATGTGTAAGAAGATCAAAAAGAGTGGTGCAAATGTCGTACTTATCCAAAAGAGTATCTTACGTGATGCATACAATGAATTGAGTTTACACTTCTTGGCCAAGATGGGGATATTGGTAGTTACGGATATTGAAAGGACTGATGTGGAGTTTGTTTGTCGTACGTTGGGATGCACGCCCGTGCCTCATGTTGATTCTTTGTCACCTGAAAAGTTGGGTAGTGCCGAACATGTTGGAGATGTCGTCCTTCCAGGATCGGGACACAAGGTTGTCAAATTTGTTGGAGTTGCAAATCCCGGCCGCACTTCTACCGTATTACTTCGTGGTTCGAATGAGTTGGTATTGGCCGAGGCGAACCGATCAGTACATGATGCTCAATGTGTTGTACGGTCATTAGTCAAACAACGGTACTTGATTGCTGGCGGTGGAGCTGCCGAGACAGAGGCATCGTTACGTTTGAGGGAATTGGCATTGGAAACTACTGGTATGGATTCACATTGTTTCAAGGCATATGCTGATGCATTAGAAGTTATTCCATATACTTTGGCAGAGAATGCCGGTCTCAAACCAATCGAGATTGTTACCGAGTTGAGGAAGGCACATGCAGAGGGAACAATCGGTGCAGGTATTGATGTCAAGCATGGCAGTATTGCCAACATGTATGATCAGAATGTTATCCAGCCATTGTTGGTGACAACTAGTGCTATCAAGTTGGCAACTGAAACCGTGTGCATGATTTTGAAGGTAAGAGATGTGTCTGTGTATACGTATGGTTGTTTGTCTTGCTCTTTTTGTAGTTTAGTGCTATTTGACGTTAACTCATATTTCATACTGTTTCCTGTGCATATCACAGGTTGATGATCTAGTTGTGGTAGTCTAAGTATCAGAGGAAGTCGTATATGTTTATCGGTTTGTCAGTGGGGCATAAAATAACATTTTTACTTTCATTCTCTACAAGACCCCTCCTTTCTCTTACCTTAGCCTTGTACTTTGTGCGTATGTATTAGTATTAGCAAGAAGACTATTAGGAAACCTCTTCAAGGGGGGGGGGAGTTGGACTAGACTTCTAATTGATATGACGTCATCTATCCACATCCTTACATACAAGACTAATCATTATGGAAGAATTGGCTCTTATTCCATCCCTTCTCGGACACATTCCATCCTACTCGGCACTTTTTGAATGGAGAAGAAACGTTCGACGTGGATAAACTCAAGTGATTTGAGTTTTTGAGTGTGAAAGAGGCTCAACCTCAACTAATAATACTGAATTGGCGTGGTTGCATAGGTGTTATCTCTTGTTTATTGTTGCAATAGGTAATATATTATTATTTGTTACCGCCGCCTACGGAGTTGAACGAGTATAGCAAAATCTCGAATCATATTCTTTGCAAACAACCGCCAACAACAACTTAGTTGATTGAGAAGGGAAGGATTGTTAGTATTCCTCTTATACCATATATATATTAATGCTACACGCAGAGAATAATAATATGGCACCAAGCGTCGAAACTATGACCCTTCCATGCAATACAAATTCCTTATTGAACGCTGCCGCCGCGGCAGAAAATAAATTGCCACAGTCTACAACAGAAAAAGATATGAGAGTTACAACATCATCATTACAATCAACAACAGCACAGAAACCAACAGCTAAACCAATAGATAAATCCGCCAAAGCTGCTATGAGTACCTATGCTACTCCTAAACGTCCTGGCGGTACGTCGGTTGTAACCCCGGGTGATGAAGCTGATACTAATAATAATAATGAGGCTCCCACAGAACAAAATATCTCCGAGGCTAGAAAAGTATCGATTGCTAATTCTACCACTTCTACTACCGATAATAATTCGATGGCTCCTCCACCAGCTGTTGCAACAAATCAAACAGTTGCTGTAGCTGCTGCTGTTGCAAAATCTACGGTGCAGAAACTTAGCAAGGCAATACCAGCACCTACAATCAAATTGGATCCTCGAGTTTCACCTCGGAGTGCTGCGCCCAAAACTATTATTAAACCAGCTACTACAGGGAAGCAGGTGGAACCTAGAAGTTTAGAGGGTGTATTGAAGAAGGGAGAAAGTGCTACTACTGCAATACGTCAACAACAATATCAACAACAACCACTTCACTTACCAAAAGTACAACCTCAACAGTTATTGGGAGCAACATTAGTAGATACATCAAAATTATCAGCAGTGGCTGAATTAGCAGCCGCTGCTGCCCAAGCGGCAGTACAGGGAGGTGGATTAAGTGCATCACTCTGTTCAACAACACCCACGGCAATTACGAAAACTATTAGTAATATTCCCCCGCCGTCTTCATTCTTGGCTGCACAGATTAGTCCCTTGAGGTCTTCGTCACGTAAAAATAAGGGAAGTAAGATGAAGGAGATATTAGCTGCGGAAACTGCCACTGATTATTCTCCGAAGAGGTCTGAAACACCCCCTCCATCTGATAATGGTGCAAATGGTGATGTAAGTTTTTATTATTTTTGTATCTTATATTTTATGTGTTATATGTTTTATAAAGGTTTTCTAATTTTCCATACTGTTTATTATTCCCCAATTTATCAATATTATACAGCAAACCAAGCTCTCACCGGGAATGTTCCAATACCCAAGTACGCCCAAGGCTCAATTTATGTCGGGACAACCGCGTACTACAAGTAAAGTTGCCAACATGTCCTCGGGTATGACGCCTCGAGGATTGACCGCGGGATTAACACCCACAATGAACTTTGCTATGGATTTTGGTAAGGGGAATAATAGGAGAGAGGATGGCACTCCGTTGGATGCTGGCAATGGTACGCTTGTGTTTTTATTATTTGCAGAATGGATTTAATATTTTATTTTGTGACTTGTTGTCCTCACGTAAAATATATTTCCTCTTGTTTAGTATTTGCTATGTTACAATCTCCTGGTGGCCAAGGATTGTTCTCCCCAACGGGTGGACTTAATTCCTACTCCGGCGCCAACACTCCTCGTGGTATGTACGGATTCAATGGTCCCATCAAGTTAGAGGCCGGAGGGGATGTTGGTATAAATACTCCCAAGATACCCGCTAATCAACAGAGTATGATTAGCATCTCGCCATTGGCCTCAATGAAAGCAGGTGGAAGGAATAAGCAAAGTGCCGCCGCGGCAGCTGGTCATCATACTATGGGGGCACCCGATACTCCTGGCAGTATCAACTTTAGTGAAGTATTTGCAGATTCCCCCGTCAAGAATGATGGTGGTGCGAGTGCTCTTCATACGGCACAAGGGGCCATCCACTTGGATGATGATTTGAATGCCTTGCTCCAGCTTGCCGAGCATGCCACACCCGGTGGTGGTGGCGGGTCACGGCCCATTCAATTCATGTCTCCTTTGTTGGCGAATAGTTTACGTAGGGCAACGTCCGAGCAGCCGACACCAAGCGAGATCCATTTGCCCATGTTTTCTGGACCCTCGATCAGTCCCAAGTTTGGTCGCTCTGCAAGTGCTAGTGGTGCGGGGGGAAGGAATAATTTCAGTCCTCCTCAACTGTCTATTCGATCGTCGTCTGCTGCTCCTGTTGGTGGTGCTAGGACATCGACGAGGAAGAAGAGGGCAAAGAGGAAGACACCGACTGATGTCACATCGGATGAATTCTACGGCCAACATCATCATGAACAGCAACAGCAACTACACCCTGCAGGGTATGGTCATCCTAGCATGACACATTATCACCACCCCCACATGGCTGCTCATCCTTCGGCGGCACATCATCCTTACTATCAACAACATCCTGGGTATCATGGAGGGCAGCCTGTCTCTCACCACCCCCATGGCAGATATGGTTACCCCGGCCAACCAGCTCCACAGCAACGTTATGACTATCCAGATCAATATCATCACCAACAAGAAGAGGATGACGGTTCAACTGAGGATCCATCTCCTGCTGAGCAACCTGCGAAGAAGAAAGGAAGAGGCAGAGGTAGACCCAAGGGCTCTACAAGTAAACAGCCAGGGCAAACTACAAGTAAACAGCCAGGGCAAAGGGGAAGACCAAGGAAGGATGGTACTCCTGCTCAGCCAAAACGAACTCGAAGGAAAACGTCACAGCCCAAAACTGCGGTCGCTCAACCAGTGGTTTCAAGGCCTGCCCCTTCGTCTTCAAGGAGAGGAGAACCATCTGCGCTAGTCGGTCAGTCTATTGCGGACAAGGTGAAGACTTCCAGAAGATCCCCCCCAACTATCCAAAGCGCTCCTATCCCCGAAGTTGAACCAGAATGGGCACCCGCCCCTGCCAAACGTCAACGGTCTCGTAAAACAACGCCTAAAAGGGCTGCCACCAAGCCTGTCAAGAGGAAGAGGGCTTCCACTAATGACAACACTGTCTCGAGTCCCTCCGATGCGCGTCGTATCAATGATGCAATCCATGCTGTGAATGTAGTGTATGGGAAAGACAAAAAGAGGAAGCTACAAGAAGCTACATTGCGCGGTGTTACCTGCCGACCGTCTGGGAAATGGCAAGCTCAACTTTACTTTTCAGGAAAGTCACGATACATTGGTGTATTCGATAACAAGGAGAAGGCCTCGTTGGCATACGAGATTGCTCGCGAGGTGCTCAAGGCTGATGATCTTGAAGCGTCAAGCATGAACCAAGATGACGTTAAGAATGCTGTCGACTTGGCTCGCAAGGCTGCTCATGCTGGAATCGTTGATCTAGACGAGTAATTTTATACACTATACCTCCAAGAAGATGTACATATAAATATATTGAGGTACGGTTATAATAAAAATCGGTCATATTCGGGTTTTATCATCAGCAGGGTATTATGTTCTACATACAAACACGCATATATTGTTGGGATATCAGAAGTGTCGTGTGTGCCTATTACTGTTCTTTTCGAGACAAAGCTATGCATACTTTGGCACACACAGGCTGTCCAATATCCTATCATAGGAAAAAACTATGAATTGTACTTGTAACCAATAGAGAAATGAATTACTATCATAGACTATTTCAATACTATAAGTATCATACATCAAACATTATACTTAGCTAAGGGTTAACGCTTGCTTCTTGAAGGTATCCTATTTAGCGACATTTCGATCGAAGACCGACTTATTTTTGTTCTGCATCATTTTTTTATTGCATTGATAAGGTTGAACCAGGCATGATTGATGGCAAGGCATTCAATACAAGTAGGAATAGCGAAGAGAGCAGTTCATATAGCGTGATATATTACTATACACAATACGTGCAAAAAATCCCCTTGTATTAATCAAAATACAAGCAAATTACACGTGCACCTTCTTGTGTACAATTTTCTCAACGCATCTGCGACAAATTTAGACAAATTTGTGAGTAGGGTTTATCTAATTCGAGTAAACATACTTCGAATAATTAATCTCCAACCGGCCCTAAAAGAGATTGCAATAATAGATCGAAGCACTCATCGCTCAATTCTCATTGCATCATCTAAATGGCTCAAGTACTGCCAATGATGGAAGGTCGAAACTTTACGACCATGGGTGAACCGACGACGAATACAGAATATGATATACACGCACAAAGTCCTGAACAGGGAGAATTATCAGCAGAGGCCGCAGAGGGTGGCGTTGAACAACATCTTGGACATCCGGCCATGACAGTAGAGGCTGGACAATACGGGGAGTATGGTAATACTTCCTATGCAGCACAGGTTGGTGGAGGTGCTACAGTGCCTGCATCTCAGGCTGGTGGATATGCAGGAGGAGCCTACGGTGATGGAGGAGAGAATAGTGGTGGAGAACACTTACAGGTAGATACATCTCATGTTGTTGGGGATGAGCCTGCAATATATATTGAACCCTCACGTCTAGCACAGCCGCTGAAGTTATTTATAGGGCAAGTACCCAAGAATTTGATTGAAGAAGACCTAGCCTTTGTATTCGAACCGTATGGTCGTATCCTTGACCTTACCGTTATACGCGATCGTAGGTCGGGTAATCATAGGGGATGTGCATTTGTCACCTATGAGAATGGGGAGGATGCAATGAAAGTGGCTGAAGATATGCATGGAAAATTCAAATTCGATGGGGCACCTTGGCCTGCTCAGGTGAGACCTGCTGCGGGGGAAGTAGATTCAATGCCTCTACCAACGTCCAATAATAGAAGCGATTCCGATTACGAAGGGGGTAAGTTTTTGTTTATTTATATTATTGTGGTGTCATTTATTTTTTATAAATTTATGCACACATCTTGTGCATTTATTTTTTATTAATTTTTTCCTTACATTCACTCACCACCACCACTATTTACACAATACAGACTCATGCAAGTTATTTGTAGGGCAGTTACCCAGGGATTGTGACGAACAGCTCGTTCGTGAACTCTTTGAATCCTATGGAGAAATTGTAAATATTTATGTTATCAGGAAGAAAATGCATCAAGATCAAGCCAAGAATGGATGTGCATTTGTAAAGTTTAGTGAACGTGAAATGGCTCAGAAAGCTATTGATAGTCTCGATGGAGAAATACAGCTAGATGGAGTAGATAAACCCATACGGGTTAAGTTTGCCAACCCAGAAAAGCAGCATGAATGGCGACAGAGACATAATGGTCCTTATGGGGGTATGCATCAATCACATGATATGTACAATCAACGGGGCAATATGGGAGGTGGATATTACATGGGTCACGGAGCAATGTCCCCAGTCTATCCCCAGGCAGCCACTCCAGAAGAATACTCACAGGCAGGATCGGTTGCCGATGGCTCACCGTCAATAGCTGGCATGTCTCAAGGTATGCAACCTCCTCCGCTCATGATGCCACCTGGTGCATACCATGGGCAGTCTCCAGTTAGCTACCAAGGAGGTCCTATGCATCCTGGATATCACCAAGGATATAATATGTACAGTCCGTATGGTCAGCGCCCCCCTCCGTATGGTCCAGGCGGCCGCGGTCCTAGAGATGTAAGAGGCAGAGGGCCTCCTCCTCCAGTTCCGCCAAGGCCTCGTGAAGGTCCAGCGGGAGCCAACCTTTTCATTTACCACCTCCCCATTGATCTCACAGATGCCGACCTTGCCACTGCATTCAACCCCTTTGGCAACGTCATTAGTGCTAAGGTATATACTGATAGGTACACTGGCGAATCAAAGGGATTTGGCTTCGTCTCGTACGATTCCATCATGAGTGCTGAGCTTGCAATCGAACAAATGAATGGCTTCCAAATTGGAAACAAGAGACTCAAGGTTCAGCACAAGCGTGTCTCCCACAGGCCTACACAAACAGGTCTAGCCAACCCCGAACATCCAGATGAGCAACCCAGAGGAGGCAATATGCCTCTTATGCATCAAGGTATGCCTCCCCAAGATCAATACTACCAAGCAGGACCACCTGGCTCACAAGGTTATGATAGTGCTGCCAACCAACAGGGGCCCAATCAACCACCCCAACAGATTAGTGTACGATCTGGTTTAATTAGAGATGTCGGAGGACTTGAGGTCGACGACAATGGAAGTGAACGCAAGGTGAATGAAAGCTAAGTATACCCCAATCATCTTCTCGAAGTGAAAAGTAATAGTACCTTAGTGATGGTACCTGTCTAGTATGTTTCTATGTTATTTGTCATTGTTAGTTCTTTGGAAAACGTGTTGTATCTGTTAGACTGTTAGAGATAGTAAATAGAGTTTTGGATTGCACCTGCGTTTTCTGAAGGACTTATAAGCTTAATTAGTAAGTTCTCAATTATGCACCGATTGTCTTATATTATATATTATGCCTTCATCTTTAGTTTAGTAACAACTTTCAACGCACAGTACATGAACTCATTGGAATACGGTATCCTTATCAATGCCTTAGTGCCAGACTCTAACTCGATGACAACGTTAGTTGTTTAAGCTGCGTTTGGAGCCGATAGATATAAACAATACCTTACATGGAGTCCAATTTCCCAGCATTTGAAAGCCATGGTGGCAAACTTGAGGCTTATGACGATGGGCATATCCCAGAAACATTTCAAGAAGAGCAAAGTAAAAATGACGATGCTCTTTGTTCTTCAACTCCAAGGATAGTACGATATGATGCTGCTGTATCTACAGCAGAACCGGTTGTTTACATTTACGATGGCATCCTTAACCCAAATAGCACGCGGATGCTATATGAAGTCACTGCAACAAGTAGTACAATACCAACTCAACAAGATAAAGACATAAAACAAATTAATACTGACGGTGCACCGACATTGTTGCAAGGAGAGAGTCCTTGGGGTACATATGTTACAATACAAGAGGCTTTAGAATGGATAGAATGGAAGGATTTAAAAGGAAACTGTTTATCTGAACATTATACAAATGATAACAATTGCAGTAACTTTAAAGAGTATTTGATAGCTTGGAGACAATATTTGATTCGATTTCGCAAATGGCAAGAACTAAGTAATAAACAGTCCACAGATGAAAAGAAGGAAGAAAATATTGATACGACCAACACAGACGGCAGTGATATATACAGACAAGTTGAAGATATGGACTATATTCGCCATTCTCTTGCAGTTGAAGCTGTATCAAAATTCTTTCTACAAACAATACCCAATGAAGATCAAACTGGCCAAACCAAGATTGGCAAATCATCTAAAGATACGACAACACTATTTCAATCATCAGAATTTCTCAAACAAGCTCATGGAGTTGCTGTATGGGCACTCTCATCAAATACAGGTAACTCAGTACAATATCACATCGATTATGGTGAGCTATTAAGATATGAGTATAATGTGACTGTGCCCCCATTGTATGCCGGTACTATCCAATGCAGCCAGCTTTGGAATGATCAGAAAAGACCGAATACTAATCAAAATCAAACGATGAAAGGTGGAGAGTTTTGTGTCAATCTTCGAGGACTAGATCACTATTCGGAGCATGGCTACAAGGGCAATATATCTGGAGATTCTAGTGGAGGTTGGAGACGACCAGAGAAGAATGATAACACTGATCAGTGTCCAAAAGGAATACACACAAATGACAATACTCAATGGGTAACAATACCCTACGCCTTCAATAGAGGTATAGTGCATCGAGGAGACTTGCCTCATTTGAGTGCTCCTGTTGAAAGTATCACTACTGACAAAAACAACAGCTCACTTTCACGAGTAATTGTTGGATTCAATGTATTTGGACATGATGTAGGAGAGCTTATCTCAAAAGCGCCAGAGCACTCAAAGACCTTTAGACGAAAAGTTAGAATGTATAGATCTACTATCAATACATGCAAACCAAAGCAGAGCAAGAATGATGGAAATAAGCCGAAGCAAACTGGAATGGATATATCTCAAATACGAAAGAACAAGGGATTGACAAAGCTTCTCATTTTAGCTAAGAGGGAAAAGGTAAAACAAGAGTTACGCCGCAATCAAGAACAGCTGAGTTGCAAGATTTGGAATCGACTGCTGTTAAAGAATCATGCTGATAAGAATGGTCAATTACTGACAGTAGCTGATATTGTGCATGAGTTTGGAAGTATCAATGATGATATTGACGGTTCGTGGCCGAAATCTATAGATGTGCATGTTCATTTACATCATTTGTTGTTGTCAACAAAAAGTACACAAGACGTGTCACAGCAACAAAATAAGAGTTTAATGCATAATCATTTCCAAGACAGTGACGGGCTTGTAGGAACTCCAGGCGCATGGTATTATATGCAAACTACTGCAGTTTCTTCACAAACAAAACAAATGGACGAAAAGAGCAAATTGATACCTCTCACAACACTACTCGATATAACTCGGGTATAAAAGTAAATTTCCATTCAGTTGTGTTTTATTATTGAATCATTAATAGCAGCACTGATATCATTAGCTCTCTTGTTCATACCCACTCTAGCAGTTTGTTTTGTTGTTTCTCTCCTATACCAAACATTACCAATCAGCAGATCCTTCAAATTGATTACTATTTTCTGGTGTGATGCCCTTGGTAGCCAATAATTTACCCAATGGCGAATCAACCTTAACCTTTCCAGACATGAAGGGGTAGAATTTACCAGGAGGGCCTGGGTTCTTAATTAGTTCCTCCTTGACAATTTCTTCAATCTCCTCACGTCCATGTGCAATATTGTATACTGTTTCGGCAACCTTGGCAGGTACAACCACAACACCATCTTGATCACCCACAATTGCATCGCCAGGTCGAACAGTTACTCCACTAACACTAACAACTCCATTACATTCCCATGGCTGCATAGCCGCAGGTCCTTGACGTGCAGTAGTCGAATATGAAAAGCAGGGGAATCCATAATTGTTAATCTCATCAGTATCACGTACAGACCCATCTGGAAGATCCGCGTTTCAGGTTCATGATGATGGAAGAGAGGAGATAGTAACTTATGTTATTACATGAGATTTGAAAAGTCAATCAAATAAGGCAAGAGTTACGTTCAAATGAAGTAACCAAGTCACCGAGACTTCATATTGAACACACAAATTCATATGATAAAACAATACAAACGCGGACTTTCCTGTTACTAATCCACCAATATTACGTTGTTTCAATCGTAAGAATTTAATATCACCACCAACACTCTCCCAAGGACCCACTGAGGACATTACCAATACTTCATTTGGTCCACACTTCTCAAAAGCTTCATACTCTGGTGATTCTCCACCTGGTGGTTTATCTTGGGCAATATCAGGTCGGGCAGGTACAAAGTTTAATGTTACCGCACGCCCTACACATTTATGTGATGGATCTAATGGACGGGCACCATCGATCTGTGCAGAAGGCCATCCCATTACCCATAATCCATCGACTAATGCTTGTGTTGACAAGTTCCCCAACTTTGCAAGTAATTCATCACTAATTTGACCGCCAGCGGCTGGACCTTGAGCAAATGCTCGAGTGGCTATATTGCTAGTGGTACTACTGCGAGCTGCCACAGTAGCGGCACGTCTAAATGTTGAGGATAGCATGGTTAAAATCGGCGTAGAATGGTATGTTTATGTTATCATTGTGGATTAGCAGCATTGCAAAGATCGGTATCCTTCAATGACACATAGTAGGTAACACATACGTTCCCGTGAGACTCATAAAGAGAGATCAATCAATTCGGCGGCTAATGAATGGTTCTTATATTATACTACATAGTAATATTTAGATGCCGTTCTTTTATTTGTGGATCACCCCTGCCTAAGACACGAGACGGCGCTAGTCAAGGGATAGAAATAAATTTGTGAGCTGACCTTCCTGGGATTGAAATCTAGCATTGCAATACAATCATAAGTCATAAACTCGAAACTCGAGATAAAGACAATGATAAGAACATCAATACTGATAATATTAGCACAAGCAATTGTGCTTCTATTACTGAGAAATAGTACAGTTGAAGCGATATCTGCAA